>Ga0102939_1000134_pt1 | contig 24781 bp, 27 predicted proteins | sample SalPon2_B_H2O_MG_FD_78214 | JGI IMG/M metagenome (GOLD analysis project Ga0102939, IMG submission 78214) | Salt pond water microbial communities from South San Francisco under conditions of wetland restoration - Salt Pond MetaG R2_B_H2O_MG | ecosystem: Environmental > Aquatic > Non-marine Saline... | reverse complement strand
CTCGACGTGCCCGAAGTCGTGAACGTCCGGTTGGAGGGCGAACTCCCCGAGTGGTCGACCGCGAAGGACGTAATCCTCGAACTCCTGCGGCGATTCTCGGTCAAGGAAGGAGTCGGCAAGGTGTTCGAGTACACCGGCCCCGGCGTCGAGACGCTCTCGGCGCACGAACGAACCGTCATCACCAACATGGGGACGGAACTCGGCGCGACCACCTCCATCTTCCCCACCGACGAGCGCACGAAGGAGTTCTTCGAGCGACTCGGGCGGCCGGAGGACTACGTCGAGGTGCAACCCGATCCGGACGCCGACTACGACGACGAAATCGTCGTCGACCTCTCCGACATCGAACCCCTCATCGCCTGCCCGTCGATGCCCGACAACGTGGTGCCGGTCCGCGAGGTGGCGGGCATCGAGACGGATCAGGTGCTCGTCGGCTCCTGTACCAACGGCGCCTACGAGGACATCCTCCCGGTGGCGAAGATGCTCCGCGACCGCGAGGTGGCGAAGCGAACGGAGACCATCGTCGCGCCCGGGTCGAAACAGGCCTCGGAGATGGCTGCGCGAAACGGACTCACCGCCGAGTTGATGGCCGCCGGCGTCAACATCTCCGAGGCGACGTGTGGCGCCTGCATCGGCGCGGGCCACGTCCCCGCCAGCGACTCCGTGAGCGTGCGCACCTTCAACCGCAACTTCGAGGGGCGGTCGGGGATGGAAGACGACGCGGTCTACCTCTGCTCGCCCGAGGTGGCGGCGGCGACGGCGCTGACCGGCGAAATCACGGACCCGCGCGACTTGGCGGCGAAACTCGACGGTCTGGAGGCGCCGGGCTTCGAGTACCCCGAGCGCTACATCGGCGCCAGCGAGTCGGACATCATCATGCCCGACGAGGCGGTCGACGACGGCCTCGTCAAGGGGCCGAACATCGACGAAGTGCCGCTGAAAGACCCGTTGGGCGCCTCACTCGCCGGCCCGGCGCTCCTGAAGATGCCCGACAACATCACGACCGACCACGTGATTCCGGCGACCCAGGAAGTGTCGGTTTACCGGTCGAACGTCCCCAAGCTCTCGGAGTTCACGCTCAAGCGGGTCGACGAAACCTTCGCCCGGCGGGCGGCCGAGGCCGACGGCGGCTTCCTCGTCGCCGGCGAGAACTACGGGCAGGGCTCCTCCCGGGAACACGCCGCGCTCTGTCCGATGTATCTCGGGGTTCACGGCGTCCTCGCGCAGTCCTTCGCCCGCATCCACAAATCCAACCTCGTCAACTTCGGCCTCCTGCCCCTGACCATCGACGCGGAGACCTACGACCGCATCGAACAGGGCGACGGGATCGAAATCGTCGACGACGCGGTCGAGGCGGTCGAGAGCGGTCAGGAGACGTTCACCATCCGCGTCGACGACGACTGGGAAGCCGAGGCCCACCTCGACGCCAACGAGCGACAGCGGGAACTCCTCGCGGCCGGGGGGAAACTCCCGCACACCCGCCAGCAGTTCGGCGACGGGGTCGAAGAAGAGGCCTGAGCGGGGCGTGACGGCTGTCGGCGGCGCCTCCCGACCGGATGCGTAGCCGGGGGTTACAACAGATCCTCGTTACACTGAGTACAGACGGCCATCTCGTTGACCGACTCGGTGGCAGGGTTCTCGCCACAGAGTTCGCACGCTTCTATCGTCGGCGCTCGCGGCCCGGCCGGGCCGGCGTGCTGCCCGGCGTCGGCGCGTTCGCCCTCGCTCGCCCCCTCGACCATCGCCTCGTGGGGAAGCGACGGGCCCCGAATCCGCGTGATGTAGAGGACGACGCCGAGCAGTGCGAGCGACCCGACGAGGAAGCCGATTTCGAAGGCCATACCCGACCCTACGTGCTGGACGTTCGTTAGCGTTTCCCACGAACTGCGCGGGCCGTCACGGCTCCGACAGTCCCCACGCGATTCGGTCCCAGAATCGCTCGTAGACGTAGTACAACCCCGTTTTGACGACGTTGGCGGCGATGCCGATGCTCACCGCGTCACCGACGTCGCCGAGGACGACCCACGCGACGACGACGGTGACGACGATCATCAGCAGCCGGTAGCCGAGCGTCTTGACGAGGGCGCGCGAACGGAGTTGGCGCGGGGATCCAGTCACGGCGCTCGGTGGCACGGCGAACACTCGGGACGCCAGCCACATAAGTAACTAGTATTAGTTACATTATGTCGAGAAAGAAACGTCGAACGGTTGTTTCGCGGCCGCGATATCGGTTCGGCGTGCTAGTCGAGGTCGGGTCGTGAGAGCTTCGTGTATTTGGCGGTGAGGAACTCGAGCAGGACCGGCGTCCCTTCCTCGTTTTTGCGGACGGCGCGCTCGATAGCGTCGGAGACGTTGTCCGGGTCCTCGACCCGTTCACCGTAGCCGCCCATGGATTCGGCGAAGTCGGCGTAGTGGCCCGAGAACGGCGTGTCGTAGCTCGCCATCTCGAAGTTGTTGAGCACGACGGCGATGATGGGGATGTCCTCGCGGACGGCCGTCTCGAAGTCCATGCCGGTCATGCCGATGGCACCGTCGCCCATGACGTGGACGCAGATCTTCTCGGGCTCGGCGAGTTTCGCGCCCATCATGAGGCCGAGACCGTAGCCGAGCTGGGTCGTCTTGCCCCAGCCGAGATAGGAGAGAGGTTCGGTGACCTCGAAGAACGGGGCCATGAAGTCACGGGCGTTGCCGGCGTCGGCGGTGGCGACGACGTTCTCCTTGTCGAGGGTTTGGTCGAGTTCGTGGACGACGCGGTAGGGGTTGATCGGCGCCTCGTCGGATTCGAGCACGTCCGCCCAGTCGTCGAGCCACGCCGCCTCGATATCGGCAATCTCCGACGTGACCTCGTCGTACCGGCCGAAGTCGGCGTCGTCGCCGACGCGGGTCTCGATCTCGTCGACGAGAGCTTCGAGCGTGAGTTTGGCGTCGCCGATGACCGCGATGTCCGATTTCACGTCCTTGTCGACGTCGCCGGGATCGTTCGTCGAGTGGATGAGGGTGTTGTCCGTCGGCGGCGTGATGCCGTACGCCGTCTTGGTGAACGAACAGCCGATGCCGAAGAACACGTCGGCCTCGTTGATGAAGTGGTTGAGCTGACGGGGTTCGCTCTTCGAACCCGCGCCGAGCGCGAGCGGGTGGTCCTCGGGGAACGCGCTCTTGCCGTTGAGCGTGGTGGCGACGGGGGCTTCGAGCAGTTCCGCGAGCTCTTTCAGCGGCTCCCACGCCTTCGCGTAGTGGACGCCCTGGCCGGCGTTGATGACGGGCAGATCGGCGTCGAGGAGGGCGTCGGCGGCCGCCGAGACGGCGTGTGGGTCCGGGCCGGAGCGCGTCGACGTGGTGGGTTCGTAGTCGATATCGCCGGCGTCTTCGTAGAACACGTCCTTCGGAATCTCGACGAGGCCGGGGCGCTGGCGGCCGTTACGGGCCGCCTGGAACGCGCGCCGGATCGTCTCCTCCGTCGCGTCGGGGTCGGTCAACTGCTCCGTCGTCTTCGTGACCGCCTGATAGTTGATGAGCGAACTGAACTTGGGGTCGGTGTTCGTCTTCGCGCGGGAGTAGCCCGCCGGGAGCGCGACGATGGGTGCCGACTCGGCGTACGCCTGCGCGATGCCGCCGACGGAGTTCTCCGTCCCCGGGCCGTGCTGACACGCGAACGCCTCGACCTGGTCGCCGGAGGTGATCCGGGCGATGCCGTCGAGCATGTGCGCGCCGGTCCGCTCCTGTCGCACGACGATGGGGCGAATGCCCGCCTCCGCCGCGGCGTTGTCGTCGAACAGCGGGTTGCTCGGGAATCCGATCAGATGTTCTACCCCTTCTTCGGCCAAGATTTCCGCGATGGCATCTGTTACGTTCATCCTATTCCACTGCATTATCTCCGGGGTTGTAAAGTTAATTTTTATTAAAGATAAGGACATACACCTAACTGCCACTCGTCAATCGTCGAAATCATGTGGACAGTTGGCTAGGGGACAGTCGTCATCTGACGAAACCTTGAATACGCAGAGTCCGGATGTCGGAGACATGTCCGACAGGCCCCAACTCGAGCGGCTCTGTATTCACGAGACGGTCGACGAGAAGATTCCGATCGAGGCGTTCGCCGACGCGTTCGCCGATCTGGACGTGCCGGTCGAAATCGTCGGCGACGACGAGTCGTTCGATCGGACGGACGCCGTCGCGTCGTTCCGTCCCCGGGAGGCCTTTCTCGACGCGGGCTGGACCCACTGCATCCGCGCGGGGTACGACGAGTTCGACACCGACGCCTACGAGGCCGAGGGCGTTCCTCTGACCAACAGCACGGGGATCCACGACACGACCGTCGGCGAACTCGCCATCGGCTACATGGTGTCGCTGGCGCGGATGCTCCACATCTACCGCGATCACCAGAACGACCACGATTGGCTCGCCGAACCGGAGTACGAGCGACCCTTCACCGTCGAGAACGAGCGACTCTGTGTCATCGGCCTCGGTACGCTTGGCCAGGGAATCGCCGAACGCGCCGACGCCCTCGGGATGGACGTGGTCGGCGTCCGCCGCTCCGACGACCCCGTCCCCGGCGTCTCCGAACTCTACCACCCCGACGACCTCCACGAGGCCATCGACGGTGCACGCTTCGTCGTCGTGGCCGTCCCCCACACTCCCGAGACGGAGGGGATGATCTCCACGGCCGAACTCGAACGTATGCGCGACGACGCCTACCTCATCAACGTCGCGCGCGGCCCCATCGTCGACGAGGCTGCCCTGATCGACGCCCTCGACGCCGGCGAAATTTCGGGCGCCGGCCTCGACGTGTTCGAGACCGAACCCCTCCCTGAGGACTCGCCGCTCTGGGACTTCGAGGAGGTCATCATCTCGCCCCACCGCGGCTCCGCGACCAACCGGTACCACCTCGACATCGCGGAACTGGTGACGGAAATCTTCCACCAGTACCAGGCCGGCGAGGAACTGCGCAACCGGGTCGCGTAGCTACGAGTCGATCGGATCGTCGGCGCCCGCGAGTTCCGCGAGGCGCGTCGCGCCGGCTCGGGTCCCCTTCGCGATGAGGGCGTCGCCGTCGTGGACCGTCGTCCCCGGCCCGGGCGAGATGACCCAGTCGCCGTCGCCACGCCGCACCGCGATCACGCGCATCCCCGTCTCCGTTTTCACCTGCAGGTCGCCGAGCGAGGCGTCCGCAAGTCGGCTCCCGGCGCCGACGGTCATCCGAACGATCACCTCGTCGGACTCCTCGACGGCCGCGGCGACGACCGGATGGGTGTCCAACCCCCTGAGAACTCCCTCGCTGATCTCTAGGGCGGCGTCGCTGATCACCTCCGTCGCGCTCGCGAGGTGGACCAGTCCCCGGAGGGAGATTGGGTCCTCGACGCGCGACGCGGCGCGCAACACCCACGCCTCGAACCGCGATTTGAGGGCGTCCACCTCGGCTTCGAGTTCCACCACCTCCTCGGCGACGCCCTCGCTGTCGAACAGCACCGCCCCGTAGGCCAGGTCGACGGCGAGTTCGCTCATGTTCTTCATCAGGACGATGGAGTCGACGGCACGCTCCAAGTCGTCGATGGAGGATTCGACGGGGGCGGGCGGGTCGTACGCCTCGCCGGTGACGGTTTCGTACACCGTCGACAGCGCCGTCTCCGTCCCCCGGAGCAGGACCACGTCGTCGGCCTCGAAGGTGGTCTCCCGGTCGGGGTTGACGATCCACTCGCCCGCGCGGCGGATGGCGATGACGCGGACGCCCGTCTCCGTCTCGAGGTTGAGGTCGCCGAGCGACGCGTCGAGGTAGTCGGCGTCCGGGGCGACCTGCGCCCGCACCACCGTCTCGACCGCCTCGGGAATCGCCGTCCGCATCGCCTCGGGGACGCCGATATCCTCCAGCACTACCTTGGCGATGTCGCCCGCGGCGTCGCTGATCTTTTCGGCGGCGCCGACGACGCCAAGCACCGGCGCCAACCCCTCCGCGTCCTCGGGACTCCGGGCCGCCATCAGGAGGCTCATCCGCGCCTGCATCTGCAACACGTCCATCCGCTCTTCGAGTTCGAGCACCTCCGCGGCCACCTCGTCGCTCCCGTGGAGGACCGCCGAGTACGAGAGGTCGATGAGGAGTTCGGCCGTGTCCTTCATCTCGACGAGGACGGCCTTGACGCTTATCGGCTCGTACTCCACGTCCCCAGGGTCCATATCCCTCCTCCGTCGGCCGAGCGGATAAAACGTCGCCCGTCGGGAACGCAAGAACGAAGCAAGTGCGTGCGGACGACCCACCGATGAAGCGGTGGGACCTGCTCGGCGTGACGACCGGGGCCTTCTTCGTGACGATGGTCGCCCGGCTGGCCCCGAGCCCGCTGGTGCCCGACCTCATCGACGCCTTCGGCGTCTCGAAAGGAACGGTCGGCCTCGCGCTCTCGGGAATGTGGGCCGCCTACGCCATCTTTCAGTTCCCGGGTGGCGTCGTCGCCGACCGGATCGGTCAGCGCCGGGTCGTCATGTTCGCGATGGGCGGCATCGCGTCGACGAGCCTCCTGCTCGCGAGCGCGCCGGGAATCGCGATTTTCGCCGTCGGCGCCGTTACCCTCGGCGCCAGCGCCGGCCTCTACTTCACCGCCGGCACCTCGTTTCTGGCCGACCAGTTCGAAAACACCGGCCGGGCGCTCGGCGTCCACGAAATCGGCGCGTCGGGCGCCGGTCTGGTCGCCCCCGTCGCGAGCGCCGCCGTCGCCACCCGCTTTGACTGGCGGGCCGGGCTGCTCGTCCCCGCCGTCGTCGCCCCCGTCGCGCTCGTCCTGTTCGCGTGGCGGGTGCCCGAGACACCGCCGACGAACCCCGACGCCGGGTGGAACGTGGACCCGCGGGCGTTGCTGGCGATGCTCGCCCGCCCCAGCATCGCCTTCACCACCCTGCTGGCGATGGTCGCCTTCTTCACCTGGCAGTCCTTCGCCTCCTTCTTTCCGACCTTCCTCGTCGAGTACGTCGGTCTCGGGACGGGGCGGGCGAGTTTCGTCTTCGGCGTCGTCTTCGCCGTCACGCTCGTCGCCGCGCCGTCGCTCGGGTGGTTCTCCGACCGGCTGGGACGAGACCGGACCCTGACCGCCTCCTTTCTCGCCGGCGTCGCCGGCTACGCCTGCTTCCTGTTCGGTGACGGCGGCCTCCTCGTCGTCGTTCCCGGGACCCTCCTCGTCGGCCTCGGCCTCTCGTGGCCGGGGGTCCTCAACTCCCGTTTCATGGACCACCTCGCCGCCGACGAGCGGGGCACCGGGTTCGGCCTCGTCCGGACCGTCGTCCTGCTCGTGAGTTCGCTCGGGAGCGGCGTGACCGGGACGCTCGCCGGGCAGGTCGGTTGGCTCGCCGCCTACGGACTCGTCGGCACCCTGCTCGCCGCCCTCGTCTCGGTCCTCGTCGCCAACCGGGTGCTGGGCGTCGACGCCTGATAGTGTATATTGTAACTGGTTACCGGCGTGTTGCCGAACGGGGCGGCAACACGCCAGTACTGGCTTACAATGATCGCTGTGACTGACCGTCCGACGGACGTCGGCCGCGGAGACGACGATATAAGCGTTCGCCCCGATCCGTGCGCGAAGGTTTAATTTCCGGGCGGCCCTACGCGTTCCCGTTCGAATGGCTATCGACCCCCGAAACTACGACCTCGACGAACTCCGGGCGGCCAGCGTTGGCCAGCCGTCGCTCGGGGGGCGTGACGAGTGGCCGGGGGCGTGGGTCGACGCCGCGGACGACGACGAGGCCACGGAGACGGGCGACGACGATGGCGACGACCCGGACCGGCCGGCCGCCGCCGTCGCCTTCGAGACGGCCATCGCGCGCGACCTCGCGGCGCTGGATCGGGGCGCGGTCGAACGCCCGTATCTGTCGACGCTGCCGGCGTCGCTGACGGCCGAGGCGTTGATTTTCGAGTGGCTAGAGTTTCTCGTCATGCAGGCAGGCCGCGAGTCGGTGGCCGACGCCTTCGACTTCTACGAACGGGTGGGCTGGCTCGGGGGCGACGCCGCCGAGATGCTCGAGCGCTACCTGTCGGGGATCGGCCACCCGCGAGCCAACGCGGCGAACGACCTCGACGCCGACGATCATCGGGTGAGCCTCCACTACGTCGCGCGGCTCGCGTCCCTTTCGCAACGCTGAGAATCGTGGGCGTGATTATTTACCATCCCCCCGTGTAGCGCCGGCCGTATGAGCGACACCGACGCGGAGAGCGGGGCGGACGCGGAGAGCGAGGACGCCGAGACGGCTGCCGACGGCGGCGGCGACGAGCCGATTCCAATCGGCGTCAAACTCGGAAGCACGCGAACGGTCCTCGCCATCCCCGACGGCGACGAGCTACGGACGGTCAAGACGCTGACCTGCCTCGCCACCTACGAGGACGTGATCACGGGCGAGGAGAAGGTACTCTACGGGGAGGAGGCGGCGACGGAGTATCCCGACCGGGTGCAGTACACGCTCCGCTCGGGCCTGCCGGAGGACGAATCGCGAGCCGAGTTGACGTCGACGTTCTTCCAGGAAGTGATCGAAGCCAACGACGTGCCCGAAAATAGCGCCGTCGTCTACGCCATCCCGACCATCGACAACGAACGCGGGCTACAGAACCTCGAATCGGTCATCGAAGGGAGTTCGATCGGCGAGGCGCTGATCCGAAGCTATCCGGAGTCGCTCTGTGGCTCCGTCCCCGCGCTCGGCGACGGCCTCGAAGCCGTCGACGACATCTTCGTCACCGTCAACCTGGGATCGACGAATCTCGAAGCCTCCGCCTACCGCCGCGGCGAGCAGCTCGTCCCCTTCACCACCGGCGCCGTCACCGGGAACGAGGTCGACCGCATGATCGCCAACTACGTCGAAGAGGAGACCCAGGGCCGCGTGAACATCGACAACACGACCGCCCGCGAGTACAAGGAGACCCACGCCGACTTCGTCGATTTCGAGCCGTTCACGGACGTGATCCAGCAGCCCGGCGGCGGCTCCCACGAGTTCACCATCGAGCGCAGCGTCATGGACGCCGTCGACGAGTACGTCGACGACGCCGTCGAGGAGATAGCCAACGCCTTCCTGCCCGAACTCGCCAACGACTACATCAAGGTGTACCAGCTCGCGCTCGACCGGCCGGTCGTCCTCACGGGCGGGATGGCCTGTATCCCCGGTATCGTCGAGGAGTTCGAGGAGCGCCTGAGCGAGGAACTCCAGCGTGAAGTCGAGGCGGTGGCACCGGGGAACCCGGCGGAGTCCGCGGCCGTCGGCGCCCAGCGCATCGCCGACCGACTCGTCGACGCCGACGCGTACTAGGGACGCCGATTTTTCCGGCCGGGTTGGCTTCCGCCCGTCGCGCCGTCGCCGTCCTGTGCCGCCGACGCGGCGCCATCTCCGCCCAGTTGTGCGAAATCGAACCCGGCGGGAGCGACCGGACCGCCGGACCGACGACGCTTTGGCCCGTCCGCGTCAGCGGGGAGGTATGAAACAGGCCATCGTCGCGCGGACCGACCTCGGCATGGGACAGGGGAAACTCGCCGCACAGGTCGCCCACGCCTCGCTCTCGGCGTACGAGGACGCCAGCGAGCGCACCCGCCGAGCGTGGAAAGGCGAGGGACAGAAGAAGGTCGTCCTGAAGGCGAGCGGCGAATCCGAACTCTTCGAGTTGGCCGACGCCGCCGAGCGGGCGGGCCTGCCGAACGCCATCATTCGCGACGCCGGACACACCCAGTTGGACCCGGGAACGGTGACGGCGCTCGCAGTCGGGCCGGGCGACGACGACGAGGTCGACCGGGTGACCGGCGACCTCTCGCTGTACTGAGCGAGGGTATCCGAAGTCGTCGGCGAGGCTCGCCGGGACATCACCCATCCATCGTCTCGTTACCCTCCATCGACGAGTCGGTCGTGTTCCCGTCCGTCATGTCGCCGCCGCCGTCCATCGTCTCGTTACCCTCCATCGACGAATCGGTCATCGTCCCGTCGGACGTGTCGCCGCCCTCCATCGACGAATCGGTCGTTGTCTCCGACATCGAGGAATCTTCCATCCCGCCGTCGGTCGTTCCGTCACTCGTCTCGTCGCTACCACCGCCGGAGTCCGTACAGCCGGCGAGTGCTGCCATCGTCGGTGTGCCTATCGAGACGACGAACCGTCGACGTGTCGTGTGATCGGACATCGCGTTCGGGCGGAAACGACCGCGGCTAAAGGCTATTTTTCAAGTTCGGTCCGGCCTCTCTCCGAACTCCGTCTAGAGTTCGTCCGGAGTGACCGGCGCCCGACCACACGCAGTGGGGCGCGGGTTCCGTGGCGGGGGCGTGCCGCGAACCACGCGAATTAAGCCACGCGGCGAGGAGTGTCCGCCGTGTCACTCGTCGCCGCGGCCGTCGCGGGAGGTGCCCTGGGCGCCCGTCACGCCCTCGAAACCGACCACCTCGCGGCAGTGGCGACGCTCGTCGATCCCCGTGCATCGGGCGGCGTCGCCGCGCGTCCGAGCCTCGTCGGCGCGTCGTGGGGCGTCGGGCACACCGCGCCCATCGCCGTCCTCGGGTTCGCCTTGCTCCTGTTCGGCGTGCGTCTCCCCGCGTCGGTCGTCGGTCTCTTCGAGGCGGCCGTCGGCGCCGTTCTGCTCTCTCTCGGTGCCCGGATGCTCGCGGGCGCGGTCCGCCACCACGAGCCCCGGCCGCTCCACGGCCACGTCGACGTGGGTCGGCTGTCGCTCGGCGGCGGCCACGCCCATCTCCACGGCGACTCCGCGCTCGTGGGCGCCCTCCACGGCGTCGCCGGCAGCGGCGCCCTCGTCGTCGCTCTCGTCTCGACGGCACCCGACTTCCCGACGGCGGCCGCCTTTCTCGCCGCCTTCGGCGTCTGCTCGATTCTGACGATGACGGCGGTGTCGACGCTGTGGGGGCGAACGCTGGGAACCGGGCTGGAACGCGCGCTCCGCGGGTTCGCGGGCGCCCTCGGAATCGGCGTCGGCTGCCTGTTGCTGGCCGAGGTGGCCGGCCTCGTCGGCTGACCCCGAACCGACAGCGTATCCCGTCGGGGGCGCGAAGCCGGAGGCGACGACCCGATGCGCGAGGCACACCCACTCGAACGGCAGGTCGGCATCGACTACTACGTGAGCGACGGCCCCGGCACGGGCGGGCGTCTTCGCGCCGATCCGGCCGACTTCCGAGTTCGCGAAATCGAGGCGATGGCGCCGGAACCACTCGACGCCGACCCCGGCGCGTACCCCCACCTCCTCGTCCGCGCGACGCTCGCGGACTGGGACACCAACGACTTCGCGGGCGCGCTCTCGAACGCGCTGGGCATCAGCCGCGAGCGGGTGTCGTGGGCGGGCACCAAGGACAAACGCGCGGTGACGACGCAGTTGTTCTCGATCCGGGGCGTCGACGCCGACGACCTACCCGACCTCTCGGACGCCGACATCGACCCCCTGGGCCGCATCGGGCGCAATCTGGAGTTCGGTGACCTCGCCGGCAACGCCTTCGAGATTCGGGTTCGCGATCCGGACCGACCCGACGCGGTGGCCGCCGTCACCGGGGCCCTCCGCGAGTTCGGCGGCGGGCGCGTCGCCGTCCCCAACGTCTTCGGCCACCAGCGCTTCGGCAGTCAGCGACCCGTCACCCACGTTGTCGGCCTCCACGTCGTCCGCGAGGAGTGGCGCGAGGCGGTGCTCGCCTACGCCGGCAACCCCGCCGAGACGGAACCGGATCGGACCCGGGCGGCGCGGGAGACGGTCGACGACGTAGCGGCGAGCGCCGACCCCGACTGGCGGGCGGCGCTCGACGCGATGCCGGGGCATCTCGGCTACGAGCGATCGATGCTGCACAAGCTGGTCGAGAACGGTGGAGACGACCCCGCCGACTTCCGCGCGGCGCTCGAAACCGTCCCGTGGAACCTCCAGCGCCTCTTTGTCAACGCGGCGCAGTCCTACGCGTTCAACCGGATACTCTCCGAGCGCCTGCGCCGCGGGCTTCCGTTCGACCGGCCGGTCGCCGGCGACGTGGTGGCGTTCGCGGACGCCGACGCGCCCGACGAAGTGACCCTCCCCGATACCGACCGACTCCAGCGGGTGAGCGCGGACCGGGTCGACGTGGTTCGTCGCCACTGCGAGCGCGGGCGGGCGTTCGTCACCGCGCCGCTGGTGGGGACGGAGACGGAACTCGGCGACGGCGAGCCGGGCGACATCGAGCGCCAAATCCTCGCCGATCTCGATCTCGACCCCGCGGATTTCGACCTCCCCGGCAACTTCGAGTCGACGGGGACGCGGCGGGCGATTCTCGTCGACACCGATCTCGAACTCGCGCGCGATCCGCTGACACTCTCCTTTTCGCTCCCGAGCGGATCGTACGCGACGGCCGTCCTCCGGGAGTATCTGAAAGTCGACCCGCGGGATCTCTAGACTGATACGGTTTATTGTAACTGTGTTCCGGTGGTTCGCCGGGCTGTCTCGACGACCCACCGGTACGGACTTACAATAAACCGTACGACGCGTCGCCGGCGGTCCCGTCCTCGGCGTCGCGGTCCGCCTCCGCACTCGATCCCTCGCCGGGAAGCCCGTGGCCAAGCAGGAAGAGCGGTATCCCAATGACGACGCCAGCGACGGCGCCGATAACCGCGAGGACGACGCCGAGGAAGTAGAACGTCCCGCCCTGCGAGAGGACGGGGAAGGTGGTGGCGAGGACGAGGGCGAACGCGCCGCCGGCGGCCGCGAGCGCGCGTCGAAACCCGCCGTGAGCGGCCGCGTAGCCCACGAGCGTGACGGCGTAGACGGGGAGCGTGAGGAGCATCCGCCGGACGACGTGGTCGTCGACGTGCAGGCCCGGCACCGCTCCGAGGCCGAAGCCGACGGCGACGGTGACGGCGAAAGCGAGGCCGACGAGACCGGCGAGGCGGGCGGGGGAGAGGCGGGCGCGCACGGCGGGGACGGCGAGGGCGCAGCCGAGCGTGATGACACCGACCGCGCCGGCGAGGAGGGGCGGTTCGGTGCCGCCGAGCGCGAACAGGCCCGGTGCGAGGGGGTGGGCGAGGGCGACGATACCGAGCGCGACGACGCCGAGGGCGCGGCGATCCGGATTGGCGCTCGGGGAGTCGAGACCGACGGCGTCCACAGCCCACGCGACGGCCCGAAGCCCGCCGGCGAAGACGAGCGTCGGAACGGTGACGAGAAAGAGGAGATTTCGCCCGACGATGGGGGCCAAGGGGAGGACAACGGCCGCGAGGCTCCACAGCGGGGCGAGCGGGTCGCCTTCGGGGACGAGCGTCACGAACGGCCCGTCACCGCCGTGTTCGAACGAGTAGGCGGTCATCTCGCGGCCGTCGTCGGACACGTCGGCACCGGGGATGCCGTTGCCGACGACCATCCCTTCGGGCGCGACGAGCGTCAGGCGGTCGGCCCCGAGACCGGTGTATATCGTCGTGCCGGGCTCGTCGCGGAAGTAGGTCACCCGGAGGGCGCCACCGGGGGTGTCGACGGCGGCGTCGGGGGTGCGATAGCGTATCCGGACGGTGTCGCCGCCGTCGACGCTCGTCGACAGAAGGCGGGCGTCGTGAACCGCGACGGCTTCGCGGGCGACGGCGTCGCGGAGCGTGGCGTTCTCGAAGGGGGTAGAGTCGTTCAGGCGGTTCTCGACGGTCCAGGTCGCGGAGCCGTTGCGGTGGACGCGCATCGTCGCGGTGCTGTGTTCGATCCGGACTGGGTGGCCGTGGGCCTGTGCGGCGAAGACGAACCCGCGCTCACAGGGCGCACAGACCGCGATCGGTCGGGGGCTGGCCGTCGCAGGGACCGCGAGCGCGACGCCGAGGAGCGACCCGACGAGGAGGGCGGCGACGAGGGTACGGGGGAGGGAGGGGCGGCGCACCATAGCCGGGGCGTGTCGACGCGTGCCAATGGGCTTTGTGCCACCCGAGCGTCGAAAGACGGACTTATCCGGCGGGACCGACTGCCCCTACCATGGAGTGTGGGCGGTGTGGTTCCCCGTTGGATCGGCCGGGCGACTACTGTCTGGTCTGTCACACCGCCAACTGCGACGCCGTCGTCCTCGACGTGGCCGAGGACCGCGCCCACCTGACGATGCTCGACGAGGAGGAGGTACTGGGTGAGACGGCGATCACCACGCGCCCGGAGGAGGAGGGGGAGGCGCGGGTGATCGAGCGCCGGAACTTCGCGGGACTGATCGCGGACGAGTTGCGGCGGAAGCGTCCGGAGACGGTGTTCGCGGCGGGCGACCGCGAGACGATTCGGGCGGTGCGCGCGGAGACCCACTACGAGTTCTACCGGGTCGCGGGCGAGGACCCCGTCGCCGCGGTGCTTGACCGCCGGGGCGAGCGGGCGCTGGAGGTGGTGGAGACGGCGCCGAAGGAGAAACTCGGCGGCCGGCACACGACGCTGATCGGGGGGCGGACGGGCCGGCGGGCCATCTCGACGGTGGCGGAGCATCCACACGTCAAAAAGATCGTTCCGGGGCCGATCGACGCCGGCGGGACGGGGTCACAGTCCGGCCTGCGGGCGAAGGTGACGCGCGCGGACGGCAACGGCAACGTGCGACTGCTCCTGCGCGACGGGTCGAGCGTGCAGGAAAACCGGATCGTCACGACGGCGATGAACCGCGAGACGGGCGAGCGCGTTCGCGACGACCTGAACGAGGCGCTGGCGGCCGCTGGACTACAGGACTGAACGCGCCGTCCCAGCCCCGGCGGACACGTGTGACGTGGCAACAGCTCCCGTATATAGCCGTGTTAGCACATCTCCTACTATATTTAGGTTATTTTAAATAAATGATAGTGTGGGATACGCTGGAGCAGTCCCGAACTGTTCGTAAGATACGTCATCCCGAGCAGAACGCGAGCGGAAGTGCTCGAAAATCACGACAGGAGAAAAATAGCATGGCAACAACCAAACCAACACGCGGTGAGGACTACGAGGAGACGTTCGACGCACTGGAAGAACGACTGCGGGACGACGCTGAAGCCCGTCGGGAGTTCCTCGACGGCGTACGGGCGAACATGGCTCGGGTGGACCTAGAGGAAACGCTGGAGAACGCAGGCGTCGACGTCGCGGAGTTTCTGGAGTTAGCGGACGCCCAAGAGGGGCTACGGAGCGTCGGACCGGAAGACGAGGACGCCCTTGAGGCCCTGCTCTTCAGCGAGTCGGAGCTACTGGGGGCCGGCACGCAGGGACCGATCGAATTCGACCGGGAGATGTTCGGACTCCGTGTCACCGTTCCGGAACCGGCGATGAAGGAGATGAGGAAGGCGGAGGATATGGCTCGGGCGTTCATGGTACTGGGCGGGGCGGCCGCCGCCGCCGGCGGCCCGGTCGCAGTCGCGGTCGTCGGCCTCTTCGCGGCGTACGTCAACGCCGAATGGGAGGCGATGAAATACGTCGACAACGGGAGAGGCGTCTACCTCCACAACACGTACGCGACGCCCGGAATTATCTGGCCGACCGCCATCTGAGGCGCGTAGCTGATTCGCTACGCAGCGGTCGCCCCCCCACGGTGACTCCCGACGCCGGCGTAACGGGCGTCGTGTGTACGGCGAGGGTCCCCGAAGCATGGCGAGTTGCGACGCCGCCGACTCGCAGGGTTTATCCGTTCGCTAGCGGTATTGAGCGGTACTATGGCCGAGAACAAGGCACGCAGCACCGGGAGCGCGGGCCGATTCGGCGCGCGATACGGGCGTGTCGCCCGCCGGCGCGTCAAGGAAATCGAAGGAGAGATGCAGAACGCCACACTCGACGGGGACAGCGTCACCCGCGTCGGGACGGGCGTCTGGAAAAACGAGGAGACGGGCGAACTGTTCACGGGCGGAGCGTACCGGCCCGAGACGCCCGGCGGCCGTACCGTCCGGCGGTCGATCCGCGCGGCCCTCGCCACCGACGACGAATAACATGAGCTACAAGTGTTCCCGGTGTAAGCGAGACGTCGAACTCGACGAGTACGGCGGCGTTCGCTGCCCGTACTGCGGGCACCGGGTGCTCCTGAAGGAGCGCGCGCCGACGATCAAGGAAGTCGACGTCGAGTAACCGTGCTCGTCGTCGGCCGGTGCCGACGGATCGTCGAACCGATACGGCGACCCGCCGGTACACGACGACCCGTCTAACGTGCTCGTCGACGACGCACCTCACAGCCTCTCTCTGCAGTTCGAGTACGACGCCGAGCGACGCGCCCGAATCGTCGAGCGAAGCGTCCGGGTCGAGGTGGGAGAGATAGACGACGACCGCTCGACGGCAACCGTCGACCGAACGGGGCGGACGGTACGGGTACGGATCGGGGCGGCCGACCTCGTCGCCCTGCGAGCGGGGGCGAACACCTGGCTACGACTGGTGGACGTGGCCGAGACGGTTACGGCCGGCGCTGACGCGCGATCCGACGGCGGTTAGACCGCCGTTGTCGGTCGATCACGTCGACACGGACGGAATACGGGGCTTTTTCACTCCGGGACCCAACGGTTCGCCCATGCAAGGAAATCTGCCGCCGGAAGCCCAGGAGAAAATCGAGGAACTGCAGGATCTGCAGGAGACGGCCCAGCAGGTCGCGGCGCAGAAACAGCAGGCCGAGACCACGCTCAACGAGTCCCAGACGGCGCTCGACGCGCTCGAGGACATCGACGAGGACACCGAGATGTACCGCGAGGTCGGCGAACTCCTCGTCTCGACGGAGTACGACGACGCCTACGACAACCTCGAGGAGAAAGTCGAGAGCCTGGAAGTTCGCGTCGAACAGTTGGGCAAGCAAGAAGAGCGCGTCCGCGAGCAGTTCGAATCGCTCCAGGAGGAGCTCCAGCAGATGCTGCAGGGCGGCGCTGGCGGCGGCCCGATGGGACCGGGCGGCGCCGGCGGCGCGTAAGGCCGTGGCCGAGCCCGACGACGAAACCGTCGTCCGGACGGCTGCCGAGGCGGCCGAAGGAGTCGTCTTCGCTCACTACCGCCAGTCAGACGTGCGCGACCTAGACGTGACGGTTACTTTCGAGGAGGGCGTCCTCGACGTCGACGTCTACCTGAACGCACCGGACGACGAGGCGGACCCGGAGGCCGTCGCGGACGAAGCCGCACGCACGGCCCGGGACGCCGTCGACGAGCTGTTCGAAGACGCGTAAGTCGAGTTACACGGCCGTTAATACGCCCGAAAAACGGCGTTAACGGCGTTCCACTTTTACCACCGACCCATCGCGTAGGGTCGCGTGGAGTGATCGATCGACGCGAGACACGACACGCCGTGGCTTCCTCGAGGGTATCGCCGCAGTAGCGACCGTACCGACCATCGGCGCCGCGGACCGCGTGTGGCTGAACGCGGAGACGCCGGTGGACGTGACCCTCCACGACGCCGGGACGACGGCGGCGGGCGAGTACGCCGTCGTCGGCGCAGAGGTGGTCGAACTCGCCGTCGGCGCGGGGGGAACCGTCCTCGAACGATGAGGCGGGCAAGGTACTTCCGTAGCGCATCCCAACGGGGGGGTATGCGAAAGCGGGTCTCCGTCTGTCTCGCGGTACTGATCGTCGTGGCGTCCGTCGGTCCGGCGGTCGTTGCGGGTGCGTCCCCGGCGGCCATCGACGCCGACCGGGACGTGGCGCCACAGCGTGCCGATCCGGACGGTGACGCCATCGGCTGGGAGGGCGGCTACTGGCACGACGAGCCCATCGACGTCGACCAGTCGGACGGGCTCTCCGACGCGGAACTCGACGCGTACGTAGCACGGGCGATGGCGCGCGTCGAGTACGTCAGACAGGCGGAGTTCCAGAGCGAGGTACCGGTCGAGGTCATCTCGCGCGAGGAGTTCCGGAGCCAGCGCAATCAGAATGCGACGGACAACCCCGCCTTCGACGCGTGGAACGACCAGGTGTGGGAAGCGCTGTTCATCGTCGGCGAGGACGCGGAGGCGAACGAGGAACTCCAGTCGGCGACCGGTTCGTCGACCGCCGGGTTCTACGTCCCCGCGGAGGATCACATCCGCATCGTCACCGACTCGCCGGACGACCCGACCATCGACAACGCGACGCTCGTCCACGAACTCACGCACGCCCTCCAGGATCAGCAGGGTGACCTCGGCGAGCAGATTTCGAGCACCGAGACCCAGGACGCCGGGTTGGCGACCGACGGCGTCGTCGAGGGCGAGGCCAACTACATCGAAAAACGCTACACCGAGCGATGCAGCGCGGAGTGGGACTGTGTCGAGACGCCGCGTTCGGACTCGGGCGGGACGGAAGCGCCGCCGAACCTCGGCATCCTGCTGACGCTTCTCCAGCCCTACTCCGACGGCCCGGTGTACGTCGACTACCTCCGCCAGCAGGGCGGGTGGACGGCGGTCGCCGAGGCGTTCGAGAACCCGCCGACCTCGACGGAGCAGATCATCCACCTGACCGACGAGGAACCGGTGCCCATCGAGTATCAGGACCGCGCCCGGAACGGCTGGGAGACGTTCCCCGATCAAGGCGTCGACGGCTCGGATACGGTCGGCGAGGCGTCGATGTACGTGATGTTCTGGTATCAGGCGCGGACGGCCAGCGCCCAGACCGTCTCGCCGCGCTCGGTGGTACAGACCTCCGACCCCTTCGATATGTACAACTACGACGCCGAGCCCTCGGCCGGCTGGGGGAACGACCGGGTGTTCCCGTACTACAAGGGAAGCGGTGAGGACGCCCAGTACGGCTACGTCTGGGTGACCGAGTGGGACAGCGAGCAGGACGCCGCGCAGTTCCACAACGCCTACCGCGCCATCCTCGACGCCCATAGCGCGGAGTCGCAGGGTGACAACACGTACGTCATCCCGAACGGCGAGTACGCCGACGCATTCCGCATCGACCGTGAGGGGACGCGGGTCACCATCGTCAACGCGCCGACGGCCGACGACTTGAGCGACGTGCGGCCGGCAGGGGCGAGCGGTGGGGCGAGCGATGGCGGCGGGGACGACGGAAGTAGCGCCAGCACCACGGCCGCCGCCGGCGGGGAGAGCGACTCGGGGTCGACCGGCCTCGAAGCGCCCGGCTTCGGCCCGCTGACGGCCGTCCTCGCGGTGATCGCCGCGGTGGCGCTGGCCGCGGTGGCCCGCCGGCTAAACTGACGGCAGCCTTTTTACCGACCGTCGCCGACGACCGACGCGATGTCTCTCCGTCAGGTCTTACTGGCGCTACTCGTCGTTCTCGCGGGCTGTGGCGGGGCGGTCGATCCGGGAGCGACGCCGACGGAGACGGAAACGGGAACCGAGACGCCGACGGGAACGGACACGTCGACGCCGACGGCGACCCTGGCGCCGACGCCCGCCCACGGCGGCTTCGACGACCCGGCCGCCGACCGCCTCGGCTGGGAGGACGGTTACTGGTTCGACGAGCCGCTGTCGGTAACGACGGCGGACGGGCTGAACGCGAGCGAACGAGACACCGTCGTCGCGCGAACGATGGCCCGCGTCGAACGGGTTCGGGGCCTGGAGTTCGAGTCGACGGTCCCCGTCGCAGTCGTCGACCGCGAGACGTATCTCGCCGACGAGAACGTGACGGCGACGAGGTGGGACGAGGCCGTGTGGGAGGCGTTGCTCCTCGTCGGCGAGGATCGGTCGGTCGAGGCGGTGTTCGAGTCGTTCTACGGCGCGTCGGTGCAGGGGTCGTACGTCCCGAGCGAGGATCGGATCGTGGTGGTGAGCGACGCGGCACGGCCGACGCTGGATCGCCGGACGCTCGCACACGAACTGGTCCACGCCCTGCAGGACCAGCACTTCGGGTCGGTGTTCGACGGGCGGGAGGACCTGACCAGGGACGAGCGGCTGGCTCGACAGGGGTTGATCGAGGGCGACGCGGGCTACGTCGAGGACCTGTACGAACGGCGGTGCGGAACCGAGTGGACGTGCCTCCCGCGGCCGCCGGCAGGGCCGGGCGCGAGCCTCGACGACGACATGGGCGTCTACGTCGCCGCGTACCAGCCGTACAGCGACGGCCCGGCGTTCGTCCATCGCCTCCGTGAGCGCGGTGACTGGGCCGCGGTGGACGCCGCGTACGTCGACCCCCCGACGAGTTCGGCGCAGGTGATCCACCCCGACCGCTACCCGAACTGGTCGGCGCGGGACGTACGGATTCCGGATCGGTCGGCGGCGAACTGGACGCGGTTCGATCGGTCGCCGCCGGGGACGACGGTCGGCGAGGCGTCGCTGTTCGCTACGGTGTGGGCCAACGGCGGGACGGAGACCTTCCACCTGCAACGCCCCTCGCGCGCCCACCGGACGTACAACTACACTCACCCCACCACCGCCGGCTGGGTCGGTGACCGGCTCGTCCCCTACCACGACGGGACGGCGACGGGGTACGTCCTCCGGACGGAGTGGGAAACGGCGGGTGACGCCGCCGCGTTCGCCATCGCGTACCGCGACCTGTTGCGGACGCGCCGGGGCGCCGAGCGTCGCGGGGACGGGGTACTGGTCGTCCCGGCGGGGCCCTACGCCGACGCCTTCCGCGTCACTCGGAACGGCACGACGGTCACCATCGTCAACGCGCCGACGGTCGAGTCGCTCGACGCCGTGCACGCGCGTCGAGCCGAGTAGTCGCGGGCGGGCACCCGTCGAGCGCCGAAGCGACGACGACCCACGACGGGGCGTATGAAGACGAATCCTCTTCGACCGCGGTGACCGAACGAACGGATTTTTCACCGGCGGGCGCGAAGCCGGCGGTAATGCCACCGTTCGACATCGTCGGTCCCGACGCCATCCGCGACGGGACGGCGACCGACGCGTATTTTCTGCGGACGGAGACGACGCTGCGACACGCCGGTCGGAATCCGACGGTCGTCGCGGAGGTGACGGCCGATCAGTTTCCCGACGGCGACTTCGAACTCCTCGCGGGCGTGAACGACGCCGCGGCCCTGTTGGCGGGACGGGGCGTCGACGTGGACGCGATGCGCGAGGGGCGGCTGTTCGACGGCGGGCCAGTCATGCGGATCGAAGGCCCGTACCTCGAATTCGCGCGGTTCGAAACCTCGCTGCTCGGCTTCCTCTCGCACGCCAGCGGAATGGCGACGGGGGCACTGGAGGCACGGCGGGCCGCCCCGGAGTCGACGGTGCTCTCGTTCGGCGCGCGGCACGTCCACCCGTCCATCGCTGCGGTCGTCGAACGGAGCGCGCTGGTCGCCGGGCTCGACGGCTTCTCCCACGTCGCCGCGGGCGAGGTGTTGGGCCGGGAGGCCGGGGGCACGATGCCCCACGCCCTCGTGATCTGTTTCGGTCGGGGAAATCAGGAGACTGCGTGGCGCGCGTTCGACGACGCGGTGGCGCCCGAGGTGCCGCGGGTGGCCCTCTGTGACACCTACAGCGACGAGGTGGACGAGGTGTTGCGGGCGGCCGAGACGCTGGGCGACGACCTGGACAGCGTCCGGGTCGACACCACGGGGTCACGCCGGGGCGACTTCCGCCACATCCTCCGCGAGGTGCGCTGGGAACTCGACGCCCGTGGCCACGAGGACGTGGACGTGTTCGCGAGCGGTGGCCTCGACCCCGCGGCACTCCGACGACTCCGGGACGTGGCCGACGGCTTCGGCGTCGGGAGCCACATCTCGAACGCCGAACCAGTGGACTTCGCGCTCGATATCGTGGAAGTCGACGGGAAACCGGCGGCCAAGCGAGGGAAACTCTCGGGGACGAAACAGGTCTACCGGACGCCGGACGGGGGGCACCACGTCGGCCTCGCCGACCACGAGGGACCGGACGGCGGCGACCCCCTGCTCGAACCGCTGATTCGGGACGGCGAGGTGGTCCGGGAGTTCGACGTGGACGCGGCGGCGGAGCGGGCGCTGGCGGACGCGGCGGCGGTAGGATTCGAGTAGTCGGCCGTCCTACAACTGCTCGACGGAGCCGCCTCCGGGACGCTCGCGGAAGACCTGCCCCTCGAAGAGGGTGATCATGGTATCGTCGTCCTGCCAGGCGAGCGGCGAGAGGCCGGCTTTGCGGCAGGCGTGGGTGAGGAACTGTTCTTCGTTCCAGCCGTTCTCGACCGGAAGTGTGGGGTACATCCAGGCGTGTTGGCCGTCGGCGTCGAGGGCGACGCCGTGTGTGCCGAGTTCGAGGTCGGCGAGCGGATCGTTGGTGAGGACGTGATTACAGACGACACAGACGGAGATGTTGAGCGTCTGGAGCTCCGGGGGTTCGATTTCGGAGCCACAGGAGTCGTCGGATGCGGCGGTGATGGCCGCGTCGACGATGGCGTGGCCGAGCTGGTCGGAACCGCGATACGCGCCGGCACAGCCGCGAAGGCGGCCGCGGCCGCGGGTGGACGTGATTCGTACGAACGCGCCCGTTCGGGCGTAGAACGCATCACGCATACTTCCCGGCTGTTCTCGCTGGCCCTGGAGCACGTACGCCTCGACGGCTTCACGAGCCAGTTCGACCGCTCGGGCCCCGTCTTCGTAAGAAAGGTGTACCGTCTGCGCCTCGGACATAGGACAACCTTACGCCGAATAGACTTGAAGTCTTCCTTTCCGTCGGGGAGAACCATGATGAATTCCTGCCGATCGAACGGCTTATTCGACCCACCGATCTACGTTCAGCCGGCAGAGAGAGCCCGGCTCCCGTGCCCATCAGGGCATGAGGAAAGTCCCCCCACCGTCCGGACGGGTGACCGGGCGCAAGCCCGGAGTCGGAGACGGCTGGCTCTGGAACAGAAACGAGACCACTCGGCCCGACCGATGAGGTGTGCGAACCCGAGCGCAAGCGAGGGGAGATAACCCACCGAGGGGAGGGAGATTCCACGAATCTCCGAATGGCGCGCGGTGAAGCCGCGCGCCTCGGGACGCCACGCGTCCCGCGACGGCCGAGAACGGATGGAACGGCGAATCCTCACCGGTGCAAGTCCGCCTCGTCAAGGTAGTCCGGACGCGGAGGTGGACGCTCAGCCGAATGCCGGGAGAACAGAAGGGGGCTTACTCCTCTCAGCCGCTTACGCGTCGAGCCACCGCGTCAGCCCGGGGTAGTCGGCGATCAGTCCGTCCGCTCCCAGTCGAATCGCTTCGCGCGCCTCGTGCCACGTCCGAATCGTCCAGACGTTGCGGGTCCGGTCGGTCGGGGTCGGATCGGTAGCCCGCACCGCCGAGAGCGACGGGTGGATCGTCCCGGCGTCGTACCGGGCGGCGAGGTCACGGCCCGTGCCGAGGTCGGTGCAGATGGGGGCGAGCGGTGCCGTTGCTGACCGCTCCCGAACCGCGGCCAGCGCGCCCTCGTAGAACGAGGAGAGGAGGATATCACGGCCGTCGAGGCAGTCGAGTACCCGGTCGACGAACGGTTGCCACCGCTCGCGGGCCGCGTCGCGGTCGGCGGCCGGGAGTGCACCACGGCGACCCGGCGTCGCGGCGGGCCGCTTGAGTTCGACGTTGAGCGGTACGTCCGTCCCGGCGAGCAGACGGTCGACGGTCGGCACGCGCTCCCCGCTGTCGAGCACTTCGGCGGCGGTCACGGCCTCCGGTGACAGGTCGGCGACGGCACCCGAGCCGTCGGTGATACCACGGCTCCCGTCCATCGAGTCCAGTCGCGTATCGTGAAAGACGACGGGCGTGCCGTCCGCGCAGGCGACGACGTCGAGTTCGACCATCGCGGCGCCCGCGTCGGTCGCGGCGCGCACCGCGGCGACGGTGTTCTCGGGATTGACGCCCCCGAACCCGCGGTGAGCGACGACCCGGGTCACGCCTCGAACCCGTCCTCCCACCGGAACACGCCGTCCCGCTGGATCGTCTCGCCGTCGACGACGAGGCGTGAGCCCTCGCCCATCCGCGTGATGAGGTCGGTGTGGATCGCGCTCTCGTTGCCCGACTCGCCCGCGGGCAGACAGGCGTCGTACGCCCGCCCGAGGGCGAGGTGGACGGTGCCGGCCATCTTCTCGTCGAAGAGCACGGTGTCCGTGGGGCGGGTGATGCCCCGGTTCATCCCCACGCCGAGTTCGCCGAGTCGCGTCGCGCCGTCGTCGGTGGACAGCAGGTCCGCGAGGGCGTCTTCCCCTTCCGCGGCGTCGAAGTCGACCACCGCGCCGTTCTCGAAGACGAGATGCGCGTCGCGGAGGCGACGGCCCTGGACCGTGATCGGCACGTCGAAGGTGACCTCACCCTCTGCGCCGGCGGGCGCGGTGAACACCTCGCCGCTGGGGAGGTTGTGGGAGTCGTAGGCGACGCTAGCGGCGCTGTTGACGGCGGTCCGACCGCCGATGTCGAGTGTCACGTCGGTCCCCTCGCTCACGAGGTGCACCTCGCGGCCGTCGTCGAGGATGTCTTTCAACCGTCCCATCTCGGCCGCGAGCGACTCCCAGTCGCGGAGGACGGCGTCGTAGACGAAGTCCCGATAGGCCTCGTAGGACATGCCGGCGGCCTGCGCGAGCGAGCGGGTGGGGTGGACGGTCGACACCCAGTCCGTCGCGAAACGGGCCTCGCGGGCGTCTTCGCGGGCCCGGGCGTACGCGCTCTGGGTCTCACCGGGCACGTCGGCGGTGGCCGTCGTGTTGCGGCCGCCACCGAGCGAGAGGTACACGTCGGCGCGGTCGTAGAGCGCGCGTTCGGCCTCGGCGGGGGCGAAGTCGCCGTCGTGGGCGCGGAGGTAGGCGCGTTGCACTTCGTCGGAGCCGTAGGTGGCGAGCAGCGTCGCCCCCCGGGCACCGAGTTCGGCGGCGACGGCGACGGCGAGGTCGTGAGCGCCCTCGGCGACGCGCATCACCACCTCGTCGCCCGGTTCGACCCGGGCGCTCCAGTCGACGAGCGTCTCGGCGTGGGCGCGTATGCGGTCGTCCATGTGCGGCCGTGGCGGGCGGCGGTGAAAAGCGCGACGGGCGAGCGAACCACAACCACTACCTCCCGTCGCGGCGGAGGGCGGGCT
>Ga0102939_1000131_pt1 | contig 24969 bp, 29 predicted proteins | sample SalPon2_B_H2O_MG_FD_78214 | JGI IMG/M metagenome (GOLD analysis project Ga0102939, IMG submission 78214) | Salt pond water microbial communities from South San Francisco under conditions of wetland restoration - Salt Pond MetaG R2_B_H2O_MG | ecosystem: Environmental > Aquatic > Non-marine Saline... | reverse complement strand
GATCGAGTCCTCTGAACCGATGTTGAAAACAGATTTATCCGAGTTCCAGGCCTTCAGGATCCCGTTAACAGTGTCCTCGATGTAGATATAGGACTTCCTCTGTTTTCCGTTGCCGAGGATCGTCAGTTCCTCAGGGTTCTCATCCAGCTTGTGAACAAAGTCGTAGATAACTCCTTTAGGATTCTTACCGCCGATAATATTGGCCAGTCTAACTACTGTAGTATCTATACCAAAAGTCTGGCCGTAAACCTGTACCATGTGCTCGTCGCCGGCCTTTGTAGCGCCGTACATCGATATAGGATCAAGCCTGTGATCTTCAGGTGTAGGGATTTCGGCCTCCTCGCCATAAACAACTGAAGAAGATGCAAAAACGATATCATCTATTTCTGCATCGACGCATGCATCCAGAACGTTCTTTGTACCGACAAAGTTTTCATCAAAGTCCTTCTCCCTGTCCTCCGGAAATGTATTTACCTTGGGGTTCGCGGCGAAGTGGAAAACAGTATCAACATCTCCAAGGTACTGTGAAAGGCCTTCTTCCTTGATATCGAAGTTCAACACGTTTACTCCTTCTGGCACGTTATCTTCGCGGCCTGAGGAAAAATTGTCGATAACAAGTACTTCGTGATTTTCCTTCAGCTGTTCTGCGAGAGTTGATCCTATGAATCCTGCTCCACCAGTGATCCCGATCTTCATACCTTGAAATTAGGCCTTATTCATTAAAATATCAACGTGGAACTTGTATGTATGGGAAAAAAGAGGGTTTCTCTTACTCTTGAAGAGGATCTTGTAGAAAAGATAGATGCAGAGGCCGATAAAAAAGATATTAACAGGTCTCAGAATGTGGAAAAAATAATAGATAGTTACTTCAAGGGCCAAGGCCTGGAGACTGCTGTAGTACTCTGTGGAGATGATGAAAACAAGACTCTCAATCTGTACGAGGGCAAGCCTGTTCTATGTCACATACTAGAGAATCTTGCTGACCAGGCCTTTTCCCGTGTAATTTTACTGTCCGGCAGCAATCGGAGCGAGATAGAGAAGCAGTTCGGCTCCAGCTACGAGGGAATGGCTCTTGAATATGTTGAGGATAATGCTGAAGGCACTGCAGCTGCTCTTTCAAAGGTTGAAGAGAAGATAAATGAAGCCTTTGTTGCTCTAAACGGTCACGTGGCCGCAGATGTCGATCTTGAGGATATGCTCAGAGTCCATAGAGAAGAAAGTGCTTCGGCGACCATGGCGCTTACAACCGCTAGTTCTCCTTCAAGATACGGAGTGGCGCGTTTGAAAGGAAGAAAGATTCTTGGATTTGAAGAGAAACCAGAGGCCGGAGAAGAGCCTTCACAGCTTATCAATGCAGGCACATATATACTTGAAACAGAGATCTTCCGGCATCTCGATGCAGATTCTCTGGAAAAGGCCTTTGAGGATCTGGCGGATGAAGGCCTTCTATCGGGCTACATCTATGGTGGGGAATGGAACGATATCGATCGCTAGCCCTTCTTAACACTATTTGTTGATAGACCGATTCTTTATAAATCACAATCGTAATACACCGTAATATGGATGAGGATTTTAGTGATTCTCTCGCACTTCTGAGAGATGAGCCTGAGGGCAGAAATGTTGTTGAAGACGCCCTCGAAGACGAAAACTACGATGGAAGATTCGATCTTCCGGAAATGGATGACTGCGCACTTTGCAGGATAGATAAAACACCTCACACAGCAGGAGAAAATATTTACTGGCGTGACAATGCTGGAAACTACGTTGTCGAGGCTGCAAACAAGAAAGGCCATCCTGTCAGAAACATGATGGTTTTCGAAGATCATGGTTACCTTCCTGCATCGTCCGATCTTGAATTTCGGGAGGAAGATCCTTTCAGAAGACTTTTCGAAATCAGTGCTTCCCAGGTCTACAACTCGGATAAAATCGATGACGAACAGTTAATACAGACAATTGGAATGAATTCTGTTCCGGGCCATCTGCATGTGATGGCCTCAAATCTTGATGTGCAAGGTAGAGAAAATACCGATCACCAGCTTACCAACAGCTATATCCGATGGGACTTATCGGATGGAGACTACTCGTTCGAAGATCCGGAGGAAGTACTTATCAGAGATAATATTGGTGAGGAACTACTTGATCCTATGTACAGGAACTCTTTAGGTCTTTCACCTGAAGAAGACTATGAGCAGGCACAGATTGAACTCCAGAAAAATGCTGCTGTCAGTACAGATTAAAAGAACCAAGAGGCTTACGACTATTATGCACGAAAACAATACTATGGAAAAGGCACTTGTAACAGGAGGAGCGGGATTCATCGGCTCCAATATAGCTAAGAAACTGGTAGAGGAAGGAGTGGAAGTGGTTGTACTCGATTCTCTTTACCTCGGCGACGAATCAAACCTTTCGAATATAGAAGAAGATATAGAGTTTATCAAGGGATCGGTCCTTGACAGGGAAACAGTAGAAGAAGCTGTGGAAGGCTGTGACACTGTTTTCCATCAGGCAGCTCGTTCAAGCTCTCCTATGCATAAAGATGATGCTGCAGAAGGAGCAAGAGTGAACATTGAAGGTTTTGTTAACACTATAGAGGCGTCTAAGGAAGCCGGCAGTGTAGAAAAAATAGTTTATGCATCTACCTCATCGATGTATGGTAGTGTTGAACCTCCTCATGAGGAAGACAACGGCGAATACCCGACAAACCTGTATACGGCCTCAAAGATGGCTCGTGAACTCTATGCAACAGTTTATTCGCAACAGACCGACATGCATTTTACAGGCCTACGGTATTTCTCGGTTTACGGCCCTCATGAAAGGGCGAAGGGAGATTATGCCAACGTGGTCACCCAGTTCATGTGGAAGATGATGGATGGAGATCGGCCTGTGATATGGGGTGATGGAGACCAGAGCAGGGACTTCACTTTTGTTGAAGACATTGCTAGGGCCAACTACATGGCTGCAGAGAGGAAGGATGAGACTAACGGCGAGTACTACAACATTGGTACAGGCCGTGACGTTGATTTCAATACTCTGGTTGAGAAGCTGAACGAGGCCCTTGGCACTGATATCGAGCCGGAACATATAGAGCATCCGCGTGACAATCCTGTCATGGCGACAAAGGCGGATTATTCTCGGGCAAAGCTTCAGTTAGGTTATGAGCCTCAATACAGTTTTGAGGAAGGCCTGAAAAAGACTGTTGAGTATTACAGGAATCATCTATAAGAAATTTTACTACTTTTTTCTTTCCATGGGAAAAATTGAGAAGCCATGGGGTTACGAGGAACAGGTTCTTATGACACAGGTCGATGTAGGGGACCGTGTAGGAATGCTTGGAATCAGAAGAATAGTCATCGACGCCGACGAGATGACCTCGTACTCGTACCACGAAGACCAGTCCGATATCATCTACCTTGAAGATGGAAACGCCCAGGTAAGGAAAGAAGGCGGAATCAAGGAACTGGAGAAAGGAAACGCTATCGTAATCCGGTCAGGCGAAAAACACCAGATCCAGAACATCGACACACAGGTAGCCAAGATACTGGAAATCTCATTCCCATACAAACCACAAGACCTCCACAGGGTACAAGACCCATACGCACAAGCCCGGGAAGACGAAGAATAAACATATTTCCAATCTTTAACTCTACAGAAGGCCTAGAGGCCCGAAAATCAGAAGCCCGATTACACATATCACTACTTCAAGACCTACCAGGGCCTGAGTGATCTGTTTCTCATTGAAACCTCTACGCATCAAAGGATGAGTCAGGGAATAATTCTTCTCATATCTGGGCCTCAAACTGCTGTCCTCCTGAATATCACCCCAGGAATGAGCCTGAAAACCACTTCTCAATTTCAGCAGGAACTCGATTATCCACGGCGCAAAGATGAAGACTCCGAACTTCTCCATGTTCCCGATAACGATCGTTGAGAACAGGGCCGCACCTGAAAGATAAGTCAGTGAATCCCCTGGCAGGATGGAGGCAGGGTAGTAGTTGTAGTACATGAAAGCAGCTAGTGAAGCGCCTAGACTGAGAGAGATAATCATGGCCTCGTTGCTGCCGGTGATATAGGCCATTGCTCCGAGTCCGAATGCTGCAACCATCGACATACCGGTTGAAAGACCGTTGGTTCCGGCCAGCATGTTCACAACGTTGGAGACAAACAGAAGGCCTAGAGGCAGCAGTAAAAGCGGGTATATGATTCCCCAGTTGACCTGGCCCAGCACAGGGAAATGCATGGTCCAGGAACCGGCCTTTACCGCCATTAGAGGAAAGACTGCCGGCAGTACGAAAAGCATCTTCGGTAGCTGAGAAAGGCCTGTTCTGTGTACCTCTCCGCCTTTCTCCACAGTATCTATCAGAGGGATGCTGAGTTCTCTGTTGGTTTCTTCCTTATCTTCTATCTTGACATCGTATTTTTCCCTGACATACTCATCTATGTCTATATGGATGTCGTCGATAAATCCGATCAACGCTATTATCGAAACAGAGCTGAGTGCGGCCAGCAACAACGATATATCGGCTGGAGGCGCTGACGAGAAAGATATCAGGCCCAGGTAAACCGTTACTGAGATAAGGAAGCCGAAAAATACTGCGACTCCACCGGAGGTAGGTAGTCGAGGCCTTGTCTCTTTCTGCTGGTCTATTCCGTAGATTCCGGAGTCAAGCAGGTATCTGCTGGCAAACGGTACTCCTACAAAAGTCGTCAGGAATCCTGCTGCCAGAGATACTGCTATATAGATCATTCTTGATCAACTTCCCACATCCTCAGGTATCCGTTCGAACCTCCTGATACTGGCTCGAACATATCCATTTCGTGAGCGTTAGTCAAATAGAGCTTCACCAGAGTGGAGTCAGCTATATCTCTAGGCAATAAAACCATCTGAGCTGACTGAGCCTGTATATTCGGTCTCTGACTTGTCACAAACGATCGTTCCATCGTGAAAAATGGACTCTCTGCTATACAGACCTCTCCAAAGCCTGAAAGCTCTACAGGGTTCTCGACGTCAAGATCTTCGAACCCGCTTTCATCCGAAAGCATACAACCGATCTCGCGGCTTCCGCTACCAGTCCTGATCGTAGGAGGCTCCTCAATTCCTATACTCTGGCTTGAAAGGTTCGTAGGAACATAGACAGATAGGCCCTGACTGCTGAACTCCACCATGGTCTCATTATCCCGGGAATAAGATGACTGTCGTATATCGCTGGCCGTAGAAAGCTGGATCATCGAATTAAAGTCCGAATTGTTCCTGTTGTGAATCTGGCTGACCGCGGAATACTTACCGATCATAGTATGATCGAGCACAACATAGTCAACAGAATGCTTATTCAGGAAACCAGTGTGGTTCTCAGGGTTCTCCGAAGTCAAAAAGTCTGCAAGAGGATAGTTGATAGGCCCTGAATCAGAGTAATATCTCAGGTTGCCTCCGTCCGCAACCGTAGATCGCTCTCCGATAGTCTGGAAATGATATCCGTAATCCCACCAGGAAAGCATGGTAGAACCGTTCTCGGTGTTTTCCTCCATGTAATCCAGGTTCTGCATCCACAGACTGTTAGGAGATCCTCCAATCTGACCTGTCGTGACTATCCCTGTCGCAACGTTAGGGACAACGATGCTGAGAACTAGAACTGCCACAGCAACTGCCTTGAAAATCCTTGATCTGTCACCAACGAACTCGGAGAGATCTGCATCTCTAACCCAGTAAAAGGCCTTCGAAGCTGCTATACCTGCAACGAATGCTACCGGGAAGGCTGCCAGAGTCATAAGTCTTGACCGCGAGATAGCGCTGAGGAAGTTAGTCAGCATCCATAGCAATGGAAGAAGCTGATACCACTCCATGGTTATGTTGTGGCTCTTCATGTTGTCAGTGTAATAGACAAGGCCTATACTTCCCAGAACAGCCAGGGTTGGAGGTAGTGCGGCGATCGCCGAGTTAAGGCCTCCGGTAATCATCATGACCTGGGTTATTGCTGTAAAGCCCAGTATCATCATTGTTATGCTGAAAAATGAGTCTTCATCCGTGTAGTTCAGCATGACGAACAGGCTTCCAAGTATAAGTACAACTAGTGCTGTTCCTGGAATCAAGAATCCTTCGAAGAAGCTGATGAAAAACAGGATCCATGCTGAGTAGATACCCCCTAGGACTGAGTAATACTCCTTGCCTGTGATATTCTCTGAGATATATCCGTACTTCCTGAGCAGCATCAATCCCATCATAGTTGCCAGGATAGATGTACCTATGATAGAGAGCTGTAAAGGACCTGTCAGGTTCCCTAGTGCTCCTATAAATCCGAGGTTGAACTGTGATAGAAGCGGCTGCCCGTAATTTGCTCCTAGGCTTGATATCAGGGTGGAAAATCCTGTAGCCTGGTTTTCTGCAACTGTTCTCTGGACTACTGTTGCACTGCCGCTTCTGAAAGCCTTGCTGATGACCCCGAAGAACTTATCCGCAATAAAGCTGGAGTAAAGAGGGGATAGAAGCAGGGCCACTATTCCGACTGCGGACATTGAAGGTACGTAGTAAGATAGCTGTCTTTCCCCCAGTATCTCGAATTCCTCAAGCAGGTAGCGGCTCCAGAGGAAACCAAGCATGCCGAAGTTGATGATCGCAAGATCGCCTGTCATCCAGAACCTGTTGTAGTTGAAGACAGATGCAAAACCTACTCCTAGAAGAACTGTAGGTGTGTAAACAGTGACAAGCCTGCGAATGTCTTCGTTCAGCATCAAAACCAGGCCTACGACCATAGGATAAAGCATCCAGAGCATCTGGGATCCTCCCCATGAAATAGTGAATGCTCCAAGGCTTAGACCTGCTAAAATCCCGGAAATACTTTCATTTCTCTTCCAGGAACGTGTGAAAAAGTATAGAGAGGCCATCATAAACATCGTTCCAATAGGTTCTTTCTCGAAGAAACCTGCAGAAGTCCTCTGCATGACGCCCGATATAGTAGCAAGGAAGAACGCAGACGAAAGGCCTGTAACTTTGTTGTATAATTCTTTACCTAGGAAGTAAGCGAATATAACTCCTATGCCTCCCATCAGTGCAGGATAGAACTGAGCCCATTCCATAAAGCTGCCGAAGATCTGTGAAGGCCCTAGATTATACATTAAGGCCGGGAAGATTATGTCTCCCTGGTTCAATGTATAGGTTGGTGCGTCGTAAGGGAAGTACCGCATAAAATCTGTCATCGGCATGTTGCCGGAAAGAGCCAGATGACGGGCATGTCTGAAGATGAAGTAAGGGTCAAGAGCCTGAAGATGCTGCATCCCTCGCTCTGGAATATATCTTAGCCACAGGGCCAGACTGAATATTACAGCTACTCCTATACCTCCCCAGTAACTCTTTACAGTTTCAAAACTTGCTTTATCCTTGAGGTTATCATTACTGAGCATTTCTGTATAAGACATGGCTCTGTTCGTGGATTAGGTATACATGTTTTTTATTGCTTGCATGCGGTTGCACAGTCCTGTCGTATAGGTTTAAAAACGTTCCAACTTGAGACTTTCCCGTGGACCCACAAAAAACATTTGATAGCATATATGATGACTTCGACAGGTACGCAGCGATACCTGCGGCCATCGTAGTTATCTCCCTGACGATTCTCGGAGGGAACTATCTCTTAACCGGAGAGTTCATAGATAAAGGCCTTGACTTTACGGGAGGAACAGAAGTCACTTACTCTACCTCTGGAGAGTTCAATACTGATGAAGTAGAAACGATATTCGCAGATCAGGGCTACCAGGGAGTAAACGCTCTCCGACTTGATACTCAGGGATCAAATGGCTCACAACTGGTTGTACAGATCCCGCCGCCGAGTATAAACAACTCTGAACAGGCAGAGGAAATACTTTCAACAGGAGGATATAATGGATCTGCAGAAAGCTTCTCAGCTATATCTACTGCAGTATCAGGTCAGTTCTTCCTACAGGCCCTGCTTGCATTCGCACTAGCATTCACAATCATGAGCCTGGTAATATTCGCAGCATTCAAGGATCTAGCGCCTTCAACTGCTGTAATACTGGCTGCAGCAGGAGATATAATTGTAGCAATGGGCGGAATGGTTCTTTTCAATATACAGTTGACTCTTGGGTCATTTGCAGCGCTTCTCATGCTTGTAGGTTACTCGGTTGACACAGATATTGTTCTATCGACCAGAACGCTGAAAAGGGAAAGAGGATCTCTCAGGGACCGTATGTGGGACTCAGTCAAGACAGGAGTAACAATGAGCTCAGGAGGAATAGCAGGATTCACACTGCTTTTCATAGTATCTTACATCATAGTGGGGCCTTCAGAGCTTTCAAATATTTCAGCAGTTATGCTTTTCGGTTTGATCGCCGACATGCCGCTGACATGGCTTGGAAATGCAGTAATACTGAAGAAATACATTAATGGTGACTTTGGAAACATAGAAGAGGTGATACCATGGAAGTAAAGGAGTTCATGAAGGAATGGAGAGTCTGGGTGCTTCTACTAGCCCTGGGAATCTCAACACTGTGGATAGGCCCATCATACGAACAGAGAAACGGTGAAGTAGTGATGACAACCAACCTCGAGGAGCGAACAGGTATCCAGTTCTCTGGTGGGACCCGCATGCTACTGGATCCTCAGACCAATGCGACAGGTGAGGAACTCAATGATGTGGCAACCGAGATTAAAGACACGTTAGGCCTCAGAATCTCTGCCTCGGACTCGGTAACCAGCGCCCAGGTAAGGGTAGTTGATCTCGGGGATGGAGACTACCAGATACAGTTACAGACCGCGAATACAAATCAGACACAGCTAAGAGAGCTTATACAGCAACAAGGAAGTTTCGAGGCCCGTATGCCGCTTAACGTGGTCGATGAAACAAATCTTACTGTAAATTATCAGGATAGAGCCGATCTGAACTTCAGAAAAGAGGGCCAAAACGTTACTGTGTCACGTATCTCGGAGGATGGCCTGGAAGAGCTTGGAGAATACGAGCCGGGCCAGAGATTTACTGCAGCAGATACCGCTTTCCTTTATTCGTCCTCGAGCAATGATTCCAGCAGTCTGGAGGCGGTGGCCTACACTGGTGATGATATAATGCAGGTCAACTGGAATGAGAGAAGGACTCGTGGCTCCGGCAATCAGTTCCGTACCAGCTTCCCTATCCAGCTTGAGAAAGATGCTGCGATGGATACAGGTCTTCTGTTTAATAACTATCTTCCTGCTATATCCACAAGCGAATCTCAGTTAACTCTTGAAAACGGTAGTGCAGCGATGCTCAGACTTTACGTTGACGGCGAGATAAGGAACTCTCTGACAGTAGCCTCTGAACTTGGAGAAGAACCTTATGGTACGCGATCCTCAATCTCTGCGACGGGAGAAAGTCCTTCGGCCTCACGTGATAGTGCCAGGGAACTTCAGACAATCCTCAAATCCGGAGCGCTACCGGTTCCAATCCAGATCGGAAGTGTGTCGAATATTTCTGCAGCACTTGGTTCACAGTTTATGACGGCCTCAATACTATCTATAATAGCTTCGCTTGTAGCTGTAGGGTTCCTTGTGTTTGTAAGATATGATGACTTCCGTTATGCACTTCCAATCGTACTGACGGGAGCTTCAGAGGTATATATACTGTTCGGTTTCTGGAGCTGGTTCACACAGCTCGGCTCAATCAGTCTCTCCGCTATCGCCGGAGTAATCGCTGCCGTAGGTACAGGAGTAGACGACCAGATAATTATTACAGACGAGTCAGGCAAAGAACAGATAAGAAGTGTTTCTGAACGTATGAAAAGAGCATTCTTCGTTATCTTCACGTCTGCAGCCTCGACAATCGGAGCTATGTTCCCAATCCTCAGTGCAGGAACAGCAAGCACGTTAATCGGAATTTCCGGTGCAAGCCTGATAGGATACGCTTTCTACTCGAAGAGAACCAACTACAGCTTTGTAGCAATCGGAAGCATGGCCCTTGCAGTATCGATAGTTACTTCAGCAGTAGGGCCTTCCAGTGCAGCACTTCAGAGCATCCATGGCTTTGCAGCCACAGCAATCCTTGGAATCCTGATCGGAATCACGGTTACAAGGCCGGCTTACTCGAAGTATGTAGAGTACATCGAGGAATCCAAGTAAAGTCAGAAAATAAGATTGGAAAGGAAAAAAGTGAGATATGTTTAATGGAGATCCATTACTGCGCCGGCAACGTCGTCGTTGTCTTCCAGTGCGTTCTTCGCTTCTTCCTCTGAAGCGCCGGTCTTCTCCATAACCAGCTGGACATCTTCTCCGCTGACGTCTTCTTCCTCGGAGTAATCGCCCTGAAGCTGGAACATGTCCTGGCCCTGAACCGAAATCTTCGAGAGCTCAGGATCGTTGAATACCATTTTCTTGTCACCGATTTCAACTACTACGCGATCGGCATCGATCTCTTCCATATCCATGCCCATCTGCTTCATCATTTTCGACATATCTTGGCCGCCAAACATACCGAAACAATTAGGCCCTGCTCTTTAAATCCGCTTGCATACCTAAAATACAGATACATTGATAGAAATCCTGGCAATAATTCTGCTTGGAATACTTGCAGGCATAATCACAGGCCTTATACCGGGCATACATCCAAATACAGTAGTATTTACATCCCTGCCAATCTACTTCGCGTACCGGCCAGAACTTACATCTTATCTGGTATTTATAGTGGCGATATCAGTCTCACATACCTTCCACGACTTCCTACCGGCAATATTTCTTCACGCACCCAGCGCAACTACCGCACTTTCAACTTTACCGGGCGCAGAAGCAGCAGCACAGGGTAAAGGCCTTCAGGCATTTTACAGGACTGCTGCAGGAGGCCTTTTATCTGTAACCGCAGTTCTTCTGCTTCTGCCGATGCTATTAGTTGTTCTCAAGCCTGTTTACGGTTTTATAGAGCCCCTTATGTTGTATATACTCATATTCTTTCTTCTGTTTGCAGTAATTGAATCTGACAGGGTTTTTGTAAGTGCCCAGATCGCAGCTTTATCCGGAATGCTTGGAATATACTCGTTTAACATGCCTGTTAATCAGAACTTTGTGCTGGTACCGGTTTTTACAGGCCTCTTCGCCATACCTGCGATGACTTCTGTCCTGAGAAATGACGAGGAGTTGCCTGAACAGGAAAAAGATTTCCAAACCCCGATATCTGTACGTTCAGGACTGATTGGAACACTGGCAGGCCTTCTCGCAGGCATCGTGCCGGGTATTGGCCCTGCTATCTCAACTAGCTTTCTCAGTCCGCTTCAGGGCGATGATGGCAATTTTCTTACCGCTCTTGGAGGAGTCAATAGTTCTGACATGGTAACCTCTCTTGTAGCTCTTTACCTGTTGAACGCACCTAGAAGCGGTGCTTCGGTAGCTGTCAGTCAGATCACCTCTCTTTCTCAGGGCCGGATGGCAGTGCTGTTGGGCGCAGCCTTCCTATCTGCTGCAATCGCTTTTGCAACGGCTCTTAAGGTATCAAAAGTTTTCGTATCTCTTATTAACAGGCTTGATTTCACAGTTGTTGTGGCTGCGGTTTTGCTGGTGATAGTTTCAATCACATTTCTGTTTACAGGACTATTCGGCCTTCTAGTGCTTTTCACCGCCTCTATGATAGGCTTCTGTGCAAGAGCTGAAGGTGAGAGAACGGTACTGATGGCGGTGCTTATACTGCCATCGGTCATGTCCTTTTCAGGATATGGAGTAGTTATGTAAAAATGTGATCTAAAAACTGTCTTGATGAACGAGCAGAGGGGCTTTCTGGTATTTTTTATAGTAGCGATTGCTGCAGTAGCAGGTCTAATGCTTAAACCCTTTCTTCCGTACGTGATGGGGGCTGCAATCCTTGGATTTATTTTGAAGCCTTTAGACCGGAAAATAAGGCCTTATTTCGGAGAAGTTGCCAGTGCAGGTTCTCTAGTGTTTCTTACGTTGTTTCTTGCTATACTGCCGATGTTTCTAGGTGTGACAGTTGTACTTGACGATGCCCAAGATCTTTCTTCCCGTATAGGAGATCTGGAGACGATCGATCTTTCACTTATAGATCAGAGGCTTGAGGAAATCACCGGAGAGGAGTTCAACATTGAGGAAAATATCAGGAACGCGATCAGAGGTTTCGCATCAATCACATTCGGAAGCATCTCACAGATATTTAATCTTGTCCTGAACTTGGCTATAGGCCTCTCACTGATGCTTTTCCTGCTTTACTACTTCATAAAAGATGGAAGTGATCTCTTGGTCTGGTTGAAGGATATTGTACCTCTCCCTGAAGATATACAGGACAGTCTGATAAAAAGAACAAATGTGACTACATGGGCTGTTGTTAAGGGTCATGTGCTTGTGGCGCTGGCTCAAGGCCTTGTAGCCGGGATTGGTCTATACATCGCCGGAGTACCTAATCCGTACTTCTGGACATTTGTCATGACTATGATGGCCTTTCTACCGATTGTAGGCTCGTTTATCATCTGGGGGCCGGCAGCTGTCTATATGATAGCTATAGACCATATCGTAGCAGGCCTCTTCCTGCTTCTATACGGTACAGTGGTTGTAGGTTTAACAGATAACTTTCTCAGGCCTCTGGTGGTCGATAAATCGGCTGAAATCCATCCTGCTGTCATCATAATCGGTGTGCTTGGCGGAGTCTATCTATTCGGTGCGCCAGGCCTGTTTATAGGCCCTGTGATATTCGGTGTGCTTCGTGCATCTCTGGTTGTGTTCAAGAATAACTACGCAGAGCTATAGTCCGAATAATTAAAAGTGAAGGATTTTTTATGCTGAAATACTGTGGAAGATAAAAGAGAGGCTTTAGTGACTGCCTTGGTTTTGACACTGGTTCTGGCGATTCCTGCAGCTGCAGAGTCCGTAAATATCTCGGAACAGGGAGATAACTTTTTTGAATCGGAGAGTCAGGGCCGATTTGGCTCCAGCTTTGACATAGAGTTCTCTGAGAACGCCCGTTCCAGTTCGCTTCAAGGCACAGATTACTCGGTCTCAACTACTGATACTCCGAACAGGACTGCAGAGGTTTACCGGACTCCAGAGGCCTCACTGAAGATCTCATACATAAATGCGAGTTACAGGGCTGAAAAACTGACTACGCCGTACGGAACACTTATTACAGGAGTCAGAAACGGCCGCAGATTCGAGAAGTTTGAAGGCCTTAACAGGTCAAAAGTACAGAGGATAAAATCCCGGATTGAGAGCGAGATGGAGGCCGAGGTATCGGATCTCGAGGCTCGTGAACGGGAGGCTATAACCTCGGAGCTTCCGGATCTTGAGATAGAGGTGCATGAAGGAGAGACAGAGTACGTCAACATAACAAATCATGGCTCTGAATCTGTCGATCTCTCGGGCTGGCGTTTCGTAAGCAGTGACGAAACCTATACCGACAGCTTCACGGTCGAATCAGTAGATATAGAGCCAGAAAACAGCTACATTTTCTACTCCGGAGAGCCCGGAGAAGATGCAAAAACCGATGCAGTCTATGAGACAGGTATGACTCTTTACAGCAGTTCAGGAGTGCTGGAGATCTACACTGAACAGGGCCTTAAACATACAAATATTCAGTACAGCTAATCTCCGTCCTCTACTTTCTCAAGGGTGCCGTTGATAACGTATTCTTCACCGGTGAAAACCCTTTTTACCTTGTTCTCCTCGGCCTCTGATGGAATCATCACCTGGCCGAAGATCGATTCCAGGCCCAGTGACTCGGACTTGATGTTGATCGCTACACCCATCAACACGTTCAGATACAGAAGAATGTTCAGCGAGGCCTGATCGAATCCGAGAAAATTAATGGTTGCATAGGTCAGGCCGGCGAAGACCAAGCCGTAAACCGCGCCTTCTGTGATCTCTTTCCTCATAAAAACAAAAAGATGAATGCATTAAAAATAATTTACCGGTATGAAATCAGTCTACATGATGATACTGGAACTGGAGGAAGAAAAGGAGATCGAGGTTGGAGCACTGGGCACGATAAAATTTGATTCAGGCCGCTACGTTTACATCGGTTCTGCGATGAACTCTGTAGAGAAAAGACTGCAAAGACATTTCTCCGATGACAAGAAGCTTCACTGGCATATCGACTACCTGACACAAGAGGCCCGACCTATTGATTATTTCATACTTCCTGAGACATCTGAGTACGAACAGGTGATGGCCTCGATAATGGAGACTCTGGGAGAGCCTGTACCTGAATTTGGAGCCTCTGACTCATTGAAAGATTCGCACCTTTTCCGGCTACCGAAGAACTTAACAAAATAATACTGTAAACCTGATATATGTCAGATGTCTTCTATCAGTGTCCGGACTGTGGGTATAAACAACGCAGTAAGGCTCAGAAAAGGGTACAGTGCCATCAATGCGGCCGCAGCTACCTGAAACGTGATGCGAAAAAGACTGCGGACAAGTCCGATGATTTCGATGAGGAGAAAGGCACAGGATTTTTCAAGTACTCGAAAAACTCGGACTGAAAACAGTTTCTACACCACCTTCTTGCATGAGACAGTTCTCGATACCGGCTGAAGACTTTGACCTGGAACAGACGATGACCTGCGGCCAGACCTTCTGCTGGCATCGAATAAACGGAAAACTTTACGAACAGGGTGCCGAAGAATCCGAGCAGGAATCTAGGTTCTATACTTTCAGAGATGGCGAAGCGCTAATTGTAGAGGAGAAAGAAGAAGAAATAACTGTAGAGACAGAGCTACCGCGAGAAGAAGTTGAAGAGGCCCTCGGAGTACACCACGATCTGGAGGAGATTTTCCAGACTTTTCCCGACAACGGGAAACTTTCTGAAGCAAGAGAAGAGCTCTGGGGCCTGAGAATTGTACAGGACAAGTTTTTCCCATGCCTGATTTCGTACCTGTTGTCGCCGCAGATGAGGATTCCACGGATCAAGAAGATGCACAACGAGATCGCCAGAAAATATGGGGAAGTAATAGAGTTTGATGGAAAGGAGCTTCTGCGGTTCCCTACAAGAGAAGAATTATCAGAGGCCTCGGAAAAGGAGCTTAGAGAACTGGGAACAGGTTACAGGGCTAAATACATTGTAGAGACATTGAAGATTCTGGAAGAAGACAACTTTGACCCTGAGGAAGTCAGAGATATGGATTACAGCGAGGCCCGTGAAGAGTTGAAGAAACTGTACGGTGTTGGCGACAAAGTAGCTGACTGCGTGTTGCTTTTCTCGCTTGGATTCTACGAGGCCTATCCGATCGATACCTGGGCGGACAAAGCTCTGGAAAGTCATTTTGAGGATCTTTACTCTGATGATTACGGTGAGCTCTCGGAGAATATGCGTGATCATTTCGGAGAGTTTTCCGGTTATGCTCAGGAATATATCTTTCACGCCGCAAGACAAGGACATATAGAGGTCGAATAAGATGGAGATCACGTTAATTAGAGACGACCTGGAAGAGGAGGTTGAACGCGAGATAGAGGTCGACAGAGATGTATCCGTACAGCAGTTTTTGAAGGATGAAGGTATTCCTGTTGAGGAGGTATTGGTCTCGAAGAACGGCACTATCATCTCCAGTCAACACGAGCTTGAGGACGGTGACAGAATCAGGGTCTTTGATGTGATCGCCGGTGGCTGATAAGTTTTTATTACTAGCCTAATAGAATTTTCTCTGTATGGATTTCTTTAATTTGGAGGGGAAGGAGGACGAAGACATAATCTTTGATATATTTGATTTGAACAGGCTTCAGAAACAGATATTCGACGAGCTAAGAGACAAACAGCTTACTGTCCAGGAACTGGCAGCTGAAGTAGATAGAAATCGGTCAACGGTTCAGAGAGCACTTCAGGACATGCTTGAGAAAGATTTGATTATGCGTGAAGGCAAGACAGACAAAACAGTTTACTATGTGTACACCACGTTACCTTTCGAGGAGTTAAAGCAGATTGCGAAACAGACCCTTGACTCCTGGCATGAAAAGGTGAAATCGAAACTTCAGTAAACCCAGAACAGGTATCCTAGATAAGCCAGAGCGATCATCTGGCTGATACTGGATGAAAAGGCCTTAACTTCTATCTGGAAAGCGGAAAAAAACATTCCAGCGAATAATAAGGCAAAGATGAAAGCCCTGGAGTTATCCAGAATATTTTCCCTGAACTCTTCTACTGAAAGACTGTCGGTGTAAAACAGGTAGGCCACTATAAACAACAGATAGTATTTTACAAGAATAGAGGCTGCTGTCCATGTTGACCTGATTATCTCATGGCCTACACCTACCAGTTCCTGGAGCATGTTATTCTTCGCTGTCTCCTACGTCGCTGGTCTGGAAGTCGCTGATGATTATGATGTCGTCGATGGACTGTACCATGTTATACGGGATTACGACGTTCTTGGAGCCGCCTACCTTCTGTGCAAGGTACGATCCTGGTTCTGCTGCGACTACCACAGCTCTGACGGCGAACTTGCCGAGGTTAAGCTCTACATCTTTTACTTTTCCACAGTAGGAACCTTTTTTTGTGAAGACGTCCTTGCTCTCGACATCCGAAAAATCAATGATATTATCTGGCATTTTTTGTTACAACTCCTTATACATCAAATCAACAGTCTGAGACTTAAATAATTTGGTAAACCCGCGGGGCCAGCAGGTTTTAAGTCTTAACCGTTAAACGTTTTTCAGATGGCCCTGAGAAAAAGAGTAGTAAAAGGCTTCACAGACGCATACCTGAGAGCAGAAAGAAGACTGGTAGTAGGTCTCCTAAGAAGCGGAAGAATGACAGATAAAGAGTGGCAAGATATCACAGATGATCTCGAGGCGATAGCTGAAAAATACAGGAACAAGGAGATAGGCCACGACGATTTCCTAGATGACAGGAAAAATATACAGAACAGGATATGCAGGGAGGAAAGATCCAAGAACAAAGGCCTTACAGGACAGGAAGCCAGGGAGCTGTACGAGGAATATATGGAAGGCCATCAACCGGTCATGGAAAGGGCTTACTACAACTCCGGTAAGAATACTTTCTATTTCATCTATAAGCTACCGGTAATCAAAACACGGTACATGATCACGGGCCTCAAGCTTCAGTAAAGGCCATCCGATCGAATTTTAAAGACTGACGTTCCCAAGTTAATTATATACTGTGTCGGGGTGGCAGAGTGGCTTAATGCGGTAGCTTGCTAAGCTACTGGGCTATTACAGCCCGCCCGGGTTCGAATCCCGGCCCCGGCGTTTTCGTTCAACAGTTTTTCTCCAGTTAGGTGTTCGAGGGTTCGAATATTGAACGTCTTAAGGAGAACTTCTGCTCCAGAAAATCCAGAGGATTTTCGTGTCCGGTCCCGGTGTTTTCGTTTAACAGTTTCTCTTAATGAGTTGCCTTTAGGCTGTCACGCAGACCCCTCTTTTCTGAAATATTGTAGAACCAGGCCTCTGTTGTTACTGTATCTCGGATATGAAAGATTAATTTAAATCCCTCAATAACTGTATTATAGAGATGGGCAACTTCAGAGAGCATGTGCTGTTCGGCTTTCTCTCGGCAGCACTAGTAAGTTATTTTTTGAAAGACATGCTGGTTTTAACTCCTGTAGAAACAGCTGTTTCTTGTTTGGCTGTAGTAACTGGTGCTGTGTTGCCTGATATTGATCATAAGAATGCTTACGTTCATAGAGCAGCGAAGGCCTTTTTCAGTATAGGTCTTGCAGTTATTGGAATAGTTTATCTGCCTTTACCTCTTCATTTGCGTTTTGCTGTGGCGGCAGCAGTCTTCCTGATAAGCTATGCAGGGTTTTCTTCGATAAAAATGAAGCACAGAGGTTTCACCCACTCCTTAGCTTTCCTGATAATGGTGAGTTCCGGAGTAGTGATTGGAAGTTTCTATAGCTTTGCCTCTGTGCTGCCGGGTGTGGCTATGGCCCTGGGAATTTTCTCCCATCTCGCGCTTGACCAGGAGTTTAAAATAGTCTAATCTTCCTTGACTTCCGCGACATCGCCTAAAGTAGCTGATCTGTCGTCTCCGGAGTCTGTTTCCTGATCCCAGGCCTCAGGTACTGTGTAGAGCTCGATACTGAACTTTTTCTCCAGTTTCTGCGCCAGGCTTTTCTCAGGCTTCAGCTCCTGTTGTTCGATCTTCTTCAGGAGAGATTCTTTCTCGTTGAGGTCGTCTGCAAGCTCCATGATTGAAAGCTGCTTGGATTCGCGGGCCTTTTTGACCTGTTTGCCGTAGTCGTTGATCAGTACCTCGTCGTTCCTTTTCTTCCTTCTCTTCCGTTTTTTCTTCTTTTTCTTCCGGGATTTGTTCTTGCTCGTGGTCTTTACCTCTTCGCCCATCTCGGCGCAGGAGTCACATACCTGAAGAATTGCTCCCTCTATCTTGGTTTTGGTGGTTGAATCAGTTTCTTCTCCGCAGAGTTGACATGTAGCCATTTCTTTCACTTTAAAAAATCTGTGTTTAGTTTAGAACCTTTTTCTAGGTACTAACTGTTTAGGTGAACTGAAAGTTTAATAATTCCGGCCTCTCTACTCTTGTTCTAACCTTTTCATCAACAACCCGTAGAAGATTGCAGAGATCGAGATAATCAGAAAGACAAGGCCAATGAAGAAGAGAAACTGGCCGGGCTCGCCTGAAGAAGCTGCGGCCTCAGAAGCTCTACCAGCAGAATCCGTACTCTGCATCATGACGCCGGGCCCAGTATCCTGGGCCTGTTCCAGATTTTTCTCCCCGGACTTACCGATGATCGATGAGCCCAGAAATCCGAGTCCTGCCAGGCCTGATACTGTAGAGCTTACGATGGAGAACTTGACTTTTTTCTCCCTTTCATTGACTATCGTACGGGCCTTTTCTGTAGGATGGTATATTACTCTCTTCCTCCCGGCTTCAGAGTCTTTCTCCACCAGGCCCGAAGTTACCAGGGTGTCCAGGTGAGAGGATACTGTTGATTTACTCTTCCCGATATCTTTACTTAGATCGGTTGGAGTGTATTCTTTCTCCAGTACGTGCCTTAGAATCTTAATCCGGGTTCGAGAGCTGAGAGCCTTTATGGTTTTGAAGTCTAGTTCCATGTTTGACGTCTAAAGGCTATAATTTTTAACTTAACCCTGTTTATTCGGGTTTTTCCGAACAAATCATTCACTCGGAATGAATAACAAAAACTGTTTTTCAGGCCTTGATAGGTTGCTTTTCCGGGTTTATTCCCCGTACCTATAAAAAAGAGGCAAGACAATACTTCTATGGTGATTTCACGTGGTAGACGTACTAAAGAAGTCCGGAGTACGTGACGCTGCAGATGGCGTTAACGTAGGATCTGACTTCTACGATGCTCTAGATGAAGAAGTTAAAGACCTCATCGAGAGAGCTGTAGAAAGAGCAGACGAAAACGGACGTAAGACCGTCAAGGCAAGAGACGTATAAGTCTCTTACTTCTTGACATACAGCATTTACTCTCTTTTCTCTTTTTGCCTTCTAAAGCTCTTCACCGCGACGCTCAGCTTCCTTCAACTCTTCCTCAACTTCATTCAAGGCCTCTCGAAGCTGCTCAACAGTATCCATGTTCTCAACAGGCAGGCGCCCAAGATCTCCGCCGTTGATCTCGATAACCGCTTTACCTTCCTTCATCTTTACACTGTACTCAAGCACATCGTAAGGGCCTTCCTCAAAATTATAGATAACTTCTGCCATGTACAATATAGAGGAGGAGAAAGTTTTATGCCTTCCGCAAAATATCCAATGCGGCCTCAAGCCCTTTCTCCGCAACCTCTTCATCCTCGGCCTCGGCGATGACCCGGATCTTAGGAGAAGAACCAGAAGGCCGGATCAATACCTCGGCACCCTCAATTAAGGCCTTCACGCCGTCAACCTTGGAAAGAACCTCGTAATTATTCTCTACAGTCTCTGTGGCCAGAACCATCTTCTCATCCTTGTCCTCAACCTGTACGCTGTCGCGCCTGACATGGTACTCAGGGACGTTTTCCAGGCCTGAATCAATATCTGTACCTGCGAGGATCAACGCGGCCAGTATCCCGGAGTTGTACGGCACGAACTCTAGTATGGAGTAGTGACCGTTCGGTTCGCCGGCCAGTGCGGCATCTACTTCCAGCGCCCTATCCATCACGAAGGGATCGCCAACACGGGTATAGTGGAGCTCATGACCTTTCTCTGCTATGACATCCTCAACCGCCTGAGAAGTATCTATAGAGGCTACAGTTGTTCCTTGAACCTGTTCTGCCATCAGGCAGAAGATCTCGCTGCCGGAGACAAAGCCATCTCTGTAAAGAGCAACCCTGTCGGCATCCATATCCGTAGCAAGGCCTATATCAGCGTTTTCTTCCTCTACTTTCCTCTTCAACTCGTCAAGGTTCTCAGGCTTAGGATTCGGAGGATCGCGGTAGGGGAAATCGTCTTTCTCCTCCGAAATATCGATTACTTCGGCTCCAAGATCTCTCAGAAGTTCTGAAAGAAGTTCTGTAGCTGCGCCGCCGAGAGTATCAACTACTATTCTTCTATAAAAAAGGCCTTCGCTGTGCTTTCTGGCAGTTTCCTTTAGTTCTTCCAAGTATCTATCTTTGCATAATTTTTCTATTTCTTCTACTTTACCTCCTCCACTTTCAAAGTCCTCTTCGCGGAAAAGATCTTTAACTCGATCAAGATCATTATTGACAAAGCCATTGCCTTCAGGATACATCAGTTTGAAGCCGTTGAAGTTCAGAGGAAGGTGAGAGGCCGTCACCTGTACAGAAACAGAATCCTTCATTACCCCAGAGAAAGCAACGTAGTCTGTAGGCCCTTCCCCCGCATCCAGAACCTCGATGCCTGCAGATTTCAGTCCTTCAATTAAAGATTCTTTAAGTCTGATAGAGCTTTCCTTGTTATCTCTGCCTACAACCACTTTTTTGCCGTAGTTATTCTGTGTGAAGCTGCCTATGGCCTGACCAAGTCTTCTTGCAAATTCTTCGTTTATCTCCCCGGGATATTTCCCGCGTATATCATATCTTTTGAACACTTCACCTGGTTTCAACAGCTTTCACCGTCTATAAAATCCAGAAGGCTCTGTATAGAGTCTTCAGGCCTTTCAAAGTGGTATCCCTTGATGTCTGCGTTCTCTATCTCGCTTTTCAGGTCGTCGACGAGAATATCAATATCTTTAACATCTTTATCTTCTTCCTGGACTATCTTGTGGTCTTTTACAAGATTCAAAATACCGGAGTGCTCTAGTTTCTCCTCCTGAAAAACCGGATCACCTCTTGTGACAATCACGAACTCGTGTTCGGACTGTTTGATGAGTTCAACATCTTCGTAGAGGTAATCCGAGGCCTTTTCCAGTATCTGAAGTATGTCCTTTACAGGTATCTCAAGAATCTTTGCATGCTTCCTTGGACTATAAATCCCATCTATCTGGCTATATGTTTCTTCAAAACCTTTTATCTCCTCGAAAAGAACTTCTTCCTTGAATTTATCGGTTTTGAACAGTACGCGGTCGAAATCGATACCTACTTTCACTTTATCTCGCCATCTTTCAACGTTCTGCCATTTGGAACATTTTTCTCTACCTTTTCACCGCTGTCAACAGAGGCCTCGTATCCTATCTTTCTGCCAGGCTTTACAGAGGTATTTGCCCCTATATGGGCCTCTGAGCCTATAATTGCTCCAAGCTTTCTCATTCCTGTGTCATGCATCTCTCCTTTGATACTCATGTATACAGTACTGTCGTCGTTACGTAGGTTAGCTGTTTTAACTCCGGCACCCAGGTTAGCATTCTGTCCTATGTAAGAATCACCGGCATAACTGAAATGAGGTACAGAGGCCTCCTCACGCACAACAGTGTTTTTGACCTCGGACTTGCCAACCTTAACCCCGGAATGAAGAACACTTCCCGGCCTGATATATGAGTCAGGACCTATAACTGCCTCTGATCTTATTATGGCAGGCCCTTCCACCACGCAGTGTTCTTTAATCTCTGCTCCTTCTTCCAGTATCACGTTATCCTTGATTACAGAAGTTTCATCCACTTTGCCGGATATTTCTCTCTCTACATCTGATATTAATTTTCTGTTAGCCTCTACAAGCTGCCATGGATAGCTACATGGCAGCCATTGATCTGTTTCCAGTACATTGACGTCTTCTTCAGCCACATACATGCTTAAAGCATCTGTTATCTCATATTCTCCCCGCTCCGATACCTCAACGTTTTCAAGAAGCTCAAAGAAACGCGATTTGACAAGGTAACAGCCGATATTTACAAGATCGGTAGGAGGTTCATCAGGCTTCTCAACTATGGAAATAATCTCTCCCTCAGAAGTATCCAGAACACCAAAGTTCTCTGGTTTTTCGGCCCTTGCAGCAGCAAAAGCAGTTGAATGTTCCGTTATATTTCTGACATCCTTGCCATAGATATCATCTCCATTCATAATCAGGGTCTTGTCATCTACCAGGTCTCTGGCCTGTAAAGCAGCATCTGCAGTTCCGCGTGCCTCCTTCTGCTCGATTACGGTTACATCTGTTCCTGAAAAGTAGTCTTCAAACTGCTCTATCTCGTAGCCAGCGACAACTATGATTTCATCCACCTTATCTTCGATAAGATCGATGTTGTGCTGGATTATAGGTTTCCCTGCGACAGGTAGCAGAGGTTTCGGAGTATCCTCGGTGAGAGGCCTCATCCTCGTACCTTCTCCCGCTGCCAGAATAACTGCTTTCATACATACATTATTGAAGCCAAGACTCTTTACAGTTTACTTGCTGATCTCGGATAGATCGGTCCGTGCATCCGGCACGAACTTCACTCCTCGAATCGAGTTGTTCATGTCCACGAAGCTGCGGGCCCCGATGAATGATTCTCTGATGACGGAGCCGGACTTGAAGTCGCCTTCCTCTCCGATGATACAGCCTTCTATCATAACGAAAGGATCGACAATGTTCTCCTCGAAAACGATGCTTCCATCGATCTCCGCGTTCCTGACCTGACAACCATCTCCTATAGAAGAATCTCGGATCACAGTGTTCGGACCGATAACAGTGTCTTCACCAATGAAGCATTTTCCTTCGATCACTGAGCCTTCCTTTACTTCTGCCCCTGCCTCAACGACAGCATCTCCTGCGATCTCCGCGGACTGACTGATTTCAGCATCCGGATCTATCTCTGTAGAAGTTATCTCATCCCGCTCCAATCTGTCGGCCTTCTGAAGCTTTCTAGGCCCGCCGATATCGATCCAGTAATCTTCAATCATCTCGAAGTAGGCCTCACCGCTCTCCGCTAACTCGGAAACTGCATCGGTCAAGCTACTGGATTCAAGGCCTGCGATAGTATCGAATATCTCCGGGCCAAGAACATAGATTCCGGAGTTGACAAGGCTGTTATCCGCTTCTTCAGGTTTCTCGCTTATGCTGTTGACCTGATCGTGCCGGATGCTGAGAACCCCGAACTTCTCAGGCTTATCTTCGTGAGCTGCCAGTATCGAGGCCTTGCCACTGCTTTCGTCGTGTTTATCTTTCAGGTTCTGCAGATCGTTGCCTGAAATCATTACATCGCCGTTGACGACGAAGAAGTCTTCCTTGATGAAGTCACAGGCCTTTACTGCGTCCGCAGTTCCTCCGAGCTTTTCCTGATGTATTATATTGATATTTGTGTATTCTTCGAATCTTTCCTCGAACTGTTCCTCCAGATGGTTGGTTACGAGATAGATCTCGTCGACTCCGATCTCTTCAAGGCTCCTGATTATATGTTTTACAACTGGTTCTCCTCTTACAGACAGTAGAGCTGTTGGCCGGGTTTCTGAGAACGGGAACATTCCTTCCTTCTTTTTTGCGCAAGGTATTACAGCTTTCATAGAGATCAACCAGCGATAGTGCTACTTTCATCTGCGTCAGGAATTTTTTTATCATCAACCACTCTCTGCCGGATAATTCTCTGGGCCTCCTCCAGCTCGTCAAAGAACTTTCCGGAGTTATCTACGGACTTGTCACGGATATCGAAAAGAGTATCGATAAATTCTTCCGTCTCCTTCTCGGAAACTTTGTCATCTCTCTTGTCTGCGGCGTTCAGAACACCGTTCTTTAGAACACGGTAAAGCTGATCGTGAAGAAGATCCGGAGTCTCGACTTCATCGCCAGAGTCCAGGTCGTAGAGTCTGCCGTGAAGAAGATCTCCCAGGAGATTGACTTCACCTTCAACCACGAAAAACCGGCATTCCTCATCGAGAAAGGCCTTGTCTCCTGCACCAGTATAATCCCTTACAACAAGATCAAGATTATAACGGGCCTCTATATCTTTGCTGTCGTTGCTGAGGCCTATCCAGCTAGTATTGATTTCTACACTGGTGTCGCCCGATGATAGAGTTGCGGAGGTTCGGGCTGTAGCTGCGTCCTCAATTTTACGGGTCTTGCTTCCGTATATATTCATCATGCTGTCAGAGCTCTGAGTCTTCGGCATGAAGAATGCCTGGACATCTTCCAGTGATGTGCCGTAGTCTCCTTTCGAGGCCTCCAGTATGTCAAGCAAGTATATTTCGTGTATCGTCTTGTCAAGGATGTCTCCGCCCTGGACTTCGGATCTTTTCGCAGGTTCCAGCATCTTCTGGATGCCGGCACTGCTCTCTCTGAAGGCCTTCAAATTATTAATTTGCTTTCCATCGATCATTTCGATAGCTTTCTGCGTTACAGGGCTTTCTCTCTCGATGAAATCGACCTTCCACATTACTCCGTGGTCTTCTGCCAGTTTCTTCTCCTTTCTGTGCTGTTCCCGGGTCATTGACGGTGGTTTCTCGGCAATATGGAAGAATCCTCTCTGCATCGACTCGTAGATATGGGTCGCGTGCGTGGAGGTGCTGCCCGCGTCATAGATCATTACAGAACAGTCCTGATCCTCGGCGTGGCTGTACATCTCGTCTGTATCCCTGAATGTTTCTACATTCGCGTTGTTGGCTTCGGCAAACTTTTCCGCGGCCTCAAGATGATCAGGATCTTTATCACATACTCCTGCAAGCTCTATATCGGCCTCTTTCAGGTGGTTATGCATGTCGAGAAGCTTCTCGAATCCGTATCTTCCGAAGCT
>Ga0102939_1000127_pt1 | contig 25258 bp, 26 predicted proteins | sample SalPon2_B_H2O_MG_FD_78214 | JGI IMG/M metagenome (GOLD analysis project Ga0102939, IMG submission 78214) | Salt pond water microbial communities from South San Francisco under conditions of wetland restoration - Salt Pond MetaG R2_B_H2O_MG | ecosystem: Environmental > Aquatic > Non-marine Saline... | reverse complement strand
GGCCGTACCCCTCCAAGATGGGGAGGTCCATCCCGTGATACAGCGCGCACAGCTCCGCCGACAGCGACCCGCCGCCCGAGATGAAGAAGTCGACGTTGTCGCCGATCGCCTCTCTGACCGACGAGAACACCAGCCGGTCGGCGATCGCGCGCTTCGCGTCGAGGACGACTCCCGGCGCCTCGGCCTCGTGGTGGCTCCGGCCCACCTCGACGGCCCACTCGAAGATCCGCTGTTTCACCGCCGACTCGCTCGCCTGGTCGCGGATCGCGTCGTACAGCTTCTCGTAGACCCGCGGGACGCTGGTGATCGTCGTCGGCCGCACCAGCCGGAAGTCCTCGCGCAGGGTGTCCGGGCTCTCGGCGTACCCCACCGTCGCGCCCGCCGCGAACATCATGTAGTGGCCCGCCATGCGCTCGAAGACGTGCGCGAGCGGGAGGAACGAGAGCGTCGTCGAATCGGCCGATATCCCCGGCGCGTCCGGGTCGCGGTCGGGTCGGTCGGCGAAGCGGCGGTAACACTGCGAGACGTTGTCCCTGAAGTTCGCGTGGGTGAGCTGGACCCCCTTCGGCTTCCCGGTCGTCCCGGAGGTGTAGATGAGGCTGGCGAGGTCGTCGACGTCGACCGCGTCGATCCAGCCCTCGTAGGTCGCTTCGTCGAAGACGTCGGCGCCCAGGTTATGGACCTCGCCGAGCGTGTACACGTCCTCGGCGCCGAGCGCGGCGGCGTCTTCGAGGTCCAGTTCGGCCGTGTCGACGTCGTCGAACGAGACGATCGCGTCGAGGTCGTGCGCGAGGTCGGCGGCGACGGCGAGCACCTCGTCGACGAGGTCGCGGTCCTCGACCACGACGACCGTCGCGCCGGGGTCCTCCAGCAGGTACCGCACCTGCGACGGCGAGGAGGAGGCGTACACGGTCGTCACGACCCCGCCGGCGGCCAGGGCCGCGAAGTCGGTCTGGGCCCACTCCATCCGCGTCTCCGCGTAGAGCGCGACCCGCGTCCCGGCCTCGACGCCGATCTCACGGAACCCGGCGGCGAGGTTCCGGACGACGTCGCGCATCTCGCGATAGGTGACGTCGGCGTACTCGCCGTCCGCCGCGGCCCGGAGGACGCCGTCGCTCACCAGCGACCGGTCGTAGATCCCGCCCTTGTACCGCTGGGCGGTCCGGTCGGCGTTCCGCTCGGCGGACCGCTCGAACGTGCGGGGGAGCGTTTCTCGGGCAACGACGTCGTCCGCGAACTCCCGTTCCGCCTCCTGCCAGTGCATACCGCGTTCGACCCGCCGAACCCTCATAAACGATACGGTAGTTTCCAGTTCATTCCGGCGTCCGCGGCGGCGACCCGACCGACCGGGGCGCGGAGCATCCCGACGAGAACGGCGGATAGCGACCCGTTTCCTCGGCGGATCGCCCCGAGAGCCGAGGGTTTAATTCCGGGAGAGCGCGAGGGACCCCTGTGGACCCCGACCGGATCCCCGCCGAGTTCCCCGCCCCCAGCTTCCGCGGCGCCCAAGAGCAGGCGCTCGCGGACATCCGCGACGCGTTCGCCGCCGGCAACGAGGTCGTCCTCGTGCGCGCCCCGACCGGGAGCGGGAAGTCGCTGCTCGCGCGGGCGGTGATGGGCGCCGCCGCCACCGTCGACGAGACGTCGCCGAGCGAGGCGACGGGCGCCTACTACACGACGCCGCAGGTGTCGCAGATCGACGACGTCGAGGCGGACGACTTGCTCGACGACCTGGCGGTGATCCGCGGGAAGTCGAACTACGACTGCATCCTCCCGGGCGAGCACGACACGCCGGTCAACCGCGCCCCCTGCGTCCGCCAGCAGGGGTTCGACTGCTCCGTGAAACACCGGTGCCCGTACTTCTCCGACCGAGCGATCGCCTCCGGGAACCGGTACGCCGCCATGACGTTAGCGTACTTCATGCGCACCGCCGGCTCCGAGGTGTTCCGCAAGCGGGACGCCGTCGTGATCGACGAGGCGCACGGGCTCGCCGAGTGGGCGGAGATGTACGCGACGATCGAGCTCTCGCCCGACCGCGTCCCCGTCTGGGACGAGGTGGGCGTCCCCGACGTGAACGCCGACGCCGGTCCAGAAGAGGACGCGCTCGACCGGACCGCCCGCTTCGTCGCGTCGCTGCGTGACACCGCGAAGCGCGCGAAAGACGAGCTGACGGGGCGGCCCGAACTCGACCGCGAGGAGGTCGCGCGCCGCGACCGGCTCCAGGAGCTGATAAGCGAACTCGGCTGGTTCCTGGAGGACTACCGCGACCTCGACTCGCCCACGACCTGGGTGGTCGATCAGCCCGACGGCGAGGGGTCGTCGATCGCGATCAAGCCGCTCGATCCGGCCCGTTACCTCCAGCACACGGTGTGGGACCGCGGGAACCGGTTCGCCCTGCTCTCCGCGACCATCCTCTCGAAGGAAGCGTTCTGCCGCGGGATCGGCCTGAACCCCGCGAACGTCGCCCTCGTCGACGTCGAACACACGTTCCCGCTGGAACACCGCCCGCTGTACGACGTGACGCAGGGGTCGATGACCTACGAGCACCGCTCCGAGACGGTGCCGAAGATCGCGCGGCTCGTCGTGCGACTGATGGCGGAACACCCCGACGAGAAGGGGCTGATCCACGCGCACTCGTACGACATCGCCGGGCGGATCGTCGAGAAGCTGGGAGAGTTTGGGGTCGCCGCGCGCGTCCGCCGCCACGGGCGCGAGAACCGCGACGCCGAGCTCTCGGCGTGGAAGGCGAGCGACGACCCCGAGGTGTTCGTCTCCGTGAAGATGGAAGAGGCGCTGGACCTGAAAGGCGACCTCTGCCGCTGGCAGGTGGTGTGTAAGGCGCCGTACCGCAACACGAACGACTCCCGCGTCGCCCGTCGGCTCGCGGACGACCAGTGGGCTTGGTACCACCGGACCGCGCTCCGCACCGTGATACAGGCCTGCGGCCGGGTCGTCCGCGCGCCCGACGACTACGGCGCGACGTACCTCGCTGACGACTCGCTCTTGGACCTCTTCGACCGCGCGAAGGCCGACACGCCGCCGTGGTTCCGCGATCAGATCGACGCGATGACGACCCCCACGCTCCCCGACTTCGACCCCGCCGCCGCGCTCGCCGGCATCGACGCCGACCCGTCGGGTCCGTCGCGCGCCGGACGGACGCGGACCGGCGGCTCCGGCGGAACGTCCGGGCGGAGCGACTCCGCGTCGGGGGGGTCCGAGCGACAGGCGAGCGGCGGGGCCGACGCCGCCGGATCGAACGGTCGACGCGGGGGCGGCGACGCGGACGGGACGCGAACCCGCTCGGAGGCCGACGCCGACCGGCGCGAGAACCACCCCCTCTCCGACATCTGGGGCGACGGCTGACCGAGTCGGTCGCGCTCCGACGGCGCCGGCTCCGACGGAGTCGCCCGCGCGGCCGACGGCCGGGTCGGCGCCTACAGCAGCGTGGCGCCCCACGCGGCCATCGAGCTCACCATGAGGAACGCGAAGAACAGCGCGAAGATCTGTTGTCGATCCATACCGCTACTGCGCCGTAGGCCGGCATAATTCCTGCGGGCCGTCCTCGGTGGTGATAATACACTGCCGAGCCGTCCGACTGAGAATATATATCGTATAAGGTGTATCATGGCCCTGAATCAATTAGTAACCTTCATAAACCTACACGGGGGTACTGTGGGTATGGCAACGAACGGCCTCTCGAGTGCGCTGACGCTGTACGGTGCGCGAACACTGACGCTCTCGCAGGCCGCCGCACAGGCCGGCCTCAGCGAGGGCGAGTTCATCGAGCAGTTAGAGCGTCGCGGCATCGAGGTGACCGAGTCGGAGCGCGCCGCCGCGCTCGACGCCGAGTCGACCGCCCGAGCCGACTGAGTCCCGTCGCTTCCCCCCTCCCCCCGCTCTCACCGCTTTCACCGCTTTCCGTCGACCGACAGCGTCGCCGACGCCCCCGTCTGACTCGCGCCGAGCCCGACCGTTCCGTCCCCGCCCGCGACGTCGCCGCCCTCCCGCGACCGCGGCTCACTCGTCCGGGACGAGGTGGACGTCGCCGCCGTGTTCGAACGCGAGGACGCTGTCGGCGTCGCCGTCGACGAAGTCGGGGTTCGGGACCGTCTTCGCCTCGTAGGTGACCGGATCGAGCACCTGAATGGCGTTCTCGTCTTCCACCGTCACGACCGTCGTCTCCGCCGCGTCGCTCCGCGTCCCGAGACGGGTCGCCTCCGGGGCCTCTCCGTCCTCGAACGACGACGTGTACGGCCCCCCGGTCGCGAGCCGGACTCCCTGGAGGCGCCCGGAGACGCTCGTGACGAGCACGGGGCCGTCGCCGTCCTCCGGGTCGATGACCTCGCCCTCGGCGTAGCGGGGGAGCCGGACCGCGAACGTCACCCGGTACACCTCGTTGCCGTCGCCGTCCTCGGTGACGAGCGTCGGGTACGACTCGAAGCTCCCGCCGAGCGCGTCGGTGATGCGCGTCGCGACGTTCTGCGCGAGCCGGTTCGAGGAGAGCTTCACGTCCGGCCCGTCGTCGGTCTCTTTCACCTCCGTGATGAACGCCTCGCGGTCGCCGTCGGCCTCCTGGTCGGCGACGTACGACTCGGCGATGTCGAGCGCCTCGGCGCGCTCCGCGGCCGTCAACTCGCGTTCGTCCGCGCGAACCTGCACCGTCCCGGCGTAGTACCCGCCGGCGATCCGTCCGCACCGGTCGCAGGTGCCCCGCGATATCTTGACCGGGACGGTGACCTCCGCGGAGCGGAGCGTCCCGCGGACGACGCCCGAGAAGCGGCAGTGCATTCTGACGTTGTTCTCGTCGACCTGCTCGGGTTCGACGCCCCACTCGACGTCCGCGGCGTCGACGTGGACCCCGAGCGCCTCGGCGACCTCGTCGACGGCGACGTCGGTGTAGTCGCGCGCCCCGACGTCGCGCCACGACTCCCCGCGGCGGACCGCGCCGCAGCCGGAACAGACCAGCACCTCGATCCGGTCGGGCGCGTCGACGAGGTCGAAGTCCTCGAAGTAGCAGTCGTCACACAGCAGCGCGTCCCGTCCGCGCGGCTCGCCGGGGAGCGGCTCGCGCCGCTCCGGGACCGAATCGCCACACCGCGGACAGAACTCCCGCGACTCGCTCATTGGCGACGGCTACGCCGAGGAGGCGTTTAAGCGACGCGGACCGCCGGCGACGGCGGAAACGACCGGGCTCGCGTCGGTCGCGAGGCGCGCCCGCACCGTCGCCCCCGTGTCCCGCTGACGTCGCCGATCCCTCCGAAATCGTTTTTCGCGCGGGCCGTGAAGGCGTCAGTATGAGCGAGAACCCCGACGACGAACGACTGGAGGAACTGCGAGAGAAGAAGATGGAAGAGCTCCGCGAGCAGCAGCAGGGCGGCGGCGACGCCGAGGCCCAGCGCGAGGCGCAGGAGCGCGCCGACGCACAGCAGGAGGCCGTCCTCAAACAGTACCTGACCGACGGCGCGCGCCAGCGGCTCAACGCGGTCGAGATGTCGAAGCCGGAGTTCGGCGAGAAGGTGAAACAGCAGGTGGCCGCGCTCGCCCAGAGCGGGCGGATTCAGGGGCGTATCGACGAGGACCAGATGCGCGACCTCCTGAAGGAACTCCAGCCCGACCAGAAGAGCTTCGACATTCGGCGGCGGTAGATGGAGCTCGCGCTCCTGTACAGCGGGGGGAAGGACTCCTCGCTCGCCGCCCACCTGCTCGATCGGTTCTACGACGTCCGCTGCGTCACCGGGAGCTTCGGGCTCACCGACGACTGGGAGCACGCCGAGCGGGCGGCCGCGGAGCTCGGGTTCCCGTTCGAGCGCGTCGACCTCGACCGAGCGGTGGCCGAGGAGGCGGTCGAGACCATGCTCGCGGACGGCTACCCCCGCAACGGGATCCAGCGCGTCCACGAGCACGCGCTGGACACGATCGCATCCCACGACGTCGACGCGATCGCGGACGGCACCCGCCGGGACGACCGGGTGCCGACGGTCTCTCGCGCGCAGGCGCAGAGCCTCGAAGACCGCCACGAGATCGACTACATCTCCCCGCTGTCGGGGTTCGGTCGCCACGCCGTCGACCGGCTGGTCGAGGAGACGTTCGACGTCCAACAGGGGCCGAGCGAGGAGGTGCCGAAGGCCGACTACGAGGACGAGCTCCGGACGCTCATCGCCGAGGAACACGGCGAAGAGACCGTCGACGAAGTGTTCCCGGCGCACGACCAGACGTACGTGCACGGCCGGAACGATTAGCTCGGCTCCCGCCCTTTTTACCGCCGTTCTCCGAGGAACGACGCCACCCCCGCCTTCGAGGGGAGCGCCGTCATGCCGCCCTCCTCTCGAACCGAGAGCGCGGCGGTCGCGTTGGCGAACGCCACCGCCGCGTCGAGGTCGGCGTCTCCCGCGGAGAGCCGAGCGATCAGCCCCGCGGTGAACGCGTCGCCGGCGCCGGTCGCGTCGACGGCGTCGACCGCGAACCCGCCGTGGCGAGCGGTCCGCTCGCCCCACGGCGCGGCCGCCGAGCTGGCCACGACCGCGCCCGCCTCTCCGAGCGTGACGACGGCGGTGTGCGGGCCGAGGTCCAGCAGGTCGCGGGCGAGCGCTTCGCCCTCGCGCGACGAGATCCCCGTCGCCGCCACGTCCTCGTCGCTGGCGAAGACCACGTCGCTGACGGCGACGATCTCGCGGACCGCGTCGACGACGGCGTCGCGCTCGCCGTCAGGCACGAGGTCCTCGCGGTAGTTGACATCGAACGACACCGTACAGCCGCGCTCGGCGGCGGCCGCGGCGAGTTCGCGCATCGCCGCCCGGCCGTCCGGGTGCGTCAGGGCGACCCCGCCGAGGTGGACCCACGACGCCGACGCGAGCGCCTCCGCCGGGACCGACTCGGGCTCGAAGCCGAACGTCGCGTCCCCCGAGCCGTAAAACCGGAACCGACGCCCGTCGACGCCGGGCGGCGAGACGACCGCGAGGGTCGTGTTGCCGTCGACTCGCTCGAACGCCGCGGTCGGCACCCCCTCCTCGACGAGCGTCTCTCGCAGGAAATCGCCGAAGGGGTCGTCGCCGAGCCGCGTCCAGAACGCCGGCGCCGCGTCGAGCCGGGAGAGCCCGACCGCGACGTTTGCCGGCGCGCCGCCCGGTCGGTGGGCGAAGCCGTCGACATCGCGAAGCGTCTCCCCCGCCCCGGGGATCAGGTCGATCAGCGTTTCGCCGGCCACGAGAATCTCCGCCATGCGTGACACGGGGCCGGCGGGCGATATGAAAGTGTACGGTTCATCGGCGCGCGCGAGCGACTACTCGTCGGCCTCGGCCTCGCCGTCCGAACCGCCGGCCGCCGCGACCTCCTCGGCGACCGCCTCGAACGCGGCGAGGATCACCCGCTTGCAGGCCTGCCCCTCCGTCGTCCAGTGCTGCGCGTAGTCGAGCATGTCGTCGTAGATGTCCGGCTTGCAGCCGGCGGCCTGCGGGTGGCCGCCGCCGTTCACCTTCCCGGCCACCTCGTGAGCGTGCTGGAAGTCCTCCGACCCGCGGATCGACGCGGAGCCGGCGGGCTTGACGATCACCGCGGCGTCGGCGCCCTCGCCGCGGAGCGTCTCCGCGACCTCGTTCTGCGAGCAGCGACCGTACGTCACCGCGACGCTCCACTCGCCCACCTCGTGGACGACCGCGCGGTCGACGGCGGCGGCGATCCGGGCCTCCTTCTCGACGCGGCGGTCGGCGACGAACTCCCCGACTGTCTCGGGGAGGTCGGCACCGTACGCGCCGACGACCGCCGCGTACTCCTCGCTCCCGGCCCAGTACGAGTAGTCGGCCAGGTCGTCCGACCGCGGGTCCTCCTTGATCCAGAGGTCGTGGTCGCGCGTCACCGCCGCCAGCTCGGTCCACCGGTCGTCGAACTCGTGGTCGAGCGACCGGAGCGTCACGTCGGCGGTGCACTCCTCGTCGGAGTCGCCGATCACGAGGTCGACGCCGAGGTCCCGGACCGCCGCCGCCGTCTCGTCGTCCCACTGGTGGTGGTCGAACCAGCGGACCGAGGCGGTCGTCTCCGCGAGCGCCTCCAGCGGCTCCGCGATCCACTCGTACTCGTCGGGACAGAGGTCGCAGACGAACAGGTCGACGTCGTCGTCGGCGTACGCGAGCACGCGTTCGAGCGAGGTGTCGAGCGAGTACGGCCCCGCGGCGATCAGCCCGACCGACGAACGCGTGTGGGCGTCGTCGGTGAGGTCGCCCGCGTCCGGGTCGCGCTCGGACGCGTCTCCGGCCTCCGCCTCGTCGTCACCGAGGCGCGCCGCGATCGACGCCTCGAAGTCGACGACGTCGAGGGCGGCGTCGTACGTCTCGCGGATCATCGCCGCGCAGGCGAGCCCGTCGGCGTCGCCGTCGGCGATCACGACGGCCTCGCTCCCCTCGATCGCTTCCCTCGCCAGCCGTTCGCCGCGCTCCTCGTCCAGCGAGTCCGGGTAGAAGAAGCCCTTGCCGGGCAGCCGCGTGTACCGTGAGCGGGGGACCCCCGCCTCGTCGATGAGGTCGTCGTCCATACCGTCGACCCGGGCGGGAGCGGGAAAACTCCGCCGTTCTCGCGGCGGCGACGCCGCGTCGGCGGCCGCGTTCGCTCCTCAGATCGTCGTTCGGCGGGGGTCCTCGTCGGTGAGTTGGCGGACGGTGAGCACGGGGATCGGGCAGGTCCGGACGACGCGCTCGGCGACCGACCCGATGAGGAACCGGTTCTCGCCGTGTCGGCCGCGCGTTCCCATCGCGACGACGTCCGCGCCGACGTCGCGGGCGTACTCCGTGATCTCGGTCGCCGGCCGCCCCTCGCGCACCTCGATCGTCACGTCCAGGTCGGGGTCGCGCTCCGCGGCGGCGCCGGTCACCTGTTCGAGCGCCGCCGAGCCGCGGTCGTCGAGCGCGTCGCGCAGGTCCTCGCGGACCTCGTCGGGGGTGGACTCGACCTCGCCGCTGTCGACGACGTAGACGGCGTGAACCTCGGCGTCGAAGCGGGCGGCGACGTCGACCGCGACGTCGACGGCCCGGCGCACGCTGTCGGAGCCGTCCGTCGCGACCACGATCGTATCGAACATGCGCCACCGTTCGCCGAGACGATAGTTAAAAACAGGCGGTCGACGACCGGGCGCTCCTCAGCGGGTCACGCGAGGAAGACGTGCCGCGGTCGGTCGGCCAGCACCTCGCGGCCCCACTGGACCGTCTCGCGGAACTCGTCGGAGCCGAAAAAGCCCATTGCGTCCTCCTTCGCCTCCCACTGGCTGGCGATGAACATGTCGTTCTCGTCCTCGACGTTGGTCATCAGGTCGGTCTCGACGTGACCGTCCATCTCGGCGAGGATCCCGCCGACGTCGTCGAAGGTGTCGACGAAGTCGCCCTGATGCTCCGGCTTGACGGTGTAGAACATCCCCATCGTGCCGAAGCCGGACTCCTCGCCGGCGCGCGCGACGACCTCCGGCAGCTCCGAGAGGAAGCCGGCCGCGGTCTCGGCGGCGGAGGCCGTCTCCCAGATGGAGACGACCGCGGCCCGGTCGGTCGCGCGCCCCTCGTACACCGCCGTCTTCACGTGGGTGCCGTAGTGGTCGAAGTTGCCGCGGAGCCCCTCGACCTCGTCGAACAGGGCGTCGACGTCGGCCTCGCTGTACAGGACGGTGGCGTACACGTCCTCGCCGTGCGGCTTCCCGGCGTAGATGTCGAGGTCCGCGAGTTCGCCGCGGATGTCCTCGTCGGCGACGTCGTCGCCCGCGTCCTCCTCGCCGTGCGGGTGGTCCCCCTCGCCGCCAGCGTCCTCCTCGCCGTGCGGGTGGTCGCCGTGCGCGGAGCCGCCGCCGGCCCCGGCGTGGTCGTGGCCCTCGCCGTGACTCCCGTGGCCGTCGCCGCCGTGGTCGTGGCCCTCGCCGCCGGCGTGTCCGTGTCCGTCTCCGTGGGTGCCGTCCCCGTCGCCCGTGGGGACCGTCTCGCCCGCGAGGTACGCGCCCAGGTCGGCCGGCGGGAACCGCCGCCCGACGTAGAACTCCTCGAACTCGCCGTAGCGCGAGGAGGCGGGGTCGAAGCGCATCTCGTAGACGATGTCCTTGATGTCGGTCGGATCGGCGCCGAACAGCGTGACGCCCCACTCGTGGTCGTCGAGGCCGACGGAGGAGGCGATCACCTGCTTGATCTTCCCGGCGTACTCCTTCCCGACCTCGCCGTGGCCGGACATGAGGTCGGCGCGGTCCTCGAAGGAGAGGTCGTACCAGTTGTACTCCTCGCCGCGACGCTTGCTCATCGGGTAGAAGCAGACGTACTCGTCGTCCGGGATCTCCGGGGTCAGCTTCCCCTCGATGTATCGGCGGAGGCCGGCGTCGACCTCCTCGGGCCCCTCCTCGAAGTACTCGTCGGAGACGTAGCCGGAGACCTCGGTGACGGAGACGTACGAGGTCGTCCGCTCGGTGAAGTTCGCGAGCGCGGTGTCCTCGAACTTGCGCTCGATCGACGAGAGGTCGTCGAGCGACGGGCGGAAGTGGACGAACAGGAGGTCGGCCTTGTGCCCGACCACGGAGAACAGCCCGGAGTCGCCCTCGTCGGCGTCGGCGACCAGCTCGCGGTGTTTCAGGAAGGCCTCGCCCTCTTCGATCGCTCGACGCCGCTCTCGCTCGGGGGCGTCACGCCACGCGTCCCAGTCGATAGACCGGAAGTCGTGCAGCGCGAACCACCCTTCCTCGGTCTGAGGTGCCTCGACCATACGCCGGCTTGGAGCCCCGCGGCTTAGGGGCTTGCGGGTTCGGGCCGAGCCGGCACTCGGTCGGGCCCCTACCGGTCGATGAATCGCCCGAGAATCCCGCCCGGGAGGCCGGCGCGGACGAGGCGGTCGTACAGCCGGTCGGGGAGCACCGCGCCCAGCCGGGGGAGCCAGCGCGCGCGGCGGCTCACCCGGTACACCGCCCGTGGCTCGTCCGCGGTGGCTGCGAGGACGACCCGTTCGACCACCGTCTCCAGATCGGTCGCGGCGGGCGCGTACCCCTCGAACGCCCGGTAGGCGTCGGCGTACGGACTCTCGCCGCCGCCCTCGGCGTCGGCGCTTTTGCGCCGGTCCGTGACGCTCGCGGCCGCGCGCTCGTTGAACCCGGTGGGGACCGGACCCGGTTCGACGAACGCGACCGTCGCGCCGTGGGGTTCGACCTCGCGGCGGAGGGCGTCGACGTACCCGCGAAGGCCGGCCTTCGCGGCGCTGTACGCGCCGTGGTAGGGGAGCGGCGTCGAGCCGACCATCGAGCCGACCACGACGATCCGGCCGCCGCGCTCGCGGATCGACGGGAGGGCGGCTCGAACGACCGTGTGAACCGCGGTCAGGTTGGTGTCGAGCTGCTGCCGGAACGAGTCGACGGTCGTGTCCTCGACCGCCGCGATCTCGTACCCGCCCACGCAGGAGACGACGCAGTCGATCTCCCGATCGGTCAGCAGGGCTTCGACCGCGTCGCCGTCGCGGAGGTCGAGGGCGTGCGTCTCCACGTCCGCCGGAAGGGCGGCCAGGCCTTCGGCGTCGCGGTCGATCCCGACGACGTCGTGGTCCGCGGCCGCGAGGGCCCTGACGACGCCGCCGCCGATCCCGCCGGCCGCCCCGGTCACGAGGACGCGCATGGGCGCCGGTAGCCACCGGGCACGGGTGACGCTGGCGGTTCGGGCCGCGCTCCCGAAGGCATATATCTGTCACCCGCGACCGTTCGAGGTATGTCCACCGACGAACCGTCCGTCCCGATAGTGTGCACCGAGTGCGAGACGGAGACCAGCGTCGCGCTGTCCGACGTGGCGGACGCGCTCGAGAAACACAACGAGGGGAAACACGACGGCGAGGAGATCGCCGAGGTCGAACCGGCGCTGAAAGACCGGCTCGCCGACCTCGTCGCGGAGGACCTCGGCCTCTTCGAGGACGCGTAGGAGCGAGGGGCGTTCAGTCGTTCAGCGAGTCGTTCAGTCGTTCAGTGAGTCGTTCAGTCGTTCTTCGCGAGGGCGCCTTTGGGGTGACCCTTGTGCTGGAGGTTCCGGTTGTCGCGCTTCCGCGTCGCCGTCGCCGGAATCACCGTCTCGGCGTCGACGTCGTCGCGCGGTCGCCCCGTGTACCCGTGGTCGGGGTGCTCGGCGCAGTGGGCCATCGCGTCGTGAGATCCCTCCCAGGGTCCTTCGTCGCAGTCGTCCGCCGTGCAGACGAACACTATCTCATCGGACATGTTGCCGGAGGCTACCCCACCGGCCTATATAAACGTGGAGACGCAGTTATCAGCGAGGATAACGAGCGACCCCGCCGCGTCCGAGCGCCGCGGTCCGTCCCGCTCGTCGCCTCAGTCGCTGGCGGCGGGGGCGCCGAACAGCTCGACGCTCGTTCCGTCGTGGCGACAGTCCTCCAGCGCGTGTTTCGCGGCGAAGCCCGCCTCGTGGGCGGAGGCGCCCCGTCCGACGCCGACCTGCAGCTCCACGCCGACGTCGTCTTCGACGTGCGCCACCGCGTCGGCGAACGCGCGCTCGGGGAGGTCCGGGCAGACGGAGATGATGTTGTCGCCGCCGACGAAGAAGGAGAGCGCGCCGTGCTGCTCGCGGAGGTAGCGCATGACCGACGCGTACGCCTGTTCGATGTTGATGAACGTGTCGAACTCGTTGAGTCGGTCGGTGTACTTCCCGGTCGCGTTGACCACGTCGAAGTGAGCGATCTGGAGGTCCGAAGCGGTCGCCTCCGTGAGGTACTCGCCCGCGAGGACTTCGGTCCGATGCTCGTCCTGCGCGCTGCCCTCCACCTGGAGCCGTCGGTTCGCGGCCTCCAGCGCGTCGACCGGGCGCTCGGCGACCGCGGTGCCGAGGCTGATACTCACCGGATACCGGTTCCCGACCGACTCCTGAAGCGTCGCGTGGGCCGCGCCGTCCACGCCGTTCGTCACGGCGATCATGTTGTCGAAGCGCGTGAAGAAGACGTACGCGTCGCGGTGGCCGACGAACTGGGCGATGTCGGCGAAGAGCCGCGACTGGAGCGCTTGGAGGTCCATCTCCCGACGCGGCTCGGGCGTCGTCGTCCACGGACCGTAGTTATCGATCTGGACGAGGGTCACCTGGGTCGTCGTCACAGTAGCCATCGGTAAGAAGTCCCGCCGCTTTACGCTTCCGTTATCCCGAAGCTGAAATCCGTACCGAATGTGGGAGCCCGACCGCGGTCTCGCCCTCCCGCAACCTCTACGGCCGTGGCGCTCCGACGGGGGGCATGGAGTTCAGCGGCGCCGTCCTCGACGTGGACGGCACGGTCGTGCGAGGCAACGATCCGATCCCGGGCGCCCCGGCCGGCTACCGACGCCTCCGAGAGGCCGGGATCGAGACGCTGTTCGTCTCGAACAACCCGACGAAGGCCCCGCCGGCGTACGTCGACCGGCTCGGTGCCGCGGGGTACGACGTCGACGTCGACCGCGTGTTCACGGCCGGAACGGTGACGACGCGGTATCTCCGCGACCACCACGCCGACGACGAACTGCTGTGTATCGGCGAGGAGGGCCTGTTCGACCAGTTCGCCGACGCCGGGCTCTCCACGACCGACGACGTCGACGCGGCCGACGCGCTCGTCGCCTCCATCGACCGCGATTTCGACTACGACGACCTCTGTACCGCGCTCTGGACGCTGGAGCGCGGCATCCCGTTCATCGGCACCGATCCCGACGTGGTCATCCCGGCGCCCGAACGCGACGTGCCCGGGTCCGGCGCGGTGATCGACGCCATCGCGGGCGTCGCCGAGCGCGAGCCCGACGTCGTCTTGGGCAAGCCGTCGGACCCCGCGGTCGAGATGGTGCGCGAGCGACTCCCGTACCCGCCGGAGGAGTGCCTCGTCGTCGGCGACCGCCTGAACACCGACATCGCGCTCGGCGAGCGCGCCGGGATGACGACGGTCCTCGTCAGGTCCGGCGTGACGGACGACGACCGCCTCGCCGCCGCCGACGTCACCCCCGACTACGTGCTCGACGACCTCGGCGACATCGACCGCGTCGTCGGCTGACCGTCCGAGCGGGGACCCCTCCGCTCGCACGCTGACGTCGCGTCTCTGCGTCCTCCGCTCCCTCCGCGTCACCACCCCCCACTACGCTGTTCGCGCTCGCCGCCGTCGCCCCGCCGTACCTCTCCGGCCGCCGGTGCGGTCGCCACTTTCACCCCGTGGCCAAGATTTATAAATGACAGCCGCTTCCCGTCGCGTATGAGTGGCGTTGACACGCACGAGTCGGCGACCGAAAACGACGAGGAGGACACGGAACGGCCCGTCCGCGTGATCGAGGGCCACGCGGTCCAGTTCAACGAGTACCGATACTGACCGCCCCGGTCCCCGGCCGGTGTCGGGACCGTTAAGTGTTCGTCCCGGGTAGCCGATGGTGTGACACGGAGGCTCCGACGCGCGAGTATCTTCGCTGCCGTGGCCGCGCTCGCGGCCCTCGCGCCGACGCTCGGCGACGCCGCCGTCGTGCCGTTCCTCGCCGTCGCCGGCCTCGCTTTCTTCGGGATCCGCGACGGCGAGTTGTTCGAGACGCTCGCGCTGCCGGGCGACCGAGAGGAGGAGCGCCTCTACGGCTTCGTCGCCTTCTCGGTCGCCGCCGCGGGCCTCGCGCTGTTCGCCTCCCTCCCCCGCGCTCCGCTTCCGTACCAGGCGTTCGCCGCGGCGGCGCTCGCCGTCGGCGGCGGGCGACTCGGCCGAGCGCTCGTCGGCCGTCGGTCGAGCGACGAGTTCCCGCTCGTCGCCGGCTACCTCGGCGCGGGCGCGCTCGCGGCGTTCGTCGGACAGGTCGCCGTGCTGCTGCAGGTCGCGCTCCTCGGCGCCGACGGCGGGCTCTCCCTCGGCGGCGGCGTCCCCGCCCCGAGCGCCGACCTCGCTGGCGCGTCGTCGTCGCTGGCGGCCGGCCTCCCCGACCTCGTTTTCCTGGCGTCCGTGGCGGCGCTCACCGCCGCGCTCGTCCGGTCGCTGGTGTTCTCCCGCGACGCGCACATCACGATGATCCTCGTCGCGTTCGCGGTGTGGGGGTTCGTCGCGCTCGATCCGACCGTCACCGTCCCCCTCGTCGCGTTCGGGCTCGGCGTGACCGTCGCGCTCGGCTACGTCTCGTTCGCGCTCGGCACCGCCTCGGTCCCCGGCATGCTGACCGGCGTGCTCTCGGCGCTGCTCGCCGTCGTGCTCGGCGGCGTCGGCTGGTTCCTCACGCTGATGGCCTTCTACGCGGTCGGCGGCCTCGCCTCGAAGTACCGCTTCGACGAGAAGGCCGACCGCGGCGTGGCCCAGGAGAACGAGGGCGCTCGCGGCACCGGCAACGTGCTCGCGAACTCCGCGGTCGCGCTCGTCGCCCTCCTCGGATACGCCGCGACTCCCCACCTCTCCGTCCCCGCCACTCCCTTCGCGTTCGCCTTCGCGGGGGCGACCGCCACCGCGATGGCCGACACGCTCTCCTCCGAGATCGGCGGGCTGTTCGACGGGCCGCGCCTCGTCACGACGCTCCGCCGGGTCGAACCCGGGACCGACGGCGCGATCACGTGGCAGGGGGAACTCGCCGGCCTCGCCGGCGCCCTGCTCGTCGCCGGGATCGCGGCGCTCGGGATGCCCGTCGGCGGCCTCGCCGTGGGCGGGGGCGTCGTCGTGGCCGCCGGCTTCGCCGGCATGACCGCCGACAGCGTCCTCGGCGCCGCCGTCGAGGGCGACCGCGTCGGGAATCAGGCGGTGAACTTCCTCGCGACGCTCTCGGGAGCGGCGGTCGCGGTCGCGCTCGGGGTGGTGGTGGCGTGACTCGGCCCCCCGACGGCGGTCGCGGAGGGTCCGGCCCGAGCGACGAGACGCCCGTCGAGGCCGACGAGAGCCCCGCCGCTCCCGACGACGGCCCCGCCGCCCCCGACCCGCGCGTCCGGGCCGCCCGCCCGGCGGACGCCGACCGGATCCGGGAGCTGCAGTCGTTCCTCCGCCGACCGAACCCGGACCTCCTGGAGTACGGCCTCGCCGTGGGTTCGGCGTTCGTGAGCGCCGCCGACGGGCGGGCGGTCGGCTATCTGCTGCCGGTCGACGCCCCGAACCGGCCCGGCGTCCACCTCGCCGAACTCGTCGTCGACCCCGATCACCGCCGCGAGGGACGCGCTCGCGGGCTCCTCGCGGCCGTGCTCGCGGACGCGACCGGCCCCGTGACGCTGCAGGCGCACCCGGACAACGACGGGGCGCTCGCGCTGTACGACGAGCTCGGCTTCGAGACCGTCGACCGGCGCGCCGACGCGTACCCGGACGGCGACGCGCTCGTGCTGCGCCGGGAGTGACCGACCCGCCCGGAACGGGGACAGACAAAAGGACTATTCGAGCCCCGCGCCTCGGGCGAGACATGAGCGACGCCGACGCGGACCGGGGAGCGGGCGAGGACACAGCCGAGCCGGTGGCGGTCGACTTCGGCGACGACGGGCTCGTCCCCGCCATCGCCCAGGACGCCGACTCCGGCGAGGTGCTGATGCTCGCGCACGTCTCGCCCGAGGCGCTCGAGCGCACCCGGGAGACGGGCGAGGCGCACTACTACTCTCGGTCGCGCGAGGAGCTGTGGCACAAGGGCGGCTCCTCGGGCCACACGCAGGCGGTCCGCGAGGTGCGCGTCGACTGCGACGCCGACGCCCTCCTGTACCTCGTCGACCAGAACGTCGGGGCGTGTCACACGGGGCACCGGTCGTGCTTCTATCGGACGGTCGACGGCGAGCACGTCGGAGAGCGGGTCTTCGACCCGGACGAGGTGTATTGAATGGGCGACGCGGCGCGCGACGCCGACCCGGTCGCCGAGGCCGGCGAGGCGGCCGCGACGCTCCGCGAGCGCTACGACGGGCTCCGCCGGATCGAAGAGCGGATCGCCGACCTCGGCCGCGAGCGCGTCGAGGCCGCGGCGGACGCGTATCGCCAGGCCCACCGCGTGATCGAACAGTACGGAGACGACGCGGTCGGGAGCGGCGACTTCGCCGCCTACGTCCAGTTCGAGGGCGAGTTCGCCAACGCGGTCGACGTCGACGACGACGCGCTCGCGGCCGACGCGTTCGCCGCCGCCGACGAGGCCGTCGACAAGAAGCGGCTCTCGGAGCGCGACATCGAGGCGGCGCGCGAGGCGCTCGAACCGGCCGGGGAGTACGTCGACCTGCTCGCCGACCGCGACGACGCGCTCGACGACTACCGGGCCGCGCGCAAGGCCGCCCGCGAGGCCCGGAAGTCCCTCGGAACCCGGGTGGAGGAGCTGCGCGAGGTCGCGGCGATGGCGGACGCCGACCTCGACGCCGACGTCGACCGCCTCCGGGACCCGGTCGAGACGTACAACGAGGCCGTCCGCCAGTCGTTCGACGACTTTTATAAATCGGCGTCGGCCCGCGACGTCTTCGCCTTCCTCGACCGCGCGGACGCGACGCCGTTCGTCGACGTCGACGTGCCGCCGACGGACCTGGCCGACTACGTCGCGGAGTACGGCGCCGGCGACGAGCCGCTGCCGACCCTCTTGGAGTACGCGGACTACTCGAACTCCAAGCTGGAGCACTACGTCGACGACCCCGGCGCGCTCCGGACCGCCGTCGCGGTTCACCGGACGTACATCGAGCGGCTCGACGGCGAGCCGCTGACGCTGGACTGGCCGCCGGCCGCCGGCGACGAGCTGGCCTACGAGATCGACGAGCTGATCCCGCTGGTCTCGCGCGTCGCCGACGACGAGACGGTCGCGACGCTTCGGTCGGTCCGCGACCGCACGCGCGACGACGAGTACGAGCGCCGCCGCCGCGCCGCCGAGGTCCGCGACGCGCTGGACGAGCCGGAGCTCGAGCTGGTGCGAACGGGCGCAATCCACGACCGGGTGCGCGAGGCCGAGCGCACGCACGCGGTGGCCGGGGACGTGCTGGCGGAGACGGAGCGATAGCGTCGGCTACGAACCCGGAGGGGAGTCGCGTCCTTTCAAGAGCCGCGGGCGCGGACGTGGTGACATGACCCGATTCGACGCCGCGACCGAGGCGGAGCGGCTGAAACTGTTCGCGGACGCGGCGGCCGCGCACCGCGCTCGTTCGAGCGAGGTGATGACCGTCGACGTCGACCCCGACAGCGACGTCACCGAGGGCGGCGAGGTGCCGCCGTGGATCCAGCTCGCCGGCACGGAGCTGATCTTGGACTGCACCGACGACGAACTCGATCGCTTAAAAGACCTGCTCGGCGACTTCCCCGAGTTCCGCATCGACGAACTCGTGAGTCCGGAGGAGGCCGAGGGGACGAACGCGGTCGTCTCCGCGCGCTCCGACGCGAACCGCGTGGCTGGATTCATGGAGCGCGCGTTCCGCGAGCTGTACGGGCTCGACGACGACTACCGGGCGTGGGTGACGGCTATATAAATCGGTTTATGCTGTTGCCGTCGGCCGTTACTAAGTACTCGGCAGAACGGGTACTGCAATCAACGCCCCAGTCGCTCGTTTATAAGTAATCGCTGGTAGGCCGGAGTCGAACACCGCCAAAGCCCCAGTCGCGACGACTCGCGCGCTTCGCTGCGCGCCTCGCTCGGTCGCTTCGCTCCCTCGCTGCGGTGCTTGCAGCAGCGTGCTTCGCCCTCGCGACTGCCCCTTTGAATCCCTCCCGTCCCCGCACCGCAACCGCGCCTCACGCCTCCCCAACCTCGTCGCTCGCTTTGCTCGCGACTCCCTCGCGCGTGCTCCTCGCGGCCCATGGGCCCGCTCGGAGGCACGCGCCACCGCGCAGTCTATTTATATGCGGCATCCGATAGCGGGCTGCATCTCTCATCCCTCACTCATCGCGTCGATCGTCGCCTACGACACCCGCAAGTAGGTCGCCTCGATTCCCCTCACGACACACTTAGATTCCCCCCGCACATTTGACCCGACAGACTCGTCGCCTCGCGCGCAGATCGCCCGGGGGCGACGCCGACCACCATGCAACAGTACCTCGATCTCGTCGACGACACCCTGTCGACGGGCACGTACAAGCCGAACCGGACCGGCGTCGACACGATCGCGTCGTTCAGCGGGCAGTACACCGTCGACTTAGCGGAGGGATTCCCCCTCCTCACCACCAAGAAGATGGACGGCTACCGCTGGAACTCGCTCATCCACGAGGTGCTGTGGTACCTCTCCGGCGAGGAGCACGTCAAGAACCTCCGCGAGGAGACGAAGATCTGGGACGCGTGGGCCGACGACGAGGGACTGCTCGACACCGCCTACGGCCGGTTCTGGCGCCGCTTTCCGGTCCCGAACGAGGGCGCCGCGCTGCCCGGCGAGACGTGGCCCGACGACGCCCACCGCTGGGTGACCGTCGAGGAGGCCGCCGACGGGACCGAGCGCCGAACGTTCGACCAGATTCAGTACGTGCTCGACACCCTGGAGGAGAACCCCAGATCGCGTCGGATGGTCGTCAGCGCGTGGCACCCCGCCAACGCCGCGACCTCCACCCTCCCCCCGTGTCACTACACGTTCGTTGTGAACGTGCAGGACGGCCGCCTGAACCTCCACCTCACGCAGCGCTCCGGCGACATCGCGCTCGGCGTGCCGTTCAACATCGCCGCCTACGCCCTGCTCGCGAACGCGCTCGCGCAGCGGACGGGCTTCGAGGTGGGCGAGTTCGGCCACACCGTCGTCGACGCGCACGTCTACTGCGGCCGCGGCGAGCGCGGGAAGTGGTACGCGAACAACCTCCCGTACGTCCAAGAGCGGCTCGCGAACGTCGAGAGCAAGGCCGACTACCTCGATGTGAAGAGCTGGGTCGAGCGGACCGCGCCCGACGAGACGCCCGGCGAAGCGGGGTACGACCACGTCCCCGGCCTGCTCGAACAGCTCTCGCGCGAGCCGCGCGAGCGCCCCCGGATCGAGATCGCCGACGTCCCCCTCGACGAACTGACGTACGAGGACGTCCGGCTCGTCGACTACGACTCCGCGGACGGCCTCTCGTTCGCGGTCGCGGAGTGATGACCGACGGAGGCCCCGCCCCGTCCGGCGTCGACCTCGTCCTCGTCGCCGCCGTCGCCGAGAACGGCGTCATCGGCGCCGAGGGCGGGATGCCGTGGCACTACCCGGCGGACTTGGCGCACTTCAAGCGACTCACGACCGGTCACCCCGTGATCGTCGGCCGGACGACCTACGAGAGCATCGCGGCCCGGATCGGCGGCCCGCTCCCCGACCGCACCAGCGTCGTGCTCACGACCCGCGACCTCGACCTCCCCGACGGGGCCGTCGTCGCGGGCGACCTCGACGAGGCGGTCGCGCTCGCCGCCGCCGACGCCGCCGACCGCGGCGTCGACGAGGCGTACGTGATCGGCGGCGCCGCCGTCTACGAGCAGTTCCTCGACCGCGCCGACCGGATGGTGTTGACGGAGGTCCCCGAGCGGCCCGACGGCGACACGCGCTTCCCCGACTGGGACGCCGACGCGTGGCGGGAGGTCGACCGCGAGGTCGCCGCGGGCACCGAGGGCGACCTCGCGTTCGTCACGTACGAGCGCGCGTCCGAGTGAGGCCGGATCGGTTCCGCCGCGCAGACCGAACGTTCGGGCTGTAGACGAACCGTACACTCCGCGGAGTCGGTACCTATTCACCGAATATATGCTCGTAACAACACATTTCAACGGCTAGGTTGGTATATGTTATCATGCCATTATCGGAGTCCACCGTCGAGCCGAGGCGTTGTCCGTTCTGTGAGTCGGAGCTGGCGTCCCCCGGCGCGGGATTCGTGCGGCACATCGACGAGAGCCCGGAGTGCCGAGACGCCTTCGAGACGTGGCGCGACCGCGTGACCGATGACATGCGTGGGGGTTGGGCGGGGTGAGGGTGCGAGGCGGCCGGGCGGGGTGAGGGCGCGGGATGCCGGACCGAGTTGAGGCCGGGTGCCCGCCGCCGCTCAGTTCCGGAGCGCTTCGACCGGTCGCTCGTTCGCCGCCTTCCAGGCCGGGTAGGCGCCGCTGACGAGTCCCACGCCGACGCCGAACCCCAGCGCGAGGAGGAGGTAGTAGCCGTTCGTCGGATCGAGCGCGAGCGACGCGTCGACCTCCGGCGTGAAGGCGACGAGGCCGGCGACGAGCAGCACGGTGAGGAGCGTCCCGGCGGCGGCGCCGGCCGCGCCGATGAGCCCGGCCTCTGAGAGCAGCACGCGTAGCACGTCCCGGCGGGTGACGCCCACCGCGCGCATCACGCCGATCTCCTGCCGCCGCTCGACGGTGCTCATCAGCATCACGTTGAGGATCGAGACGCCGGCGACGACGAGCGAGATGGCGCCGAGACCGAGGAGGAACGTGCTGAGCAGCGAGAAGAAGTTGTTGACCTCGTCGACGATCGCGGCGAGTTCGAACAGGTCGACGCGCTCCTCGCGGGCGTTCACCTCCTCGCGGATGTCGTCGGCCGCGGCCCGCGCCGACTCGCCGGAGTCGGCGACGACGAGCACCTGCGCGTAGCCGTCGGCCGAGAAGGCGGACTCGGGGAGGAAGACGGCGTCGTCCGGCGCCACCGGGCTGAACGTCTCGCTCTCGGTGAGCACCGCGACGACGCGGACCTGTCTCCCGGCGATCCCGACCGTGTCGCCCGCGCCGATAGAGAGGTCCTCCGCGACGCCCGCGCCGACGATCGCGCCCTGCCGGTGCCGCTCGGGGAGCCGCCCCTCCGCGGCCTCGAACGCGAGCCCCGGCTCCTCGACGCCGTAGACGGTCGCGAACTGCTGGTCGCTCTGCCCGGAGACGATCGCGTTGTCCGAGTACAGCGGGACGACCGCCGGCCCGCCCACGGCGCGCCGGATGTCGGCCACGTCCGCGTCGGAGAGGGACTCGACCCCGGCGTCGGCGTTCGGCGAGACGACGATCTGCGTGCCGATGTCGCCGATGGCGTCTGCGGCGCCGAGCGCCAGCACGTTGCCGAAGATGCCGAGCGCCGCGACCGCGAGGACGCCGATACAGACGCCGAGCACCGCGAGAGCGGTTCGCACCCGATTCCGGCGGAGGTTCCGCGCGGCCATCGAGACCGCCGGCCGCCACCCGCGGAGCCAGCCGCTGACCCCGGACCGCGAGGCGGCGTCGCTCCGGCTCATCCGTCCCCCGTCGTCGCCGTCTCGGCCTCCTGTGGTTCGGGGTCCGTCCCGTTCCGGTCCGGGTCGTCCTCATCCGGGACCCCGCCGACGAGCACGCCGTCGGTGAGTTCGACGACCCGGTCCGCGTACTCCTCGACGAGCGGGTCGTGCGTCACCGCCACGACCGCGACGCCCTCTCTTTTCACCCGCTCGAACTCGGCGAGGATCGACTCGCCCGTCTCCGTGTCGAGGTTCCCCGTCGGCTCGTCGGCGAGGAGCACCGACGGTTCGTTGATCAGCGACCGGGCGATGGCGACCCGCTGTTTCTGCCCGCCGGAGAGCTCCGAGGGCTCGTGGTCGAGCCGGTCGCCGAGCCCGAACCGCGTGAGGAGGTCGGCGGCGCGGCCGCTCGCGTCGCCGGGGTCGAACGCGGTCGGGAGCGCGACGTTCTCGACCGCCGTCAGCGTCGGGAGGAGGTGGAAGTCCTGGAAGACGAACCCGATCGACTCCTTCCGCGCCCTCGTGCGCTCGGCGGTCGAGAGGTCGGTCACGTCCGTCCCGTCGAGGAGCCGCTGGCCCGACGTCGGGTCGTCGAGCAGTCCGAGGACGTTCAGCAGCGTCGACTTCCCGGAGCCGCTCGGCCCGACGACCGCGACGAACTCGCCCGGACGCACCGCGAAGTCGACGTCGTCGAGCGCGATCACCGGCTCGGCGCCCCCGCCGGGGTACCGCTTCGTCACGCCGCGGAGCTCGATGCTATACATCGCGGCGACGCACCACGCCGCCGACGACGGCGAGGCCGGCGGCGCCGACGAGGCCGACCGCGCCGAGCGTGCCCAGCGAGCCGAGCGATCCGAACGTCCCGACCGAGCCGGAGCCGCCGTCGTCCGTCCCGCTCGCGCCGGGGAGCGCGACCGTGTCGGTCTCGACGTATCGGACGCCGCGCTCGGTGTAAGCGATCTGAACGGGAATTTCGTCGGCGACCGACGCGTTCACCGCGGTGCGCAGGTCGAAGGCGACGAAGTCGCCGGCGCCGACCGCGCCGACGAAGTACTCCCCGCCGGCCTGGGTCGGCGCGACGCCGGGCGCCTCCCCGACGGAGACGACGACGCCCTCCAACGCACCGGTGCCCGAGTTCCCGAGGTTGGCGTCGATGCGGACCTCGCCGTCCTCGGTCGTCTCTATCTCCGCGTCGGTGATCGTCGGCGCCGCGCCGTGCGCCGGGTACCGGAGCGTCGACGTCGCGGTGCGCTCCGCGCCGGCCCCCGCCTGCGCGTCCAGACCCGAGCGGAACGCCGCCGTGAACGTCACTTCGGACCGCCGGTCGAGCGGTCCGAGGTCGACGACGACCTCGCGCTCCTCGCCGGGCGCGACGTCCTCGACGACGTACGGTCCGGCCTCGAAGGCGCCGCCGTCGGTGCCGCTCCCTTCGCTACCGCCCGCGGCGCCCGCGATCGGTTCGCCGACCGCGGTCAGGCTCACGCGGTCAGCGTTCGTGGTCCCCGTGTTGACCACGGTGACCGCGACCGGGGAGTCGGCGGCCCGCACGGCCGACTCGGCGTCCTCGCCGGTATCGAGCCCGCCGCCACCGCCGCCGAAGAGGCCCTGGATGCCGCCGACGTCGATGCCGCCGGCGTTCTCGTTCTCGTCGTCGCTCCGGAGGTCCTCGGGCGAGAGCCCGCGGGTCCGGAGGTCGAGCGTCACCTCGGCCGGCTGGACGTCGACGACGACGTCGCGCGTCACGGTGACGGTCTCCGGCTCGTCCTCGCCGTCGGGCGCCTCTCCCTCCGCGACGACTTCGACGGTCAGCCGCCGCTCGCCGGGCTCGTCGAAGCGCGTCCACAGCCCGACTTCCAGCGCGTCGCCGGGCGAGAGCGCGCCGACGGCGGTCGCCTCGTCCAGCGGCTCCGCGTCGTCGTCCGCCCCGGCGTCGACGACCCTGACGCTCGTCACGTCGGCGGCGTCGGGGCTCCCGCCGGAGTTCGAGACGCTGACGTTCAGCGAGACGCGTTCGCCGACGACCGGCTCCGTCGAAGTCGGCTCGACACCGTCGATCGCGATCCGTGCGTCGGGCACCGCCGTGGCCCCTCCGATGGCCGCTAACAGCGCGAGGAGGGCGACCAGCACGGCCGTCATTCGTGTTGAAATCAAAGTCATTCATGTTACGGTACCGATAGGCATATATCCGTCGTAGGTCGGGATCGCGGACCGCGACCGACCGCACTGCGCCGCCGTCCGCGCGGCGCCGGTAAAGCGGTCGGGTCGTCGCTCGGACGTACCGGTTACGGATGCTTTTTCAACCGCCCGACGTAAGGGCAGGTAATGAACCGACGCGACACCGCGAGAGCGGGTGATCGGCGATGATGGGCAACAACGATCAGCAGGCGTACGACCGCGGCACGTCGCTGTTCTCGCCCGACGGGCGCATCTACCAGGTCGAGTACGCCCGCGAGGCGGTCTCGCGCGGCGCGCCGAGCGTGGGAATCCGCACCGCGGAGGGCGTCGTGTTCGTCGCGATGTCCCGCGCCTCCTCCACGCTGATGGAGGCCGAGAGCATCGAGAAGCTCCACAAGCTCGACGACCACCTCGGCACCGCGAGCGCGGGCCACGTCGCCGACGCGCGGCAGCTGATCGACCTCGCGCGACGGCAGTCGCAGGGGAACCGCCTGCGCTACGGCGAGGCGGTCGGCGTCGAGACGCTGACGAAGACGATCACCGACCACATCCAGGAGAACACCCAGCGCGGCGGCACGCGCCCGTACGGCGCCGCGCTCCTGATCGGCGGCATCGAGGACGGCGAACCGCGCCTGTTCGCCGCCGACCCCTCCGGCACGCCGAACGAGTGGAAGGCGACCGTCATCGGCGGCGGCCGACAGGACATCCAGAGTCACCTCGAGGAGGAGTGGACCGACGACCTCTCCGTGACCGCCGGCGTCGAACTCGGTCTCGCCGCGCTCGCGGCCCACGAGGACGAGTTCGAGCCCGCCGACGTCGCCGTCGCGACGATCACCGAGACGGACGGGTACCAGCGCGTCCCCGCCGACGAGGTCGAAGCGGCCTTCGAGTCGGCCGGGCTGGCCGTCGATGAGGACGAGGAGTCGGACGGCGCCGACGGCGCTGACGACGCTGACGACGTCGACGACGCCGACGACGAGGAGTAACGCCGCGCTCCGCCGACGACGAGGAGTAACGCCGCGCTCCGCCGACCGATCGCTTTTCTTTCGCGCCGCCGAACCGGTGCCATGGT
>Ga0102939_1000126_pt1 | contig 25311 bp, 27 predicted proteins | sample SalPon2_B_H2O_MG_FD_78214 | JGI IMG/M metagenome (GOLD analysis project Ga0102939, IMG submission 78214) | Salt pond water microbial communities from South San Francisco under conditions of wetland restoration - Salt Pond MetaG R2_B_H2O_MG | ecosystem: Environmental > Aquatic > Non-marine Saline... | reverse complement strand
GTCCCCAGACTAGGTAGAATACTCCCAGAAGCAAGGCGTTTCCTATCCAGTATGCATAGGTCATTCCTGACTCCTGTGAGATGATCCCTGTAATCACCAGCATGAACTGTAGGCCCATTAAAGCACCTAGCAAGTCCCATCTGGTTTCTCTACCGTGCATGGCTGTAAGGCCTAATGCCAGTAGAATTAGCGGTGTGGAGATCATCCAGTCCATGTACCATCCGAAGTCACTCAACGCTGTTCCGTTGAGGAAGTTCAGATACATGATTCCCGACCATGTTACAATGAAGAAGTGTATAAGCGGGAATTTTAGAGGTACATTTGTCCATTTATACTTCCTGAGAGTTAGGTACATTAAGCCGCTCAGAAAAGCGGTGGCGATGTAAGCCATCAAGTAAGGTGTGCTGCCGGAAGCAGCAATCGCCTCATATACCATATAGCTTACTTAGATTTATTTGATTAATAAAATTTGTTTATTCACTGGCAGAAAAGCCTTAAATCCGGAATCTTCCAATAAATATGTAGAAACTGCTGTGAATCTAAACTACCTGCTGTTTCACGTATTTTTCACCTTGCCGCCAGTCCTGGTGCTCGGGTACCTTTATTCCAGAGACAGAGGCCGGAAAAAGGAATTCATGCAGGGAACCCTTCTGATGATCCTTCTGGCTGTACTGTACACCTCTCCCTGGGATCATTTCCTCATCGAAGAAGGCGTCTGGTTCTACGGGGAAACCGTTGTAACACAGTGGATACTGGGGATACCGCTGGGAGAATACCTGTTTTTCATAATTCAAACGCTTGGAGCATCCCTCTTCCTTTACCATATAGGATATAACGCAGAGAGTACGGAAAACGCAGGAATACTTGGGAGGCCTCTGCTGGGCCTGCCGTTTTTGGTTCTGAGTTTACTGGGTCTCTGGACGGTACTCTTCGGCCCTGAGTCAGGCTTTTATCTGGGAGCTATCGTTGCATGGGCAGGGCCTGTGATCACTTTGCAGTGGATCTTCGGGGGAGAGAAACTGCTTGAACAGTATGATACACTGCTGAAGGGGATACTTGTACCTGCACTGTATCTGTGGATAATCGATGCTGTAGCTATCGGCAGAGGCCTCTGGATACTGCCTCTGGAGACCAGGACAGGCCTGGAACTGCTTGGACTGCCGATTGAGGAGATGATATTTTTCCTTTTCACAAACATTATGGTGGTACAGGGAGTGATACTGTATTGCTGGACGTTAAACTCGACTCAGGATTTACATGAGATAAGGGAGAGAATCAGTAGGCTATGGTAAGTAATACAGAGAAGTTCCAGTGGTTGAGTCTAGGTGCGGGAGTACTTACTCTGATAATCTCAATTGTATTCTCGCCTTTACTGTCTGATATACCTTACAGTGTCCAGGCAGTGCCTTTCCTGATAAGTATGGTGTTTCTCGGTCTTCCGCACGGCGCAATGGATCACCTTGTTCCAGGAAGACTCGCCGATATATCGGTCAGGGAAGGCATCCTGTACGTATCGGTTTTGTATCTTTTAATAGGCGGTTTATACGTTTTCCTCTGGTTTATCGCTCCCGTGTTTTCCCTAATCTTCTTTATCTTGATGACGTGGTTTCACTGGGGTCAGGGAGATCTCTATGTGCTGAAAAACTTTGGCTTTGGATTCATGACAGAAAGCAAACTCTACAGTACTGTATCACTGGTTTTGAGAGGCGGGATACCTATGCTGGTGCCTCTGATAGCTCATCCGGAGAAATACACCGGTTTCCTCTCAGATATACTGACAGAGCTTTCAGTAAACACAGTTTCACTGAACTATATGGTTTCAACGCAGGTTTCTCTAACTTTAACTGTCTTCATAGGCATTTTAGCTATGATAAATATTATTTCAGGCCTTTATAAAGCAGAAAGCAGATCACAGCTGAAGCTGTGGCTTTACGATAATCTTGAGATCGCTGTACTTTTGGTATTCTTCTTTTTACTGCCTCCGCTTTTCGCTGTAGGTGTTTACTTCTGTACATGGCATTCGCTGAGGCATATAGCAAGACTCAGCCTGATCAAGGACGAAGCGTTGCTGGAAAAAGTTCAGGAAGGGAGAAAACTCGGCTATCTTAAGGAACTCGGGAGAAACACTTTCAAGTTAACTCTGATCTCACTGGTTATGTTTGGGGCCTCAGTTTCTCTTTTCTTCAGTACTGTAACGATCGAGACATTGATCGCAGTTTACCTCGTTTTTATCTCCGTTCTAACACTCCCACATGTTTTAGTAGTTTCCTGGATGGATTACAGGCAGATGAACATGTGGAAACATCTCTTCACACTTTCTGGTAAAAGTGATTAGATGCCTGTCACAGCAAGCATGAATACGATGAAAGCTGAGACACCGGAGATAAAGCCTACAGGCCTCTCCCTGCGCGGATCAAGAGCATCATGGATCACGATATAGATGAATGCTCCTCCGACAATCCCAAGAAGATTGTAACTTAATTTTGCCGAAATATCAAAAGATAATGTTATCAGTACACCTACAAGGGTTGCAAGAGAGGCAAAAACTTTGACGTACATGTTCTGAAGCATTTCTTCATGCATCTCCTTTATTGAAAGCGAATTAACAAGTGTATGCAGCAAAACAGGGAAGAAAAACAGTAGCATCTGTTTGAAAGACTCGCTGGCAAGGAATCCCAGTATCATCCCTATCACAACATGATAGAACACTATAAACAGTGAGTGGGCCTCTTTGAACTCTGTCTTAATCTCTCCAAGGTTCTGTCCTCTCTTGTAAAGCACCTCTTCAAGAACGTAAAAAGCGGAGAAGCCAGCCAGTATAGATGCATTTTGGACCGGGAAGGAGAGATTACTCATTACTTCGGGGATAAGGGTGGAGAAAAAGTAGGATACCGTCAGGCCTGCAGAGAAAGAAACGATCAGAAAATTGTAGGTACCTGTATACTCATCGATTTCCTCGCCGAAGAAGTGAACAAGCCCTATCACAAGAGCCAGCGAAACAGGTATGAAGATCTCCATAATCCTTGTTTATCTTCTACTTAATTAGTATCTTAGGATTAAAGGAAAAGAGAAGATTGAATCCCTGAAATTCCCGGGTGGAATATTTTTAGTCAAGGAATTCTTCGTTCTCGATTTTTTCCGGCAGATATTCATTGGCTACGAATTCCAGTGAGTTGGCTGCTAGGGCCTGTTGTTCTACCCTGACTCCTTTGTCGAGCATTTTCTGGAATTGGGCCTGCCATTGTTCGTTTTGCATCCATTCGTAGTCCATGACGTCGTGGATACGTTTGTAGTCCTTGGTTGGGCCTCCGCTGTCTTTCGGCTTTCCTTTAAGGTCTTCTGTTACATGTTCTAGGCCGTATTCTTCTATGTCTTCCATTGTCATTCCGATAAGTTTGGCATCGGGTGTAGCGAGTCTGTCGGATTGGAATGCCAGGGACATGGATCCGGATTTGAGGACTGAGTAGATGTAGTATCCCCATGGGTCTCCGTCGGTGAATACGTAGACAGGTAGTTCAAGTCTGTCGTGCATGATGTTGATGAGTCTTCTGACTCCTCGGGATGGCTGGCCTCCTGCCGAGATGATGATTGCGTTCTGTTCTTTGTGGAAGTCTTCTTCGACCAGTCGGTTAACCATCGCAGAGGTCTCTACCAGGAGGATGAAGTCTGCATCGTGTTCTACGAATTCGTAGTGGTCGACGATGGAGGGAATTGCCAGGCCTGAGGTTCCCATGTTCATGCAGTCGATTTCATCGCCTGAGTCGTTGATGACTATCGGGCCGAAAAGCGATCCTTTCTTCTCAGCGAAGAGGTGTAGGTCTTCTCTGATGGCTCCTGTCGCTGTTTCGATATCGACTACTACGTTGTTGGATTCGTCCTGATCATCGAATGTGTTTTCGTCCAGACCCGGTACCGAGTGTTTTAGCTGGTAGTACACTTCTCTGATCGATGCTGTTCTACCGCTGTCTACCAGTTCCTTGGTTTTGGATGCTACTAGAAGTGTCTGCATGAATTTCCGGGCGTGACTGATGTTTAGGAACTTCCTTGTCGAATAGGAGTCTCCCAGGGCCAGTCTCCCTTTCTTCTCGTCGTATTCTACGTTAGATCTGCTTCTCACCTGGGTGTCGAAAGTCAGATCATCTGAGTCAGGATCCTCTAACTGGTTCTTGATCTGTTTTCCCAGGTGTTTAAGCTTATCGTACGTGCTCTCATCGTTCTCAAATTGTTTCTTTGGCATTTACTGATCACCTATACTGTTGTAGTCTGGAAAATTCATTTTCGGCCACCTAAAGTTGCTCCGGGTTATAATCATCATGTACTAGTTGCTGGATTTTATCCTCCATCTCTTCCTCGTTCCCGTTTTCCGCTAAGTCGGCGATAGCCGGCGCCATCTCTTTAGCGTAGGATGTGAGCTGTCGCTTCTTCTTCTCCTGAATCTCTCTTCTTTCCTTCCTCTTCAGGTACTTTCCAAGCTTGCGGCCTGCTTCCTGAAGGGCCAGTTTCATTTCCTTCCGGATTGGATCGTAGTTAGCGACTGCCTCCTTTCCTTCTGATGTGAAAGGCACCCATACAGATGCGATGTGGATGGAGATGTAGAGAGGGCCTTGAGGCCGGTTTCCTGTCTGGCTAATGTTGTAACGGTTCCAGGAAACGTTTTCAATGGCTTTCGTAGTTACACAGGCCGATTTCTTGTATAGCAGCGGTACCTTGTTTGCGTAACGGAGTTCTTCGAAGCTTCCTTCGTCTTCGATATCTCCTCCCCATGCCAATCCGACTTCAACCTGGAAAGGATTTCCTTTGTATACTGTCGGTTTTCTTGTTATCGTTTCTGTGAACTCCGGGTTGAGTTCTTTTGTAAGGCCTTTCTCCATCAGGTCCTCTCCGATCGGGGACAGGCAGTCTGTTGGAGGGCTCTGAAGTTTTACATTTTCCGCGGCCTGAAGGATATCCTCTACTTCTTCTTTTTCGAGTGTATTCGGCCTTCGTCCGTCGTCGATGCCTGCTTCCTCGCATACGTGTTGTGCGGAGGTTCTTCCTACACGTGTGAATTCCTCCTGCAGGAAGCTGGATACTGTTCTTGCGTTGGAGTTGTTGATCATTCTAAGGACTACTCCGAGCTCTACTCCGTGGAGGTGAGGCTTGATTTCTTTCGGTTTATCTGGCAGTTCTTTTGATACCCGTGGGAACTCCACCTTGTTTCCATCAGGCTCCCGCAGAACGACTCTTGCATACGGATTCATGATTGCGGTGTGCTTGAGGTAGTTGTATACGGAGTGGTGTCCGTGAGTATACTTGGCCTCGATATCCATCTCGATACTGGTTCCGTGATCGAAGTAATAATCTTTCTCTCCCGGGAACTCATCGCTTTCCGGATCAACCACTTCATCCTCCAGGATCTCTGGCTCGTTTTTCTCTGTATCAATTCTGACAACAAAACGGTGGCATGGCTCTCCTTCCTGTTTGGAGTAAACTGTCACAGGTTCTCCTGTCGTCAGCTGTGCGTACATAGCTGAGGCCGAGATACCGATTCCCTGCTGGCCTCTGGACTGTTGAAGCTTGTGGAACTTGGAGCCATAAAGCAGTTTACCGAATACCTTCGGAATTGTCTCTCTGTCAAGGCCGATAGCGTTGTCTCTGATCTCTACACGACATTTTCCATCGTCGTACTCATCTATAAGGACGTGTACTTCCGGGAGAATCTCATCTTCCTCACATGCATCCAGTGAGTTATCGACAGCTTCTTTTACTACTGTTATTATTGATTTCTGAGCGTTTTCAAATCCTAGAAGGTGTTTGTTTTTCTCGAAGAATTCTGCGACGGAAATCTCTCTGTGGTCTCCGCCTTCTGCATCCATGCCTTCTTCTACTCCATTTGCCATAATATCACGTTTTCCAAATCTATCTTTTTATCTTATCCTGATTTTTCTCCAGGTAATTATACGCAGTTGAATGAGAGCTACCTTTCAGAAGCATCCTGACAGCTTCCATAGCAACCTCTATATTCTGGGCCTTTCCAATTATCCCTATAGTAGTTCCATAGACAGAGATATCTACCTGAGCCATCTTCTCGATATGTTTACGTGTCTCGCCTTCTCTACCGATAACACGGCCTTTCAAACGTTCTTCAGCGTTTTTCGTGTTGGCGAAACGCCCTATATCCATTAAGTGTAGAGTTACGTCGCGTTCGACAAGTTTGAAGGCCTTATCCGGGTTAAAGCCTCTGCCTATTGCCTTGACTATTCTCTGGGCGTCCATCTCTTCAATAGGTTCGCCGTCGATAGCTACCTGATTGTCTTCTACAGTTACCTCGCACTCTGTCAGGTCTTCGAGCTCTTCCTTTGTCTCGCCGCCAGAACCGATAACCACTCCAATTCTATCCTCAGGCACCATCACTTCCTTCATTATACTTTCTATATATTATGAGGCCGACAAGCTTTTTATACCTTAAAACTGTTTTACAGGTCTTCTAAGGCCTCTAAAACCTGTTCAACAGCTTCCTGTTCATCGATGTCAGCACCCTGCCTGCTGAAAAACGAAGCCATATTCTCAACATCTCTTTTCAGCAGTTCTACGGCCTCAGGATGCGATTTATGAACCCCCTGCGAGAAATCGATCCATACCTCGCCTTCCTCAGTCATCAAGACGTTGTACTCGGACAGATCTCCGTGGACTATCTTCTCCTCCCTCCACAGCTCCTTGATATTCTTCTTGATCTTCTGGAAGGCCTCTTCCGGGTTCTCTATATTTATCTCCTTCAGCTTGGGGTAAGGTGTGAACTCCTCGCCGATAAACTCCATTACAAGAATGTTTTTCTGGAAGGCCTTCGGTTCCGGGCATCTAACCACGTTAGAGGCCTTTTCCAGGTTCTTGAACTCCTTTTTACACCATTCATTGATTATTGATCTGCGGTCGGATTTGAAGTTCCGGAATCTCTGGTCTCCACGAAGGTATTTCTCCATTTCACGGAAGCTACCGGCCTGTGTCATGTATATCTTAACGATTACCCTTTCTCCACCGGATGTATCAGCCAGAAATACCGAGGATTCTTTACCGGATTCTATGGTCCCGTACAGTCGGTCTAGAACTTTTCTGTCGCCGAGCTTAAGCAAGGCCTTCTTTGTTTCGTGGTCGAATACGTTTTCGAAAGCTTTTCTTCCTTCAGATGAGTCGAACATCTGACGGGATCTTTCTTTCCAGCGTTCGCGGAAGTCTATGTTTTCGTCTCTCATAGAGAAAAGGTTAATAGAGTAGAAACGTTAGAGGAATTCCTCGATTTCGTCGAGGAAGTCACGGTCTTCCAACCATCGTGTCTCTGCGTTGGAGTAGCTGTTGACGATATCTCCTTTCTCATCTCCCTGGATGTCCCATGGATCAACCAGAACTACTGAGTCTCTCTTAACCCATAGGCCTCTCTTCTTCGATCCTGGAATCCGACAGATTCTTTCTCTATCATCTGTACAGTACACGCGGTACTTTCCACCGCCTTCTTTTCTAAGTACAATTCCGAGTACCTCATCGTCTTGAGGCCTTCGTACTCTTTTTACTTGCTCTTCTTCATCTCCTGCCATACAGAACAATTCTCAACCAAATTTTTTAAACCACGAGAAGACCTCAGCAGAAAAGGCATCAATCAATTCTTACGGAAACCACGTTTCTGTATACTTTCTCGCCGTTTTGCTCGCCTACAAGCTCGTAAGAGCGCTCAATTTCAGGTTCATACCTGTCTCTCAACATACCGAGAATCTTCTTGTTCATAGGCTCGGTGGACAGATAGAAGTCGATACCATGATCGTTTTTCTCGACGTTCGCCAGAAAATCCTTCCTGGTCTCGTTCGTCAGCTCAGCGGCCTTGTCCACGATATCATTCGATATCGGCTCTAGATCCGCCTCTCCACGCAGCTGGATCTTCGCCTTATAGAAACCCCCCTGGAACTTCGAACAGTCCCGGCACTGCTGATTCTCGAAAACCACCTGTGTATCATAAGAGTCCTGCATAGGCCCTCTCTCTGCGTGTACCCTGACGAACATTTGATCTTCTTCCTCCCAGAACTGGAGCTGCATCTCGACTTCTTCCTCTCCGAAGTCGGAGAAGGCCTCCGCCAGCTGGTCCTGCACAGTATAGGCCTCTATCCATTCTCCGTGGTGTTTCATCCGGCCGCAGACCGTACACACATCTATCTCTGTCTTATCTGGTACATCCAGCAAGTTATGCTTATCCGTGTAGCAATCCGCACAAAGCTTCTTGCTGTCCCCGTATAAGGCCTCTGTTTCTTCGCCGCATCTCGGGCAGAATTTTGAAAGTTCCACAACCATGATTTCGACTGGAAATTTTATAAGTCGAATTCCAGTTTCTGGCCTTCCTCTATACCAAGTTCCTCAAAGCTTTCCAGGAGATATCTGTAAGGTCTGTCGGGAGAGTAAAGTTTCCAAGTCGTCGGGTTGCGTGTCCAGGGCTTTGCTTTCTGAGTATCGATAATTTCTTTTTCGGAGTTCATGAAGTAGAGATAAAGTGGTTCTGAGAGCAGCATCATATCGATACTGGCCCTTGTGTCTCTGTTGAACTTGAAAAGCATCTTACCTGAATTCTTCAGGGAGAGGCCTTTGGCCCTTTTCAGTACAGTGTCTGCGATTTCGGCCTCTACTATCCTGTCGCCTATATCAATCTCCATGCACAAAGGTTTTTGGGCAGACAACCATAAATCATTCTTCATGGAAGAAAAACAGTTGAAGGAGAAACTTTCCGAGGAAGAATACCGCATACTGCGTGAGGCCGGGACTGAGACGCCGGGAACCGGAGAATTCATTAATCACGACGAAGAAGGGATTTACCGGTGTAAGGCCTGCGGGCAGAAACTTTTCCAGTCAGACGATAAGTTCGACTCCGATCGATGGCCCAGCTTCAAGGATGCGATAATGGATAACATCGAACTGAAAGAGGACACGAGTCACGGCATGAACAGGGTAGAAGTTCTATGCTCGCGCTGCGAATCCCATCTAGGCCATGTATTCGAGGATGGCCCACAGCCAACAGGTAAAAGATACTGCATCAACTCGAAGGCCCTGGATTTCGAGAAACAAAAGTGAAAGCCACTTCGCGTGGCTTATTGCGTGCGAACCTGAGCGTCGCAGATTCCAGCAGGTATCTGCTTTAAACAGATTTAGAAATCTGTGGTAACCAGTTCGCCCTCACAGGGATTTGAACCCTGGATCTGCACCTCCGCAAGGTGCCGTCTTTCCACTAGACCATGAGGGCCTGTCCAATACTACGTAGGCTATTTTTAAAACCGGTTCGAGAGGGTAGTGCAAAACTTTTTAACAGTCCTGTGTTCCATTTTGAGGTGTAGGTGGTCTTTATGGTGAAGAAGTACATCCAGAAGATCAAGGACAAGCTGGGCCTCTAGTTGTGTAGTTGAATCGGCCTCCAATCTTGTTTTAACTTTTTTCTTCTATATACTGTTGTATAGGTGAATCAAAAGAATGTACGAAATTCAAAGAATTTCTGGAGTCACGAAAAATCACGAGGTTGATTTTTGAATGGGAAAGATTTCATGTGTTTACAAGATCATGCCGGAAGACGATGAAACCGATCTAGAGGATATCAAGGACCAGCTTGAGGAGCTTCTTGACGTCCAGGATATCGGAGAGGAAAACGTTGCTTTCGGACTGAAAGCTGTAAAGGTTTCATGCATCACTACTGATGAAGAAGGCGGTACTGACGCCGTAGAGGAAAAACTCGAACAGCTTGAAGATGTTCAGAGCTACGAGCTCGAGCACTTTGACAAGCTTTAGCTGAACGTGTCATTACCTTCATTTCCTTCATTTCCAAAGCTTCTTTTTCCGCCGTTACACACCGCGCAGCCGTACTCTCGTTTATGTTTCTCACATACCTTTGAGCCACATACATCGCAGCCGGCAACGGCCTTCTTCTCCTGACAGTAGTCGCAGAGGCCTTCCATGATTACAGTTTAAACAGTGAAGGCCTAAGTTAGTTCCTGTAATGGGAGTCAACCTTGGAGACCTGGTAGAGAGCGAAGACATAGAGTTCGCAGATTTAAACGACAAAGAGATAGCGGTCGATGCGATGAACACGCTCTACCAGTTCCTGTCGATCATCCGGCAGAGAGACGGCACCCCGCTAAAAGACTCCTCCGGAGAGATAACCTCACATCTTTCAGGCCTTTTCTACCGCAATATCAACATGCTGGAGAACAATATCAGGCCTGTATACGTGTTCGACGGAGAAGCACCTGATCTGAAGGAGAAAGAGACGACTAAGAGGAGAAAAAAGAGGGAAGAGGCCCGTGAAGAATGGAAGAAGTTGAAGGATGAAGGTAAGATTTCCGAGGCCTACTCAAAGGCTACTCAGTCATCTAAGTTGACCGGCGACATGATCAAGGAGTCAAAGCGTTTGCTTGATGCTATGGGTATTCCTTATGTTCAGGCTCCTAGCGAGGGGGAGGCCCAGGCAGCCTACATGGCTAAGGAGGATTATCCCGGGGATATCTATGCAGTCGGTTCTCAGGACTGGGACTGCCTGCTTTTCGGCGCGGATAGGATGGTGAAAAATCTTACTACACGTAAAACCAGAAAGACTTCGGGAGGGGGCCGTAAAGAGATCTCTACAGAGCGTATCGAGCTTTCGGATGTTCTCAATCAGCTTGAAATCTCTCATGAAAAACTCATCTGGATGGGCGTACTTATGGGTACAGACTTCAATCCGGACGGTATCCATGGTATCGGCCCGAAGACTGCTTTAAAACTGGTTAGAGAATACAATTCGTGGGATAAACTGTTTGAAGATGATAAAGTTGACTGGAAATTCGATACCAGTCCGGAAAAAATTATAGAGTTCTTTAAGAGCCCTCCTGTGGAAGATATAGAGTACAGCTACGGTGAACCGGATAAAGAGAAAATTAGGGAGATACTTGTAGATGACCACGACTTCTCAGAGGACAGGGTAGATTCAGGCCTTGACGACCTGACCGATGCTTTAACTTCACGGCAGTCGGGCCTTGACAGTTTTACCTAGAGTTCCTGTAGTCTCTGAGGATTAGCTCCATCATTTCTCCAAGCTCTTGGTATCCTTCCCTGATATCTTCTATGGCCTCTTCCTGCCTTTCCATCTCGTCCACGATAGCCTCTATATCAGATTGTTCTACGTTCTGACCTTCAAGCTGTGAAAGCTTGTTTTTAACTGCAGACATTTGAGATTGCTGCCTTTTCTCGATCGCGTCCACTCTCTGCTTCAATTCATCGCCTTCAGAACTGGAGCTGCTCTCAGCCAGCTTCTCAACGTTTCTGTTCAGAGATTCGACAAGCTCGGTAAACCTATCCTGTTTCTCATCGTCTTCGGAAGCAGAATTCTTCAGCTCTTGGTACTCATCTTCAGAGAGAAGTTTAAGATCAGCTAAGTCGTCAAAGTCATTGAATATCCATTTGAAATCTGCAATCATTCCTTTAAGCTGTTCAACCTCTTCACTGAGCTGCGTAACATCCTGATCCTCTACATCATCCTCAAGGCCCTCCACCTGAGTTCTTACATTCTCAAGCTCGACCTTTAGCTCGTCGACAGCATCTGAATTATCCTCAACCTCTTCAGAAAGGTCTTCTTCCCGAATTTCATCTACACGATTCTGTACTCTTTCAAGAGATTCTGTTAAGTCGCCCAGCTCTTCTTTCAGAGAAGCAGTTTCTTCCAGGCCTTCATCCAGCTCCTCTATATTTGATTCTACGGAGTCTATTCTGTCTTCAAGGCTTTCAAGGTCAAGTTCCTCTTCTAGTTCTGTTATTCTCTGTTCGAGGTTCTCAAGGCCTTCCTGTGCGTCGACTTCGTTCATTTCATCTCTTAATTCCTGTATCTCCTGTTCGAAGTCTCGGTCTTCAAGTTCGTCGATTCTTTCCTCGAGTTCTTCGGTATCTGTTTCCTCCTGGCTCTCGATCTTTTCTTCAAGCTCCTGTATCCTGTCACTGTTTCTATCTTTAAGATCATTTATTAGGTCTGTTTTTTCCGCTACACGGTCTTTTAGTTCATTTAGTTCGCTTCTAAGTTCGTGAATTTCTTTTTCATCTTCAAGTTCGGATATACGGGCCTGAAGGGATTCATATCTTTCTTCAAACGTCTCTTCGATTTCCTCTACTTCTTCAACTGCTCCCTGATCGGTTTCCTTGTCGATCTTTTCTTCGATATCTTCTATTCTGTCAAGTTCGGATTCAAGCGACTCAAGTTTATCTTCCAGTTCTTCGATTTCGCTGTCGGAGCCCATGTCTTCGATTCGGGCCTCCATCTCCTCCATTTTCTGCTCTACTTCGCTGAACTTTTCTCCACCCTCGTCTTCATCTGTCTCAGTGCTTTCAGAGGAGTTATTATCGTCTTCTTCGGTCTCTTCCTCGGAGTCGTCTTCGACGTTATCTTCAGATGTGGAAGTATCTCTATCGCCTTCTTCGGTTTCGCCGCCGAACAGTGTTTCCTGAGATTCAGAATCGTCTTCTTCGGTCTCTTCCTCCTTCAGTAGAGTATCCTCTTCTTCCTCATCAGTGTTTTCCTGTTCATTGTCTCCTCCGAATATAACGTCTTCAGCCATTTTGCCCTCACTTAATACCTAGAAGTAATCAAAAAGTTAAAAGCCTTTTTTGACCTGTCAAGAACAACATCAGAAAAAGTTCTTTGAGATAACACGTCTAAGAACCTCTGAAATATGTGCTACATCTGTTCTAAGCTCATCTAGCTCGGATTCGTTTTCATGCATCCTTCTCTCGATCTCAGAGAACTCATCATCTATCCTCTCTCTTAACTCGCCAATCTCATCGCTTTCATCCTCCTCAGTATCTATACTCTCGATCTCAGTCTCCAGTTCAACAAGCTCGTCCTCGAACTCATTTAGCCGCTCTTGTGGATTTGAGTTCTCAAGTCTGTCTACCTCAGACCGCAGTGCCTTTACATGATCGGAGAGCGATCTTTCGAGTTCCTCATTGCCGAAGATTTCGACCTCAAGCTGTTCAAGCCGACTGTTCAGTTCAGCTATTTTCCCATCAATACTGCTTCTGGAAACAGAATCTACCTCCTCCAGGTTTCTGCGAGCACTCACAATATTTTGATTAATCTCCCGCATAATACAGTAATCCCTGCCATTGTTAATAAAATCTCCCAAAACCCAATACCAGATATGAAACCAGTACTGCTCGTAGTGATGGACGGCGTAGGCCTAAGAAAACAGACAGAAGGAAACGCATTCAAACAGGCAGACACACCCAACATAGGGAAACTCATGGCAAAAAACGGGTTCGCCAAGCTAGACGCATCCGGCCCCGCCGTAGGCCTACCCGAAGGATACACAGGCAACTCAGAGGTCGGCCACCTACACCTAGGAGCCGGACGAAAAATAGACCAGCGACTCACAAGAATCAACGAAGCAATCGAAGAAAACAAACTACAGGAAAAACAGGCACTCAAAGAGGCCTTACAGCGAGCAGAGAGAAACAATTCCACAGTACATCTCGCAGGCATAATCTCAGACGGCGGAATCCACGGCCACATACAGCATCTCAAGGCCTTACTCGAAATTTCCTCTGATTACGATGTAGAAGTCAGGATCCATTGCTTTACCGATGGGAGGGATGTAGATCCTAAATCTGCGGAAAAATTCCTCGGACAGATCGAGGAGTGGACCGAAGAATACGGGGGCGAAATCGCGACCGTCATGGGCCGGTACTACAGCATGGACCGCGACCACAACTGGGACCGCACACAAAAAGCCTACAGAGCGATGGCAAAAGCGGAAGGCTTCGAATTCTCCGACCCTGGACAGGCAGTCCAGAAGACCTACGATGACGGAGACTACGATTACTTCATACAACCCTCAGTTTCAGACAACTATGAAGGCCTCGAAGACGAAGATCAGATGGTATTCTATAACTTCAGAGCCGACAGAGAAAGACAGATCGTCGAAGCATTACTCAAAGACGACTTCGAACCATTCCAGAATCAGGTAAGGCCCGAACTTATCTCCATGTTCCGGTACCGAAACGACTTCGAAAACCCTGTCCTCTTCGAAAAACAGGTAGTAGAAAACACTTTAGGGGAGAAAATAGAAAACGCAGGCCTCTCACAGCTTCGTGTAGCGGAAAGCCAGAAAAGGCCTCACGTCACGTTCTTCTTCAACGGGCAGAGAGAGCTCAAATTCGAACACGAAGAAAGGCATTTTGTCGAAAGCGATAAGATAAAGGCCTACGATCAGAAACCAGAGATGCACGCCGATGATATCTGTGATGTAGTAATTGAGGCCCTGGATAAAGGAGAGAAAGATTTTATACTGTTGAATTTTGCTAACTGCGATCTTGTAGGACATACAGGAGATATGGAGGCCACAATAACTGCTGTGGAAACTGTAGATAGAAACATTGGGAGACTAGTTGAGAAAGTGAGAGATACAGATTACAGGATGCTTATCACGGCCGATCACGGCAACTGCGAGGATATGGGGTCTGAAGACGCACCTAATACTTCTCACAGCTTGAATCCTGTGCCTTTAATCGGCGTTAATATGGATGAAAGGCCTGAGTTTGAAGAGAATGAGATATGGGAGATTGAAGAAGTGGTGGAAGAAATGCTGTTAACAGGTAACTGATGCGCTGTTCCAGTTCTCAGGGTTACAGTCCTCAGGAGTATTATCTATTACGTCGCTGGGATTTCCTGATCCACATACAGCACTTTCCCATTTAGTCTTCTGAAGATCACATTGAGCTCCCTGTGACTGGTTGCCCATGAAGTCGGTGAAGCTTCCGGTCTGGCCATTCACCACGAATAAGAGGGCCATTCCGGTCACCGATATTACTACTGCAGCCAGCACGATTTCAAGCAGTTTATCCAACGTTAATCACTAGCAAGTACCACTGGTCCACGTATCTTCACATTTTGTAAGCTCATCCTGGCCGCCAGGTGTAAGCGTTTCCTCACCAGCACTTTCTCCTCTGTATGCTACAGGATTACCGTCATCCGAGTAACATGTCGCTGGAGCATCGAAGCTGTCCCCTATAACAGATGCTGAAACCTTATTACTCAATGTCTGAGTGCAGGCGTTTCTATCTGACTGCGATGCAAAGTCTCCTAACGTTCCCTGCGTTGTGAATGTGAGGGCCATGGAAACCATCATCAGTACTGCTGCTGCAATTATCAACCATAGAACCTGTGAAAGGCCTTTACTTTTCATATGATGGTTATTGGTTAGGCCTGTATAAAAATACTTTGAAGAAGGAAGATGAGGTGAAATAAGAAAGAAGCTGTATTTCAGGCCTTTTCAGGGCTTGTTGAGATCGATCTGGATGCTTGAAACGTTGAGTTCATCCCCTTCGTCAGTCTCTATCTCATCGGTTCCGATAGCGATATCTTCGACCTCTGATTCCTCTATAAATCTGTCTCTTACAATTTCTGCAACATCTACTGCACGGCTGATTGCCTTACCTCTCGCTTTTACGTGTACTGTTTCATGTCCTTCGCTAAACTGAGTTACAACCGCCAGTACGTAACTCATCGCTGGTTTGGATCCTACGTATACTGTATTGTCGTTTTCTTGGTCTTCCTCTGGCACTACTTGTTCACCTAGATACCTTTTTGGATACAAGAAATATAAATTAAGGCTTAATCCTGCTGGTAGAAGTGCTGATACTTATCTACGATGAACTCCATGTATCTCTTACCTGAGTCAACCGGAATCTTCGAGAACTTATCGATCAAAACCAGTTCAACATCCGAACGCTGAACAGTTATGTTTACCTCTGCCTCATAAACAGGATCACAGTTATCTCCATCCTCATCACAGTCACAGTCTCCTACATCCTCATAGCTCTGAGAATCGCTTCCCTTGAAAACATCTGTAGACGTTCCTTCCGAGAAAGTGGTTGAAGGCCCTGTTAACACGCGGTTCTGAACCACGATATCGGCGATCGAAGAACTTGAAGGAGCATCCCCAAAGGCCTGATTTATATCCGACTCTGCAGTGCTGACGGCCTGCTCCTCTGCAGATTCATAATCTATATTATCACATTCAGTTTCTGTGGCGACATAGTTGTCGCTGACATCCGAGCTCCATTCATCATAGAGGCCGTTCAGGGTTCTGTTTGCCTCTTCTGCCATTGTGATATACCTATTGCCAGCCACATCGAAGTCAAGACTGAGGAACGAGTTATTGGCCTGATAACGGACCTGGCCCTCTCTGAAATCGCAGCGAGTCTCGATAGGAGAGAAGGCAAATGCATTGCCTTCCAGAGAGTGACTGGATTGATCGAAGTAGACATCAAGATCATAGCTAGGTCTTGTACAACGGCCTTCTTCCGATCCGGAGATCCATTTATCTCTCAGATCCTGAGTAACATTTTCTCCTATCTGGCATTCGATCCTGTTCAGCAGCTCGAGGCCGGAGCACCCTCCTCCGGGATTATACCGATATATGGGCGGCGCCTCTGATTCTGTATAGACCTCAGAACTCCATTCTACATCTTTACCTCCTCCTTCCCTGGCCAGATTATATGAGTTGTTGTGTGCCGAGTAAGTAGCTGCTGTCGGCACGTAATTGTAAAAGTAAAGCTGGGCGCTGGTCTTGGCTGTGGTAGCTCTGTCAAGATCTCCTACGGCCTCGTCTGTTTCAGAGGAGAAAAAATCCTGTATAGGCAGAGACATAGTTCCAAAGATCAGCGTCATTATCATTACTCCCAGCATAGGCATTAAAGGCGATACCTCTCCCTTTTTCAATTCATCGAACATACAGAACACCTCCTGACTCAACATAAATAGTTATCCTGCCTTCCCTACCGCTTTGAAGTGCTATAGGATAACTAACACGATTAGCTCCTGAAACATCGCCTACCGAGATCTCGAGGCCTGTTGCATTCAGAAGCTCGACACGGTAAGGCCTGTTTCCATAGCTCTGATCCATCGTGGTCTCAACATAATTTGAGATATCGCTTTTAGCCTCCGAATAATCAACAGAGGTGCCGTTAAGCCATAAATCCTCTCCCTGCTCTGAAGAGAGGAACTTAGATATAACGCTGTATCCTTCCTGATCGCCGTACTCCCCATAATCCACAGAATCAGCTCTCCAGACTTTATCAACCATCAAACGGCTGATCGAAGATCTCAGCCGGATGTTATCCGACTGATACGAAACAGTCTGGCTCTGAGTAACAGACTGAGTATTATCAGCAAGCGCGTTCAACGAGAAAAAGTACAGACCCATCATAACAATTATCATAAACATCACTACAACTCCAATCATCTCTGCAAGGCCTTTACTGTTTTCCATCTGTATCACGGCGCACCCACATCCGGTATGTACGTATACGAGGCCCTGTCGTATACGTATAGTCTGACAGGAAGCATAGCGTTGTTTTTATCTTTCCTTATGAGCATTGCTGTTGAGACTACTCCTATCCTGGCGATCTGGGGATCTATATCTGTACAGGGGCTTTTTCCCGAATCTGTATAGGTTATGGATTTAAAATCCTGGTTTCTTGTTCCTAGGTCGTTGCCGTCGGGGCCTTTTGATTCATCGGTCAGCGGTTTGATCCGGAACGCAAAGCTTTCGCCGTCAAGACCTGCTACTCCTGGTATATAACAGTGATCGACTTGATCGCCCGTCGTTTTAAATCCTAGTTCGCTTTCTCCCTGATCTTTATTGGCGAAGTACTCTACCGGTATAACACCTCTCCTGTTGGTGTACTCGTAACCGTAGATCTCCTCAGTATCGGCGCCGAGGGACAGAAGATTCTCCAGCACTATGGCCTTTCTGTACTTCTCCTGCTGTGAGACCTCTATGTCGCTTTCGATACTGACAAGACCAGGGAAAAAAGTCCCCATCACATACATTACTGAGAGCAGAAAAATCACAGAATAACCTATGTAGAGAACGGTTTGAGATTCTTCAGACATCGGTATCGGGACACCCCGACCTGTTCAGCACTAGAGCCGCTCCCGCATCCCTCTGCTCTTTCTGTATACATAAAGTGCCGTTTACCGGTTTAAACGTTGCCGGGCCTTCAACCACATCATAATCTACCATTCCTTCTCCTATAGCGTTTGATCCTATCTCACCGGAGAAGTTAAGGCTCAGGTTTCTATCATTTTGATCGTACCGCAGCTCGTAATCCTTCATCTCAAGAGCTAAATGGCCCTCAGGGACAGTCTCCATAACCAGCATGGCGTTTGTAACTCTCTCTGCCTGAAGGCCTACACTCTGAGCCTTTGTGAACTCCAGTGTTCCTCCTGCAGAACCCTGTGTCACTCCTACTATGAGACCAAATAAGGCAAGGGCGGTTATAGTAAGAACTGCAGCGCCAGAAATCCCCTTGCTTGTGGAGAGCTCAATCATCTTTCCTCCACCGATATAGATGTAGCTGGTTTATCGTCCTGTGTACCCGAGTTGTCGATAGTAAGCTCATAGGCAGTCCCTTGCTCGAAAACCCGGTATCCCTCTGGCGACTGAGAGAACTCAATAACGCAGTCCTGTATAGTATCTGTATTAACAAGCTGAGAGTTTTCATCTACCAGCGTCCCTCTGATGCTTTGATCATTGAGCGGATCATTCCCCTCAGAAACCAGCGAAATATTTACTGTAGACGAGAGAGTGAATGCACGTGTTCTCTCATCGGCAGTCGTGCCCTGATAACAGGCCTCTCTTACCGGAGTAACTATACTCTCCTCGATCTTATCTGCAGCATTGCTGTCAGCTCCTATCCCAAGCACATCCTGAAATCCTCCGATACTAACACTGAGTACAGCTACATTTCCTATCAAAGCAAGCAAAACCATGACTGTTGCAGTCTCTGCAAGGCCTTTACGCATTTATGATTTCAACACCTCTCTGGTTGAAATCAGTGTTTTGCTGGCACCATTGCCGTGGATTATCTCTTTGAGCATTACGGGCTACACATCCAACAATGCCGGTTCTATTGTTACCAGCATCGACACCTTGCTCTCCAGTATCTTTGATAATGTCGTTTGCAACTCCGAAAAGCGCCGAAATCAGTATCACAAGCAGCACCAGTGCTCCAACCACCTTAGTCGCTACGTTCAACAACTACACCTCCAATCAAGATTGCTGATGGTACAAGAGAGGTGTTAGTAGCATTATTTCCAAATTCCAGGAATCTCCCGGTGTAACTGTTAGTTATTGCTCCAAGAGCCGCCACCAGAACTATCACTATGACAAATGCTATAATGATGGTCAATGCTATATCGAAGCCTTTCCGGGTTTTCACAGGCAGTAATTAGCAGGCCCTGTTAAAATAATCTAGCTCGGATAGGTGACGTTACCCGCAAAGTTAGAGGCCATATCATTGAACCATCCAGAGAAACCCATGAAGATCAGCGATACAATCATAATCGCCAAGACCAGCATGGCCACAGTTTTGATTGATACTTCCATCGTATAACTTTAGTTTTTGATAATTCAAAAACCTGACTCTATTTACCAAGGCCCGGATCTACTTCTCTATTTTGACTTCTTTTATCTCAACTTCTGGCGGCGTGAACTGATTCCAGGACTCTATCTGAAGTTTATGCCAGTCTCGAGATAATCCTTCCTCAAGCAACTCCCCATTCCATGTAATCCTTGTGCTATCGGCCTCTCTTACGAATCTCAAGGTGTGTGTTTTTCCGAGCTCATACTCCCTTATAGTCTCTTCATCCTGATTACCTATAGCTTTACTTACTTCTTTATTGGAGTCAGTTTCAACATAGGCCGGAGGATTATATGTAGCAGGGTTCTCAACGCTATCCTGATTATTCAGATCAAACCGGACGTGGCCGGCTTCACTGAACTCAAATCTAATGATCAGAGTCTTGTCCCCCGATGGGATGTTGCCGTCGTAGAATATGTGGTCATCATCCTGAGATTCAGATGGTGTAAAGGTGTAGCTCCCATCTTCGTTCTCTGCAATAACTTCAGATTCTTGGTTAGGAGGGAAGTAGTTGCTGTAATCGCTGGTTACAGTCTGAGGGTAGGAAAGCTCTGTTGATGTCCATTCACCGGATTCTGTATCACAGCTCCAGTACTCTCCTCTTATATCAAGAGACGTCATCTGCTGGCCCTCATAACATACATGCCACTGTGCGTATTCCTTTTGGCTGTCAGGGTTAGCGCACAGAAGGTCTCCATAAAGCGCATTTTCACCATCTCCTCCTCCGAAAGACTTCTGAAGCACCCCGGAACTGGAGATTTCCTGGCCGGAAAGCTCCCAGATATCGTAAAGATTTGGATCTCCTCCGGGATCGCCTGTATCAGACATTTGGACTTCATGTCCTGGAAGCCCGGAAATTTGCTGGCCAGAGGCATCTATTTTGACCCCCTCCTTATAGGAGGCCTGACCTATATCTAGCTCAGCCACGTCCTTCTCACGCATGTATATCTGGCATCTATCTCCAGTAGCATCAACAACATCCTTATCTTCCGGTGAAGTACCTTCTGCATTTCCAATATCCCGTAATTCAAAGCTGTGAGTATTCGGATATGTGGGGCCTGGAGAACCGGCACCAGGAGCATCACTCCTTATATAGAGCTGAGAGCCCGACATCTTCCCCTCATAAGGCTGCAAGGGATTAGTAGGGCCATCCACACTGCAGCTGGAATTCATTTGAGTTATCTGTATCATGCCATACAAATTGTTGTTGTTAGTAGAGCCTATGTTACCTGTGGACTCGCCTGTAGAGGTAGGATAACCTTTCCTGGTTTCAACATAGCCTTTGTCACCAGGACATAGCTTTACTTCTACATAATCTTCTCCGACATCATCGTAAGTATTTGGATCTCCATTTGGAAAACCTGTATTTTCTATAGGTTTTGTCAGCCGAGTACCCTGTGTAGGCAAGGGAAAACAGTAAAGACCTATAGGCTTGTTCCTATCAGAGTATAAATCCTCGATAGTTTGTCCGTTTCCCTGTCGCTGAATCCTGTCCGATCCGCCTCCGTTCTTGAAGAAGAGAGTCTGGAAGCTGTATGGCGGGCCTTTCTCTTCCCAGCTGCCACCCCAGTCACGCCACACACCAGGGTCGTAGGCGCTGCATGACCCTCTTAGATAGTCAGAGAATCCTGACTTGCCTGTTCCTTCTCCTGTTGAAACACCTAGAAGCATGGCGCTTTTTCCATCATCAGGGCCGAATCCTTGTCCAGTCTTCAGAGTTACGGTTTCATTTACGACAAAATTAACTCTGCTGTACTTTCCTTCCATATCATTACCTGTATTCGAGTAAAGGTTCTGTACGCTGGAGGCTGTTGTTCCTCCTGCTCCTGCACAGGGTAGTTGTCCGGTATCTGTGATATTGGTTGATGTAAGGCCTTTAAACGTTGTTTCTTCAACCTTATCGCAGTTCCATGCTCTGTAGAATGAGTACTGGGCCAGATCACCGAGCGTCTCAGAGTCGCTTACTGTTACCTGTGTTGTGAGGTCTGTGAACTGTTCGGCTTCCTGAAATCCCTCTCCTATTCTTGATCCTAAGGGGCCGAACATTGCTCCGGAGATTACTGCTGCTACAAGAACTGTGAGAATTATTTCTCCGAGGCCTGATTCAAGCGCGCCTTTCCTTAGCATGGTGCATTCCCTGTTGCATCGGATACTACGCTGGATATTGCCTGCATGTATGGGCCCTGGCAGCTTGTGGTTGTTTCTGCTCCGAAGATCGCGGGAAGAAGGTAGGGCATGACCAGGGCGCCGAATGCGATTGCAAGGAACAGGGCCATTATAACTCTCATGCTCCAGCCCATAGCTTTTCTTTCTGTAAGGATTTTGGCTATCATGGTTACCTTTGGGGTATGCGGGTTTATAGTAATTTTTCAATCGTTGACGTGACTATACCGTCTATTCCCTGGGTTGCGACAGTTATGATTGCTGCAGCAGCTATGATGGTCAGGCCCATAAGTAACAGTTCTTTTGTCGGCATGTTTCCTTTTCTCCTCTTCATGCTGCCACCTGTGAAACTGATCCTACCATTCCTCCGAATAGCATTCCCACTATGATCAATGTCATTGCGTAGAAGAACATTCCGGATAGAATTATCTTGCCGGTGAACAGACTTCTGTAGGTCGGATCATTTCCTTTCTTGATCTTTGTGAAGAAGCTTCCAAGGATGAACAGCAGCTGGACAAGGTAAAGGCCGACCACGAACTGAAGAAGCTCCGGCGGAATAGCCGAGTCAAAGCCGGAAATCACTCCTCCGAGGCCTCCTGCTGCAGCCTGAGTCTCTCCAACCTGGGCTTCGCTTATCGACTGTGAAAGAGTCGTCATCGCAGTGATAATCGTCTGGCTCATACCGACGGCCACTCCCGATACTACCGGTGCGAGAAGATAGGCCAGCATCTGGATGGTGGTGGTCGTGTCCTCCATCAAGTCGTTAAGCTGTTCCTGTGTCTTGTGAATATTCTTCAGGTAGCGGGAGATTGTAAGCATTGCTGTAGAGGCCATGTCCGTTCCTTTCTTCGAGGACTCTATTGTGGCCTTCATAACCGTCCTGATCATCTGACTTGGGAACTGTCGGAGCGCGCCGTACTGTTTATCCATGATGGCCTGTTCGAAAGTCATTCCCATCTCCGTAACGTTTTCCGAAGCCTTGGAGAACAGATCCGATATCTCAAGTTCTGATGTTGCTTTCGCTGCATCTTCCAGAGCTAGTTCTACCGGCGTCCCTCCTGAGATCTTGTTTCCTAGCTCGAATAATGCGCTTGGGAACTGGTCTTCGATGTTTGAAAGCCTGTCTTCGGCCTGTTTCCTTTCTAGGTTGCCGAGAGTCTTTACGGTTCCTATCCCTATTCCGAGCCCGACTATGATTGATACGCTTCTCATGAGCATCGGTAATGGGGCCAGAGTCCCTCCTTCTTGAAGGTATATGGAAGGTATTGCTGCTGTATTGATCTCTCCTGCAGGGTACATAAGTAAGAGGCCGTCAGTCGCTCCCATCGTCGATAGGTAGCCTACGAAGCCGTAGAATCCTATGATAAGGAATACTGCCACTCCTATAGGCCATACCGGTATCCTGAACCGTTTGTTCATGATGTTGATGGTGTATTTTCCTCTTTCTGGAAGTATGGAGTCGTCTACCGGTTTGGTGGCGACTGTTGGTGGCCGGGAGCTGAGCACTCTTTTCATGAACCAGTAGAGGAATGCAGGCAGTAAAACGTTGAAAAGCATGAACAGGTGCATAGGTGTGATGGCATCTCCCATGAAGACCGAGATAAGCGGGAGCATTATCATACCGAGTACCGGTAGCATAGCGCCCATTGCGTTCAGGATCATGACAGGAGTCTCCAGATTCTGCGCATAGTGTTTCATCTTCTCCTGTGTTCCATCGAGGATATTGTCTATTGCGTCTTGAAGCATGGATTCTCTTCGATGTGGATCAGGCTGATTCATCGCGGAACGAAGAAGATTCAGAGATTCGAGGAAGTCATCGTTGTAGTCCTTCCATCTACGAGTATAGTTCTCTAAGGCCTGATCGATCTTGTTGTATTTTCCGACCTCCAGATCCCAGAGAACCCCTTTCAGGTCGTCGGATATAGGGCCTTCGAGGTTGAGAGCTGCAAACCTTACTGCTCCTTCAAGGTTTGGCGAGCTTCTCATGTATACTACCATGTAGAGTATGGCGAGTATCATCTCTCCACTGCTGTCGATGAGTTTGGACTGTGCAGCGTACTTCGGCTTGTAATACGTGTATACTCCTGCCATTATCGGCGCGAAAAGCATTATAATCATTATAGATATCGGGATTAGGCCTCCAAGGACTAAGGTGTTTATCATGAAAAGACTCATCCAGGACATGAATGAGAGAATAAATACTCCTACGGTGGCTGAAACAACCATTCCAGGTGTTATATCCCATCCAAGAAGATTTATAGGCGGATTCAGCTTCTTGTGTGTTGATTCACCGGCCTTCATGTTGAATATGTTGGCCATTTCGTAGCAGAGTTTCTCGTAACTGTTTCTCTCGCGAGAACTTTCCTCTTCCTCTTTGTACTCTTTATATGAGCGAGAATAGCCTGCCCCGGATTCCTCGTTATTATAAGGAGGCATACTGACATCTCTGTCCAGGTCATCCAGAATATCGTTTATTTTATCCTTTTTATCTTTCTTATCCAAACTTTACACCTGTTGTTCCAGCCACTCATTCCATCTTGCATAGATCCTGTCGTTGTCAAGGCTACCGTACTCCTCTCTAACCCTTTCCGAAAGTATATGATACCTTTGATTGGCTTTGACAACAAAATCGGCTTCCAGAAGATCGTTATCGGATTGTTTATTGGCCTCAACCAGCCTCTTCTTCAACTTCTTTCTTAACTGTATATTATCCCAAACTGCCTCCCAGTCATTCTTCCATTCCTTGATGTTTTCCGCAATACGATTCAGGATTAATGACTGACCGTTTACTAGCTCATCCGTAGGAACTAGCTCGTCTTTATTGCTATCGTAACGCATCAGGTCGACAAAGGCGTTTTCATCTTCCGGATCATTCTGCCAGTCCTTTCTGACCTCGGTGATACCTGTTACACGACGATAGGTTTCCATACCGTCCGGACTTCTGATCTTGTTAACGCTGACAATGATATCTGTAGCCTTGAAAGATGTACGTGGCACGCCCAGATCATTGACTACCCTGTCAAATACAGAGTAAGCGTTTTCTCCGTGGATTGTTCCTCCAACGAAGTTTGCAACAGCGCCGACACGCATAGCCTCGTAAAGGGCCTTTGCCTCGTCGGAACGGACCTCTCCAACTACAAGAGCAGAGTCTCCTAATCTAAGAGATGTACGGATGGCCTCATCCGCCGCCATCTCATTTTCCACCTGTGTGATAGCTGAACGCGACTTCATACGCTCCACATTGTAGCCCAGATCCTTCATCTGTGGAATCGGTAGTTCTAGAGTATCTTCTACCGTTACGATCCTGTGGCTCTTCATTATTTCAAGCATTGAGGCTCCTAACAGCGAAGATTTACCAGCACCACGAGTACCGGAGAAGAGGACAGATCTGTTACCGTCGACCAGGAATGATATTAGGGCCGCTCCCAGCGGATTGATCATGTCATTGTTGATGAAGAGCGGGAGAGTCCATGCGTGCGATCGGTGTCTTCTGAAAGCGAAGGCCAGACCTTCTGGCGACAGGTTCTCCTGTATAACTGCTACACGCGCTCTTCCTCCGGGTACTTGGGCCTCTGTATCTAGTACCGGGTTGGCCTCGTCGAGAGGTCTTCCAGATCGGATTCTGAAACGTGTGGCCCATGACTCAGCCTCATCCTTCGTCGGGATAAGATTGGTCTCACATTCCTCATAGTCCTGGTG
>Ga0102939_1000122_pt1 | contig 25756 bp, 26 predicted proteins | sample SalPon2_B_H2O_MG_FD_78214 | JGI IMG/M metagenome (GOLD analysis project Ga0102939, IMG submission 78214) | Salt pond water microbial communities from South San Francisco under conditions of wetland restoration - Salt Pond MetaG R2_B_H2O_MG | ecosystem: Environmental > Aquatic > Non-marine Saline... | reverse complement strand
TCTCACGGGTCGGGCAAACGAGGCGCCTCGCCGTCGCGGAGTCGGCCTTCACGCGACGGGAGACGGCAGCTCGGCTTCGCGCGAGAAACGCACGCCTACGCCGTCGGCGCGCCGATGTACTCCTCGTTGATCTCCCACTCGCCGTCGTCGTTTTTGATCATGTACTCGCCGTAGTAGGGGACGCGGTTGGCGACGGTCTCACGGAACGTCTCGCGGATCTCCGGTTTGGTCATCTCGCCCATCGACCGGAGGTCGTCGTTACGGTTGAGACAGCCCTTCAGGTAGCCCTCGTGGGTGACTCGAACCCGGTGGCAGTTGGCACAGAACGTGGCGTTCTCGACGGGGTCGACGATTTCGACCATGCCGCCGTCGACCCAGTAGCGCTTGCGGTCGTGCATCTCGCGGTGCTCCACCTCGTCGGCGATGTCGGCCAGCCAGTCGTGGACGCGCCCGATGTCGATGTTCCACTCGGGCTTGCCGGTCAGTTCGGGCATGTACTCGATCAACTGGAGCTGGAGCCCGTCGTTCTCGGCGACGTGGTTCACCATCCCCTCGACGTAGCCCGCGGTGTGTTCGAAGACGACCATGTTCAGCTTGACGGGGTCGAGCCCCGCGTCGAGCGCCGCCTCGACGCCCTCCATCACCTTCTCGTAGGCGCCGGATTTCGTGATCTCCGCGAACGCCTCGGGTTCGAGGGCGTCCTGGGAGACGTTGACGCGTTCGAGGCCGGCGTCGACGAGGTCATCCGCCCGACCCGGCAGGTAGGTGCCGTTGGTCGTCATGGAGACTTCCATCGAGTCCGGCGTCCGGCGGATGATCTCCTCCAAGTCGCCGCGGAGCATCGGCTCGCCGCCGGTGAACTTCACGCTATCGACGTCGAACTCCGCGGCGACCTCCAGAAATCGCACCACGTCGTCCGCCGACATCTCGTCGTCCTGTGCTTCCATCGGCCCGCGCGTGTCACCGAGTCCCTCGTTGTGACAGTAAACACAGTCGAAATTACAACGGTCGGTGAGGGACACGCGAACCCCCGTCACCTCTCGACCGAAATCGTCCTCCAGCATGCTATCGGATCGTTCGTCCGGAGACGCTTAAATTGACACCATCGAAGCCGTCCGAAGTAACTATAATTAGTTACTCCTCGCCCTCGACGTGTGCCACTGTGGTTTCGTTCGGCGTGGGTGCGACAAAACCCTTATCCGGCCCTCACGCCCACGCTACGTCATGGACGAAGCCGACGTACGGGAGTTGCTCGGCCGGGTCGAGGATCCTGACCTCGGCGACGACATCGTGTCGCTCGGACTGGTCAACGGCGTCGACATCGAGGACGGCGTAGCGAAGGTATCGCTCGCGCTCGGCGCACCGTACGCGCCAACCGAAAGCGCCATCGCCGCGGACGTTCGGGAGGTCCTCACCGAAGCCGGACTGGAGGTCGAACTCACGGCCAAACGGCCGGCGTCGATCCGTGACGACGAGGTGTTGCCGGGGGTGAAAAACATCGTCGCCGTTGCCTCCGGGAAAGGCGGCGTCGGCAAGTCGACCGTCGCGGTCAACCTCGCCGCCGGCCTGTCGAAACTCGGCGCGAAGGTCGGGTTGTTCGACACCGACGTCTACGGGCCGAACGTCCCCCGGATGCTCGACTCCGAGGACCCGCCGACGGCGACGGACGACGACACCATCATCCCCCCCGAGCGCTACGGCGTGAAACTCATCAGCATGGCGTTCATGGTGGGCGAGGACGACCCCGTCATCTGGCGGGGGCCGATGGTCCACCAGGTGCTCACCCAACTCGTCGAGGACGTTGAGTGGGGCGAACTCGACTACCTCGTCCTCGACATGCCGCCGGGGACGGGCGATACGCAGTTGACCATCCTCCAGACGCTCCCGCTCGCCGGCGCCGTCATCGTCACGACGCCCGAAGAAGTGGCCGTCGACGACGCCCGGAAGGGCATCCGGATGTTCGGTCGCCACGACACGAACGTCCTCGGCCTCGTCGAGAACATGAGTTCCTTCGTCTGCCCGGACTGTGGCGGCCAACACGACATCTTCGGCTCCGGCGGCGGGCGCGAACTCGCCGAGGCGAACAACCTCCCCTACCTCGGGGGCGTCCCCCTCGACCCCTCGATCAGAACCGGCGAGGAGCCGATGGTGCTGACCGACGACAACCCGACTGCGGACGCCTTCCGCGTCATCACCGAGGACGTCGCCAACAACGTCGGCGTCGTCAACCGGCGCCGCGTCTCGAACTCGTAGCGCAACCGTGGCTCGTGCGGACGGCCGGAAGTCCTTGCAGGCCGCCGACCCACAAGCGCCGGTTACGACGAACCCCGTCGGTCGACCGCCTTTCGAATCCGCTGGGCGAGAACGGCGTACTGGTTCGTTCCGACCCCTTTCTCGACGTAGTCGGTCACGTCGTCGATGATGGCCTGCTTGGCGACCTGCTCCGAACCCTGTCCGGTAAAGAGGATGAAAGGGAGATTCGGATGCTGCTCACGGATCGCGTTCAGGAACTCGATGCCGTCCATCCCGGGCATGTCGAAGTCTCTGACTACACAGTCGGCCGAGTCGTCGGCGAGGTAGTCGAATCCCCCTGCGGCACTCGTGGCACACTCGATGGCAAAGCGGTCGGACTGCCGTTTCAGGAACAGTTCACTCATCTCCAAGTCGGCCGGGTCGTCGTCGACCAACAACACGTCGATGCTTCCCGGGGGGTCGTCCGCTTCCGACTCCGTCCCGAGCTTCGGGGTGGACTGGACGTATCGTCCGAACAGGTTGAACAGGCGGGGCGTCGGCAGGCAGACGACGGTTCTGGCCGGACGGCCGTCGTCCATCCAGAAGAGCGTGACCGCTGCTTGCTGGTCGTCACCGAGCGACTCGTGGCCCGTCCGGAACTCCGTTACCGCCTCGCGTGGAACGACGAACCCGGCCGTGCCGTCGTCCCCGAAGCGGATTCGCGTGGCCGTCAGCGACAGCGATAGCTCGGTCGCCGCGTGACGCCGGCTCCCACCGACGGTGTGTCTGACGACGGCGTTCGTCCCGTTCAGAAGCGCGCGAAACAGCGTGTGCTGGAATCGCAGGAGCGTCTCCGCGTCCCCGTGGACCGACGCGACTTCGCGCACGTTGCCGACCCAAAAGGCGAGTCGAATCGTCTCCGTCGACTTCGGCGTCGCCCGGGGGGAGATATCCTGGACGATGTCGAATACGTGGTCGAGGGGGACCGACCGTGTCCCGTCGCCCATAGCGAACGCGAGTTCCCGCTCGTTCAACACGACGCGCATCCGACGGGGATTCGCCTCGTCGTCGCTCAGTGCCACGTCGGTAGTGAAATCGGCTATGACGCCCCCAGTCAACGTGTGGGTGGGTAATCCGTCTTCGATAATTAGTCTTGTTAGTTTACCCGCTCCGATTCTCAAAGCGTATACTTTGGCGGCAGGTTGAAATCGCCCGCAAGACAGTTTCCGACATGACATTCGGAGCTGATATTCTCCTCGTCGGCGTCGAGACGGTATCGGGGGTATCGACGGCGGCGCTTCTCAAGCGGGGACACGACGGAACCCGTACTATCTCGTGCGACGACCCGACAGACGCGGCGGACTACCTCCGGGAGAACCCGGTCGACTGCGTGGTGAGCGGCTACCGACTTCCCGGCACGAACGGCGTCGAGTTCTGCCGCACCGTCCAGCGGGTAGCGTCGACCCAGCTACCGTTCGTCCTCGTCGGCGAGGACGTCGACGGCGACGTGGTCGAGGACGCCATCGCGGCCGGCGTGACCGATCACGTGCGTGACCGCAACGACGGGACGACTCCCGGAGTATTCGTCAACCGAGTCAGAAACGCCGCCGAGTTGGGACGGACCCGTGATCGGGCCACGGAGCTCTCGCGAATGAATACGGTCATGCGCCGAATCAACCGCCGACTCGTCGAGGCGACGAGCCGCGAGGCGGTGGACCGACACGTCTGCGAGGCGTTTAGCGACGTGGATCCGCATCTGTTCGCGTGGGTAGGCGCGGTCACGGACGACGATAGGGTGCGGCCGCGTACCGCCGCGGGCGTCGAAGAGGGATACCTCGACGCCGTGACGGTCACCGCCGACGACTCCGCGACCGGGCAGGGTCCCGCCGGCACCGCGCTCCGCGAGGGCCGCGTCGTCGTCCAGCGGGTCCGAGACGACGACGCGTTCGCTCCGTGGCGCGACGAAGCCCTCGCCCGTGGCTACAAATCCGTCGCCGCCGTCCCGTTGCAGTACGACGGAACGCAGTACGGCGTCCTCTGTATCTACGGCGATAGCCCCGACGCGTTCGGCGACGCCGACCGTGACGTCTTCGAGGAACTGGGCGAAACGGTCGCACACGCGTACCACCGCATCGACTTGCAGCGGGTGTACGGGCGCCAGTATCGGCAGCTATTCGACGAGGCGCCGGTGATGTTCGCACTCACCGGGACGGTCGACGACAGGCCGGTCGTCCAGGACTGCAATCGTCTGTTCGCCGAGACGCTCGGCTACGCCCCCGACGAGTTACGCGGGATGCCGCTCGTGGACCTGTACACGGACGGAGCGGCGGACACGCTGCTTCGGGATGGGTACGACCGGGCCCGCGCCGGCGACTTCGTCCGCGAGCGCCGGGAGCTGGTTACGAAGGACGGCGAGCCGATATCGACGCTGCTTCGGGCGATGCCCCGCCGGGAGGTGGACGGCAACGTGGTCGGCACTCACGCCCTCTACGTCGATATCGAGGGCCAAGCACAGCTAGAACAGCTCGAAGCCCTCCGAGAACGGATGGAGTTCGCGCTCGACATCACCGACTCACACGTCTACGAAATCGATATGCAAACCGGGGAACAGACGCGCTATGGTGCCTTCGAACGTATCTTCGGCGTCGAGTCCGAGGCGGTGCCAACGACCGAAGCGTTCTACGAAACGTGCGTCCACCCCGAGGACCGGGAGAAGATCGAACGTCTCGAACGGAGGGAGCTGGACCCGACACGGGAGGAGCCGACCCGCGTCGAGTACCGGACTCACCCGGACAACGGGCCGGTCAAGTGGGTTCAATCTGTGATATACCCCCAACGGACGCCTCACAACGCCGGAGCGTCGTCGAGACTCGTTGGTCTCGCGACGGACGTGACCGACCGGATGGAACGGGAGGAGCAACTGGAGGCGGCGACGGTGGCGCTGTCGCGCCGCACCGGGACGCTGGAGCAGTTTCTCGGTGCGGTCGTGAGTCGGGAGACGTCCTTCGAGGCGCGGGTGGAGCGCGTCCTCGAAATCGGCCGGGAGTATCTCGGCGTGGACGTCGCAACCGTCGTCAACGTCGAGGACGGAAGCTACACCGTCGAACACGCCGTCGCGCCGGGAGACGACGTCGAACCCGGGGCCCAGTTCGCACTGGAAGACTCGTGCTGTTCGCTCGTCGTCTCGGCCGACGAACCGGTCGGCTTTCATCGCCCTTCGGCCGGGGGCGAGAAGACGCGCGTGGTTTCCCGTAACTGCGGGCGACGGACGTACTTCGGTGCGCCGGTCTACGCCGGGAACGACCGCTACGGGACGCTCAACTTTTCCAGCCTCAACCCTCGTGACGAACCGTTCGGCGACGAAGAACGAACGTTCGTGCGGCTGTTCGCCCAGTGGCTGGGGAGCGAGCTCGCGCGGCGCCGGAGCCAAGCGCGCGCCGAGAGTCACAGGGAGCGACTCGAAGCGCAAAACGAGCGCCTCGACGAGTTCGCATCGGTCGTCTCACACGACCTCCGGAGTCCACTCAACGTCGCCAAGGGGCGCCTCGATTTGCTCCGCGACGAACACGAGAGCGAGCACACCGAGGGCATCGAGAAGGCCCTCTCGCGCATCGAGACGCTAACTGCCGACCTGTTGCAGTTGGCGCGGCAGGGGAATAAGCTGGACGACCCGGACCGAATCGACCTCGATAGCCTCGTCGAGGAGTGCTGGGAGACGGTGCAGACGCGCGACGCGACCCTCCGAGTCGAGACGACGCGGACGCTGTCGGCCGATCGGAGTCGACTGCGCCAGCTCGTCGAGAACCTCGTTCGGAACGCCGTCGAACACGGTGGGTCGGACAGCACAGTGACCGTGGGTGATCGGGAGGGCGGATTCTACGTCGCCGACGACGGCCCGGGCATCCCCGCCGAAGACCGCGAGACGGTGTTCGAGGGTGGGTATACGACGCGAGCGGAGGGGACGGGTATCGGTCTGTCCATCGTTCGCGAAGTCGCTACCGCACACGGGTGGGCCATCGAGGTGACCGAGAGTGCTACCGGGGGAGCGCGAATCGACATTACTGGCGCCGGGAAGGAGGGGATACCGACGGCCGGCGACATGGGTCCGTCGAAGTAGCCGAAGTCCCCCACCGTGAGCCGATACCTTTTGTGCTCGTGGGGCGAGGTTGGGGTGTGGACCCAGCACAGGAACACCCCGACAACCCGTTCGGCATGGACGAGGACTGCCGGAACTGTCCGAACCTCTGTGACGCCCGGACGACCGTCGTCCACGGGTACGGCGACGTTGGTGCGGACTTCCTGTTCGTCGGCGGTCGCCCAGGGCCCGGCGCGGACCGCACCGGCATCCCCTTCACTGGCGACGACGCCGGCCGTCGTCTCCAGCGTATCCTCGGCGACCTCGACCTCTCGAACTCGCCGCCCGACGCCGACCGACCCGAACTCGACGGCGCGTACTGCACCTACCTCACCCGGTGTCGCCACCCCGACCGCGGCCCGACCGACGAGGAGATAACCACCTGCGATCCCTTCCTCACCGCCGACTTGCGGATGATCAACCCGGAGATCATCGTCCCCGTGGGGACGCTGGCGCTCCGGGGGGTCGCCGTCGAACACACGACCCGTAATCCCGACGAACTCGACGCCGACGACCTGCACGCGACGACGATCCGCGGCCGCGGCTTCGAACTCGTTCCCATGCGCGCCCTCGACGACCAGACCGACGACGAGACCGAGGCGTTCGTCGAGTATTTCGCGGAGTCGGTGCTCGGTCGGGACTACCGCCAGACGAAGGGCCGAAGCGGCGCGCACGATTAGGGACGGACCGGCGCGTTCAAGGGCGCGCCGCCACGAACCGGAGATATGACCACCATCGCCGTACTGGCGGCCCCCCCGCGGGAGGGCCTCGTCGCGACCGACCTCGCGGCGACGAGTCCGCTGACCGAAGCCGAGGCCGCGGAGTGGTACGCCGCGGTTCTCAAGGACATCCTCGTCGCCGTCGACCGCTCCGGCGGCGACCTGCTCGTCAACTACCGCCCCGACGACCTCCTGCCCGACGACCACGTCACCGAGACGGCGTCGGAGGCGGCGGTCCGGGCGGTGGCCGCGTCGGCGCTCGACGGCCTCGACGACGTGCGGTTCGAGCCACAGGTCGGCTCGTCGCTCGCCGCCCGCGCCGGCAACACCGTCACCCACCTCCTCCGCGAGGAGGGCGTCGTCTCCGCGGCCGTCGTCGAACCGACGATTCCCTTCCTCACCCGGCCGCTCGTCGACAACGCGGCGATGAAGCTCCGCCGGTCGGAGGTCGTCCTCGGTGCGTCGACCCGTGGCCGCGTCTACTACGCCGGCTTCACCGAACCGATCGACTTCACCGACGCCTTCGCTGAACCGACACTGGAGACGCTGACGACGCGGGGTCGCGACGGCGGCCACGAGGTCGATTTCCTTCCGATCCAGCCGGTCGTCGAGACGGGCGACGACCTGCTTGACGCCCTTCCCCTCCTGAACGCGCGGGTCGACGCCGAACGGATCGTCCCCGTCCACACCGCTACCGTCGCCGACGAACTCGGTCTGCGGGTGGAGTACGACGGGGCGGAGCCGCGGATAGTGCGGGACTGACGGATCGCGACGCGGACACCACCGACAGCGAACTCGCTCCAAACGACGGGCCGGTACAGAGCGCGGGTCCGGGATCGGTACGTCGGCGATGCCTACGGTGCCGACCCGGCCTTGCCACGGGGTCGTGGGCTGAGGCCCGGTCGCCGGACTACCACTTGATCACGGTGGGCGTCATAGTGAGCGTATGGCGTCCGACTCAGCGGGTGCGTCGTCGCGACTCGGCCTCGACGACACCTCGACAGCCGGCAGCAGTCTGGTCCTCGCCGGCGTCGTCTCGATCATGGGAATCATCACGGCCCAGTCGCTCTACCCCGACTATTCGGTCCGACAGGACATCAGCGACCTCGGCTCGACCCCACCACCCGACCCGATCATTCACCAGCCGTCCGCGACGATATTCGACGGGACCATGCTCGTGGCGGGGGCCCTCGTGCTGCTCGCCGCCTACGCCCTCTACCGATCGACGGAGCAACGCGTCCTCAGCGTGTCACTCGCAGTCTTCGGGGTCGGAATCGTCGGCGTCGGCGTCTTCCCCGGCAACGTCACCCCATGGCACGGCCTCTTCGCGCTTCTCACCTTCACAAGTGGCGGCGTCACCGTTCTCCTCTCGTCGCGGGTCGTGCCCCGTCCCTTCGCCACCATCTGTGCCGTGTTGGGCGGCGTCTCGCTCCTGATACTGGTGACCGTCTTCGTCTACGGCCTCGCCCTCCGCGCTCCCCATCCGCTGTCGCTACTCGGTTCCGGCGGAATCGAGCGGTGGGTCGTCTATCCGCTCCTCTGCTGGGTCCTCGCCTTCGGAGGGTATCTGCTTGGCGCGGAGTCGGGGCTCGACGGCGGTGCCTAGAGGTGATTCCGACCGAATCGGAATATCAAACACCTAATTATTTCTTCTTGTCATTCGGATAGGTAGTTGGTGACCGCTATGAACGGCATTCAGGATTCGGTGGCGATCGTAACGGGGGCAAGCAGCGGCATCGGCCGGGCGGCGGCACGCCGGTTCGCCGAGGAGGGCGCACGCGTGGTCGCCGCGGACGTGGACGCGGACGGCGGATCGGAGACTGCCGAGGCGATCCGCGACGCCGGCGGCGAGGCGACGTTCGTCGAGACGGACGTGAGCGACCGAGCGGACGTCGAGGCGATGGTCGAGACGGCTGTCGACCGCTACGGCGGCCTCGATTTCGCGTTCAACAACGCCGGTATCGAGGGTCGCAACGACTCGCTGGTGGACCAGACAGACGACAACTGGGAGCGCGTCATCGACATCAATCTCAAGGGCATCTTCCTGGGGCTTCAGGCCGAGATTCCGGCGATGCTCGACGACGGCGGCGGGGTGATCGTGAACACCTCCTCTATCGCCGGCGTCGTCGGCTTCCAGGGCGTGAGTCCGTACGTCGCGAGCAAACACGGCGTGATCGGGTTGACCAAGACCGCCGCACTGGAGTACGGCCGCGAGGGAGTGCGGGTGAACGCCATCTCGCCGGGCGTAATCGAGACGCCGATGGTCGAGCGGGCGGCGGCGGCAAATCCGGAGATGATCGAAGCGGTCAGCGAGGCGACGCCGATGGGTCGGGTCGGCAACCCCGAGGAGATCGGCGACGCCGCGGTGTGGCTCTGCTCCGACGACGCGTCGTTCGTGACCGGCGAGACGCTGGTGATCGACGGGGGGTACGTGAGTCAGTGACGGGACACTGGACTCGATCCACCGCCCGAGCGTCGCGCTCCCTGCGGTGTTCGTGTTCGCGCCCCTCAGGATGGGAACGTCTGCACTCGGCGCACCCGACAGCACTGTCACGTGATATAAACTCGTCTCCGGGAGCCGCGCCGTTCTGGAACGAGCGATGAGGGGCGACCCACCCCACGACTCGGTCGTCGGATCGTGGATCGACCGGCACCGGATCGCCGCGTTCCTCGCCATCACGTACGCGTTCACGTGGACCGTACAGGGGGCGCTCCTCGCCAGCGGGATGGAAGCGTCGTGGACGCACTCGATTCTCATCGGCTTCGGCGGCTTCGGCCCGCCAATCGGAGCGGCCGTCGTGATCCGGGCGAGCGGTGGTAACCTCCGGAAGTGGGTCGGGCAGTTCTTCCGCTGGCGAATCGGTGCCGAGTGGTGGGTGATCGCACTCGGGTTGCCCGTCCTCGTCTTGGCCGTCGGAGTGGTCCTGTTCGTCGCGTTCGGCGGGCCGATCGATCCGGCGTCGCTCCCGTTCCCGGGAATCTATCTCTTCGTGCTGGCTTGGGGCACCGTTTGGGGCGGTGGGCAGGAGGATTTGGGCTGGCGGGGGTTCTTGTTGCCGCTGCTGCAGGACCGGCACAGCGCCCTCGTATCGAGTCTCCTCGTCGGCGTGGCCTGGGCCGGGTGGCACCTCCCCCTCTTTTTGAATCCGACGACGACACACGGCGCGTGGCCGCTCTCACAGCAACTGCTCTGGATCGTCTCGATTCTGGCCGGCTCCGTCCTCTGGACGTGGATGTACAACGGCACGGGCGGCAGCGTGCTCGCCGTCGCCGTGTTCCACGCCGGCATCAACGGGATGGGCGTCTTCCATCCGGCCGATATCGCCGCGATGGCGCCGGGCGGGGTTCCCGATCCGTGGTTGGCACTTCTCTCGGAAATCACCGGCGCGCTGCCACTGGTCGCTCTCGCACTCCTGCTGGTGGTTCTGTACGGTCCCGAGCGTCTCTCGACGGGGGAGATACCGGGGCGGGAAGTCGTCGGCCTCCGGGACTGAGGCTGGGCCGCCCCGGGTCGCGGGACGCTGGCACCGGTTGCCACGGATCCCGAGGTACGTCAGGTTAATGAAGGCCGGAATCGAACTACCGATGGCGCCGTACCGGCCTCGTGGTGGGATGGCAGAGCGGCCTATTGCGCCTGCCTTGAAAGCAGGTAGCCTCACGGCTTCCTGGGTTCGAATCCCAGTCCCACCGATTTTCACGAGCGCTAGCGAGTGAAAAGCGGCCGCTGGGAGTCGAACCACGCGAGTCGCGAGCGTAGCGAGCGTCTCGCCATCGGGTTCGAATCCCAGTCCCACCGACTTCTCTCGACTCCCTTCGGTCGTCTCGATCGGCCGGTGACCTCCCACTCGTTCGCTTCGGTCACTCGTTGGAGTCCCACCGCTTCTCCACGAACGCTAGTGAGCGGAGAGCAGCCGCCAACCAATCACTCGCATCGCCACCTAGTCCCACGCCACGGCGTCACGTTTGTCCCATGCCCACAAACGACACAAACAATCATTATATACGGGGGGCCCTAAGAGGGATGTATGTCGACACACCAACCGTCGGCGGCGGACTCGCACCGGTGCGGATGCGGTGAAACGTTCGATTCGACGGAGGCGCTGCTCGAGCACGCACGGAACGTGCACCGATTCTCCCCGCTGTAGACGGTGACGCGCGTGTCGGACTTCCGATTTCGAGCGTAACGGCTTTGAGCCACGCGGCTAACGGTCCGGTATGGACTGGCCACACGACCCGGACGGCGAGGAGGGAAGCGAGGGCGGCCGCAAGTACGGCCACGCCGTCATCGCGAAAAAGGTCGACGAGGACGAGGATTTCCCCCTCGACGTCGCGGCGTTCGTCGACGAGTACGGCGACGACCCCGTTCGGATCGACCACGAGACGGTCGTCTCGCTACGGGATATCTTCGAGGGCGTCGACGCCGAGGAGTTCGCGGACTTCGTCGAGATGCATCGGGCGTTGGGCGAGGCGATGCGGGCGAACGGCTACTGGTTCTACGAAGGCGCCGACGCGTTCGTCGGCGACGCTTGAGAGGATCGTTGTAAGTCGTTATCGGTGTGTTGCCCGCACTGTCCGGGCAACACACCGGTAAACAGTCACGGCAAACACTATGAGCGGTCGGGCACCCGATTCCTCGGAAGAGTTTATAAATCGCCCGGCCGTCCGTACGACTATGGTACGTGATATCGGACGACGTGAATTCCTCGTGGGAACGGGTACGGCCGGCACCGTCGGACTGGCAGGGTGTATCGGCGGTGGCGGCAGTAGTGGTAACGGCGGCGGCAACGGCGGTGACGGGGGCGACGGCGGCACCGGCGGCCCCGACATGCTCGTGGTCATCGGCTACCCCCAGAGTGGTATCCAGTTGTTCCGCGACTACTACTCGATGACCGACGGGCAACACGACATTCTGGTGCCGGACGGACTCCGCGACGGCGCCATGCCGGGTCAGGTCGGCAACGACATGGAGAACGTCATCGGGACGGCGCCGGCCGCGGGCGGCCCGAATCAGGAGGCGTTCACGACCATGTTCCAGGATCAGTACGACGCGGAACCCGGCGTGTTCACCTCCCAGTCGTACGACTCGGTCGCGCTCCAGATCCTTGCGAACGCGGCGGCAGGCGAAAACGACGGCACGGCCATCCGCGACCAGATGCGCCGCATCGCCAACCCCGGCGGCACCGAGTACGGCCCGCAGAACTTCCTCGACGCCGTCGAGGCGGCGGCCAACGGCGAGGACATCAACTACCAGGGCGCTTCCAGTGCGACCAACTTCAATCAGGCCGGCGACCCGGCGTCCGCGGCGTACTCCATCTGGGAGTTCCAAGGCGCCGATCAGGAGGGCACGAGTCAGATCGAGGTCCAGAACTTCGAGGGAGCGAACCCCTCCGGTGGCGGCGCGATGGCCAGCGAAGCGCCCGGCGGGATGGGACGCACCATCGACGTGGGTATCCTCCTCCCCGAGACGGGTGACCTCGCCTCCGTCGGCGGCCCGATGATCCAGGCGGCGCAGTTGCCGGCGCGGCAGGTCAACAACTCCGACCTCGACCTCGAAGTGAACGCACAGGTCGAGGACACCCAGACCTCACCGTCGTCCGGCGTGACGGCCGCGGAATCACTCGTCAACGCCGGGATGCCGAGTGTCTGTGGCTCCGCCTCCTCGGGCGTGAACGTCCCCGTCTCGCAGGAAGTGTTCATCCCCAATCAGATCGTGGGCTGTTCGCCGTCCAGTACGGCGCTGTCGGTCACCAGCCTCGACGACGACGACTACATCTTCCGAACCGCGCCGTCGGACCAGCTACAGGGTCGCGTGATGGCTCAGATCGCCTCGGAACGGCTCGGCAACGCGACGGCCGCGACGCTCTACGTCAACAACGACTACGGCCAGCAACTCTCCGAGCGCTTCACCGAGGTGTTCGAGGACACCTTCGACAGCACCGTGTCGAATCAGGTGGCGTTCAACATCGGCGAGTCCTCCTACACGTCGGTCATCGAGACGGCGCTGTCGAGCTAACCGCCCAGGAACTGCTGGCGGACCTCCTCGTCGTCGAGGAGCGTCCGCCCGTCGCCCTCGAAGCGATTCGTGCCGTTCGCGAGGACGTACCCACGGTCGCAGCGCCGCAGCGCCTCCTTCGCGTTCTGTTCGACCATCAGGATCGCGGTGCCGGCGTCGTTGATCTCGTCGATTCGGTCGAACATCTCGTCGACGAGGTCGGGGGCGAGGCCGGCGCTCGGTTCGTCCAGGAGGAGGAGTGCGGGATCGAGCATGAGCGCCCGCCCCATCGCGAGCATCTGTCGCTGCCCGCCACTCATCGTCCCTGCCGCCTGAGTCTGTCGCTCCTCGAGGACGGGAAACCGCTCGAACACTTCGGCGACCCGCTCTTCGGGCATGTCGTCGAGGATGTATGCCCCCATCTCTAGGTTCTCGCGGACCGACAGCGACGCGAACACGTTGTCGGACTGGGGGACGTAGCCGATTCCCTCGTGGATGATCTCCTCGGGCGCTCGGCCGGTGATGTCCCGGCCGTCGAAAGTTATCTCCCCGCCCATGTAGGTCGTGAGGCCGAACACCGACTTCATCACCGTGGACTTGCCGGCGCCGTTCGGGCCGACGATGGTGACGTACTCCTCGTCGGCCACGTCCATATCGACGCCGTCGAGGATCTGGAGGTCGCCGTAGCCGGCGTCGAGGTCGCGGACGGTCAGGAGGGCGTCGCTCATACGTCGCCTCCCAAGTAGGCCTCGATGACTTCCTCGTTCGCTTTGATCTCCGCTGGCGTCCCTTCGGTCAGGATCTGCCCCTGATGCATCACGATCACGTGCCGACAGTTGTCCATGATGAGGTCCATGTCGTGTTCGACCAGCAGGAAGGTGTAGCCCTGATCGCGGAGTTCGTGGATGTGTTCGAGGAGCCGTTGCTCCAGCGTCGGGTTGACACCGGCGAAGGGTTCGTCGAGGAGAAGCATGTCGGGGTCGGTCAGGAGCGCCCGCGCCATCTCCAGAAGTTTGCGCTGGCCGCCGGAGAGGTTGCCCGCGTACTCCTCGGCGAGGTGTTCGATGTCGAAAAAGTCCAGCGTCTCCCACACCCTGTCGAGGAGTTCGGCCTCCTGCGTGCGGACGCTCCCGCGGACACCGGGAAGGACCGACCGCCAGAGGTGTTCGCCGCGCTGGGCCTTCGGCGCGAGCATCATGTTCTCCAGGACGGTCATCTCGCCGAGTTCGCGGGCGATCTGAAACGTCCGGACCAGCCCCCGATTCGCGATTTCGTACGGTTCGCGGCCGGTGATGTCCTCGCCGTCGAAGGTGACCGTGCCCGAATCCGGGGAGAGCATCCCGGTGATCAGGTTGAACGTCGTCGACTTGCCGGCGCCGTTCGGGCCGATCAGCCCCGTGAGCGTCCCCTGCTCGACTTCGAACGTCGCGCCGTCGACGGCAGTGATACCGCCGAAGCGTTTGGTGAGCCCCTCCACCCGGAGCGGCGTGTCGGCCACGTCCGGCTGTGCTCCCGTGATGGACTTACTCACCGGCCTCACCTCCGCCCCCGTCGCCGTCGGTTTTCGGTGTCGGGTCGGCGTCGGCGTTGGAGCCGCCACCCCGACCCGCGCCGCCGCCCGGCCGACCGAGCGGGATGGCCGCCGCCGTCTCCTTGCGGTGGCCGAGCATCCCCTGTGGCCGGTTGTGCATCAGCCAGATGAGCGCGACGCCCATGACGACCAACTGGAGTTGGCGGACCGAATCGAGCGTGTAGAGTAGGAAGGGCATCGGGTCGAACCCCGAGATGAGCGGCGAGACCGCCGGGCCGAAACTGCTCGGCGCTTCGCCGGGCTGGAAGACGGAGGTGACGACGTTCTGGAAGTAGAGCGGACCCTGATAGAGGACGGCGGCGAAGACGGCGCCGCCCATGACGCTCCCCGTGTTCGAGCCGGCACCGCCGATGATGAGCGCGATCCAGACGAAGAAAGTGAGCCGCGGGCGGAAGAAGTTGGGCGTGACGGCGCCTTGGCCCATCAGCCAGAGGATACCGGCCAACCCCATCAGCGCACAGCCGAGCATGAACGAGACGATCTTGAAGCGGTCGGTGTTCTTGCCGAGGGCGCGAGCCACGTCCTCGTCCTCGCGGATAGCCTTCAGCACCCGTCCGAACGGCGACTCGCCGGTCCGTTTGAGGAGCCAGAAGTAGCCGGCGACGACACCGAGGAGCACGAGGCCGTAGACGAGGCTGTGGACGATCGGTTCGGGGTTGTTCGGGACGATGGCACCGACGACGCCGACGAGGCCGTCGTACGCGCCCGAGAGGCCGACGACGTCGATGAACGCGAGCAGGGGGTCGGGGAAATCCAGGATGAGGCCGCTCCCGCCGCCGAAGCCGACGCGGGTGGTGTCGCCGGCGAGGGTATAGGGGAACTGGAACTGCTGAAAGGTAGAGGAGAGGAAGGTAAAACGGACGATTTCGGACATGGCGATGGTGACGATGGCGAGGTAGTCCGCACGGAGCCGGAGCGCGGGGAGGGCGACGACGAAGCCGAGCGCCGCGGCGGCGAGCATCCCGACGAGAATGCCGACGGGGATCGGCAGGCCGAGGCCGCCGACCTGCGCCGCGCCCGTGGAGCCGTACAGCGGTTTGGAGACGAACGCCATCACGTAGATGCCGACGGCCATGAAGCCGACGACGCCGATGTTGAACAGGCCGGTGTACCCCCAGTGGAGGTTCAGGGCGAGCGCGAGGGTGGCGAAGACGCCGATGTAGAACGTGAGCGACGCCATCGAGTTGAGCTGTCCCCGGATGCTGTAGCCGAGAACGAGGCCGCTGACGAGGTAGGCACCGTAGATGATGGCGAGGAGCGCGACGATTTTGGCCGCGTCCTGCTCCCAGAGTCGGCGGAGCGAGCCGGTACCGGATGCCTCGGCGTCGCTCATGCGGTCGACCTCCCGGAGAACAGCCCCTGCGGACGAACGAGCAGGATGACGATCATGACGACGAACGCGGCCGCGCGAGAGAACGCGGCGGGGATCCAGATGACCGAGATGGAGGCCGCGATGCCGATGACGAGACCGCCCGCGATGGCGCCGTAGATGGAGCCGATACCGCCGAGGATGACGGCCGCGAAGATGAGCAGGAGGAGCAGCCACCCGTCGTTGAAGCCGAGCGTCCCCTTCCAGAGGATGAACACGTAGCCGGCGACGCCGGTGAGGCCGCCGCCGATGATCCACGTCGAGCGGACGACCCGTTCGGTCGGAATCCCGGTGACGCGGGCGAGGTCCTCGTTGTCGGACATGGCGCGCATCGCCTTGCCGAGTTTCGTCGTCTGGAGGAGGAGATGAACGCCGAGCATGAGGCCGCCGGCGACGACGAGGAGCGTGGCGTCGTGGGCGTCGATCCGGACGACGCCGTCGACGAAGTAGAGCGACGCCTGTGGAATCGACCCCGCGGCGGTCGTCCCGCGGACGCTGGAGCCGAAGACGAACTGGATGAGGTAGCGAAGCGCGAACGCGACCCCGATGCTGGTGATAAGTAGGGTAATCCCGCTCTCGTCACGGATGGGCTTGTAGACGGCGCGGTCGATCCCGAGGGCGAGCAGCACCGTCGTGATGCCGGCGACGACGATGCCGGCGACGACGGCGACGGGCGTCGTCGTCACGCCGATGCCGAGCGCCCCACCGAAGACGGAGCCGCCGGCGCCGACGAGGAGGAGCGACCCGATGTCGGCCCGGCCGAAGCCGGCGATGGCGTACGTCGTCGCCCAGCCGGCGAAGGCCCCGCTCGTGATGTAATCCCCGTGCGAGAAGTTCGCGAAATTCAGGATGCTGTAGGTCATCGACAGGCCGATGCCGGCCAGTCCGATCACGAGGCCGCGCATCACGCCGTCCCAGACGAGCGATCCCAAGCGTGCGAACGTGACTGCACCGGAGACCAGCAGTCCCCAGACGAGCGATCCGAGAAGTACCAGCCCGATCACGGCGAAGACCATCGTCAGCGGTCGGTCGACCGCGAACTCCAGCCACCGCCCCGGCGTTTCCGTAACTCCAGCTTCAGTTCCCGATGCCATTGTACTTTCGTGCTGTGTGCGGACGTGACGCAGGGATAAACCTTTCTTCCGGAGTGCGCCGGATTCGAGCCGGTAACCGGGGGAACTGACTTATCTCGCGTGTCGCTACCCACCGGTATGGTCACGGTCGAACCCGCCGCCCCCGGCGACGCCGACACCGTCGCCGACCTGTGGGTCGCGCTCGCGGCCGATCAGCGCCGCCACGAATCCCACCTTCGCGCCGACACGAACCGCGACGCCATCAGGGAATCGCTGGCGCGACACGCCGCCGACGGCGGGCTCACAGTCGCCCGCGACGACGGCGCCGTCGTTGGGTTCGTGCGGTTCGCCGTCGAGCGCGGACCGTTAGTTCAAGACCGCATCCGCGGCGTCGTCCGTGACCTGTACGTCGTCCCCGAGCGGCGTGGGGAGGGCGTCGGGGGACGGCTCCTCGACGCCGCCGAAGCGACGCTCCGGGACCGCGGCGTCGCCGTCGTCGCCGTCGAGGCACTGGCCGACAACGCGGACGCGGTCCGGTTCTACGAGCGCCGGGGGTACCGGCAACACCGGATCGAGTTCGAGCGGGAGGTCGAAAACGATAAACGCCCGCGCAGGGACCGATAACCTGCCGGCGTGCCAGGGGAGCATGGGCGGTTCATGCACTCGACTTGTAATCGAGACTTCGTGGGTTCGAATCCCACCCCTGGCTTGCGCTCCGAACGACCGTGAGCGGACCGAGGCGAGCCGCCGTATCATATCCTACCCGATTGCCGCCGTCCGAAGATACTCGAAACAGTCTTCGAGATCAGCCATCGTCACGTCCCCGTCGCGGTCGAACGTGACGAGATACCCCGATTTTCGGGAGTCCGGGTCGGCCTGAACGACGACGAGTGCCTCGTCGAAGACGTGAACCGTCCCGGTGAGGCGACCGCATTTGAATTCGTCTTCGAGTCGTTCGGAGAGGAGTTGGCCGAGGACGATTTCGTCGACGACGCGCTGGTCCTCTCGGTCGGTGTAGCGGGCACGTACGTCCGCTCGCATCCGGGTTTCGAAGGTGCCACTCCGGAATTTCGTGACCGCACGCAAGGCGTCCCCGTACTGCGTGACCAGATGGTTCCAGGCGTCGTCGACCGGAAGCATACACCCACCAACGGCGGAGCAGCCTGTTAAGTGGTCCGGCGGGCGGCCCGTCGGAAAAGCGCGACGACGCCACGGGAGTCGCCGATTTATCTCTTCACCGACGCCACCTCGAACCCCGCGTCGGTCCGCGTCACGTACAGCAAGGCGTCCCCTGTGCCGGCGTCGGTCACCTCGTCCAGTTCGGGCGCACACCCCATCATCCCCACCTCGTTGAACCCGCAAGTGCCACAGACGGCGTCGTCGGGATGCGAGTGGTAGACGCCGTCCCCCTCGTCCGCGGGGAGATAGCCCGTGTCGGCCACGCCGTCGCCACAGACCGCACAGGTGAGGGATTCGGGGACCGGATCGAGTGACGCGTCAGGCATCGGCGTCCGGGGCACCGCGGAGTTGCCCGAGCACTTCGTCGACGACTTCGTGGTCGGCGGCGACGATGTAGCGCCGCCCCGCGACGAGCGTCGTGGAGTGCTGGACGGCTACGTCCCCGCTGGTCTGTGAGATGACGAGCGAGCCCTCGGGGAGGGCGTCGGCCACGACTTCGCCCGCGGCGGGGGCGTCGTAGTCGACCCGTACGTCGAACAGTTCGAGGTCACCAGTCACGCCCTCGAGCGTCCGAATGTCGCTGCCCGAGAGGGCGTTGACGGCCGCCTTGATGCTCGCTCGTTCGGGGAAGTACACCCGGTCGACGAACTCGGTGTACTCGTCGCCGTCGTCGACCTGAATGCGGGCGACGGTTTCGAGGTCGGGGTAGAGCTGTTTGGCCGCCATGCAGACGGCGAGGTTGGTGGACTGATCCCCCGTCAGCGCACCGATCACGTCGGTTTCGTCGCGGATCGCCTCCCTGAGCATCGACGGGCGCGTGGCGTCGCCTTGCAGGTAGGTGATACGTTCGTCCACGTCGGTGGCGTCGATTCGACTCGGATCGCGTTCGACGACGGTCACATCGGTCCCGCGGTTGACGAAATCCTCCGCCACCCGCCGCCCGACGCGGCCGCCGCCGGCGACGACGATGTGGTCGCGTTCGGCCATACATCGTGCTACCACGCCTCGTACGTTAAGTGTGGGGACGGCGGGAAATCTGGCCGCGCGATCAGTCGGCGGTCCGGCGGCCGACGACGCTCTCCATGTCGAGTTCGTACAGCGTGAACTCGACGTCTTCGACCGCCTCGTCGAACAGTCGGAAGGGTGGGAACCACTCGTTGAGCGTCGCCTCGTCGACGGCGCCGTCCCACGGCGCGACCGACCCGCGGACGTGGATGCTCCAGGAGCCGTCGGCGTCGGCGGCGAAGCAGACGAACGTCGCCGTGTCGGTCGTGTCGAGGTAGCGTTGCTTCTCACTCCCGCTGTCGTCGTGCGTGCTCACGCGGAGGAGGAGTCGCTCGCCGTCGTAGTGGTAGCTGAGCGGGACGGCGTACGCGTCGTCGCCGTCGGCGAGGGCGAGAACGCCGTGGGAGCCGGCACGGAGGTAGTCGTCGATATCGGCGGTATCCATCCCGACCGTGTAGACGTACTCGACGTGGTCCATGCCGGCCCTACGTCACGGCGGGGCATATAGCCGGCCGTCGCGTGGACGGTCACATGACGGATCTCCGGACCGTCGAGGCAGGGACACCGATCCGTATCAGTCGGCCTCGATGCCGCAGGGGCCGTCCATCGCGTCGGTCGTGGAGCAGTCGGGGTCGTCGTCGGCCGGAAGCCGGCTGCGAAGGGCACGGAGGCGTGCGCGCACGTCGACCGACTCGCTTCCGATGACCGCGAAGCCGGCGAAGATGGTCACGAAGCCGCCGACGGCCAGCGTGGAGACGAGTTCGCCGAGAAGCACCCAGCCGCCCAGCGCGGCGACGACGGGGACGGCGTAGAACACGAGGTTCGCGCGGATGGCGCCCGCAGCGTCGAGGAGGCCGAAGTAGGCGATGTAGGCGACGGCGCCGGCCAGCAGGCCGACGTAGGCCAGCGCGAGGAGGGCCTCGGGGTGCCAGACGACGGCGTCGACGGACTCGCCGGTCCCCCAACTGAGCAGGTGTGAGAGCCCCGCAGCGAAGGGAAGCCCCCACGCGGTGCGGGCCGTGCTCGACAGGGAGCCGCCGGCCCAGCGGATGAGGACGCTTCCGATCGCCCCGGTGATCGCCCCGCCGAGCAGGATGGCCTTGCCGACGCCGGGATCGAACAGGGTCGCGGGGTCGGGGTTGACCACGAGGGCGACGCCGAGGAAGCCGAGGGCCATCCCCGCGACGCCGCGCCGGGAGAGCCGCTCGTCGGCCAACAGGAGCGCGGCGAAGACGGGCGTCAGGATGGGGTTGAGGCTGAAGACGATGGCGGCGACGGCGCTACTGGTGTACCCCTGTCCTACGAACAGGAGGGCGTTCGTCAGGCCGATAGCGAGGACGCCCGTGGCGAGAATCCCGGCGGCGTCGCGCCAGGTGCTGGGGAGGAGTTGGTCGCGCGGCGTCGTCGCGACTGCGTAGGTAATGAGCGCAACCGCCGCCACGTCGAAACGGAGCGCGACGAACAGGAGGGGTGGGAAGTAGGCGAGACCCGCCTTCGCGGCGACGAAGGTTCCGCCGAAGAGAATTCCCGCGACCGCAAAGGCGAGCAGCGCGCGGCGGTCCGCCGCGATCACTCCGCACCCTCGCAGACGTGCCGTTCGCAACCCGTTCCGAGTACCGAAATCCACAGAGTGTAACGCATCGACTGGATAGAGGGGCCGGAGCCGTTTAGTTTAATTCATAAAATTTTGCACGGTACAAAACGTGTGCGATCCGGGCCACGACGCTCACGGCGTGCAACGCTTTCACGGTGCGAAAGTGGTTTCCGGTCCCGGGGAGCAGAGGATGACATGGAGTCCGCACTGGCGGAAATCGAGTTCCTCGCGCTCTCGGCGAACCGGGTCGAAGTGCTCCGGCTACTCGCCGAGGACCGCCACACGCGCACCGACCTCGCGGTGGCGACCGGCGCGTCGCAGGCGACGCTCGGACGGATTCTACGCGACTTCGACGACCGCTCGTGGATCAAACGTGTCGACGGCGCCTACGTCGCCACGGGGACCGGCGAACTCGTCGCCGACGGCTTCCTCGACCTGCTGGACATCGTAGAGACTGAGGTCGAACTCCGCCCCATCGTCGACTACCTCCCGGACGCCATCGACTTCGACCTGCGGCGGTTGGACGACGCGACCATCACCGTCCCGTCGGGGACGCGGCCGAACGCACCGGTCGGGCGCGTCCTCGGCCTCCTCCGGGACGCGTCGTCGATCCGCGTGTTCTCACACGCATTCAACGAAGGGAGCCTCGACGCCATCGAACGCCGCGTGACGGCCGGCGAGACGACGTTCGAGGGGGTGTTCTCCCAGCACGCCATCGACGCCGTGGCCGACGACGAGGGGTTGCGGCGCCGCCTCGAATCCCTCCTCGACGCGCCGGGTGCGACCCTCCGGGTTCGGGACGGCGAGATTCCGCTGGCGGTGACCATCGTGGACGGGATGGTCCACCTCCTGATTCGCGACACCAACGGCGTCTTGCAGGCCTCCATCGACACCGACGATCCGGTCGTCCGCAACTGGGCACGCGAGCGGTTCGATGGCTACTGGGCGGAAGCGTCCCCCCTCGAATCCGACGACCTCGGCTGATACTGCCGGCTGTGACTGTACGGAACGGTTCGCACCCCGAGGTGCCGACTCGTTCCACGGACTTACAGCCGGCAGTATGAGGACCATCCGAGCGCAGCGGCGAGAATCCACGGACGGACTTCCGACGGGAACGCGGCCGCTACGTCAGGACCGGGAGCGTCGGTAGTTCGCGAGTCGGCCGCCACAGGTCGGGCAAGTCATCCGGAACGGCCCCGCTTCGAACTCCCGGTCACAGCCAGGACAAACGTAGCGTGCCATCACGTATCCACAATAGTCCCGGCCCTAATTAAACATTTTTATGAGAGGATTCGCCGAACGTTTTCTTATTGCCAGTATTTATCTATTCGCGGAAATTCTGTCGCGCCGTCCCCGAGGCAAAACACTTAGCCGGTCCCCGCCACACCATCGGATATGCCTCAGTTGCGGTCCTGTTACTTCTGCGGTGCCGTCGGCGACTCGCTGCAGGAGTACGAAGTCGTGCCCGACCGACTGGTCGCGTCCGGCGAGTCACGGTCGGCAGTGCTGTGTTCGTCCTGTCAGGAGAAGCTCCGTCGCGTGCTCGAACCGCTGGTCGATGCGGCGGAGTCCACGGGATCCGCGGGTGGCCCCGACCCCGGCGTGTCGGGCGTCGGGGAAGTCACCTTCGAGTCGGCCTCAGCGACGCCCGACGACGCGCCGGCGGCGACCGACGGCCGGGACGGCGGCGCTGACGACGAAACGAGCGACGCGGACGGGGAGGAGGGAGTCGCTACCGACGACGAGGGCACCGATGTCAGCCGGGACGAGGACGTGCCGGACGGCTACTACAAGGTCCTCCGCCTGCTCCAGAACCGCGAGTTCCCGATGGAACGGGCCGATCTGACCGCACTGGTCACGGGCGCGTACGACGTGTCCGAACCGCAGTGCGAGCGAATCCTCGAGACGGCCATCGAACGCGGCGTGTTGGTCGAGGATGGCTCGATGCTCGACCTCGGCGGTGACTGATACCGATTGTTGTAACTGTGTACCGGAGGTTCGCCGTCTCGGCGAACCTCCGGTCCTGACTTACGATAAACCGTCTGACGACGGAGCCGGCCGATCCGGGTCCGAAGACACGAACAATTATGAACGAGAGATGATAACGTGGGGTCGGTGGTAGTAAATGAGTCTCATGGACAAGGTGAAGGAGCTACTGGCGCCGGACGAAAGTGAGACGGTCCTGTACGACTACGAGTGCCAGGACTGTGAAAAAACGATCACCTCGAGCGATCCGCCCGAGAGCGCGACGTGCCGGAACTGTGGCTCGTCGAACCTGAAGGAAGTGGGGAAGATGTACGCCGGCGGCGGCGGTGGCGGCGGTGCAGGGTAGGCACGAACCGCATCGGTATCGTAACGGTCCATGGATTCTCGCCGGACCGGCCCGGCGAGAATCCCCGATACCTTCTGCTACCTCCTCTCAGCGGCCCGGACCACCCGGCAGCCGGTCCGGCTCGCCGGATCGGAGGATGTACTCGATGGCGATGCCGTTGAGCGGCGAGTCCGCCGACTCGGCGTGTGCCCGAGCCAGATCGAAATACTCCATCGTGATCGAGACGACGTTCTCGTAGGCCGTCGCGTCGTTCTCGGCGAGGACGTACTCGGCGGTGACGGGGGTGAGTTGCCCCTCCGCCACGTCGTCGTGGTAGTCGTCCACGTCGTCCAGCCAAATCTGGGCGCCGATGATGGCGAGAATGATCGACGCGCCGAACGCGTCGGGAATGTCGAAGCCGACGCCGCGGTAGGCGTCGAGCATCCCCTTGTAGATGACGCCCACGCGGTCGTACTGCGTCTTGAGGTAGGGGAGGTCGCGTTCCCGCTCGCCGAAGGGTGCGTCGTCGGGAACGGGTGCGAACTTGTACTCGTCCTCGATGCTTGCTTTCGCCGCGTCGCTGTCGTCGGACTGCGCAGTCGAGCTATGCTCGACGCCGTCACCGGAGTGTGGGTCCTCGTTGTCGAGGGCGGCCGCGAACAACTCGCGGAACCGGTCGTCCTCGTCCTGGTGGGCCTCGGAAATTTCGACGGCCTCGTCGTAGGCGTCGCGAACTGCGTCGGGTGCTCGGTCGAAGGCGTCCTCGACGACGCTCTGGAGATACGACTGGGCGCACTCGGCGACGGTGCGCCGGTCCGGGTCGGCGTCCCCGACGAGGTTCACCTCGAAATCCTCGAACTCGTCGTCGTTGATCGCGTCGCGCATATCGCCGTCGAGTAGCGCCTGCACGATGAGCGCCGTCGCCGCCTCGGCCATCTCGACGTACTCGCGAGCCTCGCGGTTGGCCGGTGCGGAGGGATCACCGCGGCCGAGGACGGCCAGCCGACCCGCCTCGTCCGTGATCGGATCGTACCCGCCCGTCGCTCGCGCGAGCGCCCGGCGGTAGAGGTAGCCGAGCGTCAGTTCCGCGGGGAGCGTGAGCTTCGTCTCGTACTCGAACGTGGCGTCGTCGACGTCGAAGTCGGCTTCGAGTTCCGCCTCGATGTCGCCGTACACCTCGTCGAGGATGCGGTCGAGCGTGTCGTCGACCGCCGACTTGATCCGGAGCGCCCGGTAGTCCAGGCGGCCGGTCTCGGCGTAGTAGCCCAGGATCGCCCGCTGCGCAGTGGGGAGGCGGTCGAACACGGCGAGACGGTCGGCGATGGCCCGTGGCGGCGACCGGGTCACCGGTGCCGACGGCCGACCGCGGCCGTCGCTCTCACCTCCGGACGAGTATCTCGGGGTCGCATTGGGGGGAGGTGCCCGGCGACGGCTATCAACCTTGCCATCGTCCCCGACGCCGATGAGTTAGACTTTCGGTCGTGGACCACCCACACCGTCCCATGCAGGTCCATACGGTCGGTGAGGGGACCCCCGAGATAGCAGTCGTCGGCGCGGTCCACGGGGACGAACCCTGTGGCGCGCGCGCCATCGAGCGCTTTCTCGCCTCGGAGCCCGACGTCGACCGCCCCGCGAAGCTGATCATCGCCAACGAACGCGCCCTCGAACGGGGCGTCCGGTACGTCGAGACGGATCTGAACCGGGCGCTCCCCGGCGACCCCGAGAGCGACCTGTACGAGGAACGACTCGCGCACGACTTGGCGACCGAAGTCGAGGGCTGTCTCTCGCTCGGTATCCACTCGACCGTCTCCTACGACGAGGCTTTCGCCAACGTGGCGTATCTGAACGAGCGCAAACGAGAGATTGCGGCCCACCTCCCCGTCACCGGCATCGTCGATTTCACCGCCGTCTCCGACGGCCGGTCGGTCGAACTCCCCGGCTTCGTCGACATCGAGGCCGGCTACCAGGGGAGCGAAGCGGCCGTCGACAACGCCTACGACTGTATCGTCGCGTTCCTGCGGACGACCGGCGTCCTTCCCGGCGACCCGCCGGCACAGGACCCCGGCTTCTACGAGGTGAGCGAAGCCATATACAAGGAACCCGGGCGCGAGTACGACTTCCGTGGCGAGAACTTCGAACGCGTCGACGCCGGGGAAGTCTTCGCCACCGTCGACGGCGAGCCACTGACCGCGGACGAGGCGTTCTGGCCCGTCCTCATGTCCAGCCACGGCCACGACGTGTTGCTCGGCTACCGCTCGACCTACCACGGCCCCTTCTCGTCGGTGCCGGTGGCGAGCGTCGACGCCGACGACTAATCCTCGACGGGCCGTAGATACGTCGGCGGCACCCGGTCGACGGTGTACGTTCCGCGACCACGCTTCGTGATTCGGTGTATCTCCGCGAGCGACGCACAGTTCACCGCAAACACCACCGGGTCGGCCGCGTCGGTGTGGCGCCGTCCGACCGCCTCGGCATCGGCGACGGATGCCGACAGATGCACCTGCTGGCGGCCCATGGGTTTCAGGCCCTCACGCTCGATGGCGTCGACGTTCTCGG
>Ga0102939_1000121_pt1 | contig 25998 bp, 20 predicted proteins | sample SalPon2_B_H2O_MG_FD_78214 | JGI IMG/M metagenome (GOLD analysis project Ga0102939, IMG submission 78214) | Salt pond water microbial communities from South San Francisco under conditions of wetland restoration - Salt Pond MetaG R2_B_H2O_MG | ecosystem: Environmental > Aquatic > Non-marine Saline... | reverse complement strand
TTGTAGTTCGCCCGTGCCCCACCAGTTCCATCACCCGCTCCATCCCCATCCGCATCTGCGTCTGTATCCTCGTCTTCAGCCCGGACGCCTGCCTTGTTGCTCCGCGTGTTGTTGTAGTTCGCCGCAGATATCGCGACAGCCGTCACCCATCCCTCCAGCTCGATCTCGCCCGACACCCCACCCACGTCCCCAGTAAGCGTCGGCGCCAGTCGCGCAACGTGGGGCGTGCCCGCACTAAATCCATCCGCCGACCGCATGAACACTCCAGCAGGCGCCGCTGTCGTGTTCGTCGTTGCTGACGCCACACGGCTCAGACACCCACTGAGCCCACCGAGAATGACGATACCGCTCGCTGCGAGCAAACTACGGCGGCTAAGCGTCGTACCGCTGGTGCTGCCTCCCCTGCTGGCTTTCCGCCGTGAATTCATATCTGATAAAGGACGCCCTAAGATAACATAAGCTTGCTTACGATTAGGACATCGCAGTCGCGTTCCTGACAAACGTACGGGCGGCGAAGCTGAGATAATCGCGTCTGTTTTGCTGAACATGCGCCTTCGGCCTTGTTTAGACGCTTGAAATCACACGGTTCAGGTGGTGAGAGACCGCTCGATGTTTCTGACAGCGGCCTTTAGGACGACCTCTCGGAACTGCCCGAACCACGTGCTGGCTTTAATCGTCGAGCCGAATCGCTGGCGGATCGCGAAAAATATCGACTCGACGATAAACCGTCGATGGTACGTTCTATAATCAATTACTAGGGGTAGATTGTGAGTCGCGAGTACCGAGGCCGAACGCTTCTCGCGGCGTCGAGCCGCGCGTCCCGAATCACGGCGGCTGAGTGCATCGCCTGCACCGAGAATTGATATAGCGGTTATTGGTATACTACGATCCAGCGGGCGTGAGTCCGTCGTAGAGAGAGATTCACCCCACTGGCGACGCTGTTGGCGATTCACGCGCACCTGAGTTCCTCCGTTCGAGGCGCAGATCGAGCGATCACGCGGCGTTGAGGGGGGTCCGGGTTCCCGTTCACAGCGGGGCGTCGATGGCATCGTTCGCGCGCTCGATCCCGGCGAGCGCCTTCGGGTCGATCACCGCGACGGCGTCGTCGCCGTACCCGGCTTGCGTCTCGGTCGCCAACCTGTCCCGAACCTTTCGCAGGGACGAGACGGCGCCGGAGAGCCGCTCGTCGGCGGTCCGTTCCTCGCCGTTCTCGGCCGCGGTGACCGCCCCGACCGCCGACTCCCGGGCGCGATCGATCCCGTCGAGCACCGGATCGGACCCGGTCTGGCGTTGCGTCGTCGTACGATCGCTGCTGCTCACCGTGGCGTTTTCCCTTTCTTCGTCCGTGGGGCCGTCCGTTTCCTCGTCGGTGGCGTCCTCGGTCGAGCCGTCCGTTTCCTTGTCCGTGGTGTCCTCGGTCGAGCCGTCCGTGTCATCATCGGTGGTGCTATCGGAGGAGCCGTCCGTCTCGTCTTCCGGACTAAGCGACTCGGTGAGCGCGTACAGGTCGTCGAGCTCGCCGCGAAGCGTCCGCGCGAGGGCGGCCTTCCCGGTGGCGACCCGCCGTCTGACCGCGTCGCCGTCGTCGTCGAAGGAGTCGGGCGTCACGCGGTACGCGCCGCGGGTCCCCTCCCGGTCGACCACTTCGACGGTGTACCGACCCTCGCGGTGGACCGCGACCGCGAACCGGTCCGTCTCGACCGGCTCGCCCTCGTAGACGACGCCCGCGTAGTCTTCGACGATCCGGACGCGCTCGACGCCGTCCGCCTCGCGGGCGTCGCCGCGGATCCACCCGGCGTCCTCGGTCGCGACGACCGCGAGTTCGCCGTCCCCGCCGACCCGGACGAGTCCGCCGTCGTGGGCGAACCGCGACGCGACCGGCGCGACGCCGGGGCCGTTGGCGACGAGGAGGTGCGGGCCGGGCTCGACGCGGAGGTACTCGAACACCCCGCCGCGGGTGACCGTCGCGCTCGGGTCCTCGCTCGCGAGGCGGACGGCCAACTCCGTCGAGAGCGGGAACAGCGACACGCCCGCCACGCCCGTGACCGCGTCGGCCGCGCCGTCCGCGACGCCGTCGAGCGCGCCGGCGGCGCCGGCTCTGAGCTGTCGCACGCGACCGACGACGCGGTTCGCGAGCCCCTCCGGCTCCGCCCCGTCGATCCGGCGGCGGTGCGCGGGGTCGGTGACGTCGTCGAGCGGGTCCGCGAACCGGTCCTGCTCCCACGGGACGCCGACCGATGTGATGTGGCTCGCGACCGCGTCCTCGACGAAGCCGGGGACCGCGAAGTCGAAGCTCAGCTGCGGGCCGACGAAATCGTCGATGTCGTCGCTGAGCGGGGCGAGCGGTTCGAGCGCGTAGGTCGCGTCCGCGTCGAGGTCGCTGTCGGGATGCGCGATCGCGAGCCCCGGCTCGCGGAGCGGGACGTCCTCGGGCGGAGTCGGCAGCCCCCGCCACGACCCCACCGTCACCCGCTCGTCGATCAGGTCCGTGCGATCGATCGACAGCGACGGGTGCTCGTGGAGCGGGACGCCGTCCAGTTCCGGGAGGACGAACGGGAGCCGCGCGCCCTCGTCGCGGGGGAGCCCGTAGGCGAAGGGCGCGCGGACCGCCGCCGAGACGTCGAGGGCGTCGTTCGTCACGTCGGAGAGCAGGTCCGTCGTCGGGAGCCGTTCGAAGGTCGGTACGAGGCCGTTGACCTCGCTGGCGCTGGAGTGCGAGCCGACCTCGGAGAGGATTCCGGGGCGGGCTCCCTCCGGAATCCCCGGGTCGAGGAACTCGTTGTTCGGACTGGCGCGGGAGTGGGCGCTCGCCGAGAGCAGCAGCGGCTCGCCCGTTTCGCGGTCGACGAACACCTGTAGCAGCTCCCAGTCGTGCCAGTGGAAGTTGACCGTGAACTGGTCGAACGCGAAGTAGAGCCAGTACTGCAGGGCGTCGACGCCGGGCGCCGCCTCGACGACGTTGTAGAAGACGGTGGGCGTCGGCGGCGCGCCGGTCTCGCGGAACGCCGCCGAGTAGCCGTCGAGCGCGGCGAACCCGTCGACGACCGACCCCGCAGCGGTCTCGGCGACGTAGTGGCGCGGGTCAGTGGGATACCACTTCTCCAGCGCCCCGAAGTAGAGGTCCGGCGCGTACCGGCGGACGAGGGCCGGAACGACGGCACCCTCGTCGGCGCGCTCGTCGCCGCCGTCCGCGTTCGACCCCCCTCCGTCCGACTCCTCCGCCTCGTCCGGGCCGTCCGGCGGCGCCGGGTCGTCGCGAGCGGCGTACCACGCGGCGGCCCCCGTGCCGGCGAGCGCGGCGAGCCCGCCGAACACCAACGCGCGGCGCCGGCGGTCGTCGACCGAGCGGTCGGCCGCGTCTCCCCTCACGTCGTCGTCACCGGGCATGCGATCTACCGAACGGATGCCGCCACCCGTGTTAAGCGTTCCCGCGACCGCGGCGGTCGTCGCGGCCCGCGGTCGATCGCTACCGCCGATCGGAGGTCGCCCGTCCGAGCGGTCACCCCCGGCGGGAACCACCGCTCGTACGGTACTCTCTCGATTCGCGTACTATCGACAGAATTGACACGAGCGAGCGGCGCGGAGAGCGCCCGCCGACGTGGTCCCCGTGATCCGGCGGTCGGGGCGTCACGTCCGCGAACCGGACGGAAGGTCAGATCCCAGACCGGATAGATCCGGATCGGTATTTATCACTCGGCGACGACGCCTAAAAGACATGGAGCCAGATCTGGACCGATTTACCTCGCGGCGGTCGACGGTGTACGGCCAGCGCGGGGTCGTCGCCACGAGTCAGCCCCTCGCCAGCCAAGCGGGGATCGAGACGCTGCGCGACGGCGGGAACGCGTTCGACGCGGCGGTGGCGACCGCGGCCGCGCTCAACGTCGTCGAGCCCACCTCGACCGGCCTCGGCGGCGACGTGTTCGCGCTGTACCGCACGGCCGACGGGGAGGTCGGGGCGATGCGCGCCTGTGGCGGGGCGCCCGCCGCCGCGACGATCGAGAACGTCCGCGGCGCGCTGGAGGCGGACGACGACGCCGCGTCGTACTACCCGGACGACGGCGGCTACGCGGTCGACGGCACCGACGAGGCCGGCATGCCGTTCTACGGCCCGCACGCGGTCACGGTGCCGGGAACGGCCCGCGGCTGGGAGGCGACGATCGAGGAACTCGGGCGGCTCACCCTCGCCGACGCCCTCGCGCCCGCGATCCGATACGCGACCGAGGGGTACCCGGTCTCCGAGGTCATCGCCTCCTACTGGGCCGGCGCGGAGGAGCTGTTCACGGACGACCACGCCCGGGAGGCCTTCCTGTTCGACGGGGACGCCCCCGAGGTCGGCGACACCGTCACGCTCCCGCGGCTCGGCGAGTCGATGCGAACGATCGCGGAAGCGGGCGCCGACGCGGTGTACGAGGGGGAGATCGCCGAGGCCATCGCCGCGGAGGTCCAGTCGCAGGGCGGGTTCATGACCGTCGACGACCTCGCCGACTTCGAGGTCGAGTGGCCGGACCCCGTCTCGACGACGTACAACGGCGCCGAGGTGTACGAACTCCCGCCGAACAACCAGGGGCTCATCGCGCTGGAGGCGCTCAACGTCGCGGCCGAACTCGGCGCGGGCGAGCACGAGTACGACACCGCGGAGCGCGTCCACTACTTCGCGGAGGCGTTGAAGTTGGCCTTCCACGACGGGCACCGCTACATCACCGACCCCGACTACGAGGAGATACCCCCGCTCGCGTCGACCGAGTGGGCCGCGAAGCGGGCCGCCGGCGTCGGGCCGAGCGCGGACCACGACGTCTCGTTCGGCGTGCCGAACGCCAACGCCGAGGACGCCGACACGGTACTTCTCACCGTCGCCGACGACGAGGGGAACGTCGTCTCGTACATCAACTCGCGGTTCGCCGGCTTCGGCTCCGGGCTCGTCGCGGGCGAGACCGGAATCGCCCTCCAGAACCGCGGCGCGTCGTTCTCGCTCGACCCCGAGCACCCGAACAGTCTCGAACCCGGCAAGCGGCCGTTCCACACGCTGATTCCCGCCCTCGTCCGCCTCGACGAGGACGACTGGGCCGCCTTCGGCGTGATGGGCGGCTACATGCAGCCGCAGGGGCACGTGCAGGTGATATCGAACGTCGTTGACTACGAGATGCCGCTCCAGCGGGCCCTCGACGAGCCGCGATGGCGGTACCGCGAGAGCGGCGAACTGGGCGTCGAACCCCACTTCGACGACGACGTGGCCGCGAAGCTCGTGCGAAAGGACCACGACGTCAGAACGCTCTCGCCGGTCCAGTTCGGCGGGGCGCAGATCGTCCGCAACGAGGACGGCGTGCTCTCGGCCGCCACCGAGCCCCGGAAGGACGGTAACGCGCAGGGGTACTGACGGGAGCGTCTCCGGTCGGGTGGTATAAACGGGCGCCTCCTCGGCCGGGTGACGCCGACGCCGTCGGAGTCGGGCGTGGATGTACTCGGTAGACGGGTTCTGTCGAAACGCTCCGCACTTGACACAAACGGTGTGGAAGGTACAGAGGACGCAGTCAGCACAACGGACTCGCTCATTTCGCGTCAAATCGGATGAATCACGAAGAATTAAGCAGAAAGCCTCGCGCTTCAGCGCCGGGAGGATGTCAATACGGCTCGTTCAGTTATTCTGATCCCGTGCTGTCATCGGATTCAACGAACCACATTCGACACCATCCATCGAGGGTTATGAATGTTTTATATATACAGTACATATGAGCACTAATGAGAGACAGTACAACTTCAAAAGCGGATACTAAACGGGGGGCTGACTGGTATCGGACACTCGTTGAGGAGGTGAACGACCTTGCAACAGTCGTCGATACCGACGGGAGGATAAGCTACGTCAGTCCTGCCGTCACGCGCATTCTCGGGTACGACCCTGACGAGTTGATCGGTCACGAAGGGTACGAATTTGTCCATCCCGACGATCGAGAGCGAAACGCTGAGGCGGTCGAAGCAGTTCTGTCGGACCCGTCAGGACCAGAAACCGTCGAAGTCCGGTTCAAGCATGCTGACGGATCGTGGCGCTGGATCGAAGCCACGATGAGGAATCGACTTGACGACGGCCTCATCGGTGGGATTCTCTTCAGCAGTCGGGACATCACCGAGCGAAAAGAGTACGAGAGCGACATTCGGGAGCTCGCCGAAGAGTACGAAGCCCTCTTGGATAATGTGGAGGACGCGATCTTCCTCGTAGATGTTGAACAGTCGGACAGTGGTGGTGTCAGATTCGAATTCGAACGACTCAGCCCGTCTTATGAGCGACAAACGGGGATTACGACTGAAGAAGTACAAGGGCGGACGCCGCGAACCGTATTCGGCGACGAGCAAGGTGCGGACCTCGAAGCAAACTATCACCGGTGTGTCAGCGCTGGTGAGCCAATTTCGTACCAAGAGGAGTTACCGGTCAACGAGGAGGCGCGTTTCTGGCAGACGAAACTCGCGCCGGTGGTCACCGGTGATGAGATAACTCGTCTCATCGGGGTCACTCGGAACGTCACCGATCGCGTCGAACGGGAACGACAGTTACGTCAGCAAAACGAGCGACTCGACGAGTTTGCAAGTGTGATTTCCCACGATTTGCGTAGCCCGCTGAACGTCGCACAGGGTCGTGCGGCGCTCCTCGCCGCGCAAGCAGAAAGCGAACATCTAGACCCGCTGTTACAAGCGCTCAACCGGATGGAAGCAATCGTCGAAGATACGTTGACTCTCGCACGTCAGGGAAATACGATAAGCGAAACGGAGCCGATCAGTTTGACTGACCTCGTTGGGAAGTGTTGGGCCACAGTAGACGCGGACGACGCTACCATCGAAATCATCGACGAGGTGACGTTCCAAGGCGATCCGAACCGGCTACAGCACGTGTTCGAGAACCTGTTCCGGAACGCGGTCGAACACGGGGGATCTGATGTGACCGTTCGTGTTGGACGTCACGGGCAACAGACCATCTACGTCGAAGACGATGGGCTAGGAGTCCCGCTGGACAAGCGGGGAGACGTTCTCGAACCGGGTCATTCGTCGGCCCGTGGTGGCACTGGATTTGGGTTGACCATTGTAAAACGAATCGTGGAGGCTCACGGGTGGGAGTTGTCCGTGAGCGAAAGAACAGACGGCGGAGCACGGTTCGAAATTTCCGATATTGAATCCTCCAGTTAGATCCGCTGTATTGACCGATCTGACCAGCCGATTTTTTTTTGAAGAGCTTCTGTGCGAGAGACGCGCTCGGCATTCAGCACGGCCTCAACTGACTGTCAGCGATCAGGCATTTAAACAGGACCAGTAGGCGATATTTGGTGCCTAAATACGGCACACCTCGCCCGGTTACGGGTAGAAAACGTCTTATAGGTGTATTTCACACGATACAATGAGGAGTGTTATCACGTGAGTGTCTCTGAAACGGTCGTCCGGTACCGCCAAACCCTCAGCGAGGAACCGCTCGCCATCGGGGTCCTGCTCGTGGCCCTGTGGATGGTGTGGTCACTCGTCAGCGGTCTTCTGACCGGCGGGATCCAAGTCAGCAGCCTCGCGTCCCTCGTCTGGGACGGATTGCTCAGAGGCCTGATCATCGGGTTAGCGGGTATCGGACTCTCAATGACGTACAGCATTCTCAATTTCGCGAACTTCGCGCACGGCGACTACCTCACCAGCGGGGCGTTCGCCGGAATGGCCACCAGCTACTTCATCGCCGGCGTCGGCCAGAACAGCATCGGCGCGCTCCTGCTCGTTGGCGCGGGCGGGTCGGTGTTCGGCGGCGCGCTCGGCATCGGGGTCACGACCGCGCCGCTCGCGGTGCTCTTCGGGGCCATCTTGGCGGGGCTTTCGACCATCGCGCTGGCGCTGGTGATCGACAAGTTCGTCTACCGGCCGATTCGCGACGAGAGCGGTATCGCGCTGCTCATTACCAGTATCGGGGTCGCGTTCGCGCTCCGGTACCTGCTCCAGTTCGTCTTCGGCGCCGGCGTCCGAGGGACGACCGCGGCGGGTTCCGTCCCGCGGATAAACGTCCCCGCGCTCGACGGCACCTTCCGGGTGACCGCCCACGACATCAGTCTCGTGGTCGTCGCCGGCGGCCTCATGCTCGGCGTGCACCTGCTGCTCCAGCGGACGAAGCTCGGGAAGGCGATGCGGGCGATGTCCGACAACGAGGACCTCGCGCGGATCACCGGGATCCCGACCGAGCAGGTCATCCGCACGACCTGGATCGTCGGGGCCGGGCTCACCGGCGTCGCGGGCTACATGTTCGTCCTCTGGAAGGGCACGCTCGGATTCAACGACGGCTGGCTGCTGCTGCTGCTCGTGTTCGCCGCGGTCATCCTCGGCGGGATCGGGTCGATCTACGGCGCGATCGGCGGCGGGATCATCATCGGGCTGACCGCCTCCGTCTCCGTGGTCTGGATCCCCTCCGAGTTCGGCCGCGCGGCCGCGTTCCTCGTGATGATCGTGATCCTACTGTTCAAGCCTGAAGGCATCTTCAGCGGGAGGTCGACAGCATGAGCGCGAGCGACGTTCGCGAGCGCTTCGCGGGACTGTTCGAGCGGGACGTAACGCTCGTGCTCGCCGTTCTCGGCGCCATCTACTTGGCGTACCTTCTCGCCGGCGTCGCGTTCGGCTACGGGCTCCGCGGACAGCTGAACTCGATGGCGAACCTGACGTTCTACATCGGCGTGTTCGGCATGCTCGCGCTGGCGCTGAACCTCCACTGGGGGTACACCGGACTGTTCAACATCGGCATCGTCGGCTTCATGGGGATCGGTATCTACGTGACCGCGCTGCTCTCGAAGCCGCCGGTCGCGGAGGGCGGCGCCGCGCAGGTCGGCGGGTTCGGCCTCCCGCTGTTCGTCGGCGTCATCGGCGGTGTGCTCGCGGCGGGGCTGTTCGGACTGCTCGTCGCGCTGCCCGCCCTGCGGCTCCGGGCGGACTACCTCGCGATCGTCACGGTGGCGTTCTCCGAGATCGTCCGGTTCACGATGATGTCACGGACGTTCCAGACGTTCACGGTGCCGGACACGATCGACCTGTGGGTGTTCACGTTCGACCCGACGGCCGACACGGTCGGCCTCGGCGGCGGCGGCGGGCTCATCCTGAACTACGCGGACCCGCTCGAAGCGCTGCTGCGGGGGCTGTTCCTCTGGGAACCGTACCTCGCGTTCGTCGCGTTAGTCCAGCGGACGCTCATCCCGAACAACCCGAAGCCGGTGATCGACGGGCTCGTGTACGGGATCGTCCTGCTGATCGGCGTCGGGCTGTTCTACCTCCTGTTGTCGCGGACCGGTAAGTCGCCGTTCGGCCGCGTGCTGAAGGCGATCCGCGAGGACGAGGACGTCGCGAACGCCCTCGGGAAGGACACGGACCGCTTCAAGCTCACGGCGTTCGTGCTCGGCGCCGCGCTGATGGGCCTCGGCGGGATCTTCTGGTACTCCAGCCGCGGGAGCATCACGCCGCCCTCGTTCCGGCCGAACATCACCTTCTTCGTCTGGATCGCGCTGATAATCGGCGGCGCGGGCTCGAACACCGGGAGCTTCCTCGGCGGCGCCATCTTCGCCGGGGTGTTGTACGAGGGACCGCGGTACTTCAAGAACCTCGTCGAGACGGCGTTCGAACTCGGGGACGCGCCCCGGAACTTCGGCGAGGCGATGGCCGGATTCGCCTCCCTCGACCCGATGCCGTTCGTGCTGTACACGCTCGACAGCGTCAGTCAGCTACGCCTCGTGATCATGGGCGTGGTGCTGATCTGGCTGATGCACAACCGCCCGGAGGGCATGCTCGGACACCGCAAGGAGACGGCTTCGACCGTCGACCTCAGGCGGCCGGGGACCGACGGGGCGAGCGGTAAAGCGGCGGCCGCCGACGGGGGTGACGAGCGATGAGCGAGACGGACGAGTCCACCGCTGGCGGCTCCGTGGCGACCGACGGCGAGTCGCCGGGCGCCGAGGGCGGCGACGCGGCAGACGGAGCGTCGTCCGAGACGGACCTCACCGAGGTCATGGGGACCGAGACCGACGTCCCGAGCGGGGACGACGGGGGTCGGTACGCGCCCCTCGAGGTCGAGGGGCTCCGGAAGGAGTTCGGCGGCATCGTCGCCGTCGAAGACGTCAGCTTCGACGTCGAGGAGGGGACGCTCACCGGACTCATCGGCCCGAACGGCGCCGGGAAGTCGACGACGTTCAACCTCATCACCGGGATGCTCGGCCCCACGGCGGGGACGGTGCGGTTCAACGGCGAGGACATCACCGGCATGCAGCCCCACCAGATCGCGAACCGCGGGCTCGCGCGGACGTTCCAGATCGCCCGCGAGCTCGAGGAGATGACGGTTCTGGAGAACATGATGCTCGCACCGAAAGGGCAGGTCGGCGAATCGCTGTGGCGGTCGGTCATGCCGGTGGCGCGGGGGTCGGTGCGCGAGCAGGAGACCGAGCAGCTCGAACGCGTCTGGGAGGTGCTCGACTTCTTCGAGATCGACCACCTCGCCGACGAGTACGCCGGGAACCTCTCCGGCGGCCAGCGGAAGCTGCTGGAGATGGCTCGGGCGCTGCTGACCGACCCCGACGTCATGCTCCTCGACGAGCCGTTCGCCGGCGTCAACCCGACGCTCGAGAAGCGGCTCCTCGAACACATCCACGAGCTGCGCGAGCAGGGGTACACGTTCCTCATCGTGGAACACGACATGGACCTCATCATGAACAACTGCGAGCGGGTCATCGTCATGCACCAAGGCCGGATCCTGAAGGACGGAACGCCGACGGAGATCAAAGAGAGCGAGGAGGTCATCGAGGCCTACCTCGGAGGTGAGGTATGAGCCTGCTCGAAGTCCGCGGGCTGGACGCCGGCTACGGCGACCTGCAGATCCTCACCGACGTCGACCTCGACGTCGACGACGAGGAGTACGTCACTATCGTCGGCCCCAACGGGGCCGGCAAGTCGACGGTGATGAAGTCCGTCTTCGGACTCACGACGCACATGGGCGGCACGGTGACCTTCGACGGCGAAGACATCAGCGGGACGAACCCCGAGGAGATCATTCACAAGGGGCTCGGCTACGTCCCCCAGAACGAGAACATCTTCGCGGAGCTCGACGTCGAGGAGAACCTCGAGATGGGGGCGTACATCCTCGACGAGGTCCCGCAGGAGGAGCTCCGAAAGGTGTACGACCGGTTCCCGATCCTCGAGGAGCGGAAACACCAGCAGGCGGGCACGATGAGCGGGGGTCAGCGGCAGATGCTCGCGATGGGCCGCGCGCTGATGCTCGATCCCGACCTGCTGCTGCTCGACGAGCCCTCGGCGGGGCTCGCGCCCGACCTCGTCGACGAGATGTTCGACAAGATCGACGAGATCAACGAGAGCGGCACGGCGATCATGATGGTCGAACAGAACGCCAAGGAGGCGCTCAGACGCTGCGATCGCGGGTACGTGCTCGCGAACGGGCAGAACCGGTTCGAGGACGAGGGGATGGCGCTGCTGAACGACGAGGAAGTCCGGCGGGAGTTCCTCGGCGGGTAGCCGGCGGCGTCCGCTCAGCGGCGGTTCGTTTCTTTTCACGGGACACCGAGCGGCTCCGGAGCGTTGCGGCTACTACGGGCGTCTCGCAGCCGCGTCGCTCGCGGTGAGTTAAAAAAAATCGAGAACGCGATGCCGGTTCGCCGGGTTGTCCGATCAGCGCGTCAGTTCCCGCTCGAGAGCGCCTGTTCGATGACGTTGGAGTACGACGACTCGCCGATGTTGAAGCTGATCTGGTCGTACACTTCGCCGTCGAACTCGTCCTCGAACACGCCGCTGAAGCGCTCGGAGAGCTGCTGGCCGTAGTCGTTGTTCACGTACAGCGTCGCGGCCGTCGATGCGCCGAGCCGCTCGGAGGCGACCTGCGCCATGACGCGGCCCTGGAGCTGGTCGCTCGGGGCCGTCCGGAAGATGTAGTCGTCGTCCTCGAGGTTCGTCACCGACAGCGCCGTGCTGGACGGCGAGCAGCCGACGACCTCGTTCGGGATGAGCGTCTCCTGACAGACGGGGACGTTCACGCCGGAGGAAGCCGTCCCGCACACCGCGGGAACCCCCGAACTGACGAGGGACTCGGCGCCGCTGACCCCCTGGTCGGGCGAGGTGTTGGTGTCCTCGAACTGGGCGTTCACCGTCAGGTCGAGGTCGGACTCGTTGATCTGCTGGGCCGGAAGCTCCGCCGCGCGGATCATCGGCTGGCCCGTCGACGCGAGGTCGCCGGTCTCCGGGAGCAGGATCCCGACGCTCACTTCGCGCCCGAGCCCGCCGGGCGACTCGTCCGCGGAGGGACCGGCGCCGTCCGGGTTCGCTCCCTCGAAACTCTGCGTCTCTTGGACGTCGACGGAGTCGGCCGACTGACCGGCGAACTCCCAGATGGAGTAGGCGGCGGAGGCCGGGTCGCCGTTCTGGTCGAAGTTGACGGCGCTCGACGCGCCCTGGTAGTTGATGTCCTCGCCGTTCGCGACCGCCTCGACGGCGTCCAGGAACTCTCCCGGGCCGTACGAGGTGCCGCCCGGGTTCGCGATACGCCGGAGCTGGTCGCGGATCGCCGTGCCGTTGTTTTCGCCCGCCGCGACGTTCGCGAGGATGAGCGCCGCCGCCGAGTCGTACGACTGCGAGGTGAAGACGCCCGGCGTCTCGTCGTACGCGTCCTGATAGAGGGACTCGAACGCCGACTGGTTCGGGCCGCCCGCCGCCGGCGCGGTGCCGGTGACGTTCTCCATCGCGTTGCCGACCTGTCCCGGCAGCGAGGGGTCCTGAAGCCCGTCGGGGATGAGGATGTCCTCCTCGCCGTCCGACGCGGCGTAGTAGTCGCGGAACAGCTGAATCCCGCTCTCGGGGTAGCCGATTACGGTAAGCAGGTCCGGCCCGCCGCCGCTGCCACCGTCGCCGCCGTCGCCGCCGTCGCCGCCGTCCCCGCCCGCACAGCCCGCGAGTCCGATTGCACCTGCGGCTCCGACAGTCTTTAACACGTCACGCCGTCTCTTGCGATATGACATACCAACTCATATAGAGGCCTCTTTGATAAGTATATCCCTGTCAACTTCTCCACACGTCCTGTCAATAGTCATTATATAAGGAGTATTACTTTCGTCCTAACGTAGCGCGCATTTTCCGAGTGCAGGCTCGTTTCCGTGGACGGTCGTCGCGTCGGCGTCACCCTCGCCGATTGGTCAGTTGCGCGGGGGTTCGCACGGCTCGCCGAGCGGCGAGGCGGACGGCGGGGGTGACGGGGATCGGTGGTCCCGGCGGTGTCGCTCGCGTTCCGACCCTCAGTCGCCGCCCGCGGCCCGCGCGTGTCGCCGGGCGTCCTCGGGCGAGCGCCCCTCGCGGAGCAGCGACTCGACGAACAGTTCGCCGGCCTTGTACGACGAGCGGACCATCGGGCCCGAGGCGCAGTAGAGGAAGTCGAACTCCTCCTCGGCGACCGCGCGCCACGTCTCGAAGACGTCGGGGTGGACGTAGTCGAACACGTCGAGGTGCGAGCGCGACGGCTGGAGGTACTGCCCGAAGGTGACGACGTCGACGCCCACCTCGCTGAGGTCGCCGAGCGTCCGGTACACCTCGTGATCGTACTCGCCGACGCCGAGCATGAGGCTCGTCTTGGTGTGGATGTCCGACTCGCGGTCCACCCGGTCGAGCACCGCGAGCGACTGCTCGTAGTCGGCGCGGCGGTCGCGGACGGGCCACTGGAGGCGCTCGACCGTCTCGACGTTGTGGGCGATCACGTCCGGCCCGGCGTCGACGATCCGGTCGATCGCCTCGGGGTCGCCCCCGAAGTCGGGGATCAGCGTCTCGACGAGGACCTCCGGGTCGCGCCGCTTGATCTCGCGGATCGTCTCGGCGAAGTGCGCGGAGCCGCCGTCCGCGAGGTCGTCGCGGTCGACGCTCGTCAGGACGACGTAGTCGAGCCCGATCTCGGTCACGGCCTCGGCGACGTTCGCGGGCTCGTCGGGGTCGAGCGGCTCCATGCCGCCGGTCGCCACGTCACAGAAGTTACACCCCCGCGAGCAGCGGTCGCCCATGAGCATGAACGTCGCGGTGCCGGGCCCGTCGCGGCCGGACCAGCACTCGCCCATGTTCGGGCAGTTCGCCTCCTCGCAGACGGTGTGGAGGTCGCGCTCGCGGAGCTCCGCTTTGATCTCCGTGAACCGCGAGCCGGAGGGTGGCCGCGACTTCAGCCAGTCCGGCTTTCGACGGCCGCGTTGCATACCCTACCCACGGCGGCCGGGTGCAAAAACGTGCGGATCAGCCACAGGGCCGAACGGATTCGGCCGAGCGACGACCGCCGAACAGGTATCGTATCTAACACCAATATACTTTTATTATATCGCCACTATACGGAACTATTCGATGTTCGACGTCGAGCGGGAGGCGGTCACCGACGGGCCCGTCGGTCGAGTGCTGCTGCTGCTCGCGGCGCCGCTCGTCGCGCAGAACCTCGTGTACGTCGCGAACGCCCTCGTCGACACGTTCTGGCTCGGCCGCGTGAGCGAGGACGCGGTGGCCGCGGTCGGGCTCAGCCTCCCGATCCAGTCGTTCCTCGGCGCGGTCGTCGTCGTCGCCGCGGTCGGGACCCAGATCCTCGTCTCGCAGCGGGCGGGCGGCGAGGACGACCGGGGGGCTCGCCGCGTCGCGGTCAACGGGAGCCTCGTCGCCCTCGCGCTCACCGCCGCTGTCGCGGTTCCCGCCGCCGTCTACGCCGAGGAGCTGGTGCGCCTCCTCGGGGCCGACCCCGCGCTGGCCGGCACCACGGCCACCTACCTCGCCATCGTCGTCGCGGTCCTCCCGGTCGGCGCGGTGGGCGACACGGTCGAGAACTGCTTCACCGCCTACGGCGACACGCGGGCCATCCTCCACGTGAGCGTGGCGAGCGTCCTCGTCAACCTCGTCGCGGCGCCGACGCTGATATTCGGCGTCGGCCCGGCCCCGGAGCTCGGCGTCGCCGGCGCGGCCCTCGGTACGGCGCTGGCGGGCGTCGCCGGACTGGTCCACGTCCTCGCGTACGCGGCCGGCATCGGCCGCGACACGTTCCGTCTCACCCGCGACGCGCTCGTCGTGGACGCCGGCGACCTCCGCGAGGTCGTCTCGGTGGGGCTCCCGCTCGGGGGGCAGCGCGGCGTCAGCGAGCTGGTCCGCGTGCTCGTCGTGGGGCTCGTGGCGGTCGCCGGCGGCGCGGCCGGGGTGGCGGCGTACACGGTCGGGGCGCGCGTCGCGACGCTCGCGGTCGTCCCCGCGCTCGGCGTCCAGCAGGCGGCCCAGTCGATGATCGGGCAGAACCTCGGCGCGGAGGCCCCGCGCCGCGCCCGGCGCACGACCACGGTGGGCACCGGGATGGTCGTCGCCGCGTTCCTCGCGCTCGGCGCGGTCCAGTTCCCGTTCGCCGGCGGTATCGCCGACCTGCTCGCCCCGGACCTGACCGCGGGCGGGCGCTCGCTCGCGGTGTTGTACCTCCGGGTCCTCGCCGTCTCCTACTGGGCGCTCGGCGGGACGTACACGCTGTTGGCCGGGTTCAACGGCGCCTCGCGCACCCGGACCTCCTTCGCCGCCGACCTCGTCAAATACTGGGGGGTCCGGTTCCCCATCGCGGTCGCCGCGGTGCCCGCGAGCGCGACGTTCGGCGCCTTCGGCGTCGCGGTGACGCCCGGGCTCGGCTGGGGGGTCGAGGCCGTGTTCTGGGCGGTCGCGGTCTCGAACGTCGTCGGCTTCCTCGGCCTCGGCGGCTACTTCCTCTACACGACGCGGCGCGGCATGTTCGCGAACGCGGCCGAGCGCGCGAGCGACGGCGGGCGCGCCGCGGAGGCGGCCGACGACGACTGAGCGCGGTCGGGAGAAGCGGCCGCGGGCGACTCCCTGCCACGCGAGACCGCGACGTCGACGTCAACGACGCGTATCGGCCCCGTCGCCGCCGCGTTCTCGACGCAGTCGTCGGGTTCGGCGTCCACGTCGGGTTAGGCGTCCGCGTCGGGGCCGCCGCTCCCGTCGTCCGACGCCGTCGCCTCCTCGTCGGTGAAGTTCGCGAAACCGGTAACAGCGGTAGACGGTCCGGTCCGACGGCGGCGAGACGTAGCCGCCCGCCATCCGGATCTTCCGCACGAGGAACCGGCCCCCGCAGTCCGGACACCGCGGCGTGTGGAGGAACGCGGGAAAGGATCTCTCGGAGGGGATATGGGTCTTCCGTCAGTCCGCGAGCAGCGGCGCGCTCTCGACGACCGTCGCGAACTCGCCGTCCAGGTGGGCGAGCGCGACGCGGTGCGACGTCTCGGCGTCGATCGCCTCGCCGTCGTATCCCTCGCGGTCGTGGGTCGCGGTCGCGTCGGCGACGACGCGAACGTCGTAGCCGCGGTTCTCGGCCTCGCGGGTCGTGGTCGAGACGCAGTGGTCGGTGGTGAGCCCGCAGACCACCAGCGAGTCGTGACCCGCCTCGCGGAGCCACTCGTCGAGCCCCGAGTCGAGGAACGCGCCGTTGACGGACTTCTCGAACGTCGCTTCGCCCTCGACGGGGGCCGTCTCCGGCTTCCAGGCGAACCCCGGCGCGTCGGGCCGGAGCGGCGAGTCCGGCTCCGTCGAGGCGTGGCGGACGTGCGCGACGGGGCGCCCCGCCTCGCGCCAGCGGTCGAGGAGCGCGGCCGCGACCGCCTCGGCGTCGGGGTTGTTCCGCTCGCCCCACCCCGGCTCGTCGAAGCCGGTCTGGAAGTCGATCAGGAGGAGGACGGCGTCGCCGGCCTCGGAGTCGCCCGCCGGGCGGCCCGGGGCGGCGGCGTCCGGCTCAGTCATCGCCGAGCCCCGAGGTGAGGGTCGCGTCGGCGTCGGTCCCGGACGCGACGCCCTCGGACGGCGACGCCGCGAACCGCCGCCACGCCCCGCGTTCCAGCAGGGCCTCGGGCGCCTTCGGATGCGCCCGGCTCGGCGTCAGGGGACAGGCGTCCGGGCTCGCGTCGTCGTCCTCGCGGAAGAGGTACTGCGTCCACTCGCGGTCGCCCTCGACGCCCCAGTCGCCCAGGTCGGCGTGGGGACAGACGCCGTCGTACTCGCCCATTCGGTCGCGGATGAGTTCGCGGGCGCGCTCGCCGGCCGCCGTGTCGGCGGTGATCCCCTCGAACACGGCCCGCGGCTGGAAGGTGATCTCCAGCCCGACCGGCGAGTACCGGCTCTTGCGCTCGTCGTAGAAGGGCGCCCGAGAGGTGGGAAACAGCGGCTCGCCGCCGAAGCAGAACTCCCAGCGCGAGGTGTCCGGGTCGGTCGGGATGTCGTCGGGCCACGGCTCGGGGTCGTGGACGTGGAGGAACTCGAGGACGTTCCACAGTCGCTCGTGGTAGTGGGCCTCGCCTCGGTCGCCCTCGGGCGGCCTGAAGAACACCGCGAGCGGCGCCCGGTCGGCGTGGTCGGGGTACGCGTCGAGGTATTCGAGAAGCGTGTCGCGGAGCCGGAGGAGCGCGGCGGGGTCGGTCGTCGACTCGCAGGCGGCGTACAGGAGGTCGCCCTCGCGCTCGACCTCGATCCCGAAGTAACAGGGGAACGGGGAGCCGTCGCGCTCGCCGAGCATCGACTCGCGGAAGGTTCGGTAATGCTCGCGCAGCCAGTCGGGCGCGTCGTCCAGCCGGTCGTGGAGCGTCTCCTGGTCCAACAGCACGCCCTCGGTGCCAGGCTCGTTCATACGATTTATAAGGTGGAGCCGCTCTTTTGACTTTCGCCGGTGCCCGGCCGCTCGGAGCGCCGCGCCACCGACGCCGTCCGCCCGCGCTCAGAGGAGGATTCCCTTGAAGGCGTTAATGACCGCCCACTTGATCCCCTCGACGAACTGCCCGTCCTCGCCGCTGATCACGATATCGTCGTTGACGACGGCGGTCCGGAAGGCCGCGGCGGGGTTGTCGGCCGCGGCGATAGTCTCGAGCGTCTCGCGGTCGGTCGTGATCTTTCGGACCGCGTCGTCGCTTCGGCTGTCGTCGAGCGCGGTGATGCGGTTTCGCTCGTCCATGGTGATCGCGTACGTCACCGCGGACGCGCCGTCCTGAATGTACACGTTGGTCGTTCCGGCGAGGGTAACCGGACCGAGGTCGACGGCGTCGGCGTTCTCGTTGTACACCGGGACCATCTCTTCGAGCGACTCGTACAGGTCGTCGCCGTCGTCCGTCTGCGCGACCGCGCCGCCGGCCAGCGCGCTCACGAGCATGACGGAGACGACGAGGAGTAGGGAAAGACGTGTCATAGAAGTTCTACTTATAAATGGTCGTGCAAGTATAAAGAATAGACGTATGTGTGCTATCACGGCGTGGGACTAATTATTCGATCAATAACTGTGCGCGCGGCAGACCTTAACCGGGCGCGGAGCGAGCGCCTCGGACGGGCGGTCAGTCGCCCGCGACGGCGAACCGCGAGGCGTCGCTCTCGGCCGTCGGTGCGGTGAGGAGCGAGACGGCGACGGTGAGGACCCCGGACAGGACCATCAGCCCGAGGGCGACGTCCCACCCGCCGAGGACGGTCCGCGGGAGCGTCGGCACGGAGCCGACGACCGCCGACAGCACCACCGCGAGGTACGCCACCTGCGGGACGAGGACTCCGGCAATCATCCCGGTTCGAGTGGTCCGGTCCCAGTAGAGGGCGCACAGCACCGGGAGCGCGAGCAGGGCGAACCCGGAGAACGCGGTGCTCCCGACCTCGATCAGGGTCCCGGGCCGGAACAGGCTCGCGGCGAACGCCAGCAGGGCGAAGGCGGCGACGCCGACGCGGGCGATCCACGCCTCGCGGCGGTCGGAGGCGTCGGCGTTGATCACGGGCCGATAGAGGTCGCGCGTGAAGTACGACGACCCCGACAGCAGCATCGAGTCCGACGAGGACATCATCGCGGCCATCGCCCCGGCGATGACGAGCGCCGCGAACCAGGCCGGCGTGTACTCGTTCAGCACGACCGGGAGCACGTTCGCGCCCTCGGGCACGTCGACCGGCATGCCGGCGGCCCACGCGCCGAGCATGAACGCGGGGAGGAAGAGGAGGAGGACGAGCACGGGCCACAGCGCGAACGACCGCTTCAGCGTCTCGCCCGACTTCGCGACGAAGAACCGCTGGTTGATCTGCGGGAACATCGTCACGCCGAACGCGATGGTGATCGCCGTCGAGACGATGAACCCGACCGAGTAGGTACCGCCGCCGAAGCTCCCGAAGTCGGGGCGGGCGTCGAGCATCGCCCCGGTGGCCGCGCCGACGCCGCCGACCGCCGACACGACCCACGCGGCGGCGAGCCAGACGACGGAGAGCATGAACAGCCCCTGAATCGTGTCGGTCCACGCGACCCCGCGCATCCCCGCGAGCACGACGTAGAGGATCATGAAGAGCGTGATGAGCGCCGCGCCCCCCCAGTAGGGGACGGCGCCGTCGGTGAGCCCCACGAGCGCCTCGCCGGCGCCCATCTGCTGGAGCATGACGTACGGGAACAGCCAGAGGAGGCTCACGCCCGCGACGAGCGCTCGGAGGCCGACCGAGCCGAACCGGTCGCCGAGCATCTCCCCGAGCGTCACGTACCCGTTCCGGTTTCCGATCAGCCACTGCTTGTAGCCGATCACGTACCACAGCACGGCGAACAGCACCCCGTCGAGCGTCCCCATCACGATCAGCCACTCGGGGCCGGCGGCGAACGCGAGGTTCGGCCCGCCGAAGAAGGTGAACGCCGACAGCAACGTGGCGAACGTGGTGAACAGGAGGACGACCGTCCCGAACGAGCGGCTCGCGAGGTAGTAGTCCTCGGCCGTCGTCTCGGACACACGGTAGGCGACGAGGCCGACGGCGAGCGCGAGGAGGAGGTAGCCGACGATCACTCCGAGCGAGAGCCCGAGCGTCACGGTCGGTCACCTCCCCCGGCGACGGCGCCGTCGCGTCGGTCGTCGTCCGCCTCGGGCCGAAGCCCCATCCCGCGCTCCCACGCGCCGCTGCGGGCGAACCGCGAGAACAGGACCGCGCACAGCCCGAGCCACCCGACGTGCCACCAGATCCAGACCGGGAGTCCGGCGACGACGCGGTCGACGCCCCACAGCGGCCACGGCACCGCGAAGGCGACGAGCAGCGCGAACGTCGGTATCCAGGCGAGGTCGCTCAGCGGTCGTTGCATGTCAAGTGGAAGTGGCCACGTTCATTTTAACATTATGACAGTCAGAGCGACTGCGCGCGTCGCGGGGGCTCGCGCCGCGTAGAGCGCTCGCGGCGGCGGATCCGGTACCGACGAGCGACGGCGGCGAGAGCGTGTGCGATAACTATTTTCGACGACGCGCACAACGACACACGGGCGGGCGGTACCGCCCGATCATCACCATTCACCACTCATGAAAGACACAGAAAAATACCTGATTCACGCCACCATCGCGGCCGACGGCGTCGTCGAGCGGAGCGACGTGGTCGGCGCGGTGTTCGGCCAAACCGAGGGGCTCCTCGGCGACGAGTTGGACCTCCGCGACTTACAGGAGTCGTCGCGGGTCGGCCGGATCGACGTCTCCGTTCAGTCGGAGAACGGCCAGTCGTTCGGCGAGGTCACCGTCGCGTCGAGCCTCGACAAGGTCGAGACCGCGATCCTCGCGGCCGCGCTGGAGACGATAAACCGCATCGGCCCCTGTCAAGCCTCCGTGGAGGTGACGAGCATCGAGGACGTGCGGGCGGCGAAGCGCCGGGAGGTCGTCGAGCGCGCGAAGGAGCTCATCGCCGGCGGCTTCCAGGAGACGAACCTCGCGAGCGACGACATCCTCGAAGAGGTCCGCGAGGCCGCCCGCGTCGAGGGAATCGTCGACTACGAGGGCCTCCCGGCCGGCCCGCGCGTCGGCGACTCCGACGCCGTCATCGTCGTCGAGGGGCGCGCGGACGTGCTCACGCTGCTCGAGTGCGGGATCAAGAACGCCGTCGCCGTCGAGGGGACGAACGTCCCCGACGCGGTCGCCGAGCTCACCGCCGACCGGACCGTCACCGCCTTCCTCGACGGCGACCGCGGCGGCGAGCTCATCCTCCGCGAGCTCGCGCAGGTCGGCGACGTCGACTACGTCGCGTTCGCGCCGCCCGGCGAGTCCGTCGAGGACCTCGACCGCAACGCCGTCTTCGAGGCGCTCCGCGGGAAGGTGCCGTACAGCAGCCTCGCCGACGCGCCGAACCTCCGGGAGGCCGCCGCGGACGACGACGGCGCCGCGGCGGACGATGACGCCCCGAAAGGGGGCGCTCCCGACGGCGCGGTGCCCGGAAACGACCGATCAGCCCCCGGTGCCGACGACGACCCCGACGGGGCCTCCGCGAGGCTCGCCGGCAGCGACGGCCCCGGACCAGACGACGGCGACGGATCCGAGGCGTCGCGGGCCGAGACGCCGGAGCCGGCGTCCGACGGCGTCGGCGCCGGGGCCGCCCGCGGCGCGACGGAGGGCGGGCTCGTGGAGGCCGTCGAGGAGGCGTCCGCGACCGCGGCGACCGCTGACGACGGAACGGTCGACGACGCCGAACCGGCGGGCGACGCGCAGTCCGAGGCGGTCGAGGCGGAAACGGAGGCGGCGGACGAAGCGACCGAGACGGCGGACGAAGCGACCGAGACGACGAACGAAGCGACCGAGACGGCGGACGAAGCGGGAGAGGCGGCGGACGACGCGGAGGCGGTCGAAGAGGCCGAAGACGCCCCCGAGGACGACGAACCGCGGTCGATCGAGGAGCACGTACAGGAGGTCGTGGACTCGGAGAGCGGCCGCGTCCGGCTCCTCGGCGACGACCGCGGCGTCCTCGCGGAGGTCGACGCGACCGACGCGTTCGACGCGGTCGAGTCGGCCGACGCGGCCCCGCACACCGTCGTCGTCGACGGCCTGATAGACCAGCGCCTGCTCGACGTGGCGGCCCAGCGCGGCGTCAGCAGGCTCCTCGGCCGCGAGGTCGGCGAGTTCGTGAAGCGTCCCGTCGGTCCGCGGGTGCTGACCGTCGGCGACCTCCGGGCCGGGAGCTGAGGGCAGTCGCGCACGGCGGCGGGCGGCTCGGATTTCCGATCAGACGAGTCCGACTTCCGATCAGACGAGTCCGACGACGCCGAGCAGCGCGAACAGCGCGTCGCCGTACGTCAGCGAGACGACCAACCCGACCGCCATCGGGACGACGAAGGGCATCCCCGGCGACACCAGCACGCGGTCCTCCCGCGCGACGACCGCCAGCCCGCCGCGGAGCGTCTCGGCGTCGGTGCCGTACGCCCCGTGGTCGATCTCGGCCAGGAACCGCTCGGCGGCCCACGGGTCGTCGACTCCGGCGTCGCTCGCCGCCCCCCTCTCGACGCCGGTCCCGCCGTCGGTGCGCGGACCGACGTGGGTCCCGCCGTCCGTCGGATCGAACGTCACGGTGACACTCGCCGGGTCGCGGAGGCGGTCTGGGTCGCCGCGGACGTCGGTGAGCGTCGCCCCGCGCCACCGCAGGTACATCCGGAGCGCGTCGAGGTCCAACCCGCTCCGGGTCTCGCCCGCGTCGTCCTCGAACAGCCGGCCGTGCCGCTCCGGCAGCGACTCGGTGGCCACCGGTCGGGCGAAGAACGCGTTCACCGAGAGCTCGCCGCGCCGGAGGTTGAGCGCGGCGAGCCCCAGCGGGTACGCGAGGCCGAGGAGGACGGTGTTCGTGAGGATGGTGAGCGAGAACACGCCGATCTGGGTCTCGACGAGCGGGAAGACGGCGCCGGCGACATCGTACGCCGGGAAGGTGGGGAAGATGAGCGCGAGCGCGATCAGCGCCTTCGCGTCCGCGCCGCCGAAGGCGCCGAGGTACCAGAAGGCGTAGCCGAGCGGCGCGACGAACAGCACGCTGATCGCGGCTTGCACGAGGAACAGCCGGCCCTCGACCCCGGCGAACGGCCACGTCACCGCGGCCTCCCAGACCAGTAGCAGCGCCCCGAAGGCGTACAGCGGCGGCCAGGTCCAGTTCGGGAGGCGTCGGGTCCGAACGTCCCGCAGCGCCGCCCACGCGAACACGGGGACGACGAGCAGGCGCAGGAGGTCCGGCAGCGTGGCGACCATGTGCCCACGGGCGCCGCGGGCGTAATTAGGCGTTCGGGTTCGGGTATCGATATCGATAGCGGACGGGACCGCCGGGACGACCGGGAGCGGCGGCGAGCGTCACGTCGCGCGGCGCGGCGCCCGGGTCAGTCGTCGCCCCGGTCCGCTCGTCTGTCGAAGACCGAGAGCACCGGCTCGGGATCGGACAGCCCCGGGACCCGGTGCTCCTCGTCGCGGAGTTCGATCACGACGGTCTCGGTCCCGAGCCGCCGGTCGAGCCGCGTCCGTTCCACGCGCAGGCCGGTCTCGTCCCACGACTCGACGCGCCACAGGGCCGCGCCGAACAGGCGGTCGCGGGCGACGAGCGCGTCGTCGCCGGCGCGGTACGCGACGAGCCCGTACCGGAGCTCGTGGTCGAGCGCGGCGAGAGCGAGCGGGACTGCGAGGGCGACGCCCGAGAGGGCGGTGACGGTCCCCCAGTCGCCGCCGATCGCGAACAGCGCCGCGACGAACGCGGGGACCGCGGCGAGCCACCACAGCCCCGGGTGGACGGGGACCGTCGCGAGCGTCCCGGCGAACCGCGAGCGCCGGGGGAGACGGACCGCATCGACCGGACCGTCGAGGGAGCCGTCGACCGAGTCCGTGGTCGGCGGGTCGTACGAGAACCCGAGGTCCAGCGCCTGCGACTCGTCGAACGCGGCGAGCCGGTCGCGGTACAGCCCCGCGAGGTCGACGGCGGCCTTCAGCCCGATCACGCCGAGCAGGAGGGGGAGGCCGACCGCGTCGGGATCGAGCGCCGATATCGGCGCGTCCCCGTCGAGCGTCGCCGCACCGACGAGCGCGACGGTGATCAGCGCGGCGAAGAACACCGCCCCGGCATGGACGAACACGCCGCGAACGGCCGTCTGGGCGCTGTGGTCACGGTACTCGCCGCCGGCGAAGTACTCGACGAGCGTCGTCGCTCCCTCGCCGACGAAGACGGCGAGGACCGCGAGGGTCACGGTGTCGAGCGCGTCCGGCGAGAGGCCGCCGTCGGCGACGACGCCGACCGTGAGTCCCCCGACGACCAGCCAGACGGCGCCGAGGACCAGAGCGACGACCGGGAGCACGAGCAGCGAGGAGAGGCGGACCCGTACCCCCGTGCGAGGGACGGAGAGAGCGGCGCGTCGGCTCGCGAGCGGACCGGCGATCAGCGCGTCGAACTCGATCTCGGACGGTCGGCCGGCGAACAGCGCGCGAACCAGGGCCCAGCCGAAGCCGATGCCGAGTTCGAACCAGTAGAGCGCCAGCAGCGCGGCCGCGTTCCAGCCGAACGCGACGACGCCGACGAGCGGGAGGAGGTTCGAGACCGAGAGCGCGACGGCCCGGGGACGACGCCCCCGAACGAGGGCTCCCAGGGGGACAGCGCGGACGATGGAGGGCATTCGTTCCGGCGATCAGGAGCCGCTGTGATAAATGGCCGGCGTCGTCACGGCGCCGGCCCCGCGTCGCGGTGGAGGTACAGGTACGCGAGGACGGGGACGATGGTGAACGCGAGGGTCGAGAGCGCCCAGAGGGCCGCGTAGCGGCTTCCACGGGCCCTCGCGTCGCGGTAGATCCACGCCGCGGCGGCGACGACGACGGCGTAGACGACGAGCGTGAGCGGGAGCGACCACGGGAGAGAGACTCCGGAGAGGAGCGTCATGCTCCGTGAGTCCGCGGTCGAGCGTTATAAGTCGGCGGGAGCGCCGCCGTCGGTGAGGTCGGCGCGCATGACGAAGTCCGGCTCGCCGGCGACCGGGACCCGGTTCGCGCCGGTGTCGCTCACGTGCTCGACCGTCTCGGGGATCAGGACGCGGGCGGCGTCGGCGTCGACCGCGGCCGCGTCCGCGGCGATCGCCTTATAAGTCGCGCCGGCCGCGTCGACGTCGCGCCACGCGGCGACGCCGTACACGGCGACCCGCTCGGGCGCGCCGCCCTCGTCGCCGCTCGGGCGTTCCGAGACGCGGGTGCGGACCGCGAACCCGGCGGTCCGGCCGCGAGCGTCGGGTTCCGACTTCGAGTCGCCGTCCGCGACCGCGAGGAGGCGACCCTCGTCGCCCGCGGTCCGAAGCCGCTCGCGGGTGAGTTCGGAGCAGGCCCACGACTCGCCGTCGTCGAGCGCGAGGCCGCGGAGGTGGTCGCGGGCGTCGCTGTCGACCCAGAACGCCCACGCGGCGTTCGGGTCGGGGTCGGGGCGTTCCCGGAAGCGAGTCGTCTCGGGGTCGGCGTCCGCGGCCGGCTCCGGCCTCGCGAACCGGAACTCGGTCGCCGGCTCGAAGCCGACCGCACGCGACTGGCCGAGCCCGGCGACGTTCCACGAGAAGACCATGTTCCGGCAGACGGTCGCCCCGCGGTCGCGCGCCCAGTCGAGCGCGGCGGTCGAGAGGGCGGTCCCGACGCCGAAGCCGCGGGCGGCCGGGTCGACGCGGATCCCCTGCCCCCACGCCTCCCACTCGGTGAGCAGGGCGCCCTGGATACAGCCGACCACGGCCTCGCGTTCGCCGGACGCGGCCGCCCCCGCGCCGTCGCCCTCGACGAGGGTGTCGCCCGCCTCGCGGTCGTCGTCCTCGGCTATCGCGTCGGCGTCTTCGATCGCCTCGGCCGGGAGCGTCGCGACGAAGGTGCCGCGGTCCGGGTCGTCCGCGGCGGCCCACTCGGGGAACACCCGGGGCAGGTAGTCCTCGTGGCGGTCGCCCCACGTGTCCCGCGTGAACGCCGCGACCGCGTCGGCGTCGGCGGGGCGGGCCTCGCGGACGACGACGGGCGAGTCGGCGGCGTCACGCTCCGCCGACCCCCCGTCCGCCGAGTCCGTCATCGCCAGGGCTGTGACTCCTCGGTGAGTTCGCCGGCGAGGTCGCGACCCATCGCGTCGGCGGGGTCGGACAGGTTCGCCAGCGCCCACATCAGCTTCACCTTCGCGGTGCCGGGGAGGGTGTCGCCCGCCTCGACGACCCCGGCGTCGAGCAGGTCGCGCCCGGTGTCGTAGACGCGG
>Ga0102939_1000116_pt1 | contig 26477 bp, 23 predicted proteins | sample SalPon2_B_H2O_MG_FD_78214 | JGI IMG/M metagenome (GOLD analysis project Ga0102939, IMG submission 78214) | Salt pond water microbial communities from South San Francisco under conditions of wetland restoration - Salt Pond MetaG R2_B_H2O_MG | ecosystem: Environmental > Aquatic > Non-marine Saline... | reverse complement strand
GAACGCGACCAGCGCGGCCACCGCAGTCGCCACGCCGAAGCCGGGGATGTCGTCTTCGAGCACAGGCAGGCTGTCGTCGACTGCCGTCGGTTCGAGCGACGGTCGGAGTTCGAACAGCCCCGCCTCGGTGGGTGCATGGACGATCGTGACGCGGGTGTCGGTCACGTCGACCGCGTAGGCCCCGCTGAACGACCCATCCGAGACGACGTAGGCACCCGAATCGGTCTCGGTGGCGTCGTGGGCATCCAGGATCCCACCGTAGGCCTCGGCGAACTCCGTGGCATCTCGGGCTGACTCCCATTGGATCGTCCAGACGTAGCCGTCATCCTCGCCGCGTGTGTAGGGGTAGAGCTTGTCACCAACCCAGCCGTCGGACGGCGCAGCGGAGTAGTTGTACTGGTCGTAGGCGACCGTGGCCTGTCTCAGCGAATCGGTATCGACCGTGTCGGCCCCGTACTCGGCGGCCTGATACCAGAACATGACATAGATTGAGGCCTCGCCGACGGTCTCCGCGCCGCTGATGCCTTCGTCGGGATACCGCTGCCAGCCGTCGGTCGACTCGTTGGCGACAGCGAGCGACGCGGCCTCGGGTGGCTGCCCGTGGATGATGGTGCTGGTCGTCTCGGGCGGCGAGGCGACGCGCTCATCGACGCCGTCCCATGCCTCGGTCGACCTGACCTCGTGGATGTAGGCCGGGCCGTCGGAGTACGGCTGGAGCAGGGTCAGCAGGATGCCCTGATTGCTGGGCGAGTCGCTGCTGCTGCCTGCGGTAGCTGGCTCGTCGAGACAGTCCCACTCGCCGGCGGCACAGCGCTCCTCGTAGCGGGCTTCGAGATAGCCCGCTTCGCCCTCGACGACGCCGTCGACCGCGAGATCAGCGTCCTGCGTCTCCGCGCGATACTGGGAACTCGTCAGATCGTACTGTTGGTCCTGCCACGCGTGGACGAGTTCGTGGACCAGCGTCCGCTCGCTGACGGTCGGTTCGTCGGGCGTCGACGAGACGATGACGATCTGGTCCTCCGATGGCATATAAAAGCCGTTGACTGCCGCGCCGACGGTCGAATCGATCGCCTCGGCCGACCGCTCGTTTTCGCCGACGATGAACAGCGCCTCCCAGACCTGATCGTTCCACTGCTCGAAGCTATCGGTCCGTGTGGCGTTGGTCAGGGCGCTGTCGGCGCGGAACGACTCACGGCTTCGGACCTCCACGTCGACCGACGACGCGAACTGCTCGCCGCGGAGGAACTCGACGCGGGCCATCGATCGGTCGACCAACCGATCGAGTTCCTCGTCGGTGAGATTCGTCGGCTTGTCGAAGCCGAGTTCGTCGTCGTGGCAAACCCCGTCGACACAGCCGAGCCGTGAGTCAGACCCCGAATCGCTTGCTACCTGGGGTGTCGAAGCGGTCGGCGACAGCGACGGGATGGACGATGGCGACTGGGCCGACGACAGCGACCGGGTCAGCGTCAGCGATCCGGAGTCGACACCGGCGGTGAGGGAGGGTCCGGCAGTGGGTGGGGCTCCGGTAACGGGTGCGGTTCCAGCGGTAGCGGGTCCGGCGGTCACAGCCGCCGGGGCAACTCCGGCCGAAAGAAGCAGGAAGGTCGTGAGGAAAACGGCAAGCCGGGTCATGAGGGGCTGTTAGTCGCCGAGGGATTACTCGGTTTCGGCCCACTCGCGGGCCGCCGACCGGAGTTCGGCATCCCGGTCGGTCTCGACGGTGAGTTCGGGGACGGCGGTCGGTTTACCGTCGTCGCCCAGCGCGACGAAGACGAAGGCGCTCTCGGTGGTCAGGGTACGCTCGCCGCTACGGGGTTGCTCGCGGAAGGCCCGGAGCCGGACTTTAATGGACGTCTCGCCGTGGTCGAAGACGTAGGCCTGAATAAAGGCGGTGTCGCCCTGGGGGATCGGTCGGCGGAAGTTCATCTGGTCGATGCTGGCGGTCACGCAGGTCTCGCCCGCAAACCGCATCGCCGCCATCGCGCCGACCTCGTCCATCCACTTCATGACGATTCCCCCGTGGGCCGTCTCGTAGTTGTTGGTGTGGTTGGGCTGGACGCGGTGGCGGTTCTCGATGAAGGTGTCCTCAACGGTTGGCATGATTTTAGTAAACACAGGCTACTTAAAAAGGGCCGTCGACCCGATGGAAACCGTCTTTTGAATGACGGGCGTTGGGTCGACTGGCCGATGACGAACGCACCGCTCTGAGACGGGGTGGCTCCTGTCGGTGACGAGCCCTATGAGTGCCGAGGCTTTTTTAAGACAGTCACGAGGAGAGCGCTGTCTCGACTGCCGATTCGGCACGCTCAACAGCGGCCAGTATCCGTGGGTCAAGGGCTGCAACAGCGGCATCGCTGTAAGGTTGGTCTCCACTCACCAGCAGTTCACGCGCTTCAGTGAGCAACGAAACCACCGTCGACAGCTGCTCGTCGGCCAGTCGACCGTCGCCTTGCTCGGCAGCGGTGGCTGCTCCGGCCGTCTGCTCGTGAGCGCGTGAGAGCCGATCCAGTACCCCGCTGTTCTCACGATCAGTAAGGCGGCGAGTTACGTCGCGTATCCCGGCGAGTTCGTCGACGAGCGTGGTTATAAGCGACTGCTTGCCGGTTTCGATCGCCGCACGGACTGCCTCGCCGTCCTCGTCGAAACTAGCAGGCCCGATCCGATAGGCTCCCAGCCGACCACCCCCGTCCTCGAGCTCGACCGTGTACTGCCCATCGCGGTGGACCGCCACCGCGAATCGGTCGTCTTCGACCGGTCGACCATCGTAGACGACCCCCGCAAACTCCTCGACGATGCGGACGTGAGCGATTCCGTTGGTCGACCGGCCGTCGCCGCGAATCCAGCCCGCGTCCTCGCGGGCGACCACCGTCAACGCGCCGTCGGCTCCCACCCGGAACAGCCCGCCGTCGTGGACGAATCGGTGGGCGAGCGGCGCGAAGCCGGGCCCGTTGACGACCAACTGGTGCTCGCCGGGGTCGACGCCCAGAAGGCCGAAAACGCCATCCCGCGTCACTGTCGCCTCCGGGTCACTGGCCAACCGCACCGCGACCTCGACCGGTAGCCGAAACAGGGAGACACCGACCACGTCCTCCAGCGCTTCGCGGGCGGCCCCAGAGAAACCATCGAGAGCGCCGCTCGCGTCCGAGCCGAGGTATCGAACCCGGCCGACAACACGGTTTAAAAGCCCCGGCGGGCGGTTGCCGTCGATTCGGTGGCGGTGGGCGGGGTCGGTGACATCGGCCAGCGGGTCAGTGTACCGCGGCTGTTCCCACGGAATCCCGACCGACGTGATATGGCTGGCATACAGAGCTTCGGCAAAGCCGGGGATGGCGAACTCGAAGCTCAGTTGCGGACCGACGAAGTCGTCGACCGACTCCCGGACGCTCGCCATCGACAGGAGTTGGTAGCTCACGTCGGCCGCGGTCGGGCTATCGGGGGCGGCGATCACCAGCCCCGGCTCCCGCAGCGGGAGGTCGGTTGGCGGCCGCGGCAAGCCACGCCAGTCGTCGACGGTTACCCGCTCGTCTATGAAATCGCTCCGATCGGTGGACAACGAGGGATGGCGGTCGAGTCGGTAGCCCTCCAGTTCCGGCATGACGAACGGCAGTCGCGCGCCCTCGTCGCGGGGCAGCCCGTAGGCAAAGGGCGTCGACAGCGACTGGGAGACGTCAAACAGGTCGTTGGTCACATCCGAACTCCAGTCGTCAGTCGGGAGGCGCTCGAAACTCGGGAGCACGCTGTTGACCTCGCTGGCGCTCGAATGGGAGCCGACCTCCGCGAGAATCGCTGGTCTACGGTCGGCCGACAGATCGGGATCGAGAAACTCGTTGTTGGGGCTCGCCCGCGAGTGGGCGCTCGCCGAAATCAAGAGTGGGCTGGCAGTCTCGCGATCGACGAACACCTGCAGGAGTTCCCAATCGTGCCAGTGGAAGTTGACGGTGAACTGATCGAACACGGAGTAACACCAGTACTGGATCGCGTCGACACCGTCGGCGGCCTCGACGACGCGATAAAAAACGGTCGGCGCCGGTGGCGTTCCCGTTTCGTTAAAGGCTGCAGTGTACTCGTCGAGGGCGGTGTAGCCGTCGACGACCGACCCGCCGGCGGTCTCGATGGCGTACGGCCGGGGATCGGTGGGATACCACTTTTCGAGGGCACCGAAGTAGAGATCCGGCGCGTACCGGGCGACCAGTTCGGGCACTGCGTCGGGGACCGACGCCGGCGGTGCCGAGAGTGGCTCCGGCGGCGCGCCGGGTTGTGAGAGCGTCCACGCCCCGGCGAGTCCGGTGCCGCCGAGTGCGGCGAGTGCCGCGTAGGCGAGGACGCGCCGTCGACCGTCTTCGGGCCCGTCGTCTCCATCCTTCTCTGTCGGTGCCATACGTATCTGCGTTCGATAGGTGTGAGGGGTATAACTGTCTTCTCCAGGAGCCAGTAGCCAACCACCGATCCGACAGGGACGTGTTTCAAGCAGCGAACGAACCACGAGCTGCCGGTCGACAGTGTCAAACTCGTCCAGTCATCGGCAGGGTCGTCGCTGTCGATCACTGGTAGCGGAATGGACAAACAGCCAGCCTGCGTGTCGACGGCTGGACTCGTGTTACTCGTCGGACTCGTCTTTCGGCGTGCCGTCGAGGTGGTACTCCGCGGAGTTGTCCCGCGGCTCGTAGCCGAGGATCTCGCGGGTTGGCTCGATATCGTAGTACTTCCGATCGTTGTCGGAGATGCCGTAGACGATCTCGTAGCCGTAGTCGGCTCTGACACAGCAGTCGAACAGATGCGCACAATCAGTGTAGGAGAGCCACATCGCCTGACCGCGCTCGTAGTTGCGTGGCGGGTGAGATTCGGTCAGATTACCGATGCGGACACAGACGACAGACAGATCGTGTTCGTCGTGGTAGTAGCGGGCCAGCGTCTCGCCGGCGGCTTTGGAGACGCCGTAGAGGTTGGTGGGTCGAGGAAGTTCGGTGCCGTCGAGGCGGTAATCGTCGTGATCGCGGTAGATGTCGGGCTTGCGTTCGTCCTCGTAGAAGCCGACGGCGTGGTTCGAGGAGGCGAACACTACTTTGTCGACATCGACCTCGACGGCGGCCTGCAAGACAGTTCGGGTGCCGTCGATGTTGTTCCGCAGGACGCTCTCCCACGGCGCGTTGGGACGCGGATCGCCTGCGAGGTGGATGATCACCTCACAGCCACGGGCAGCCTCCTTGACCGCCTGTTTGTTGCTCACGTCGGCGACATAGACGTCACTGTTGTCGATTCCGTCCGGGAGTTTCCCTCGGGGAAGCGGCTCACGATCCAGCAATCGCCAGTCGTGGGCCTCACCGAGATCCCGAAGGATGGCCTGCCCGACCCGACCGCCAGCCCCGGTCAGCAGCACAGATCTCGCCATTCATTCGGCAAAGCGTGTACGATGCGTAAGTATCGCGCGGTTCGGTTCCGCCAGTGTGACGTGTCGACACCCGTCCACCGACACTGCCGAACGAAAGCCGACAGCACTTAACTCACCGCTCCGAAGGGAACGTATGGTTACCGACGCCCAACAGGCCTGTTTCGAGGCCGGCATCAAATTCGGTTCGCTCTACCACCAGTTCGCTGGCACCCCAGTTAGCCCCGACAGCACCCGCAGTCTCGAAGCCGCGATGGCCGAGGCCATCGAGAACCAGCCGTTCTGTGAGTCGGTCACCGTCGAGATTGACGACGACCGCGTCGGCGAGGCGATCGACCACGAAAACGGCTATACGGAGCTCACGGGCAGCCTCATGACCGTCGAAATGCGGATCGACTACGAGGGTGTCACCGCTCGCACGCGCATGGCAATGGAGGACGGCTACCCGCTGATGAAGCTCCTCAACGTCGACGAGTAGTCCCGTCCGCAATCCCCGATTCACCCGCCCAGCGGGCCGGTTTCACTTTCACTTTCGGGCTCGTTTTTATACCATCGGAGATCAATCGTTATATATGAGCCAGACCAGCTTCGATGACGACGACCTGTTCGGCGAGGCCGCCGAAGAGATGAGTGCGGACGTCGAGGAGCATCTCGACGAAGCCCGCGCCGAACTCCCGGCCCCAGACTCGATCTGGGAGACCGAAGCGGACAACGTGCTGGGTGTTCTCAACGGCCTGAAATCCGCCCTCAACGTGGGCGAGGCCGCCGGCCACCTCCGGCAGGCTAAAAAGTGGTTTACACTGGGGTCGCGGGCCGACGCTTTCGAGAACCCCGAGGAGCTTCAAGAAGAAATCGAGACCGTCGAGGAACTCCTCGAAACTGTCGACGAGGCCAGCGACGAGGTGAGCGAACTCACCGCGACGATTCCGGCCCTGCGCGGCGACCTTCAGGATGCCCACGAGGCCGCCGACGAGGCCGCTAGCGCGGAGTCGAGCAGCGAGGCCGCCGAAGCCGAAGAAGCCGAATAACGGCCGCTGTTTGCGACAGTTGGCTGTTGTGCCCGATAAAAAAGTCACACCGAGTCGTAACTCCGGGCCGAGTCTCCCTCGTCAGCAGCATCGGATTCCGATGGGGCGGTGCTGCTCTCGCTGATCGGGGCGAGTCCCGGTGTCGACAGGGAAAGAGCCTTGAGTCGGCTGTCGAAACCTCCAGCATGACACTCGCCGAACTCGTCGGCGACCTTCGTGCGGAGGCCTGCCGGGCGAACGAGCGCCGACTGCTGGTGTTGGCCGGGCCACGGGAGGCGGGCATCGACGCCGCCTACAGCGTTATCGAGTCGACCGACGTTGGCCCGGAAGGCGTGAGTTTCGTCACCACACGCGAGGGGTTCCGGTTTCACCGGCTGCCGCCAGCAGGCGCAGGCGATCTGCTTGGGACCACTCGCGAAATCGTCGTTCTTGACTGCCACGAAGCGTTTTCGGCGAACACCCTCGGACAGGTCGCGGGCGCGGTCGACGGCGGCGGTCTGCTCGTCTTGCTTACCCCGCCGCTGGCGGAGTTGCCCGGCCAGCTCGACGCGCTCGTCGACCGAGTCGCCGTACCACCGTTCGACCGCTCGGCGGTCGACAACCGCTTTCGCCACCGGCTGGTCGAGACGCTCACCACCCATCCGGGCGTCGCCATCGTCGACGTCGAAGCCCGAGAGGATGCCGACAGCTCGCTGTCGGTCAGCGTCGACCGCGACGGGCTCACCCAGCCAGCGATCGAGCAGTCACCGGAGCCGAACCGTCGATCGGCCGACCGGCGCGGGACGCCGTTTCCGAGCGACGCCTTCGCTGCCTGCCTGACCGACGATCAGGCCCGCGCCGTGGCCCATCTCTCGGCGCTCTCGGAGCCGGGCCACGCGGTCGTTCTCGAAGCCGACCGGGGACGGGGGAAATCCAGCGCTGCGGGGTTGGCCGCGGGTTCGCTGGCGGCCGCCGGCCGCGACGTGCTCGTCACCGCCCCCACTTTCGAGAACGCGGCCCCGATTTTCACCCATGCCGAGCGACTCCTCGATCGGCTTGGGGTGTTGTCGACGGCCGCCAACACCGACCGGCCGCGACTCACCACCACGACCGGCGGCCGGATTCGGTTCCGAACCCCGCCGGAGGCAACGGCACTGGCCGATGCGGTCGGTATCGTCATCGCCGACGAGGCCGCCGCAATCCCCGTTGAACGCCTCGAATCGCTGTTGGTGGCCCCATCGGCGGCGTTCTGTACGACCGTCCACGGCTACGAGGGAACCGGTCGCGGCTTCGCCGTGCGGTTTCGCGACCGACTGGCCGAGAGCCGCCACAGGCTTAACGATGTCGAGCTACAGGAACCGATCCGATATGCCCGCGGCGACCCCGTCGAGTCGTGGCTGTTCCGGACGCTGCTGCTCGATGCCCAGCCGCCGGTCGACCAACTGGTTGACGAGGCTACCCCCGAGAATGTCACCTACCGCCAGCTCACCCAAGACGAGCTTGCGAGCGACGAACAGCTCCTCCGCTCGGTGTTTGGGTTATTAGTAGCCGCCCACTACCGAACAGAGCCGACCGATCTGGTGCGACTGCTGGATGCCCCCAATCTGGAAGTCCGGGCGCTCGAACACGAGGGACACATCGTGTCGGTCGCCGTGTTGGCCCGCGAGGGGGGACTCGACGCCGACCTACGGGCGGCGATGTACGAGGGCCAGCGCGTGCGTGGGAATATGCTCCCCGATGTGCTCACGAGCCAACTCCGGGACGAAGCCGCCGCCGAGTTGGTCGGCTCCCGCGTGATGCGGATCGCCACCCATCACGCGGCCCGGTCATCTGGGCTCGGTTCGTACCTCTTGAACCAGTGTTACGTGGAGTTCGAAGACCGCGTCGACTGGCTCGGCGTCGGCTACGGGGCGACCCAACGACTGCTCGATTTCTGGCAGGCTAACGGCTACCGGACGGTCCACCTCTCGATCACCAGCAACGACCGTAGCGGCGAGCACTCGGCGCTCATGCTGCGGCCCTGTTCGGCGGCCGGACGGGAGCTAACTGAGCGACACGTCGAGCGGTTCCGCGAGCGGATCGGCGCGACGTTGTGCGACGCGCTGTCGGGCCTCGATGCGGATGTCGTCCGCGGGGCACTCGCGGCCGCCGGACCGCTGGAGACCGACCAACTCCGACAGTTGGACGACCGCGACTGGCAGGTAATCGCCGGAGTCGGCTACGGGCCCGGAACCTACGAGGCCGCCCCCCACCTGTTCCGCACCGTAGCCATGGCCTACCTTTTAAATCCGTCCGGTGATCTCTCGGATCGACAGGCGCGGCTCCTCGTTCGGAAGGTCCTGCAGGGCGAGCCGTGGGAGTCGGTCGCCTCGGGGCTTGTGTTCCCGTCGACGAGTCAGTGTATGCGGGAGATGGGTGCGATCGCACGAGTATTCTGTGAGGCGTTCGGTGGCGATGTGGCTGCCGCCGAGCGCGAGCGATACAACTGAGCCGACACTCGGGTGACCGCAGGGGTTAGAGACTGCCTACTCCGTTCTAACTGTTTAAAAGAAGCCGTAGTCCTCGACGGTCTGCTCGTAGCAGTCGATATACTGGTCGGTGACCGGGTCGTGATCGTACTGTTCGTAGTTGGGATTGACTGTCCGGTGGTCCATCTCTTCGGCGGCGATGATCTCGTCGGCCAACTCTTGGGGCGTCGACACCATACTGCCGCGGGTTCCGGGGAGGCGAGATTTGCGTTCGATCAGTTCGTGGGCCGCCGAGTCGATCTGATACTCCGCGATACCGACACAGCCGCAGGCCAACCCCCATAGCAGTTCGGTGGCGAACGGCTCGTGAGTCGCGGTCTGGGCGAACACCTGTGCACCTTTAAAAATGGGGACGCGTTCGGCTTCGGGGAGTTCGCCGAGGAAGGCGATCCGCTCCCGAATACGGAGGTCTTTGGCGGTACGTTTGGCGTCCTCGAGGGCGGGGCCGGAGCCGATAACTGCGGCCTGCCACTCCCGGCTGCGGAGTTCGGCGAGGGCGAGCAGAAACGTCTCGACGTTTGCGTCCTCGTCGAGGCGGCGGCTGTAGACGTAGTCGATCCGGTCGTCGACCGCTGCGGACTCGACGAGCCCGAAGTCGATACTCGGCGGGATCACGGTGATATCGTCTTCGGGACCGTCGTGGCCACGGATCACCGTTTTGACCGTCTCCGAAGGGGCGATCAGCGCGTCGGCGCTCCGGCCGAGCTTCCGGTAGTCGGCGTTGGATTCGTCGACCCGATCGGCCCACCAGTCGACGACAAGCGGGGTGCGGAGGAGTCGGCAGGCGGTTTTGGCTGCTCTGGCGTGGCCGACGGGGCTGTTAGGGACGTGGACAACATCAGGGGCCGTCCGTCGGAGGGCGAAGGGGAGTTTGGAGACGAACAGCCGTGAGGAGAAGTCCCCGTCGACCGCCCGATAGGTGATATCGTCCTGCTCGAAGGTCGGATGGGAACCGTCCCACCACCGTCCGCAGAGCACGTGGACATCGTGGCCGCGATCCGCCAGCAACCCCGAAAGCCGGGCCAGTCGGCGGGTTACATAGGTGTCACGCGTGTGGAGCGTATACATCGAGACGAACGCGACACGCATTGTTCGGCCCGAAGGATGCAGGCGGTAAAAACCCCGGCGATCCGACCCGAAACGGTTTGTCGACGGCCCGCCTCACACCTCGTATGTACGACATCGAACGCTACCTCAACGTTCGCAGCGCCTCCCGGCCGAGCTTCGGCCCCGAGGGTGACCGACTCTGCTTCCGGCTCAATACGACCGGCACGCCACAGCTCTGGAGCCTCACCGACCCCGGCGCGTGGCCCGAACAGCACACCTTCTTCGACGAGCGAGTCACCTTCGCCGACTACTCGCCAGAGCGACAGGAGGTCGTCTTCGGCAAGGACACGGGCGGCAACGAGCGCACCCAGTTCCATCGCCTCGATCTGACCGACGGCACGATCGTCGACTGCACCCAGCATCCCGACGCTAAACACCGCTGGGGTGGCTGGAGTCACGACGGCGAGCAGTTCGCTTTCGCTTCGAACCGCCGCGAGGAGTCGGTGTTCGACGTCTACGTACAGGACCGCGATGCGGTCGGCGAGGCGGCCGAACTCGTTTATATGGGCGACGGCTGGCTCTCGCTTGCGGGGTGGAGCCCCGATGACAGTCGACTCATCGTCCACCAAGCCTACTCGGGGTTCGACGGCGACCTCTACGTGCTCGACATCGAGACCGGTGAGAGCGACCATCTGACGCCCCACGAGGGGTCGATCCGGTACAACAGCGCCAGTTGGGGGCCGGACGGCGAGAACATCTATCTCGTCACCGACCGGGAGACCGACACCCTCCGGCTCGAACGGCTCGCCGTCGACTCCGGCGAGTTTGCGGTCGTCGACACCGAGGGCCGCGACCACGCGGGCGACGAGTGGAACGTCGGCGGGCTGGCGGTCGACGAGGACTCTCGGCGGATCGTCTACGGGCGGAACGTCGAGGGGCACACCGAATGGACGGCGGGCGAACTCGTCGCCCCCGACCGGATCGACCCCTTCCCCGACCCCGACCTGCCGCGGGGCGTCTCCGGCGGGGTGAGCTTCGGCCCCGATGGCGACCGGTTCGCCCTTACGGTCACAGCCGACACCGAGAACGCCAACGTCTATGTGGTCGACAGCCGGTCGGGCGAAACCGAACGCTGGACCGATGCGCCGACCGCCGGGATTCCCCGCGAGACGTTCGTGCGGTCGGAACTCGTCCACTATCCGACCTTCGACAGCCGGGAGATTCCAGCGTTCTTCTCGTTGCCCACCACCGACACCGGCTCCGGCGAAACGCCGGTGATCGTCGACATCCACGGCGGTCCCGAATCACAGCGCCGGCCCTCGTTCAACAGCGTCAAACAGTACCTGCTCGCCAACGGGTACGCCGTCTTCGAGCCGAACGTCCGGGGGTCGTCGGGGTACGGTAAATCGTATGCCGCCCTCGACGACATCGACAAGCGGATGGACTCGGTAAGGGATTTACAAGCGGCCGTCGAGTGGCTGCACGATCATCCGGCAGTCGACCCCGACCGGATCGTGGCGATGGGTGGCTCCTACGGCGGCTTCATGGTACTGGCGGCGATAAGCGAGTATCCCGAGCTCTGGGCCGCCGGCGTCGACATCGTCGGCATCGCCAACTTCGTCACGTTTCTCGAAAACACCGGCGAGTGGCGGCGCAAACTCCGGGAAGCCGAGTACGGCTCGCTCGACGAGGACCGGGAGTTCCTCGAATCGATCTCGCCGATCAACAGGGTCGAGGCGATCGATGCGCCGCTGTTCGTGCTGCACGGTAAAAACGACCCCCGCGTGCCGGTCGACGAGGCCGAACAGATCGCCGACGAGGCCCGCGAGCAGGGAGTCCCGGTCGAAAAGCTCGTCTTCGACGACGAGGGCCACGGAATAACGAAGCTGGAAAATCGGATCGAGGCCTACCGGGCGATCGTCGAGTTCCTGTCGACGCACCTCGAGTAGAAGCGACCGGCCTGCCGTTAGGTCGGGACACCGAGGGCCTCGAAGCCGACGAGACCGAGGCTGTTGAGCACCACGAGCGCGGCGACCGCGACCAGCCACGCGACCAGCCCGATACCGGCGGCAGCCCCCCAGCCGCCGGGGTACTGCCAGTTGATGATGCCAACCCATGCGACGAGCGTCAACAGCGGCCCCAAAAGCGGAATAAACCCGAAAAAAAGGCTCACGATCGCCCACGCAAGCGCACCCAGAAGGGCCGTTACGGCCGCCCGGCCGACCGCAGTGTCGGCATCGATGACCAGCCGCGCACCGGCGTAGATCGCGATCGTCCCGATGATCAGGTTGACGAGCAGGACGATCAGCGAGCCGGTGAGTGATTGGAGGATCATTCGCCGTCACCCTCTTCGGTCGATTCGCCGCCCTCTTTCCAACTGAGTTGGACGGTCACTTCGGTAATATCGTCGCCGAGCAGCCGCGAGCGCTCGTCGACGGTCGTCTCGACGGTGAGCTCCGCCCCGGGGTGGACGTCGACAGTTTTGTTCCCGACCGGCACGATCCAAGACTGCCGATCATCGCCGAGGCCACTCCCGAGCGATCGAAGATGCTCCGCGGCATCAGACCGTGACAGCGTCGCCTCATGATTCGTTTTATCGGCCATATTTGTCCGAAGTACCACAGCCAAACTAATCAGTATATTGGCAATTTCTGTGTCTGTCTCCAATCCCGATATGCCTCACTGGCCCGTGGGTCCCTGCCAGCGACCGTCTCGTGAGAGTGTTTATCAGGATCGAATATCTATCGGATTGTATGATAATCCGTCGACTCGTTGCTTGTCTCATCACAGCAGTCAGCAGTGGCGAGTCGGCGGCGCGAAGCCAGTCGACAGGCGGGCGGGCGGCCGAGAGGGAGTCGAAGGGGTGGATGTCGGACCGCGGGCAGTCGGAGCTGGTGGGAACCGTGTTGATCCTCGGCCTGTCGATGGCGGTCATCGGCACCTCGGTCGGGTTGGGTGGGGTCGCGCTGGCCGATCTGGTGTCGACGGCCGAAGCCGACAACGCCGAAAACGGGCTGTCACAGCTGAGTTCGAAAGTGAGTCTGGTCGCGCTGGGTGATGCGGACTCACAGCGGTTCAGTCTCGGGCTGATGCGCGAGGGAACGGTGTCGGTCCAGCCGGAGACGGGCTCGATCACGATCTCGAACGTGACCGACGACTCGCGGGACGAACTGTTCAACTCTTCGCTGGGCGCGATCGTCTACACCGGCGAGAGCCGCGAGGTCGCCTATCAGGGCGGCGGCATCTGGACGAAACACGGAGACAACAGCAGCCTTTCGTCGCCGCCGGAGTACCACTACCGCGGGACGACGCTGACACTGCCGATCATTCAGGTCACCGGTGAGGGAGCAATCGGCGGCCGGCCCAGCGGCCGGATCACGCCGGTCGATGTCGCCACTGACGCCGTCCCCGATGTGTCGACGCCGCTGGAAACCGGCAGGATCGAAGTCAAGATCCAAAGCGAGTATTACGAAGGCTGGTACGAGTACCTCACAGAGCGGTCTGAAGGCGACACGCAAATCTACCATACCAACAACACGGTTGTGTCGACGCTCACAGTCCCCGAAGAGGTGATATTCGAGGATACCGTCCTCTCCGTTCAAGACTCGTATGATGCACGCGGAAGCACCGACATCGACGGCGAGATCGAAGACAACGCCGTCCATCGGTCGGCGGACTCCCTCATCGAATCGAAGATCGCTGACGCGAAAGACGACGGCAGTATCGACAGTGACTGTCTTAACGATAATACAGGCCCCTGTGATCTGTCCGCGGGCACCTACTTCGTCGACGGCGAGCTCACCAGGTCGGAGAACGTTGATATCGATACCAGCAGCGGCAACGTGACGATCATCGTTAACGGCACCATGGATATTGGCGGTTCTAAAGTCACAGTGACCGATGACAGCGCCAACCGCACCGAATACTACATCAAGGGTTCGTTCAGCGCCAACAGCAAAAACGCGTACGTCGGGACCGCCGACTCCGGAGCCGAAGCCGACCGCAACATCCTGCTCATCGGCGATCAGTTCCTCGACGACAGTAACGGCAATGCCGGTACGTATGAAGCGATCATTTACGCTCCCGACGCCGATATCACCACGAACGGCAACGCTGCCATCACCGGCTCACTCGTTGCTAACAGCCTTGATGTGGGTGGGACAATCGATATAAAACACGATGCGTCGGTCGACGGAACCGTCCTCCAGATCGCTGGCGGCGATAATCTACTCACCTACCTCCACGTCAGCCACAACGAAGTCCGCGTCGACCTCAACTGAGCGGCGTCCCGATCTGTGCCGTCTGTTCCGGGTGGAGACCCTTTCCAGTGTGGTCGACCGTGGCGAAGGCACTGATTACGACCATGCACTGCTCAGCGGTTGAAGAATCAAACAGTGGGTTTGGGCAGATTGTGAACCACGGTCGCTCACTCCGTTCGCTCCCTGATTCAAATCTGCCAGCACCCATCTCGATTTTACGGACTCCTCGCTCCGCTCACGGCTACGCCATTTGCTTCGCTCGTCGTTGCGAGAAATCAAAAAGTGGGTTTGGGCAGATTTGAACTGCCGGCCTCCTCCATGTCAAGGAGGTGTCATAACCAGACTAGACCACAAACCCGATCTGGTGTTGCTTTCTGACGCAACTTAGTGTATCCCGGGGATGTAATTTAAGGTTTCGAATCTTCGCTCCGGCTGGTGGTTTTCCACATGGTGCCACACCACGACCCCACAGCCCCCCAGACCGTCGACACGCCACTCCCACACGTCCCATCAGCCACGTTGCTTGCCACCACGACACAAACACACGGATCGCCGATAAGGTTTTACCAATGTACAAACTTGTACATCACAAGACGATCCCATACACTGGTGACTAACAATGCAGAATTATATTCGGCGAGTGACCGAGGGCGAGGACTTGACACAGGACGAAGCACGCGAGGCGGCGACCGCCGTCTTCGATGGGGCCACCGAGGCCCAGATCGGCGCGCTGCTGTCGGCCCTCCGCGCAAAGGGCGAAACTGAAACCGAGATCGCGGGCTTCGCACAGGGGATGCGCGATGCCGCCCGGACGATCACCCCCGACCGCACGCCGCTAGTCGACACCTGCGGCACCGGCGGCGACGACTACGATACGATCAACGTCTCGACGACCAGTGCCATCGTCGCCGCAGGCGCTGGCGTCCCGATCGCCAAACACGGCAACTACTCCGTCTCTTCGTCCTCTGGCAGCGCCGACGTGCTCGAAGTCGCCGGTGTGACCGTCGACGCCGAACCCCCCGCGGTCGAGGATGCCATCGAGGCCGACGGCATCGGCTTCATGCTCGCGCCCGTCTTCCACCCCGCGATGAAGGCCGTCATCGGCCCGCGCAAGGAACTCGGGATGCGCACCATCTTCAACGTCCTCGGCCCGCTGACCAACCCCGCGGGTGCCGAGGCCCAACTGCTCGGCGTCTACAGTCCCGAACTCGTTCCCGTCATCGCCCGCGCGCTCACGCAGATGCCGGTCGACCGCGCACTGGTCGTCCACGGCTCGGGGATGGACGAAATCGGCCTCCACGACGAGACCACAGTGGCCGAGGTCGACGACGACTCCATCGAGGAGTACACGCTCACACCCGAGGACTTCGGCCTCGATTCGGCCCCGATCGCCGACGTTGCGGGCGGAACCCCCGAGGAGAACGCCGCCGATCTCGAAGCGATCCTCACCGGCGAGGAGAAGGGGGCCAAACGCGACCTGATCCTCGCCAACGCGGGGGCGGCAATCTACATTGCGGGCGAGGCCGACTCGTTGACTGACGGCGTTGAGGCCGCCGCCGCGGCAATCGACAACGGCGACGCAGCGGCCAGACTGGAAGCGCTCCGCAGCGGGACCGCCGATACCGCTGAGCCGGATGTGGAGGCCTAATGGCCCGCGTCAAGATCTGCGGACTCACCGACCCCGCCGACCTCCGGGCGGCCATCGAGGCCGGGGCCGACGCCGTGGGGATTATCTCCTCGGTGCCGGTCGACACCCCACGCGAGGTCGACCGTGGGGCGGCCGCCGAACTGGTCGCCGAGGTGCCACCGTTTGTCACCGCAACGCTGGTCACGATGCCCGAGGATGCCGACCACGCGGTCGACCTGGTTCGAGCGATCCGCCCCGACGTGATCCAGCTCCACGGCGAGTTCGACGCCGACGATATCGGCTACATCCGTGCCGAGACTGGCATCAAAGTGATCCCGACGATCGACGACACCGACACCGAGCGCGCCCACGAACTCGACGAGGCTGCCGACGCGATTCTCGTCGACTCGACGACCGACGAGGGCGCTGGTGGCACCGGCGAGACCCACGACTGGGAAGCCACTGGAAATCTCGCCGAAAGCCTCAGATCACCGGTGATTCTCGCAGGGGGACTCACCCCGGACAATGTCGCCGAGGCGGTGCGGACCGCCGCCCCCTTCGCGGTCGACGTGGCTTCGGGGGTCGAACGCGACCCCGGCCGGAAAGACCACACCGCGCTGGCGACGTTCGTCCAGAACGCGGGCCGCGAGCTGGAGGTGCCGGTATGAGCACCGCAACCGACCACATCAGCCTCGACCGCGACCGAGAGGCGTTCGTCGACCTCGTTGGCGACCACGAGGAGCCGGTCGTCGCTCGGGTGGCAGTCACGCTGGACGTCGACACCTCACCGCTGGCCGCCTACGCCGCGCTGGCCGACCGGAGCCCCTACAGCTTCCTGTTGGAGAGCGCCGAAAAGACCGCTTCCTCGGACCCCGACGGCGCGTTCGCCCCCGACACCCACGCCGAGCGCCACGCCCGCTACTCGTTCGTCGGCTACGACCCCGAAGCGATCGTCTCGGTGTATCCGGATCGCACCGAGGTCGACCGCCTCGGCCCGGCGGCTGACCTGCTGGTCGACGCCTACGCAGGCGACGCCGAAACCCAGGGGGATGTTCCGGATCGGCTCCGGCGGGGCTTGCCTGCCATCGACCGGGTCGGCTTTCCCGAGACGGATCGTCGACAGCTTTCTGGAGGGCTTGTCGGCTTTGTTGCCCACGAGACTGTCTACGATCTCGTGCTCGATGACGTGGGACTCGACCGCCCCGACTCCGGCCTCCCGGATGCCCAATTCGCACTCACGACCCGGACGGTCGTCTTCGATGACGCCGAGGGAACCGTCCAACTGGTCTTCACGCCCGTCATCGCTTCCGACGAGGACCCCGGCGAGCAGTACGACGAACTGCGACGAGAAGCGGCCGACATCGCCGAGACGCTCGCGGCGGCAACCGACCCCAAAACGGGTGGTTTCGAGCACACCGGCGAAACCGCCGGGCCACAGGACGCCTACGAGGAGGCAGTCCGGACAGCCAAACAGCACGTGCTCGATGGCGATATTTATCAGGGCGTTATCTCTCGCCGCCGCCAGCTCACCGGCGACGTCGACCCGGTCGGTCTCTACGAGGCGCTGCGGGAGATCAACCCCTCGCCGTATATGTATCTCATGGCCCACGACGACGTTTCGATCGTGGGGGCGAGCCCCGAAACCCTCGTCTCCGTGCAGGGCCGAGAGATCGTCTCGAACCCGATCGCGGGCACCTGCGCGCGCGGGACCAGCCCGGTCGAGGACCGACGGCTGGCCGGAGAGATGCTCGCCGACGACAAGGAGCGCGCCGAGCATACGATGCTCGTCGACCTCGCGCGAAACGATGTTCGCCGCGTGTCCGAGCCCGGCAGCGTCACCGTCGAGGAGTTCATGAGCGTCCTCAAATACAGCCACGTCCAGCACATCGAATCGACCGTGACGGGCCGTATGGCCGAGGAGTACGACGCCTTCGACGCCGTCCGCGTGACGTTCCCCGCCGGGACACTCACCGGTGCACCGAAGGTGCGAGCAATGGAGATCATCGACGAACTCGAACTAACGCCGCGGGGTGTGTATGGTGGGGGTGTGGGCTACTTCTCCTGGAGCGGCGACGCCGAACTCGCGATCGTGATCCGTACGGCAACGATCGATCACAGCGGTGAGGAAGACGAGATCACCGTGCAGGCAGGGGCCGGGTTAGTCGCCGACAGCGACCCCACCTCGGAGTACGAGGAGACCGAACAGAAGATGGACGGCGTCCTTGCGGCCATTGACCGGATCGAAGGGGGCAACCAATGAACGTCCTGTTCGTCGACAACTACGATTCGTTCACCTACAACCTCGTCGAGTACGTCTCCGAGACTCGCGTGCCGGACGGCGACGGCGGCGACCAGCCGATTGACGTGACGGTGCTGAAAAATACGGCGTCGCTCGGCGAGATTCGGGCGGCCGAGCCGGACGCGGTCCTGATCAGTCCGGGACCGGGCCATCCGAAACACGCCCGCGACGTGGGTGTGACGATGGATGTGCTCCGGAAAATCAGCACCGAGGTGCCGACCTTGGGTGTCTGTCTCGGCCTCGAAGCGGCGGTCTACGAGTACGGCGGCAGTGTGGGCCACGCCCCCGAACCGATCCACGGGAAGGCCTACCCGATGGACCACGACGAGCAGGGCGTCTTCGCGGGCCTCGAGCAAGGGTTTCAGGCCGGTCGGTATCACTCACTCATCGCGACCGAGGTGCCCGACTGCTTCGAAATCTCGGCGTCGACCGACCACAAGGGCGAGGAGTTAGTGATGGGTGTCCGTCATCGCGAGTACCCGATCGAGTGCGTCCAGTTCCACCCCGAAAGCGTGCTCACGGCTGTGGGTCACGATTTGATTCACAACTTCCTGACGGCGGCAGCGGCGTTCGAAAAACGGGCCGTCGACGCCGACGCTTAAATAAGGCCGAACTGCGTGAGAACCAGCGCGGCACCGACCAACACCACGCCGATGGTGACGAGTCGCCACGCGATTTTGAGGACGACACGGCAGACAACGAGGACGATCAACATCCCGATGAGGGCGACGAGCAACTGCCCGAGTTCGGTCCCAAGCAGTCCCGTCTGTGAGAGGGCTCCGAGGAGGCTATTCAGTGACATACCGGCCTTCATCGGTGTGTGAAAATAAACGTATGGGTAGCTGATCTATCAGCTGCACTACTTTCACTATATACTGAATCGGTAGCGCGCCAGTCGACGCCAGCTTTCGGCCATCTCGGGGCCGATTATTTGAATTTTACTTTCACTCCGAATCACGTAGTCTTATACTGGTTCCCCCTGTACCAATGTTACCGACTGAGGGTCGACGGTGTCGACTTGATAGTCATCCCGCATTTCTCGCTAGCGACAGCGTTAACGAACGAAACTCAGGTTTCGCTACTGCAACCAAAGCTGTTATGAGGGTTCCATGGGTACAATATTCCCGTCCCAAATGAGTGTTCAACTGATGAGTACATCGACTGAAAACCCCGTCCAGCCCGTTGCAAACGCCGAGGAGTGGTCCGCGTGAGCGGCACCGATCTCTCCGCCGACGAACTCGAACTGCCGATCAAACGCACCACCGGCGACACGCTCGAAGACCGCCTAACGAGCAACGCCTACAACAACATCCTCCCCGCCCGGTATCTCCGCAAGGACGCCGACGGCAACCTCGCCGAGAGCCAAGAGGAGCTGTTCGAACGCGTCGCCCAGAACGTCGCCCTCGCGGAGGCCGTCTTCGAGGCCGACAAACAGGACCTCGAAATCACGGTCACCCCCGACCAGATCAAACCCGACCACCCACGCCGCGACGAGCTCGCCGCGGAGGTCTTCGGCAAAGGCACGACCGCAGACGACGACGCCGAAGCCACGCTATCGGTCTACAACGTCAACAAGTTCTCCTACGAGACGATCGTTGCCGAACTTCCCGACTCGGTTGCGAGCCACGTCGAGGACGTCGCCGACGAGTTCGAGGAGCTGATGACCCAGTTGTCCTTTATGCCGAACTCGCCGACGCTAATGAACGCTGGCGACGAACTCCAGCAGCTGTCGGCCTGTTTCGTCGACTCACCCGGCGACGACATCACCGACATCCACCAGACGATGAAGGAGGCCGCCGAGGTCTTCCAGTCCGGCGGTGGCATGGGGTATGCCTTCTGGAAGCTCCGTCCCTACGGCGACTCCGTCGGTTCTACTGGCGGCATCGCCTCCGGGCCGATCACGTTCATGCGCACCTACGACCAGATGTGCGAAACCATCGCTCAGGGTGGGGCCCGACGCGGGGCACAGATGGGCGTCATGCGCGTTTCGCATCCGGACGTCATCCAGTTCATCCACGCCAAAAACAAGGACGTCTCGCTGGCCCACTCGCTGCGGCTCAACGACCCCGACGACTTCACGCACAACTCCTTTGCCGATGCGCTCGAAGAGGCCCGCGAGCTGATCGACGAGGACGGCAAAGTCCCCAAATACCTCCGGAACGCCGTCGAAGGTCACCTTTCGAATTTCAACATCTCGGTCGGCATCACCGACGACTTCATGGAGGCGCTGTTCAACGACGAGGAGTTCACCTTCACCAACCCCCGAACGGAGGAACCACACATCTCGACGCCCGAGACGAAGGAGCTGTACGACCTCCACGGCCTCGGCGAGTACGTCGAAGTCGGCGAGGAGCTGTCGATCCCGGCCGAAGAGCTGTGGCAACACATCGTCAACGGGGCCCACGAGAACGGCGAGCCCGGAATCATCTACCTCGAACGCGTCAACAAGGAACACTCCTTCGACGTCGAGGAACACCCCGACCACGAGGTCCTCGCCACCAATCCGTGTGGCGAGCAGCCACTCGAAGAGTACGAGGCCTGTAACCTCGGCCACATCAACCTCTCGACGCTGGCCGACACGGACTCGCCCGACTGGCGCGTCTGGTACGACAACCACGGCGACGACTACAGCGGCCTCAACGAGGCTGCCGAAGCCTTCATGCAGGAGGCCGTCGACATGGAGGCGTTCAACCGCCGCATCAAGTCGGGGACCCGCTTCCTCGAAAACGTCGTCACGATGTCGGACTTCCCGGTCGACGAGATCGAGCAGAAGGTCCGCGAGATGCGGAAGATCGGCCTCGGCATCATGGGGCTGGCCCAACTCTACATCCAGCTCGGCGTCCGCTACGGCTCCGAAGAGGGCAACGCCATCGCCGAAGAGCTGATGACCCACATTAACCACGAGTCGAAGTGGGCCTCCCACGAACTCGCCGAAGAGCGCGGTCCGTTCGCCGACTACGAGGATTCGAAGTACGCCAACCCCACCGACTACCGCGAGTGGTTCGAACACCACACCGGCGAGGATGCCGACGAGTGGGCCGACGGCTTCCCGATCCGGAACCACAACACGACGACCATCGCGCCGACGGGGACCACCTCGATGATCGGCAACACGACCGGCGGCTGTGAGCCGATCTTCAATGTCGCCTACTACAAGAACGTCTCCGACGACGTTCAGGGCGACGAGATGCTCGTCGAGTTCGACGACTACTTCCTCCGCGTTCTGGAGGAAAACGACATCGACGTCGACGCGGTCAAAGCCGAAGCCCAAGAGCAGATGGCCGCCAACGAGTTCGACGGCGTCGACGGCCTCGGAACGGTCCCGAAGGCGATCGGCGAACTGTTCGTTGTCACCTCCGACCTTTCGGGCAAGGACCACGCGGGCGTCCAGTGTGCCTGTCAGGCTGGCGTCGACTCGGCGATCTCGAAGACCTGTAACTTCCCGAACTCCGCTAGCGTGGAGGACATGGATGAGGTCTATCGCTACATCTACAACAACGGCGGCAAGGGCGTCACGGTCTACCGCGACGGCACGCGCTCGAAGCAGGTCCTGACCACCCGCGCCAAAAACACCGAGTTCGCCGACGACGGCGAAGCAGCCGAGCAGATCACCGCCCAGATCGAGGAGGTCTTCGGCGGCATCGAGGGCTTCCTCGACAACGAGGAGGTCCGCACGGAACTCGGCACGGAACTCGACGAACTGTTCACCCAGCCTGAGACGACCGCTCAGCAGGGCCTCGGCAAGAAACGGCCACGGCCCGACGTGCTCTACGGCGTCACCCAGCGCGTCGACACCGGCTACGGTAAGGTGTACGTCAACATCAACGAGGACGAGCAGGGTCGACCGTTCGAACTGTTCGCCAACATCGGTAACTCGGGTGGCTTTACGGCCTCCTTCACCGAGGCGCTGGCGAAGACGATCTCGACCGCACTCCGGTCGGGCGTCGACCCCGAGGAGATCGCCACCGAACTCAACGGTATTCGGTCGCCGAAGGTCGCCTGGGACAAAGGCGAGCAGATCAACTCCATTCCGGATGCCATCGGCACCGCTCTGCGTCGGTATCTCGACGGCGATATCGACGACCCGTACCCGAAACAGCAGAACCTCTCGGAGCTAAGCGGCGAGCCAGCGGCCCACGAGACCGACGGCGGCGCAGTGTCGGATGACACGACGGCCAACGGCGCGACACCCGGTCCGGCAACGGAGTCGGCCGACACCACTGACGCCACCGACGACCTACTCGCGGCGGGCGAATCGCCCGAGTGTCCCGAGTGTGGCAGCATGTCGCTGTACTTCTCGGAAGGCTGCAAGACCTGCGAGTCGTGCGGTTGGTCGGAGTGCTAAGTAGCGTCGAATAACTGGTTATAAAAACGGGCTCGTTGCAGTCGTTTTTCGGATCGTTATTTGTCCCCTGCTGTTTCCCTCGTCTGCACGTCGACGGACAGTCGTTTGCCCGGACCCGTATCGTGGCCGACGTGCTGTGATATTACGGTAGGAAGGCGAAATTAAGTGAAGCGAGAAAGGGCGAAAGTCCGGTTCCAACGCCGACAGCGACGGTGAATTTCAGAGCGGACTGCCAAGACTGCTCGGTACAGCCATAAAACACCAGTCCAATCGGAATGGAGGCGAGGGAGATGGCAATCCATCCGGCGAAAAACTGGAACGGGTCGAGCCGAAAATAAAGCGAACTACAGACCATGCCGCCAACGAAGGCCCCAATGCGGTGCCACCGAACGTCGGACCACTGGAAGCCGTCGGATGGCCCACCTCCACCAATCAGTTCTCGCTTCGTGGGCATACGTTACCGAAAGATACTCCACCAGCCTATCACTTTCGGTCGCTCACAACAGAACAGCACGACAATGACGTTCTTTCGAACCGGTTAGGCCGTCACCATCCACGTCGTGCCCGAGGAGTAGCCCCACTTTTCAATGGAGAGGTCGACGTCGCCCTCGACCAGCGGCGGCATGTTCGTGCCGACCTCCTTGGCGCTCATGTCGAGTTCGTCAGCGATGAGCCGTGATTTGAAGTAGGTCTGGCTGTCGACTTGGTCGCGGAGGTAGGCCAGAATGCGCTGCTGTTTGTCAGTGAGATCGGCGCTGCAGTCGGCGGGGAGGGCGGTCGGCTGTGTCTCGGCTGCGGGTGTGGTGCTCATAGCTGTACTGTGCGTGTATCAACTAATAGGGGATTTGGTACGACCGATTAACACGCTTCCGTCATGCGGTTTTGGCTCGTCTCGAAGAGCCGACGTCCCGTAGGCTACCGAACACAGGTACGGTTGCCTAACAGTGAGACGAACTCACATCCCCGTTCGCCTCGTTTTAATATGCCGGGCCAAAAGGTGGGCGTATGCACGCGAAAAGCGAGACTTACGGGCAACTGGTCGACAGCGGTGTCGTCGCCGTCCTCCGCGGTGCCGATCCGGACACGCTGATCGACATTACCGAGGCGCTTCTGAAGGGTGGCGTGACGGGAATCGAACTCACTGCCGACACCCCCGGTATCGGCGAGATGCTGTCGGAACTCACCGGTTCGTTCGGCGACGAGATCGTCGTCGGCACTGGCACCGTACTGGATGCCGAAACAGCCCGGATGACGATGCTGGCCGGTGCAGAGTTCATCGTCAGTCCGAGTCTCCACGAAGACGTGATCGAGAGCTGCAACCGCTATGGGACGCTCGTCGCGCCGGGTGTGATGACGCCGACCGAGGCGATCTCCGGCTACGAGATGGGTGCAGATCTCATCAAAGTGTTCCCGGCCTCGTCGCTCGGTCCCGGTCACCTGAAATCGATCAAGGGTCCGTACAGTCAGATCCCGCTGATGCCGACCGGTGGCGTCGACCTCGACAACGCCGCCGACTACATCGAGGCGGGAGCCGAGTGTGTCGGCGCCGGGAGCGCACTGGTCGACTACGACGCGGCCGACCGCGGCGACTTCGAGTCGATCACCGAACAGGCCCGCGAGTTCAGACACGTCATCGAATCGGCCCGCGACTCGTAGCTACGCGGCACTATTGGGACGCCGAGTCGTCGTCCGACTGGCTGGCGTTCGACTGGTCTACATCCTGTCCGTTACCCGACGCCCCTGTCGAGTCGGATCGCTCCTCGGTGGTGTCGGTCCACTCGAAGGCTGTCGACCGCTGGCGGTCCCAGCGGCGCTCGGCAAGCGCAGTGCGGAGGCGTTCGGTCAGTGTCTCCCGGAGCCGTTCGGCCTCGCGCTGGTCGATGTCGACGGCGGCCGCCCCCGTGCCGAGGACAGACAGCGAGCCCGCAGTGTCGGCGATGACGGTGGCGACCGACCACCGGCGCTGGAAGATGGTTCGGGTCTCGATCACCGTCTGGATCCGGTAGTAGGCGACCTGTTTGGTTTCACGGGACCAGAAGCCGTTCCGGGTGACGAGGTGGTCCTCACCGAGCCAGTAGCCGCGATGGAACCACTTGTAGTGAGCCGCGAGCGGCGTCCCAAGGGCGGCGATCGCCGGGAGATACCACGGCATCGCGTCGGCGAGATCGAACACGCTGAGCCCCGCATACAACAGGCCGGTCAGCCCGGCGATGGCGAGCAGATACCGGACGAAATAGCGCCGCCGGATGCGTTTCGGCGGGCGGTTGAACGTCGGCTCCTCGATCGAGGAGATCTCGTCGGCCAGCCGGTCGACGCGGTCGCGGCTCCCGATCGGGACCGCGGCCTCGCTGCCACGGCCGTCGGTTTGGCCCGGCGCGTAGCCCGCGGTCTCCACCACCAGCGTTGCGTAGCCCGCCCGTCGTTTGAGTGGGTTGTCGGTGATCGTGATCGCCTGGATCTTGTCGAAGGGGATCGTCCCGCTGTAGCGCTGCAACAGCCCGCGTTCGTACCGAAGTTCGCCCTCGGTGCGCGTGAGTCGGAACCCCCAGTAGTTGACGATCGCCGAGACCGCCCCGACGATCCACGCCAACACGAGTCCGGCCGCGAACAGTACGGCGAGCAGTCCGAAGACGATCAGCGGCGGCGCGTCGAACGGGATGATCGGTGAAATGAACGGGACCGACCCGGTAAACAGCGCGATGAGCGCGCCGGGAACCCGTGGATCGAACGAGAGAACTCCCGCAAGAGCGAGCTCTGAGGGGGCGATCTCGAACAGGAGCTCCTCGTCGTCGACCGCCCGGTCGCGATCGACACCGGTGTCGCCGACCTCCCCCTCGGCGTGTGACTCCGGTGACTCGCCGCGTTTGTAACGGCGAATGTCGAGCTGCAGGCGGTTGGCCTCGAAGGCGGTGACGTACCGAAGGGAGGCCTCGGTCGAGCCGCCGCCCGCGGTCTCGATGTCGAGTTTCGAGAGCCCAACCAGCCGCTGGAAGACGTTCCGCGAGATGTCGACGTTCTGTACTCGTCCGTAGGGGATCTCCCGCTCGCGGCGGTTGAACACCCCCGATCGGATATCGAGGGTGTCGTCGGTGAGTTCGTACTCGAAGCGACGGTAGTAGGCGAACTCGTAGCCCAGCGAGAGAAGGAAACTCCCGACGGCGACAGGCAGGAACTGCGGCGGCCCAACTGGGACGCCGATCCCGATCGAGGCGATAAACACCGCCGAGATGAGGAGTGTCGTCGTCTTCTGGAGCGCCCGGTAGGGAACGGCTTTGACGGCGAGTTTCACACGGCGTCCTCCCCGTCGCTTTCGATGACGAGTCCTTTCAGTCGCCTGCGGAGCCCGTCGGCCTCGGCCGGTGTCAGTCCCGGAATCGTCACGTCTGCGCCGCGGGAACCAGCCGTGTATACGACGGTGCTGGCGAGCCCAGCGAGGCGTTCGAACGCCGACCGCCGGGAGTCGACGTGTTGGATGCGGACCAACGGGACTTCGGTTCGGACCTGCGTGAACACGCCGCGTTCGAGATAGATCGCGTCCTCACGGACGACGTAGGCCCAGTTTCGGTAACGCAAAATCGCGTGGATCACACCGACGATCACCAAGAGGACGGCGAACCCGACCGGGGGCAGCTGCGAGACGTCGAAGAAGGTCGCCATTCCGACACCCACTGCTCCGACGACAACCGCAACAACGACCGCCTGAAGAATCCAGATCACTCTGATCCGTGGATGGAGATCGTTCATCCGCTTGCCTCCCGACCACGTCGGCAACACCCGAACATACCCGATATAGCAGTGGCGGGCGTATAAGTCTCAATATCGGGACAGGGTCTCCTCAGAGATTTCGGCGAGCCGGGCGGTCGTCTCGGCGTCGGGTGCACCGACGTACCGACCGTTTTTTCGAACCGTGTCGACGGCCTCGACCCCACTTTCGGCCGCCAGCAGACTCCCGGCGTGCTGCTCGTAGCGTTCGGGGTGG
>Ga0102939_1000115_pt1 | contig 26485 bp, 22 predicted proteins | sample SalPon2_B_H2O_MG_FD_78214 | JGI IMG/M metagenome (GOLD analysis project Ga0102939, IMG submission 78214) | Salt pond water microbial communities from South San Francisco under conditions of wetland restoration - Salt Pond MetaG R2_B_H2O_MG | ecosystem: Environmental > Aquatic > Non-marine Saline... | reverse complement strand
CGGTGGGGCTGTTCGAGCGCGACATCGTCGAGATCGCGGAGCTGGTCCACGACGCCGGCGGGCGCCGCGGGGGAGTTCACCGGGATCCACGTCGCGAAGGCGTACCACGAGTCCCGTGAGGACGACCGCTCGGAGGTCATCGTCCCCGCGTCGGCCCACGGCACCAACTTCGCGAGCGCAGCGATGGCGGGGTACGACGTCGTGGAACTCCCGTCCGGCGAGGACGGCCGGGTCGACCTCGACGCTCTCGAAGCCGCCGTCTCCGAGGAGACCGCGGCGCTGATGCTCACCAACCCCAACACCGTCGGGCTGTTCGAGCGCGACATCGTCGAGATCGCAGACATGGTCCACGACGCAGGGGGGCTACTCTACTACGACGGCGCGAACCTCAACGCCCTGCTCGGCCGGGCTCGCCCCGGCGATATGGGGTTCGACGTGATGCACTACAACGTCCACAAGACGTTCGCGACGCCGCACGGCGGCGGCGGCCCGGGCGCCGGCCCGGTCGGCGTCCGCAAGGAACTCGCGGAGTTCCTCCCCCGCCCCCGCGTCAGGGAGCACGACGGGGAGTACGAACTGTACGACCCCGAACGGAGCATCGGAAAAGTCCACGGCTACCAGGGCAACTGGCTCGTCCTCGTCAAGGCGTACGCCTACATCGCCCGCCTGGGTGACACGGGGCTGGAAGACGCCTCCGCGAAGTCGGTCCTGAACGCGAACTACTTGGCCGAACAGTTGGAGTACGACATCCCCTACAGCCCGTTCCACCACGAATTCGCCGCCACGGCGGGCGACCGGGACGCCGCCGACGTGGCAAAGCGGATGCTCGACTACGGGGTTCATCCGCCGACGACGAAGTGGCCCGAATTCGTCCCCGAGGCGATGCTCACCGAGCCCACCGAAGCCGAAAACAAGACGTCTCTCGACGACCTCGCGGAGGCGTTCAACAGCGCGATGGCCGACTCCGACGAGGAACTGGCGGCTGCGCCGTCGAAGACCACCGCCAGCCGGATTGACCAGGCCACCGCCGCGCGTGAGCCGCAGCTCTCCTGGCACGCGCTGGACGACGAGGAGTAGGCCGCGTTACGCTTTCGCGGTGCTGATACCGTTGATCTCGATGAAGCCGTAGCCGCACTCCTCGCAGCGCCACTTGACTTTCTCTCCGAGTTGGATCTGCATCGACGCCGTCCGCCAGAACGTCGTCCCCTCACACTCCGGGCAGTCGTACTCGCGTTCGAGGCTCATACCGCGGCGTTCGGCTCGGCCTGATTTGAAGATACTGGTTCGCGTGATCGATAAACCAGAAATCGCGATATCGATCGGTCCCCGGACGCCGGATCCGCCTCACCCGTCGGCTTCGACTTGGGGGCGATTGGCGGCCGATCGCAGCTCTCGTGCCCGTTCCGAGGAGACGTCGAGGTCGGGCACCGCAGCGGGGTTGCCGTCCTCGTCGAGGGCGACGTAGACGAACCGGGACTCGGTGGTGAGTTCGCGATCGCCGGACATCGGGTCCTCGCTGAACACTCTGAGGTGAACGTCCATACTCGTGGTGCCGGCGTCGTAGACGTACGACTCCACCACGGCAGCGTTGCCCCGAGGGATCGGCTGGTGGAAATCGACGCTCTCCATCCGCGCTGTGACGCAGGTCCGGCCCGCAAAGCGCATCGCAGACATCGCGCCGACCTCGTCCATCCACTTCACTACGTTGCCGCCGTGGGCAATGTTCCGATGGTTGGTGTCGTTGGGTTGGACTAACGTGCGGTTCTCGATGTAGGTCTCCTCGAGCGGGATCATACACCGGTGTTACGGCACCGCGGTAATCCGTTTGTCGCACTCCGGCACCGTTCGTCCGAATCGATGTCGGGCCGCCGCGACGTCCCGGGAGGCTTACGGGTCTCGGCCTCCTGGGTTGCGGCGTGGACGGAGACGGACTCGTCGTCGGGCTCGCGGCGGTGTTCGCGGGGACCACCGTGCTCCTCGCGGTGCTCGCCTTCGCCTATCAGCCGTTTCTGCTGCTGTTCGCGATCCCGTTCGGGATCGCGACCTACTTCCTGTGGTACCACGCCAGCGGCCGACTCACCGACCGGGTCCGCCGGACGGCAGATCGCGGTCGGCGGCGCCGGGCTAACGCCGCCGCGGAGGGGCCGGGTGGATTCGAGGGGTTCGGCCCCGGACGGCGCGCGGCCGGATCGCAGGGTGATCGCGCCGGCGAGCGGTCGCGCCGACGCCCGCGACCGGACCCGAACCAACCGACGATCGCGGAGGCGTACCGGACGCTTGGGCTCGACCCCGGCGCCGACCAAGATGCCGTACGGGAAGCCTACCGCGAGCGGGCGAAATCCACGCACCCGGACGCCGACTCGGGCGACGAAGAGGAGTTCAAGCGCGTCAATCGCGCGTACAAGCGGCTTGTCGACGACTGAGAGACGCCGATTTTCATAGGACGCCGCTCCGACCCCTTCCGGAGCACTCGCGGTGACACGAGATGACACACCACGGAAAGGGTTTTGTCCGATCGAACCTCATCGGGAGGTATGAGCGCTGACCGGGCCGTTCTCGAATCGGCCCTCGAGCGCGGCGAGGAGGAGGGCGGCAGCGTCGAGTTCAAAGAACGGCTCTCACGGGAACTGCACCTCGCCGACGGTCGACTGGAGAGTCTCGCTGCGCAGCTCCGCCACCGCGTGCTCTCCGGTGACGGCACCGCGACCTACGTGGTCGGCGTCACTGACGACGGCGGGATCGCCGGCATCTCTCCGGAGGCGTTCTCGGAGTCAATGGACGTCCTCTCCATTCTCGCCGACGAGGCCGACGCCAACATCGCAAGCGTCGAGACTTGGGGCGTCGGCGACGATGACGACCGCGGGTTGGTCGGCGTCGCGACTGTCCAGACCGGCGGACGGCTCGGCGACGACGACCACATCGTCGTCGGGACCGCGGGCCACGTCGATCACGGGAAGTCGACGCTCGTGGGGTCGCTCGTCACTGGGACTGCGGACGACGGCCAAGGAGGCACCCGCGGGTTCCTTGACGTCCAGCCCCACGAGGTCGAGCGGGGGCTGTCGGCGGACCTCTCGTACGCCGTCTACGGGTTCACCGACGACGGCGCGGTGCATATGGACAACCCCCACCGGAAGTCCGACCGTGCCCGGATCGTCGAGGAGGCCGACCGGCTGGTCTCCTTCGTCGACACCGTGGGTCACGAACCGTGGCTCCGGACCACGATCCGGGGGCTCGTCGGGCAACGGTTGGACTACGGACTCTTGGTCGTCGCTGCCGACGACGGGCCGACGAAGACGACCCGCGAGCACCTCGGGATCCTGCTGGCGATGGAGTTGCCCACCGTCGTCGCGATCACGAAGGCCGACACCGTCGGCGACGACCGGCTCGAAACCGTCGAACGCGAGGTCGAGCGTCTGCTCCGCGACGTCGACCGGACACCGCTGTCGGTCGACCGCTACGGTGTCGAGACCGCAGTCGAGGAACTCGAGGGCTCGGTCGTGCCGATCCTCCGGACCAGCGCGGTCACGATGGACGGGCTCGACGACCTGGACTCGATGTTCGAGCGCCTCCCGAAGACCACCACTCACGACCGCGAGGACTTCCGGATGTACATCGACCGGACCTACTCGGTCACCGGCGTGGGGGCGGTCGCGTCCGGGACCATCGACTCCGGGAGCGTCGAACCCGGCGACGAACTCCTGTTGGGGCCGATGCCCGACGGGTCGTTCCGGGACGTCGAGGTGCGGTCGATCGAGATGCATCACCATCGCGTGGACCGCGCGACCGCGGGTCGGATCGTCGGGATCGCGCTCAAAGGCGTCGAGGAAGCCGAGATCGAACGCGGGATGGCGCTTTCACCCGCCGACGCCGACCCCACGGCCGTCCGGTCGTTCGAGGCGGAGGTGATGGTGCTGAACCACCCCACGCGGATCCGCGACGGCTACGAGCCGGTGGTCCACCTCGAGACCGCGAGCGAGGCGGTGGTGTTCCACCCCGAGGGCGGGCAACTCCTGCCGGGCGATACCGGCACGGCGACAGTCGCGTTCAAGTTCCGCCCGTATCTCGTCGAGGAAGGCCAGCGGTTCGTCTTCCGTGAAGGCCAATCGAAGGGCGTCGGGACCGTCGTCGGCGTCGGTGACTGCGAGTAGGCCGGGAGGTGCCACCCGCCGTCCACGGCGGCCGCCGACGTAGCTCACGTGGTCTCAAGATCCTGTCGCAGTACGCCGCCGGAACGAACTCGATCCGTCGACAACCGACACAGAACGCGGAGGCTCGTCGCCCAACGGTTGAGCAGGTCCCCACACGGCGATCGGCGCTGCCGCGTCGACCGCGGCCCCAGCGCCCCAACTCGGATTCGCTCCACCACCATCCAGTAGCACGGCCCACCTCCGCCGGCGGGTTGTCAGTTCGGGTGCGAACCCTGGGTATCGTCAGTGGCGCGGCCGCCGCCCGACCCCTGGCGCCCCTCCGTCCACGGGAGCGATCGGAGTTCCGGCATCGTTGCGATGCGGTGATCGGGTCCGCCCTGTCCGTCCACGCTCCCGTCGGTCTCTCCGCTTTCAGCCTCCTCCGCATCGGGTGCGAAAAGCACCGACCGGAGGCCCGCAGCGGTAGCGCCCGCGACGTCAGACTCCCACGAGTCGCCGACGTGGACCGCAGCGGTGGGGTCGACTCCGAGGTCCGAAAGCGCCCGATAGAACGGGTCCGGTGCGGGCTTGGCGGGGGTGTCGTGACCGGCGAAGACGACTGTCTCAGCGTACTCCTCGACGCCGGCGGCGTCGATCTTCTGCCGCGCCGAGTCCGCCGGGCTGTTGGTCACAACTCCGACCCGGTAGCGCTCCGAGAGCGACGTCATCACCTCGCGTGCGCCTGGAATCCACTCCACGTTCCGGTGGTCCCGCTCGTCGGCGTAGACGTCGGCGACCCGCCGCCCGAGGTCGGGGTCGCGGCCGCGGTCGGCACACAGCGCCGCGAAACACTCTCGACGGAGCTCCGCGACCGAGTCGGTCCGGTCGGCGAACCGGCGGAACTGGTCGTAGTACGCCTCGACCGGGAAGATCGGATCGATGCCGACAGCACCGAACGACTCTCGAAGGAGCCGTCCGGAGGACCGCCGGTATCGCAGGAGGGTGTCGTCCAAGTCGAACAGCACTGCACGGATCGCGTCGGTCATCAGACTCCCCTCCTCACGCATCGCTGAAGGGTATTTCGACCGGCAGCGGTGAGGTTGAAGTTCCGCGAGCCCGGAGTGCGGGTATGGTTGCGCTTCCCGCGCTCGTGCTCGTGGGTCTGGTCGGTGGCGTCCAGCTGTTGGAAACAGTCCTCGACGGGCTGAACGTCCGGTACGGCGCCTCGGCCGTCCGCGACGCCGAGGCGTGGGTCCGGGAGGCGCTCGACGTCGATGACCCCGAGGAGATGCTGGCGTATCAGCGCTCGAAGACCATCCTCTCGGGGATCCAGTCGTGGCTCGGCGTCGCGATCCTGCTCGCGGTTGTCGTTTCGGGGGTGTACGGCGACGTTGCCAGCCGGCTGTCGGCCACGGGGCTGCCGAGCGTCGCGCAGGGCGTCGCAGTGCTTGCGGGGGCGGTGCTCGCCGGCCGGATCCTGTCGGCGCCGTTCGACGCCTACGAGACGTTCGTCGTCGAGGAGCGGTTCGGGTTCAACAACCAGACCATAGCTCTGTGGCTCCGCGACCTCGTCGTCGGCACGGTCGTTGCGCTCGCGTTCGGCGGGCTGCTCGCGGGCGCGGTGCTGCTCGCGGTCGACGCGCTGCCGACATTGTGGCCCGTGGTCGGGTGGGCGCTTGTGGTCGGCTTCTCGCTCGTGATGATGATCGTCTACCCGCGCGTGATCGCGCCGCTTTTCAACGACTTCGATCCGATCGACGACGGCGCGCTTCGGGAGGCCGTCGAGGACGTGTTCGAGCGCGCGGGCTTCGAGTGCGAGCAGGTCTACGAGATGGACGCCAGCCGGCGGTCGTCGCACTCGAACGCCTACTTCGTCGGGTTTGGCCGGGCGAAGCGGGTGGTGCTGTTCGACACACTGGTCGAGCAGATGGACCGGACGGCGATCCAGGCGGTGCTCGCCCACGAACTCGCCCACTGGAAGAAGGCTCACATCTGGAAGCAGGTGGTCGCGTCGGCGGTCCAGATGGCGGTCGTGTTCGGGTTCCTGTGGTGGGTGACCACCTCTCAGTGGGTCTACGCCGCGTTCGGGCTACCGGGCGAGACGTACGCCGCACTGGGACTCGGTCTGTTGTACGCCACGCCGATTCTCTCGCTGACGGCGCCGCTCACGAACCGACTGTCTCTCGCGCACGAGCGGGAGGCCGACGACTTCGCCGCCGAAACGATGGGCGGGTCGGCCGCGATGACCCGGGCGTTGCGGACGCTGGCTGGGGAGAACCTGAGCAACCCCTTCCCGCATCCGGCGTACGCCGCGTTCAATCTCACCCACCCGCCGATCCCCGAGCGGATCCGCCGGTTGCGAGAGCAGTACGGGGACGAAGACGCCGGCAGCGAGGTCGGTAGGGGCGACGGAAGTGACGTCGACGTGCCGCCGGCGACGTAGCTGCCTCAACCACGGAGTTCGGTCGCACCGCTCGTCCCAATCGTCCGCTACTCCGTTCGGACGTATCCGCCGTCCCGCTCTGCGGCGAGACCGAGCAGCACTGCCCACCCCAGGATCCGATCGACGCGCTCGCGCCACACGTCCTGCCAGTCTTCGGCTGCGCGGTGGGTCTCCCAGACCGGGACCCGCTCTTCGAACTCGGTGAACACGTCGTCGACCGACTTCGGCTCGTCGGCGTCGAGCGACGCAAGCACCTCGCGCGCGCCGTAGACCCGGCGCTGGAATGCATCCCGAATCTGGTCGAGCGTCGGCTCGGTCTGCTCTCGAACGAACCCCGAGTCGGTCTCGCGTGCGAGTTCCAACGCCCGGAGGAACGTGAGCCACGTCCGGCTCACGTCGCGGGTGGGGAACCCGACCCGGCGCATCAGGCGGGCACAACAGTCGTCCTCCGAGCCCGGGACCAGCGGGACCGCGCGCTGAGATTCCTGAATCAGCTCCAGCGACGCGGGTGGCTCGGGGAGGAGCTTGAATCTCACTGGTGGCCGAACGACTCCGCGAGGAGGTCATCGTCGGTCTCGCCCAGGACGTAGGTCGGGCCGTCGACCACGTCGATGGTGGCTTTCGCGGGTGCGAACACGCTCTCGGGGACCTCGTAGAAGTCCCAGTCGGCGTCCGCGAAGATGTCCGCGAACGGCGTCCCGTACTCCTCGCGCGCGCTCGAGGGCACGCGATCGAAGTCCTCGAAGTCCTCGGCGACGGTGAGGTGGACCTCGCCACCGTAGGCTAAGGCGTCGTTGGTGCGGGCCAGTGCGGCGCTCTCGTCGTAGGTCTCCGGCGCGATCGGGGCCGATCCGAACGCCGACCGGACGTTCCGGACGTCGTAGCCCAACTCGAAGAGCCGGAACAGCCCGAGTTCGGCGGCGCGGGCGGCGGCCGTGACGCTGCCGACCGTCGAGCCGGTGGCGTAGGTCGGGAGGAACACCCCGCTGGGTTCGACGCCGGCGCGCTCGGCGACGTGCTCGGCGACGCGGTCGTCCGGGAGATCGACGCTCTCGACCGAGAGGACGGTGAGGTCGAACTCGTCGGCGTACTCCAGCCGCCTGAACTCGTCTTCCTCGGCGACGAGCGCCCGGGCCGGCCCCGACCCCAAGCCGTCGAACGCCGGATCCTCGAAGGCGAGTTCCCACCCCGCCTTCTGAGAGCACAGGAGCGCGAGCGCGGGGTGGTCAGTCTGGAGTTCGACGTGGGGAGTCGGCGCACCTGCGAGTTGGTCCATCCGGGTCTGGACGGTGGCGAGGCCTGCGGTCTGGACCTCCGCCAGCAGCATCCCGGCCTCGACGCCACCCTGGGCGTCGACGCCGAAGTCGAGGACGGTCGCCCCCGACGGGAGTTCGTGTGCGTCGACGCGGAGTTCCTCCGCGAAGTCGATGGCCTCGTCTACGAGTTCGATGGCCATACGGTTGATCGAGTCCATACGCGAAGGTTATGCGTCACAGAATAAAGTGATTGGTAGTCGCCATCCGGAGCCGTTTCGACTCGGGGTCGGACGGTCGCCCGTCCCGACCGGGGTCCGAAAGCAGAGAGAATGCCCGGGGTGGGCTCCGAACCCACGATCTCCGCATGTCCCAGGTTCGAGGCTCGGCGGGCCCCGTGGGGGCGGCGGAGGCTTCCAAGGCGAACCGCACCGAATCTCGGGAAACCCTATGAGTGCGGCGCTATGTCCAGCTAAGCCACCCGGGCTCGTCTCACCGTAGTCCGATGACGCTCTTAAACCTTCGCAAGTCGGGCGACGGCGGGGCGTCCGCGACCGGGAGCTCGACCCGCCCCCTCACGATCCCGGCCCGGCCCCATCGGAACTCACGCGGCGTTCCAGATACCACTCGTACGCCGTCGGCGCGAGCAGGAGCGCGGCCGAAAGCGCCGCCGCAGCGATCAGTCGTGGGTCCGCGACGTCCGCGACCGCGCCGGCGGTGAGCGTCTCCGCCGAGAGCCCGACCACGGTCCCCGCGAGCACCCAGGGCACCTCTCCGATCGCCGTCCCGAGCAGGAACGCCGGCAATCGGACGCCGGCGACGCCCGCGGCGACCGACACCACGTCCGAGGGAGCCGGCACCAGCCGGCTGGCGACCACACTCCGGACTCCGCCGGCCCGGTCGACGAACGCCGCGCCCGCGGCTGCGACGTCGCCGTCGGCACGGACGCGTCTGGCGAGAAGGAACGGCGGCACGCTCGTCAGCGTCACGAGTGCGAGCGCGACCGGGGCCCCCGAGAGTCCGAACCCGTATCCCAGCAGGACTGCCAGCAACGTGGTCGGCCACGCCAGAAGCGGCCGGACGGCGGCGAACGCCACTGCCGCGATGAGCAGCCGGACGGGCTCGTCGACCAGCCACGCCGCCCGCGAGAGTACGGTGTCGGGAGAGGTGAGAAGCGCACCCGCGAGTACGACCGCGAGCGCCGCCCCAACCAGAATCTGTCGCCGGGCGCCCGAGAGTGCCATCGCTCCCGGGTCGCCGTCGGCGATACATAACAGTAGTGACCGACAGACGGGTATGCCACGCCCATCCCGGCGCAAGCTTTAGTCTCACTGCCGCCGACGTACCACCGTGGCAGGCGACGACTGCGACGACCAGCCCGACCTCTCTGCGTTCGGATCAGCAGCCGACTCCGACAGCGGCGCGCCCGACGACGGTCCGGAGGAGGCAGCGACCGCAGGAGCCGGTGCCGAGCAGTGCACCGGAGGCGTCGGGGCCGATGCCGACCCCGACACTGACGTCCCCCCGAGGCTCGCCGACCTCAACCAACAAGAGCGGGTGGAACTCGGCGTCGACCTCCTCGCGAACCTCGAACGAGAATCGCTGCCGCTCTCGGCGGCCGTCGACCGCATCGAGACGATCACTACGAACCCCGCGCTGACCCGTGAGATACTCGACGCCGCGGAACTCCGTGGCGTCATCGCCCGCGAGGCGGGGCGAATCCGGACCCGACGCGGCGGTACGTTCGTTCGGTTCGAAGAGCAGGTCGTCCGCCGGGAGGGCGACTACGAGTGTCGGCGGTGTGGTGCCGGCCTCGGGACGGGCCACTTCGTCCGGTTCGAGACGGGCGAACTCGGCCCGTTCGGTCCGGAGTGCGTGCGGAAAGTGCTCGGCCGGACGTAACCGTCGTCGGCCGCTCAGCGCCCGCGCCGGAGTTCCTCGATCAGCTGCTCGATCAGGTCGCGTTGGGCGGTGAGTTCCTCGTTCTGCCGTGCGACGGCCTCCCGAAGGGTCGCGAGCTCCTCGAGGACCTGTTCGTCGGTCGCGGGTGCAGCCGCCTCGAACCCCGATCCCTCGAACCCCTCTTTCGACGCCTGCTCGACCGTCGCGTCCGACCTGTCGCTCCCCGTCTCCGCACCGTCCGCCCCCGCGCCGTCTCGCGTCGACGAGTCGACGGTGCCGGGAGCGGTGGCCCCCGACCCCGCCTCCGACGCCGAGACGCCGTCCCGCTCGACTTCGGTGTGACCCCTCGGTTTCTCCGTGTCGGCGGCGTCTCCCGCCCCAGACCGGACGATTCCGTCGCCTTCCGGGTCCGCCGCCGTCTCGCTGTGGGGGTCCGGGGCAGCCGCTTGCGCTCCGTCGTCGGACGTCCGGGTGGCGTTGTCGGGAGGCTCCTCCGGCTCCGTGGGGTCGGCGAACAGCGGATCGGGGCCGTCACCGAAAGAGACCTCCCCGGCGTTTTCGGGGTCGTCGGCGTCGGCCCCCGACTCGTCAGCCGCGGTGGCGGTCCTGAGTTCCTCCACGGAGCCCACATCCCAGTAGGACAGAAGCGTGGACTCGAGTGCGGATCGCACCGCGCGGGCGTCCTCGTTGGGCGTCTTGAACCGCTCCCGTTGGCCGTCCACCGTCAGGACCACCGACGTGTTCACGCTGCCGCCTTCGAATTCCAGGTCGGTCACGTCGCTGTAGTGGTACGACTCGAACTCCTCGTCCCAGAGCCCGGAGCCGATATGTCTGACCACGCGCTCGCCAGCTACGACGATCGTCAACTCCTTGAACCGGAAGAGCTGCGCTACCGACTCGTCACCGTCGAGCACGCCGTTGTGTCTGAGCACCCCTTCGACGACCGGCTGGAGTGCGCGCTCTAGCCGGCTCGTCGGCAGCGAGATCGCCCGCTCGCCGTCGAGGCCGTAATCCAGGACCACCTTCGCCTTCCGACGCCCCTCAGAGACCGCGATCCGCTCTGCCCCGTGGGAGAACTCCTCGACGGATTCGTCGGAGAGTAACCCCTCTGCTCGGTATCGGAGCGTCCGCGTGGGCGTTACGTACAGTTCGTCCTCGCCGCCGAGGTCGACGCGAGCGACAACCGTCTCGCCGCCGAGGTCGGACTGGACGATCTCCGGTTGACTCATAGGTCGGACCTCCGTCCGTTTCGGCATAAATCCGTGGGTCGTCACCGTGCCGACGGATTCGGTGTGTTTTTATTCGCGGATACACACCGTTCGACCGGAAGCATACGGGTGAAACCACCTGTGGCTCCGGGCGCTTAGCTCAGCCTGGACAGAGTACTTGGCTTCGGACCAAGCTGTCGCGGGTTCAAATCCTGCAGCGCCCATATTTTCAGGGGTGTAACAGCCCGACAGCAGAGGGTTGATGCCCCTATCGGACGCAGCGCCGTCGCTTTCGTTAGATGGACGATGAATCGAGTGGTGCTCACGGGAATTCGCGTACGTCCAAACTGGTGGCAATACAGAAAATCAATCGCCGATTGTGGTAGTGTTCGCTACACCAGTACGAGTCCCGGGCCAGAAGCTACTCACAATCTGTCACATACCTCGTGCTGAATAGAGAGGATGCGTTCAGCCGTCCGCAGAGACACAAGATCACTCGGCAAATCCATTCATAGACCAGTAGCAAGTATCGAGGTAATTCAAACTGTGAGCGTTCCTCGCTGTTCTCGAAGACAGTACGCTCAGTTGTGATTGGATACTATATGAAATACCGGATCTGTTTCAAACCTGTGTTCTGATTGAGCAGCGACCTCACGGCGGCCAGTTGGCCTCGCGAGCGGTTAATGCGACGTTGCAGCCATTCGTTCACACCGTCTCTTCACGCTGAATGAAGAGCACACTAGTGACGACAAGCGTGCCGCCGACGACCGTGACGACTGAAACGGGCTCTCCCAACACCAACGCCCCCAAGCCGACGGTCACGCCCGGTTCGGCGGTGCTGATGACGCTCGCTCGACTCGCACCGATCTTTGCGATGCCAGCGAAGAACGTGAGAACAGGAACGACAGTCGCCAGAGTCGCGATCCCGAGGACCGCTCCCCACGCAATTGGGGTGGCCGGTATCGACAACGACCCCGTTCCGGCACCGAACACGAGGAAGCTGAGGGCGGCCGCCGGCAACACGAAGGCTGTCAGCGTCTCTGCGGGCACCGCCGTGAGCGCGCGCTGGCTGACGAGGATGTAAAACGAATACGCACACGCCGCTCCGAGTACGACGATGACGCCGCGCGGGTCCACACCGGCTGGATCGACGCCGGTGATGAGTGCGACGCCGCCGACCGAGAGCGCTAATGCGGCGACCAGCGGCGGCGTCACGCGATCGGGATGGACAACCGCGGTGAGGACGACGACGAAGGCCGGATAGGTGTAGAGGACGATAGCGACCATCCCGGCGGTCATAAACTCGAGGCCATAGAAATACAGCGCGCTCTGGGTTGCGTACCCGCCTGCACCGAGCGCGAAGGCGATCGCGACGATCCGTCTGCTCGGAATTTGCAGTTGCCCGCGCGACCAAAGGATGGTCCAAAGGATCACTGACGCGAGTGCGAACCGGAGCGCGAGCACCGTGGGTATCGATAGCTCCTCCTCGGCGGCAATAACGCCAAAGATCCCAAGCGTCCCGAATCCGACCGCGGAGGCGACCACGAGTGCAACTCCGGCCGTCTCATCGTCCATACACCAACGCCGTGACTGGGTTTCAAAGCGCTATTGATCTGGAAGCTCGTTCTCTCGACTCCGGCATCGGTCGAGGAGGCCACCGATCGGGCATTCGGCAGCGGTAACAAAACCGACCCCCCAGATCAGTAACCGATTCGCGTCCCGCTGTTCAGCAGGATGCCGAGAACCACCCGTTTCCTGTCAGAAGTGGTCTGCTGAATACAGAAGATGGGTTCGACGACTAGCAGGGAGACGCCGGCCGCCGGTCTCGGCGCGTTCCAGCCAGTGAGGCCACGCGGCTCTCGTGACAGGTGTGCCATCCAGCCGGGTTGGTCAACGGGACCCTTAGCCAACCCAAACTATACTGCCCCCAACAGCGGAACACTCGTGTATGGGTGACTCCAAACTAACCCACTACGAAGTCAGTGCATCGCGTGTCAGTCCGCACCGGACCCGAGTGACGACCGACGACGGGGAGTTCACGGTCGGACACGACGTAAATCCCGTCGAGTGCCTCCTCGGCTCCGTGCTGGCGTGTCTCAACTCGACAGCGACGACGGTCGCCCGCGACATGGATATCGACATCAAGTCACTCGAGGCAACGGTCGAGGGGGATGTGAACTACGCGACGTATCTGGGCAAGGACAGCGAGGACCGTCCAGGACTCCAAGACATAGACGTGACACTCTCGGTCGAGGCGGAAGGCGACGCTGACCTCGACGCCTGGCTTTCGGCCGTCGAAGCGCGATGCCCGGTCAGTGACAACGTCACACACGAGACCGGAGTCAGCGTCACGCTCGATTGAACTGCCAGAGCTGTCGCTGGCAAGCGCGAGATGGGTGAGCCGACTCAGCAGTCAGTTCTGTCTATGGTAAGCTACCACGGTCTGAAGGCCGTGGCATTCGGCGTAGACTCCTGTTCTCCCCGCTGAGAGCGGCAGGCGAATACTCGCCATTCACGTTCAACGTGGTGGCGTCGGGACGGCCGTGTCTCGCCGGGCGAGAGATTTTCACTCGGTGACTACAATTCGCTGTGGCGTCTCAGTATGGTCGACGGGGTCGACAGGCTCGACGGCCCGGGTGCGGGTCTGAATCGCTCTTCACACCCACGAACAGAGCGAGGTGTTCCACGTCATCGAGGGCGAGGCGCGACTCCACGTCGACGAACGGGATCAGCGTTGAGACTGTGTTCAGACCATCGAACGTTCGGCTGAACTCGGTGGCCGCGAGACACCGACCCGCTCTTGGAGCTCACGCCGGTCCAGTGGTCCTGCTCGCAGTGTGCCGAGCACCGGCTAGCGTCGGGTGAGCCCCGCGAACTCGTCGGTATGCATAATCGCGCTGGCAGGTATTGAACGGTATTATCGTTGCCGTCCGTTCGGTGTTAAGACGTGCGGGCGGATATTCGTGCTCTCGGATCGTGCGGTCAGGGGGGTCTGCGACCGTCGCTGACTGGGTCCTGCGGTGATGGCTCCCCTGCTTGACTCTCGGACGTTGCTCGATCGTGTCAGATACCCCGTGGGTCGGCTGCACCGCTCGTACCGAACGAGGTTCTCTGGTTCGGTCTCGACTTTCCCTTCCGGGTGGAGACCGACCGACTCGCGTTCGACGGGACAGTGTCACGATACTCGGCCACGCGTATTCGATAGGCACTTTATACTAAGAAGCCGCTCGGTTCTGGTGGTCTGTACAATGCGATTCGAGCACCACACCCTTGACGAGTCGCCGCCGTGTGGGCGGCTCTTCATCTGTCATCCCACCGATCTGACTGGCGACGGGTACCCGGACCTGATCACCGGGGGAATGGGTGCGGAGGACCTCCCTGTTCTCGGCGACCGACACCTCCCGGTTCTCGGGCGGCTATTCCGGCGCCTCGAACGGAATCTGTTCTGGTATGAAAACCCCGGGGCGGGCCGCCACGACGGAACGTCGGCGTGGACACGGCACACCATCTCGCCGGCGTCGGACCTCCACGCGCTCGGCAGCGCGCTCGGCGACGTCAACGGGAACGGGCGGCTCGACTTGCTCGTCGGGCAGGGGTACGGCGCAAGCGACATCTACTGGTTTGAGCAGCCGCCGGACCCCCGACGTGAGTGGACAAGACACCTGATCGCCGACGACTTCTCGAAATATCACGACTTGGCTTTCGGCGACGTCGACAACGACGGCACTCCGGAGGTCGTCGGACTCTCACAGGAGAGTCAGACGATCTTCTATTATGACGTTCCGAACGACCCCTATCGGTCGCCGTGGCCGAGTGAGCAACTTACGGTCGTCGACGACGGCGTCGACATCGAGGGCATCGAGATCGTCGACGTCGACGGCGACGGCAACAACGAACTGATCGCCGGCACGTCGATCTACCGTCTGCTGGAGGCGACGGCCGAACACGAGCGGTCGGCGAGCCGGCCGCTCGAGGTCGACGGGGGTGAGGATTCGGGTCTCGCGACCGGGTGGTCGCGGGAACACGTCGTCACTGGGTGGGACTGGACCCGCGTCGCTGTCGGTGATCTCGACGACGACGGCGACCTGGAGATCGTGTTCGCCGAGGGCGACTCCCCGACCTACGGGGAACACATGGGGCGAGTCGGATGGTTCGACCCGCCCGACTGGGAGCCGCACATCATCAGCGACAACCTGTACTGCCCACACACGGTACAGATCGCCGACTTCGACGGCACCGGCGCTCCCGACATCTACGTCGCCGAGATGGGACTCGGCGAGAACGACGAGTCGGCACAACACATCTGCTTTCGCAACCAAGGCGGTGGCGAGTTCAGAGAAGAGATCGTCGAAACGGGGATTCCGACCCACGAAGCCAAAGCTGCAGACGTCACCGGAAACGGCCGTCCCGACATCATCGGGAAGTCCTTCGAACCGAACGCACACGTGGACGTCTGGTACAATCGGCCGTGAGACCAACTGCCGACGGGACGTGACCCGACTTGGTCGGCTCGTTCACAACGGACCGGTACGACCCGATCAACGAGTCGCGAACCCCGCCAGGAGCCGCGTCGTTGCGTCACGAGGCGGTGTGTGCCGTCCGTCAGCTTGATAACAACTGCTGTCCTACCTCGATACGGGACCTGGTCGCCATACCCAGCTTGTGTGCCAGCAACTGTGTGTTACGATCCGGGTCCCGATTCCACACGGTGAGCGGCGCCTTCGGCGCTGCGTAGAGACCCCCACCCGATCCCTGACTCCCGGTTTCGCGCTCGCGGTCGGTGCTACTCGGCCGGATGGCGGCGTCGAAACGCCCCGCGGCTCCGGGTGCGGCGTACGGATGCGCGCCGCCTGTTTGCCACCGGCGATTCTCGACTCACGAGCGGAGAGATAATCGGACCCTAACAAAGCCCTCTCGGGAGCACGTCACACCCGTGAGCCGTCTACACGAACCGATCACGACGCATCAAACGGGTCGAGCGCGGCTACGACGGAGCGCGTCCGCGCGGTAACAGATGTCCGACCCAACCGACCGCGTCGTCGTCGTTACTCAGCAGTACCCCCCCGATCGGTCCGGCAACGCATCGCGGATCCGGGACACGTGTGTGCATCTCAACGACGAAGGGTGGGACGTCACGGTGCTCGCCCCTCCGCCGGCGTTCCCCCACGGCCAGTTTTCCCGGACCTGGAAGCGACAGTCCACCCATACGGCCGACGGCGTCAGCGTGCACCGCCTGTGGGCGTGGCAGCCGACGGCGAGCGACCCGAGCTTCAGTAGCCGTATGGCGTACTACCTGCTCTTCCCGCTCCATGCGCTGTTTTGGATGCTGCTGCACCACCGCGAGTACGACGCTATCGTTACCTCGTCGCCGCCGATATTCACCGGTCTCGTCGGTCTCCCGCTCGGACGCTTCGGCTCGAAGCCGTGGATCGTCGACGTTCGGGACCTCTGGATCGACGCTGCGGTCGGCCTCGACTTCATCGCCGACGGCGGACTCGTCGAGCGAGCCAGCCGGCGGTACGAACTGCTCGTTCTCGACACGGCCGACCGAATCACCGTCACGACGGCTGCTCTGGGCGACCGCCTCGTCGAACGGTACGACGTCGATCGGTCGGTGATTACCCACGTGCCGAACGGCGTCGACACCGACACGTACCGGCCGACCGGCGCTGATCCGGAGCCCACGATCGTCTACACCGGAAACGTCGGTCACGCCCAGGATCTCGACGCCTGCGTTCGGGCGATGGCGTCGGTCGAAACGCCTGATGCGACGCTCCAGATCGTCGGCGACGGCGACACCACAGAACAGTTGCGGCAGCTTGCCGTCCAGCAGGGCGTCGACGATCGCGTCGAGTTTACCGGAGTCCTTCCCAGAGAGGCGATTCCGGACGTGCTCAACGGTGCTATGGTCGGCGTTGCGCCGCTCAAGTCGGACCCGTCACTCGAGTACGCGGTGCCGACGAAGGCTTACGAGTACATGTCGTGTGCGCTTCCGGTCGTCGCGACCGGCGTCGGCGAGATCGAATCGCTGATCGAGGAATCCGGGGGCGGCCTGTTGGTCGAAAACGACGCCGACCGGCTGGCGGCGGCGTTCGACGCGCTACTCGCCGACGCTAACCGGCGCGAGAGGCTGGGTGCCAACGGACGAGCACACATGATCGAACACTACGACCGCAGCGTCGCCGCCCGAACCGTGTGTGACATTCTCGACGAGGTGACCGGCCGGTGACCGGCCGAGACGGACCACCGTTCGAGCTGATCGCCGCCGGGTCGGCCGGCGCCGGTGGAGCGCCCGAGTCGGGTGGGCTGCTTTCGACCCCGAGTAATTGGCCGGTGGCGTACCGGACGGTTCGGAATATGAAACCGGTCCAGATCGCTGGCATCGCCGAACGCCGCCTTCGACACGCCGTCATCCCCCGTCTGCCGATAGACTTCGATGCCCGCTACGCACGGCGGGTGCCCGCGGAGTTCACCCTCTCTCCGGCGCCGCTCGGCGAGAACCTCTCGAAGCTCAGACGGAGCCTCTCGGACGCCGAACGGAACCGGTATCGAGACGCGGCGATCGATGCGGCGGAGAGACGATACACGTTCCTCGATCGCACGATAGCGTTCGGTGATCGGATCGACTGGGACCACGAGGCGATCGACGCGGCGCCGCTCTTCTGGCGACTGAAGCTCGAAGCGTTCCAGGGGTTCGAGTGGCTCGTGTTGAGCGAGGCGTCGCCGTCGGCGGTCGACGACGTCCGGTCGTCGCTCGAACAGCAGGTGTTCCGATGGGACGCGGGGCACCCGATCGGGGAGGGGCCGTACCTTCGACGCTCCTGGATCCCGCACTCCGTTTCGTTACGCGTGTTACACTGGTGTCGGTACGTGGCGTGGTGCGCCAGCGACGACGACGTGACCGTCTCCGACCGGTTGCTACGAATCATCTACAGGAACGCCCTCTTCTTGAACAACCACGTCGAACACGACGTCGGTGGAAACCACCTCATAGAGAACGCCGTGGCGTTGGTCGCTGCCGGCACACTCTTTCGTGCGCACGATACCGGGTGGGCGCGAACCGGGTTGCGGCTGCTCGAGTCGGCTGCGAGAAACCAGTTTCTCGGTGACGGCTGTCACTTCGAACGGAGTCCGATGTACCACGTGACGGCGCTCCGCCGGTACGCGACGGCGTACGACGTCCTCTCGTCGGTCGGCTTCCGGACCACCGCCGACGCCGCAATGGGGTTTCTCGCCCGACTGATCCACCCGTCCGGACGGATACCGCTGCTGAACGACTCCGTCCACGGGGAAGCCATCGAGGCACCCAGCTGTCTGTCGTACTGTCGGGCGTGTGGCCTGACACCGACCGACCGGGCTCGAGACCGCCCCGACGGATCGGGCTACCGGACGCTCTCGACGGAGGCCGGGACGATGCTCTTCGACGTCGGCGACGTGGGGCCGCCACACTTGCCGGCACACTCGCACAACGACCACCTGAGCGTCCTGCTGTGGATCGTCGGTGACCCCGTTCTCACCGATACCGGGGTGTACGACTACGGCGCGAATCGGCGCCGCCAGTACGCCCGGGGCGTCGCCGCCCACAACACCGCCCAGTACGGGTCGGTAGAACCGATTCCGATCGGCGGGAGCTACCTGATGGGCAAGCGGACGGCGGTCTCAGTCGTCGCCGACGAGCCGGGCTCGATCACGGCCCGATACGCTCGCCGAACCGTCGGCGGGCCCGCCTACGAGCACCGACGGACGGTGGCGACGGCCGGCCTCGGCTGGGACATCGTCGACAGGCTCTCGGCCGAGTCGGACGGGCCATACACGGTGCGTTACCACTTCCATCCGACGACGACGGTCACTGCGTCTCGGAACGTCGACAGCGGGTTCGATGTCGACCGCGACGGCGAGCGGATCGCGTTGATTCGGGTTCACGGAGACGATCGGTGTCACCTCACGCAGTCTCCGTACTTTCCGCGGTACGGACGTGAAAAGCGTCGCCCGATGGTCGCCGCCACCGCACCGGCCGGCCGGACGATCAAGACCACGCTCGTTCCGACCGACGCCGAGTGATGCCGTCTCTCTGCCTGACGCGACGTTTTTGCCATCCCTGGATGCGGAACTCGGGGACCTGGAAAGACGAGTGCGAGTGAGAACACGGGGCCGGTGCGGTCCGGTATCGGGGCTCGTCGAGGCTACACCAGCCCGAGGCCCCGGGCCCGGAGGAAGACGAGATATCCGAGCACAACGAACCCGACTCGGGTTATCCATACCGAAACCCGCCACCACCGCGGGGTCGCCGTCACGGGGTGGAACAGTACACTTGCGGAGAGCCATCCCACGAACACGAGCACGAACAGCGACTCAACCCCTGTGATCCCGAACGCTGTGACCAGCGGGACCGTAACCACGAGCCAGGCAACTTGGGCCGCGAGGAAGACACGGAGTCCGCCGGCCCCCGGAGAGTCGGTGGGCCGCATTTGCGTGCGTGTGTTGTACTGATCGCTCACCCGTGATCACCCTTCCTGAGCCCGCGAACGGGCCCGGCTCCGGCTCCCGTCCGCCGACGGCGTCTTCCGGCGTGATACGGACTGTACCGACCGCATCCCGGCGACCGTGACCCCGTCGAGGTCGGGGTACAGGACTGGATCCGAGCGGCCAGGCGCCGCCACGCGTGTCCACGGGGTCGTGCGGTCGTCGTGTCGGACGGTATCCGACATCCGATCCGGCGTCCGTCGATCATCGACGACCTTGGGTTGGCCGTGCGACGGCTTAAGTAGTGAGTCGACAACGTGTCATCGAACAGGCATTGCGCCGGCCTCCAGGGGTAGAATCGGGAAGCAGTCGGGGGGAGACGGCGCTGCTCGGATCGGGGGCTCGGAGGCGACTCACGGGGACCGAAAGCGGCGGCTCCCTGCCCGACGGTCTCCAGTAGGACGTTACTAACAAACCGCCCGTTGGTGTAGTGCCATACACGGTGGACTACGATGACAGAAACAGCGGGGTGGAGGTGAACGGGTGTCTCGGCTGACGTCGGTGACGGCCTCCGGCGTGCGAACGGGCAGACCTGACGCCGCCGGTCGAGCGGAGCCATTGGGTGCAGTCCTGTGACGCGCGTTTCGGCCACGTCGCTCGTCGGTGTCGGGTTCGCGACGGTCATCGTCGTCGCCGGAATAGCGCTTCTGACGCCATCGGCCGACGCGTACGAACTGTCGATCTATGCGGCGTTTCCGTGGTACTTCTGGGCGCTTTTGATCGCGTCGATGCTGATCGGTCACTGGCTCGTCCTCAGAGACGCCCTCTTGACGGACGAGGCGGACGGCAACTGGCGGTTGGGCGTTCTTCTCGTGCTCTGTGCCAACGCGCTCTTGGTATTTCTCCCGTACGTCCGGGGGTACCCGTACTTCGAGCGGGCGGACGTCCTCACCCACCTGGGCCACATCAAGACGATCCAGACGACCGGCGGGGTCGGTCCGGAGAACATCTATCCGAACATCCACCAACTCGTTCTCGCGCTCTCGTATGCGACTGGGGTCGAACCGATGCGGGTGATCAACGCGGTGTCGGGCGTCATCAGCCTCTTTTCGGTGGTTACGGCGGTGGCGCTCGTCGTTACGATCTACGACAGGCGACGGGCGTTGTTCAGCGTCCCCTTCGTCACAGTGCTGATCGGCGGAACGGCACACATGAACCCCTCCCCGTTCGCACAGAGTGCGCTCATCTTCCCGTTCGTCCTCTACTTGTTCGTCAAAGAACAACAGACGCACGCGTTCCCCGTCCGGGTCGCACTCGCCCTCTCGCTCGTCGCACTCGTCCTCTATCATCCGCTGACTACGCTTTTCGCGCTCGTGTTCTTCGTCATCTACGGCGTTGTACGCCTTCCCACGGTCCGAAATTCGATCCTGAGACCCGACGACGATGCCAGCAGACTCACAGGAACGGCCACGGCCCGACACCTCACCCTGGGCGTCTTCGTCGCGTGGTACTACAACTTTGCGGGGATGCTCATCCGGGCCGAGTCGGTTCTCAACACCCTGTTCGGTTCCGCCGGCGGGGAGTCCACGCTGGACTCGTACAGTTCGACGGTCTCTCGGACCTCGCCGGCGCTCGGCGACCTGCTCAGGATTCTGCTGTTGGAGTACGGGACCGCGATCGTCGTCTTAGGCGTGAGCGGTCTCCACCTCGCGAACGTCGCTCTCGAACGGGTCCGAGGTCGGGTGTCGACGACCGTCTTCGAGTTGTCGTTCTCCGTGACGGCCATGGCGTTTTCGGGAGTCGCGGTGCTGTTTTTGGTTTTCGACCTGATCGTTGGATTCGGCCGCCCGCTGATGACAGCGCGATATTTCGGCGTGCTCGTCGTGGGGTCGTTGTTCTTTGATCTCTACCGGCGAACCGGCGAGAACCCGACTGTCCCGCGCGCGGCCGGAGTCGCGTTGGTGATCCTGGTCGTGTTTTCGACGTTCGGGATCTATCACTCTCCACTGACTATCGGAATCAATCAGCAGGTCACCGAAGCGGAACTCGACGGTGCGGAGTGGTATCTCTCACTCGGCGACCAACGCCTTCCGCACACGGAGTATGGGATCGACCTCTATCGGTTCGAAGACGCGATGCTCGGGTTCCAGGCCGACAACGTCACCAGGGATCCCGAACCGCCGCCGGACCACTTCGGATACGCCGGGGGAGACACACTCGGGGCTGCGTACAGCGAGGATCACTATCTCGTTGTCACTCCCGCTGGTCGACAGTTTTACCCGGTGGTATGGCCGGATTACGAGGAGTACTGGCGGTACACGCCGACGGACTTCGAGCGCATCGAAACCGACCCGACGGTCTCACAGGTGTACGCCAACGGCGGGTTCGAGACGTATCACGTCACCGGGACGAACACGACTGCGTGAGTGAGGCCGCTGTGCGTCGCCAGTCCCGTTAGCAACAGAGTAACAATCCTCTCCGGGCCGAACACCTGACGCGAATGGACCGCACGAAGCGTCGCTGGAATCGAACTGCCGACCGAATTCGACGCCGGAGACCGACGTCGGTGAACCGGCCCGCCAGCACCGCCGGGAGGGGTCCTCGGCCACGCCCACCGGGTGAGCTATATGCGTAGCGACGACGAGTGGCCGAGATCGCTCGCGACCTGGCTGGACCTGGCGTTGACCGTCGGCGTTGCGCTTCTCACGGTCGCTCCAGTCGTACTCTTCGGCACCACAGGTGCCCTGGGACCGCTCCAGATTCCGCTCGGATTCCTCCTCGTGTTCTTCCTACCGGGATACGCGATTGTCGCCGCGTTCTACCCCACGCCCTGTTTCGAGCCCGGTACAGGCGGAGCGGACGCGACGAGCGAGCCCACTGGCTTGGAGCGACTCGTCGTCGCGATCGGTCTGAGCGTCGTGACGGTTCCGCTCGTTGGGTTTGTCTGGAACGTCTCACCCTGGGGCATCGCGGCCCCACAGGTGCTCGGAAGCCTCCTCGTGATCGTCCTCGTCGGGGCCGGCGTGGGCGCGTACCGGCGGATCACACGCCCGCCCGCAGACCGGTTTCGACTCCCGCTGGAACGGGTATCCACGTATCGATCGGCCCTCGCCGGCGGGACGACACGCGAGACAACCACCACCGTCGCGGTGACGCTTCTCGTCGTGCTCTCGGTCGTGGCCGTGAGCACGGCGGTTGCGGTCCCGAAGAACGGCGAGGAGTACACCGAGATATACCTGCTGAGCGAGGATCCCGACTCCGGAACCCTCACCGCCGCCAACTACCCCACGAACCTCACGCCCGACGAACCGCGCGAGATCTACGTCGGAATCGGAAATCGTGAATCCGGGCCGATCACCTATACTGTAGTCGTGGAACTGCAGCGGCTCGAAACGGTCGGTAGCGATCGCATCGTGGTTGACGAAACCGAACTCGACCGGTTCAGTACCACCGTCGAACCGGGCCAGCGAGCCCAGGTCCCCCGAGACATCCTGGTCGACTCGACGCACACCGGCCAAGACCGCCGGTTGGTCTTCCTCCTGTACACCGACGCACCGCCACCGAATCCCGCCATCTCGAACGCGTACCGAGAGGTACACCTCTGGGTCTCCGTTCCGCCGGAGTGAAGCGCCGTCGTCGCAGGCGAGGACGATACGCACACACCGGCCGGTTTCGTCCCTGCCCGAACCACGTGGCTTTCGCCTCGAACGTTTCGCACCCCCCGAATAGCCGGGTCCTAACAATGCCACGATGCGCAGAACTGCGTAACGTAGCAATGCGACGCCAGTCGTTCGATGCGGCTGTTTCGACCGGTTCGGAGAGACACGTCACGGCGGATGGCACAACTCCGGAAGCGGACGGCACGCTGGTGGGTACTGGGGCGTCCGCTCGGAGGTGCGCCGGCTGGCTGGCACGCCTCGGCTCTGCCGCCGGTCCCCGTCCGGAGACGAACGGTCTCGACGACTCCCGTGGCTCGGCGGCCGGCGCTGGAGACGACGCCCGAGCGGACAACCGGCTGTCGTTTTACATCCCGAGCCTCGCGGTCGGCGGTGCCGAGCAGGTGACTGTCAGCATCGTCAACGGCCTCGTCAAGCGCGGGTACGACATCGACCTGGCAGTCTCGTACCCGGGGGGCGAACTGCGCTCGGCGCTCGCAGACGACGTCAGCGTCACCGAACTGGGGGCCCTCCGTGTTCCGGTCGCAGGCATCGGTGCGCACCTCCCGGCGCTCGCGAAGTACCTCTCCCGCACCGACCCGACGGCCGTGTTCACGCAGAAACTCGACGCCAGCGTCGTCTGTCTCGCTGCCAACCGGCTCGCCGATACCCACACCAAGGTCGTCCCGACGATTCACAGCGCGTTCGGAATGGCGTCCGAGCGAACCGTGAAATCCCGAGCGCTCGACGCGTTCGCCGCCCGGGTGCTTGGGTCTGCCGACCGCGTCGTGGCGGTGTCTCAGGGGGTCGCCGATTCGGTCGTCGACGCGACGGCAGTCCGTTCGGCTGACGTGTCGGTGCTGCACAACCCGGTCGACGTCGACTCCGTCCGACGGCGGTCGCGCGAGCCCGTCGACGACGCCTGGGTCGAGCGCGACGACGTCGATCTGATGCTGTTCGTGGGACGTCTGGAACGACAAAAGGACCTGGAGACGTGGCTCCGGACGTTCGCTTGCGTTCATCAGGATCACCCGAACGCGCGCGGGATCATCGCGGGGAAGGGGTCCCAACGAGACCGCCTGCAGGCGCTCGCGACGGCGCTGGATCTCGACGACGTGGTGTCGATCCCCGGGTACGTCGACAACCCGTATCGGTACATGCGACGGGCCGATGTCTTCGTGCTCTCCTCCCGGTTCGAGGGGCTTCCGACCGTTCTCATCGAGGCGCTCGCGTGCGGCTGTCAGATCGTCGCGACCGACTGTCCGTGCGGCCCCCGCGAGATCCTGCGCGACGGGGAGTTCGGACACCTCGCACCGGTGGGCGACGTCGAGGCACTGGCCCGGGGCGTCGATGCGTCGCTGATGGATCCCGTCCCGACGGAACTCCTCGAGCGCCGCGCCGACGACTTCGCCCCGGAGGTCGTGTTGAACGAGTACGAGCAGTTCATCGATACGCACATCTTCGAGCGGTAACGGGCCCCGCTGTGGTCGGGACTACGACGACACACCGACGTCGGAGGCTTCCGGCACGTCGATCGTCACAGAACCGTCCTCCTCGGTCGTCGACACCTGCACGTCGCTGAGCTGCCCCACGCCGTTGGCGTTGCCGTCGTGGACCAAGCGGTCGATCGACCCGGTACAGTTCTCAAGATACATAGCGGATCCGCGATCCGTCCCGTATATCACGAACTCGCCGACGTCGAACTCTCGACCCTCGTCTTTGACGACCACCGCGGCGGGTTGGGACCCCTCGGTGTTCGTATTTCTGATGTGGATTCGGTCGCCGGTGATGGTCCCGCCGGCGGGAAACAGCATCGCCGGATCGGTCGCATTCTCGATGCAGACGTTGTTGAGGATCAGGTCACCGCCGACGGTGTCCTGCGGGATGTTGTAGATCCCGGGTTCGGTTCGAAGGTTCGAGATACGCGTGTTCTCGATGAGCTGGCGGTTCGTCGTGCTGTTCTGTTTGACCCCGTAGCCGCAGTCGTCGATGACACAGTCGCGAATCGTCATATTCCCGCCCTTGTTGTCGGCGCCCGCGCCGGTGTTGCCTTGGAGGAGACACCCCTGAATCAGCGTTTGTCCGTTCCGATTGTTACCGAGGAAGGCGGCGACGCCGTGACCGTCCCTGCCCGTCATCTCCTCCTGTTTCCGACCGTTCATCAGGAGCGAACTGTTGTGGATGCGCGTTCCCGGCTCCCGTATCTGCAACCCGTTCGTCGCCCAATCGCGGATCACGCAGTTCCGAATCTCCACGGGGTACCCCCCGCCGCCGGCCTTCTGGATTTCGATCCCGTTTGCGATGTTGTAGTTCTGTTCGAGTCCCTGTCCGTCGAGTGTGAGGTCGCGAATGGTGATATTCGTCAGGTCGTCCATCTGACTCGGTGTGACGACGATCCCTCTGTGAACCGAGTTGTGGCCGGGGGCCATCTTCAGCCGCGTCCGGTCGGGGCCCGCGCCGGCGATTGTCACCCCTCGGTGGCGATGCACCAGAAGAATCGCGTCGGCTCTCCCGGTGCCGATGAGCATCTCCCCCTCCGGGAGGCGGACCGTTCCGTCCGGAGCCGCTTCGTCCAGTGCCGACATCAACGCGTCGGTGTCGTCGGTCTCACCGTCGACAACGCCGCCGTGGTCTTCGATCCGGACGTCGGTGTCCGGTTCCGGGGTCTGCGTCGGTTCCGTGGGGCTCGGCTCGGTACTAGGAGACGGCACCGGCTCCTGTGTGTCGCCGTCGAAGTCCTGGTCCAATAGCACAGCCACACTGACTGCCCCCGCGCCTCCAGCCGCAGCCAGGAGGGCGAGGACCTCGCGGCGGCTGAGGTCGTCTGTATTCATCGGTAGAGAGTACTGCACCAACGTCCCCTGAACATATATTTATACTACAACTACTCCCTCCTCGGACCGCTCGACAGTCGGTACCCATCGTGCACTGTCGGCCGGAGGCGCACCACCGCATCACCGGGGTACTACGACACGAACCATCCCCGCCTCACATCGGTACGGGGCGCCGCAGGACCGGTACGTTCGACATAACAAACTCCGCGGGAGGTGACCGACGACTGTATGCTTCAGCCGAACAGCGCGTACACTACCCACCGGACCGCACAGCCGGCGGCGACTCCGAGACGATGACGTATGGATCGCGGTCCGTGGCCGAGGCGGGCCACACCGGTTTGGGCGCCCGGCACGGGACGCGGCGGCCGACCGTGAGCGTCGTTCTCACGACGCACGATCGCCCCACGTATCTCCCTGAAGCTGTCGCGACGGTAGCCGAACAGACGTACGAGCCCGTCGAACTGATCGTCGTCGACGACGCGTCGCCGACCCCTGCCTCCGACGTCGTGTCCGCAGACGAGTACGACGTCTCGTCGTTCGAAATCGTGCGCCACGACGACAACAGGGGGCCGAACGCTGCCCGAAATACCGGAATTTCG
>Ga0102939_1000114_pt1 | contig 26553 bp, 28 predicted proteins | sample SalPon2_B_H2O_MG_FD_78214 | JGI IMG/M metagenome (GOLD analysis project Ga0102939, IMG submission 78214) | Salt pond water microbial communities from South San Francisco under conditions of wetland restoration - Salt Pond MetaG R2_B_H2O_MG | ecosystem: Environmental > Aquatic > Non-marine Saline... | reverse complement strand
TCGATGGCATCAAAGGGGCATTTCTCGACACAGATGCCACAGGTCTCGCCGAGACAGAGCTCCTCGGAGATACTGATCTGGTCCGGGCCGCCCTCGTAGAGGTCGGGGTCGTCGTGCCGTTCGTCGAGGGTGACGATACACTCCTCGCCCGTCCGATTCGGGGGACAGAAGTTCGCACACTCGTAGTTACAGCGGTCGGGTTGACACCGGTCGAGGTCGACGACCGCGATGCTGTCGTCGGCCATGATTACAGGGAGGCGCCGGTGGTGAGGAGGATGGCGAACGTGATGAACCAGAGCGTGAAGGTCATGAACGCCACGTACAGGTGGTCTTTCGCACCGAAGTCGGCGACGTCGACCCCGATCGCCTTGAGCACGGGGTACTGCCCGGCGATGGCGGCGACCACGAACATGAGGGCGCGCGTATCGGACGCCGCCTCCACGCCGGTGCCGACGATGGCGCCCCCGAGGACGGCGGCCGCGACGCCGCCGAGACAGGCCAGCGTGGTGACCGTCACCCCGCGGACGTGTCCGGTGAGGCCGGTCCCCGATTCCGTTTCGGTAGCCATACACGTCACTGCGACGCCGGGCATCAAAAGGCGTTCGATACGGGGAACGCCGCGGTGTGGGCCGTCGTCGCCGTCTCCCCCGTCCGGACCGTCGTGCGTCGGTCCCGGCGCCCACCGGCACACAGCCCGTCTCATACTGACCGTTGTAAGTCCGTAGCGGTGTGGTGCCGCCCCGTCCGGGTAACACACCGGGACACAGGGACAACGAACCCTCTCAATCCGTCTTGACGAACGCGTCGACACAGACGCTGCGCTCCGGGCGCACCATCACCGGGTTGAGGTCGAGTTCCGCCACCTCCCGGCGTTTGGCGACGAGGTTCCCCACCTTCGTGACGAGGTTGGCGAGGCTATCCAGCGACGCGTCGGGGCCGAACTCGTGTTCGAAGCGCGCGGGGAGGTCCGTCCGCTTGAGCGCGCCGTAGGCGTCGCCTTTCCCGAACGGGGCGACGAGATGCGTGGTGTCCTGTAGCGCCTCGACCTGCGTCCCGCCGGAGCCGACGGTGACCACCGGGCCGAGGTTGGGGTCCTGTGACGCCCCGACCAGCGCCTCGACGCCGCTGTCGACCATCTCCTGGACGAGGACGCCCTCGATGGTCGCCTCGTCGTCGTACTCGAACACCGCGGCGACGATGTCCTCGTAGGCGCGCTGGGCCGCCGAGGGGGAGTCGACGCCGACACGTACCGCGCCGATATGGTTGCGGTGGGCGATGTCTGGCGAGTCGACTTTCATCACGACCGGCGTCCCGATTCGGCTGGCATAGCGGGCGGCTTCCTCGCTCGACGACGCCGAACGGGTCGCCGGCAGGTCGATGCCGTAATCCTCGAGCAGGGCCGTCGCCCGTGACCACGGGAGCGTGCTGTTCGCGGGGAGATCCGAGGTGGCGGGTCGCTCGTCGAGTTCGAACGGTGGCCGTCCCACGAGCCGATCCCGCGCCTCGTCGAAGCGAACGAGCGACGCCAGCGCGTCGATGGCTTTCGTCGGCTCGTAGAACAGCGGGTATTCGGCGCGGACGCGTTCGTATGGCTGGGGGTCGTCGAGGTCGGCCGGCGACCGCCGGCCGGTCCACAGGAAGATCACGGGGTCGTCGGTCATCTCGGCGACTTCGAGCAGGTGGTCGGCGATCATAGCAGCGTCCTCGTCGACCGCCGAGAGCCCGATACCGAAGACGTAGGCGTCGAAGCCATCGTCGGCAAAGAGGGTGTCGGCGACGTCGGGGAGGATCTCCGCCCCCTGTGCCCGGATGTCGACGGGGTTGTGGAGCTCGCCGAACGTGAGCAGGTCGTCGCTGTCGAGTAAACGTCGCTCCGTCTCGTCGGCGAGTCGCGGGAGGTCGAGGCCGCGCTCTTCGGCCAGGTCGGCGAGCAGGGTCGCGAGCCCGCCGCTGGTGGAGGCGACGCAGACGCGGTTCGAGTCCGGCGGATCGAACGCCGCGTGTGCGCTCGCCCGACTCGTCAGGTCGGGAACGTCGGGCACGCGTTCGATCCCTGCCTGCCCGAACGCGGCGTCCCACACCTCGTCGTTCCCGGTCAGCGACCCCGTGTGGGATTCGGCGGCCGCCTGCGCCACGTCCGATCCGCCGACTTTCACCGCGAGCACCGGCGTCCCCGTCGCCACCGTCTCCCGGGCCACTTCGATGAACCGCCGTGGCTCGGTCACGCCCTCGATATAGGTGCAGATCACCTCCACGTCGGGGTCGGCGGCCATATACCCCACGTAGTCCGCGAGGCTCTGATCCACCTCGTTACCCGTCGAGACGATGTGGGAGAAGTGGGTGTCCTCGTCGGCGGCGTTTTCGAAGAAGGTGGCGAAGGAGAGCGCGCCCGACTGGCTGGCGAGGCCGATGTGTCCCGGTTCCGGCTCCCGTGAGCACAGCCCCGTCAACACCGTCCCCGCCTGTGCGTTCGCGAGACCGATGCAGTTCGGCCCCGCGACGCTGATTTCGTACGCCGCGGCGGTGGCTTCGAGTTCCGCCTCCAGTTCGGCGCCGCGCTCGTCGGCCTCGCTGAACCCGGTCGTGATGACCAGCGCCGCCGGAATTCCGAGTTCACCCGCCTCACGTACTACGTCGACGACGTGCCCTCGAGGGACGACCACGACGGCGAGGTCGACCACCTCGGGCAGGTCGGACACGCCGTCGTAACACGGCCGGTCCCACGCCTCCTCCCGGTTCGGATTGACGAGATAGAGGTCGCCGTCGTAGCCGTACCCCGTGAGATGTTCGAAGATCCGCGAAGAGTACCACGAATCCGGGCTCGCGCCCACGATAGCCAGCGACGACGGGTCGAACAGTGGGTCGAGTTGTCGTGTGTCCATACTAACTGGAAACCCACTATCGCTGATTAATCGTGACTGTCGTGGCACTATTCACGCCCACTACCGGTCGGGGTAAATATGACGGCCCCACCCCGGCCGCCCGGGCGGCGACGCGACGGGCTATCGGGACCTCTCGAGCGGTTCGGCGGGGGTCGCGCGCCCGACGCCGGCGGATGTGGGTCGTGAACCTTTATGCTGGTGGCCCCGTTCGAGTCACACGATGGCTGGAACTGACGAGGAGGGTCTCGACGACCTTCCCCCGAGCGCGAAACTGGTTTTCAAAGTCCTCGAATACAACGGGTCGCTGACCCAGAAGGGGATCGTCGAGGAGTCGATGCTGTCGGCCCGAACGGTCCGATACGCGCTCGAACGACTCGAGGATATCGGCGTCGTCGACGAGGACGTCTACTTCGCCGACGCACGACAGAACCTCTACCAGCTCGACGAGACGGCGCTGGCCGACGAGAACGGCGACGCCGACGCCGCCTGCGTCGAGTGTGACTAGCGCCGAGTCACGGCGGCCGCCGTCCCCTTCCACCGGCGGCCGACTGCCGGCGTGACGCTACGTCGGCTGGACCGTAATCCGCCGTTTCTCGTCGATTGCGCGTTCGAGTTCGTCCGCGATCGCGGAGCCGCGTGACACCTGAATCTCCCCGCCGCGACCTACCGTCGCGGTGAACAGATACTCGCTGTCCGCCCGCACCTCGACCGTCTGGCCAACTTCGGCGCCGCCGCTCACGTCGACGACGACGTGTCGGGACGTGATTTCGGGGGTAACGACCGTGCCCTGGCGGTCCGCACGGCCGGCGTCGCCGCCGCTCGTGCCACCGCCACCGCCCCCGTGGGAGGGGCGTTCGTCCAGCGTCCGAACGTCGATGCTGATCCCGAGGCGATCCTCCACGTCGCTGATCCGGCCGCCGCCTTTGCCGATGACGTAGGAGATGTCGTCGTCCTCGACGTAGACGACGGCCTCGTTCTGTCCCTTCAACTCGACTTCGACGTGGCCGCGGGCGATGGAGCGAATCTCGCGTTCGACTTCCTTGCGCGCCAGTCGGGAGACGCCCGTCTCGCTCGACTCGCCGTCTTCGAGGGGGACGGTGATGACCTGGCGGTTGAAGGTGTAGATTTCGTAGGCGGGCTTGCCCGTCTCGAAATCGGAGATTTGGATGACCGGGCGCGCGAGGTCCTCCGCGGTCAGCCCTTCGGGCACCTTCACCTCCGTCTCCACGTCGTAGACGGTGTCGACGCGGCCGTCCTCGATGTAGACCACCGTGTCGACCACCTGCGGGATCATGCCGAGTTCGACCCGGCCGACGAGTCGCTGGAGGGCGTCGATGGCGCGGGTGGCGTGGACGACGCCGACCATGCCGACGCCGGCGAGGCGCATGTCGGCGAACACCTCGAAGTCGGCGGTCTTGCGCACCTCGTCGTAGATAGTGTAATCCGGCCGCACCAGGAGCAGTGAGTCGGCCGTCTTCGCCATATCCCCCCCGAGCGCCGTGTACTGGGTGATGTCCGGCCCGACCTGCAGGTCGCGGGGTTTCTCCATCGTCTTCACCGCGTTGTCGTGGCTCGCCAGGAACTCCGCGACGGCCTGGGCGAACGTGGACTTCCCGGCGCCCGGCGCGCCGGAGATGAGGACGCCACGCTGGCGCTCCAGCAGGCGGTCTTTGAGGTCCTCCGCGAACTCGTAATCCTCCAGATCCGTCTTGACGATGGGCCGGACGGCCGTAATCTCGTAGCCGTCCGCGAAGGGTGGGCGGGCAACGGCGATGCGGTACGAACGATACTGGACGATGGTCATCCCCGGTTCGTCGAGTTCGAGGAAGCCGTCGGGGCTGGCCCGCGCCGTCTCCGCGATATCGTGGGCGAACTCCTTCATCTCGGCCTCGGTCGTCACCTCGTCCCGGATGACCTGGTAATGCATGTCGCCGATGTCGCCGCGTTTGGCTTTCGGCTTCGACCCGGCACGGAGGTGGACGGACATGGTCGTCTCGTCGAAGAAGGACTCGATTTCCAGTCCCTCGGCGTCGCGCCCACGGGGTTCGACGTACGCCACGTCCAGCCCCTTCGCCTTGCTCACCTCCGCCTGCACCACATCGCTGGTCAGGAGCGTGGCGTCCAGGTCGGCCGCCACGTCGCGGACGATGGCGTCGATGTCACCCTCGTCGGACCCGTGTATCTGGCCGGCGCTGGGGCGCTGGCCGTAATACTCGACGGTGATGTGGCCCTCGTCGGCCAGTTCGACCAGTCGCTGGAGTTCCTCGATCCCCTCCCAGCCGGTGTCGTGGCCCTCGTTCGCCTGCCACTCGAGTTCGCCGACGACGGCCTCGGGGATGGTGATCGTCGCCCCCTCGTAGGCGCCGGAGTCGACGCGTTCGGACACGCGGCCGTCGATGACCGCGCTCGTGTCCGGTACGACGTTCATACCCGAAATCGGGGGGCGAGACTGATAAGGGTATTCAAGCGGCGGCCCGCCGCGCGGTCAGGGAAGCCGGCGGATCGAGCGCGGCCGTCGTAGCCCTCCCAGGGACTCCGCAGCCCGATGCCGATCCGGTCCCTCGAGCACGTCGCCCCGGACCGAGAAGTCGCCGTACAGCGCCGGATATCGGCGGGCGACGCCTTTGAGGCTCAGGTCACGAACCATTAGGGCGTCCGCAGTCCCGTACCGAGCCGGACCGCGAAGGGGTCGAGCAGTCGACTCGGCACGTTCGCCGAGTTGTTGTCCATCACGATTCCCGTGTTGACCGGACTCCGGTCCGGGCAGTTCGAGTCCGTGTACTCGTCGGGGTGGCCGATCATGTGGCCGAACTCGTGGGCTGCGACGGCACCGGTATCGTTCGTGTCCCACGTCCCCATGTTGCTCCGTGCGGGGCCCGGTCGGATCCGAACCTCGTGGTGTTCGTTACTCCCCACCCATTGCACGTCGAACGTGAAGGGACAGGGGAGTTCGCCGCTTCGACTGGTCGCCCACTGGTCACTCCACGTCGACTCGATGCCGTTTGCCCACATCGTCTGCAGGGAATTCACCGTCGACGCGCTGATGCTCGCGTCGGGGTCGAGGTCGATGCGGACGGTGACGTGCGTCCACACCTGCTCGAAGGCGGCGGTCCACCCGTAGATGCACTCGGAGACGGAGAAGGAAATCTCCTCTTCGGCGAGCGACTCCAGTCGATTGCGGAGCGACCCCGTGCCGTTCACGATGTCGTCTTTCACCGAGAAGTCGCCCGTCTCGCCCGCGTACTGGCGGGCGACACCTTTGAGACTCAGATCACGCATGATCGCCTCCGTCGCCGATGAGCCGGGTCCGGAGACGGTCGACGCGGTACGTGACGGCTTCCAGCGAGTCGTCCCGTTCTTTCGCCGTGCGTTCGTCCGGCGCCTGCGACAGCCCCTCGAAGACGGCGTCGGCGTCGAAGTAGAACCGTTCCGTCTCGTCGTCGACGGTCACGTCCACCCAGCCGACGAGCGAATCCGGGGGGAAGGACGCCTCCTCGCGCGTATAGAGGCGTCCCCCGGCCTCGTCGAGGGCGTCGAGAATCGCCGTCAGTTCCTCGGCCTCGACCGTGCCGGACGCTTCGCCGCCGCGCTCCGGATCGGTGTCGTCGCGCACGTCGACGTGCACCTCGCCGCTCCCTGCGAGTTCGACCCGCTCGTCCAACCGCTCGCTCGGCGCACCGCCGCGGACGCAGTAGGTGAGCCGAATCGACTCGCGTTGCTCGGGGTCCTGCAGTCGGTCGCGCGCCAGTGCGATGTGGTTGGTCATTGCAGGGCGACGAGGATCGGAATCTCGCCCGTCCCCTCGGCGTGTGATTCGAGCGCCTTGCCGATGATGGCCCCGAACGCCCGGTTGCGGTCGGTCGCCGTCATCGCGTGGCCGGGCAGATCAGCAGTCGTGAGCATGTCGCCGACCTCGATGGGCGCCTCGCTCGCGTCCACCTTACAGACGACCTTTCCGACGAGGGCGACCGGCGCGCGACCGGTCTCGTCGCCGTCCTCCGCACTGTCGAGGCGGATGCCCGGACGGTACTCACCCGCACCGGAGACGACGCCAGCAACCCGCGAATCGTACGCGCGGGTGCTCGGTTCGAGGAAGCTGTCGGCCATGACCAACACCGTCCCGGGGTCGACGGCAACGTCCTGACTCACGTCGAACGCCTCGGCGCAGTCCGCGCCGCTGAGTTTGATGTCGCCGGACTGAGCGTCGAGATGGATGCGCCGAGTTCCGTTGCCGTCGTCGAGGAAGATGTCGCCGTCCTGCCCGTGCCCCCCGAGGGTGAGGTTGCCGTACTGGGCGTTCAGGTGAACGGTCCGGTCGCCGTCTTCGGTTTCGAGCATCACGTCGCCGTCCGAGCCGTGACCGCCGAGCGTGAGGTTGCCGTGTTCGGCGTTGATGTGGACGGTCCGGTCGCCGTCGGCGTTGTCGAGATACAGGTCGCCGTCCTGTCCGTGCCCCCCGAGCCTCGCGTTCCCGTACTGGGCGTTCAGGTGAATGGTCGTGTTGCCGTCACCGTCGTCCAACATCACGTCGCCGTCCTGTCCACAGCCGCCGAGGGTCGCGTTCCCGTACCGGCCGTCGAGGTGGATCGTGGTGCAGCCGCTGGATTCGTTCAGTCGCAGGTCGCCGTCGCTCCCGCTCCCGCCGGCGCTGATGTTGCCGGACGCTCCGTGGATCGACACGGTCGACTCGCCGTTAGCGTTGGTGACGTAGACGTCGCCGTCGTGACCGTTGCCGCCGACGTGGACGTTCCCCGTCTCGCCGTCGATGTGAACGACCGTCTCCCCCATCCGATCGAGGACGAAGAGGTCGCCGTCGTCGCCACCGCCGCCCAGCGAGAGGGTGGCGTCGTCGTTGACGGTGAGAATCGGCTTCCCGACCCGCCCGATGAGGTCGAGGATGTCGTGGCCGACGCCGATGCGTGCGCGTAGGTCGCCGTCGGCGGTACGGAAGTTGAGTTTCCCGTCCGCTCCGCCGCCGCCGAGCGAGAGTTCGCCGTCCCCGAGGGTCACTTGCTCCCCCCGGTCGTCGGTGAAGCGAAGCCGCCCCCGATCCGCGTCGAGGTTGATCAGCCGGTCCTGCACGGCACCTTTGAGCGTCAGCGCGCCGCTCCGACCGTTCCCGCCCGAGGCAATCTCACCGTTGATCGCATCGAGGGAAATGACGATCTCCTCGCTGTCTTCCGATTCTGTCAGCTCCATTCGGCCGTTGACTCTATCAGACACTTTGTATCACCGACAGCTCCTTCGCATCCTGCAGTATTAACATATTCTTTCGTTAACATTTTGTCGGGCGGCGGACCACGGAGTCTAAGCCGGGGGGCGCCCTCGACCGAGCCATGAGCGACACGCTGGACCTGACGCGCCGACTCGTCTCGATTCCCAGCCACGAGGACGAGAGCGCGGCCGGCGACGCCGTCGCATCGTGGCTTCACGCGGAGACGGACGCCGCGGTTCGTCGGGACGACGCCGGGAACGTGTTCGCTCGTCGGGGCGACGGCGACCGGTCGCTCGCCCTCGTCGGCCACCACGACGTGGTGGCGCCGGCGGACGAACAGACCGATGGCGACGCGTACGTCGTCGAGGAACGGAACGGTCGCCTCTCCGGTCGCGGGACTGCGGACATGAAGGGAAGCCTCGCGGCGGCGATGGTCGCCTTCCGCGACGCCGACCCTGAAGTCGAACTCGTCTTCGCCTCCTTCGCCGGCGAGGAGCAGGGTGGCGTCGGTGCCCGTGCCGCAATCGACGCGGGGTTCGGACCGGACTACGCCGTCGTCGGTGAGGGATCGACGGGCTACTCCGCACCCGGCGTCACCGACGTGGCCGTCGCGCATATGGGCCGCCGGGGCAGTACGCTCGTCGCCCACGGCGAGAGCGCACACGCGAGCGAACCCGAGGCGGGCGAGAACGCCATCTACCGCGCCTGCGACGCCGTGGACGTCGTTCGTGACCTCGACGCCCCCACGGCGACGGTGCTCGGACAGGAGTTGCGGGGAAGCGTCGCCGTCACCGAAATCGAGGGCGGATCGGCGTGGAACGTGGTCCCCGACCGCTGTGCGGTGACGGTCGACGAGCGAACGGTGCCGGGCGAGCGCGCCGACCTGGAACGGGCCGAGTCGGTACCGGGCGTCGAGTGGGTCGTCGATCAGGACCTGCCGCCGATGGCCTGCGACGACGCCGACTTCGCGGACGCCGTCCTCGACGCCGCGCGGACGGTTCAGGACGGCGACCCACGGCATGTCGCCAAACCCCACGCGACGGACGCGGGGTGGCTGGCCGCGGCGGGGACGACGTGTGTAGTCTGTGGCGCCGCGGAGCCCGGCGAGGCCCACACCGCGGAGGAGAGCGTCGCTATCGACGTGTTGGTGCGGTGCGAGCGGCTCTATCGCGGCGTCGCGGAGTCGATTTAATCCTCACGGAGCGCCGCCACCTCGTCTTCGAGTTCGGCGATCCGTTCCTCGTAGCCGTTGCGGCCGTCCATGAACTGGTAGACGACGAAGGCAACGAACGCGGGCACGACGAGCCAGAAGCCGAAGACGAAGACGACGATCAGCAGTTCGGGCAGGCCGGGAATCTGGAGCGGGACCATACGACTAATGTCGGAATAGCGACGTATAGGGGCAGGGGTCACTCGCCGTCCAGCCGAACGATCCGATCGGCCCGCTCGCGGAAGGTCGAGAGCGTCGCCCGCTCGGCCTCGGAGACGGAGTCCGAACCGACGATGGCGTCGGCTTCGAGGGCGTTCAACACCGCCGTCTCCGCCCGATCGCAGTAGTCGAGCAGTCGCGACGGGTCCGCGTCCCGAGTTTGAAAAGGGATGGTGGCGTCGTTGACGAAGACGGCCCGCGGGTCGGCGGGGGCGGCGTCGAACACCTCGCGGGCGCGGCGGGCGTTGTCGGCCGCGAGTTCGGCCGCTTCGTCCTCGCTCGCCCCCGTCGCCCGCGGCGCGTGGGCGTCGATGACGCCCCGCCAGACGCCAGCCGGGGGCGTGACGAAGCGGTCGAGGCGGCCGCCCAGCACTCGCCCGTCGCGTTCGACTTCGGGCGCGAACTCGAGGACGACGACGCCTTCGGGGCCTTCCCGGGCTAGCCACGCGGACAGCGCCCGGGCGGTCAGCCGGGTCTTGCCGACGTTCGAGGGGCCGACGATCAGGGTCGTGCCCGCGAGCGGGACGGGGTGGTCGGGGTCGGTCACGGCCCTACGCCACTTCTTCGAGCGCGAACTTCCCGCCCAGGCCGACCATGGCGAGCGCGAGCGCGACGGCGAAGGCGAGGACGAACCCCGCCAGCGGCCCCACGCCGCCGGCGACCTGTGAGCGGACGAAGTTGGCGGCGAGGGCGCCGGTGACGAGCAGGAGCGCCACACCGCCGACGTTGGCGACGAGCGAGTTGTGATCCGGCACCGCGTCGGAGTTCAGGAGGTAGAGCACGATGGCGATGGCGAAGGGCGTGCCCACCGTCCCGAGCGCGAGGACGAGGACGAGCTGGCCGAGCACCGCGCCGCCGATGAACGCGCCGGGCGCCGAGAGGAGCGCGGCGGCGACGAGCAGGCCCCGATACCGGCCGTCCTCGATGGTCGTTCCCCAGCCGAGTTTGTCGGCCAGCAAGAATGGGGGGACGATGGTGTTGCCGCCGAGCGTCGAGACGGCGGCACCCCAGAGACCGAGGAGGAAGAGCCACTTGGCGCTGGGGCCGACCAGCGGGCCGAGCGCCTGTGCCGCGCCGACCGTCGAGAGGTCCGCGGAGGTGAGGACGCTCGCGGTGACGAGGAAGATCGCGAGGCTGTAGACGCCGAAGGCGACGAGCATCGACGCGCCCACGTCGAACGTCGCGAGCCCGTAATCCTCCCGGGTCCACTCCCGCGAGCGCATCGTATAGGAGTGCATCGTGATCAGCGTGATGTGGACGGCGCCGCCGAGAATGCCCGCGGCGACGAGGGCGCCGCCCGAGGGGACCGAGGGAACCAGCCCCGCGACGGCTGCGCCGGGGTCGACGGGGACGACGAACAGGCTCGCGACGAACGCGACGACGACGCCCGCGACGAGCACTTTCGCGACGACTTCGAGGAAACGATAGCCCCGGCCGGCGAGGCCAACGGCGAGGACGAGCGCCCAGACGACCCCCCAGATTCGGGCGTCGATGCCGGTAACGGTGGCCGAAACGGTGGCGACGGTTTTCATGATGACGAGCTGGGCGACGCCGGCGGCGATGACTGCGTCGGCGACGAGCAGCCACGCCCACCACTCGCCGAGGTGGTCCTCGACGACGGCGACGATGCCGCGCTCGGTCAGGAGGCCGAGACGCATCGCGAGATACTGGGTGAGCGCCCCCGCGCCCGCGGAGAGGACGACCACCCAGAGCAGCTGGTAGCCGAAGAGCGCGCCGGCGGTCACGAGGCTGGCGATGGTCGCCGGCCCGGCGGCGATGGCGCCGGCGACCCACGAGGGACCCATCCCGGAGAGGTAGCCCCCGATGCGTGCGGTGAGACCCGGCTCCGCCGCCGGCCGGGTTACGTCGTTCGTGTCCATGTCTTCCCGTCGATGCCTCGCCGGTATAGGTGTTACCACTCGGTAGTATCACTGGCTACCGGCGCGGGGTTGATTACGACGCGCGGCTACGTCCGTCCATGAGCGACACGACGGCGGCCGCCGAGGGCGCCTACGACGACTTGCTCGACCGTGTGGGCCGCATCAGCAACGTCTCCCACGCGGAGGAACTGCTCTCTTGGGACCAGCAGGTGATGATGCCCGAAGGGGGAACGCCCGCCCGCTCGCGCCAGCTCTCCGCGCTCTCGGCGGTCGAACACGACCTGCTCACCGCCGACGAACTCGGCGCGCTCCTCGACGAGTTGGAGGCGAGCAGCCTCGACGACGATCAGCGGGCCGTCGTCCGCGAGGTGCGCCGCGAGCAGGAACGCGCCGTCCGCGTGCCGACCGACCTGGTCGAGCGTATCTCCGCCGCCTCCTCCGAGGCGCTGACCGCGTGGCGCGAGGCGAAGGAGGCCGACGACTTCGCGGCGTTCGCCCCGCATCTGGAGGAACTGGTGGAGTTGAAGCGACAGTACGCTGAGCACGTCGACCCGGACCGCGACCCCTACGAGGTGCTGTTCGAGGAGTACGAACCCTGTCTCCCGCTCGACCACGCCGAGGACGTGCTGATCGATTTGCGGGACGCAGTGGTGCCGCTGGTCGACGAGATTCGGGCCTCGGACGCGGATCTGGCGACGGACACCTTCGCCGGGACGTTCGCGGCGGAGGCACAGGAGGAACTGATGCGCGAGGCGCTCGACCTGCTCGGCTATCCGTGGGAGCGGGGGCGACTCGACGAGGCCCCGCACCCGTTCTCGACGGGGACGGCCTACGACGCCCGAATCACGACCCGCTACGACGAGTCGGAGCCCATCGGCGCCCTGCTGTCGACGATCCACGAGTTCGGCCACGCAACCTACACGCTCGGCCTGCCCGACGAGGCGTACGGGACGCCGCTGGGTGAGGCGCGTGACCTCTCGATCCACGAGTCGCAGTCGCGGCTGTGGGAGAACCACGTCGGCCGGTCGACGGCGTTCTGGGAGCTGTTTCTCCCCCGCGTGGTCGAGGCGTTCCCCGACGTGGGCGACGTGAGCGTCCGCGACGCCTACGAGGCGGTCAACGCCGTCGACCCCTCGAATCTCATCCGGGTCGAGGCGGACGAGCTTACGTACCACCTTCACATCGTCCTGCGGTTCGAGATCGAACGCGACCTGATCCGGGGCGATCTGGCGGTCGAGGACGTGCCCGCGGTGTGGAACGAGAAGATGGCGTCGTACTTGGGCGTGCGGCCCGAGACGGACGCCGAGGGTTGCCTGCAGGACGTTCACTGGTCCCACGGTGCCTTCGGTTACTTCCCCACCTACTCGCTGGGGAGCGTCGTCGCCGCGCAGCTGTTCGACGCCGCGGAACGGGACCTCGGCGGGCTGGACGGGCGGATTCGCGAGGGGGAGTTCGACCCGCTCCACGAGTGGCTGACCGAGGGGATTCACCGCCACGGCAAGCGCTTCGAGACGAACGAGCTGGTCCGTCGGGCGACGGGCGCGGACGTGAGCGCGGACGCCTTCGTCGACTACGCGACTGCGAAGTACGGCGAGCTGTACGGGCTGTGACGGAGCGGGTCGCTACGACGCGTCTTTGAGCCACCGCAACCGTATTTTTTCGTCCGAAACAGGAGCCACGCATGGTCTCACTGCGGGCGTACCGCCCAGCACTGCTCGCCGTGCTCCTGCTCACTGCGGGCTGCCTGTCGGGGGCAGCGGGTGACGCGACGACGACGGAGGGGCCGACTTCGACGACGACGGCACCGCCGGACCATCGGGCGGCGTCGAATCAACCCGATCCGGAGAAGGCGGTCGTGTTGGAGAACGAGTGGGATCGACGCGTGGAGATGCACGTCCGCGTCGTCCGCGACGGGACGAACCGGACGGTTCACGAGGCGAACTACACCGTCGGTCCCGGCGAGGAGCGCACGGTCTACAACGTCGCCGCGGCCGACCCCGACGGAATCGAATCGTTCACCGTCGTCGTGACGACCCGCGACACCACCGACCGCGTCAGCATCGAGACGAGCGCGTGTTACGGAAACGTCTATGCCGAAATTCAGGATGACGGGACGCCGTACGTCTACTACGCCATCTGCTGACGAGGATCGTGCTACGATTACCCAAACCAGTACGCCTAAGTAATGGTATGGCGTACCATGGCGTGTATGGCAGCCGAACCCAGCGCACGCGACGACGAGCTGTTCGACCAGTTCCTCGCGGACAACGGCCACGACACCACACCGGTACGCTGGGAGCGATCCTATAACAAGCTACAGTGCCCGGACTGTGGGGCGCTGCACGACGAGACGGCGACCGACTGCTCGGTCTGCGGCTGGGACCCGGCGGCGTAGCCGGGTCGGCACCGGCGGGACACGCGTCCCCCGAGCCACGCTGTTTATACCGCCTCGGGGCATGTACGTGGACAATGAGCGACGACGCGACGGTCACCCGCCTCTTCGGTGGCCCCGGTAGCGGGAAGACGACGGCCCTCCTCGACCGCGTGGACGAGTTACTCGAAGACGACGACGTGAGCATCCGCGACGTGCTCGTCGTATCCTACACGCGCGCCGCGGCCGCCGAAGTTCGCGAACGCCTCGCCGAGCGACTCGACACGTCCCCCCGCGCCCTCCAGGGGAACGTCTGTACGATGCACGCGAAGGCGTACGAACTGCTCGACCTCTCGCGTGGCGACGTAGTCGGCGAGTCGGATAAGGAGGAGTTCTGCGAGGAGTACGGCATCGAGTACGAGGACGAGTACGGCGGCGCCGGCCGACGAACGGCCCGGTCGACGACCCTCGGTAACAAAATCATCGCCACCAGCCAGTGGCTCCAGCGCACCCAGCGCGACGTGGCCGACTGGTACGACGTGCCCTTCCAGTGGGACGTGGAGACGGTTCGGCTCCCGCCCGAGATCGACCCCAACGCCCAAGAAGGGAACAAGTACACCCCGACGTGGCCGACGGACGACGACCGGATCGACGTGCCCGAAGTCGTCCGCGCCTGGCGGGCGTACAAGGGTGAGCACGGGCTGGTCGGCTTCGCCGACATGCTCCAGCGGGTGGCCCAGCGGTCGCTCGTCCCCCACGTCGACTACCTCGTCATCGACGAGTTTCAGGACATCACCACCCTCCAGTACGACGTGTACGAGGAGTGGAAACCCCACATGAAGGGGGTCCTGATCGCCGGCGACGACGACCAGGTCGTCTACGCCTGGCAGGGCGCCGACCCCAACATCCTGCTCGACGCCGAAGTCGACAACGACGTGGTGTTGCCCAACTCCTACCGGCTCCCCTCGCGCATCCTGAACGTCGTCAACCGGGAGATTCGCCACATCGACAAGCGCCAGGAGAAAGACCTCAACCCGCGCAAGGAGGGCGGCGTCGTCGAGGGGATTCAGAACCCGTCGATGTTCGAGGTGGTGCGGAACGTCCAGCACACGGTCGACACCACCGACGAGACGCTGATGATCCTCTTTCGCGCGCGCTACCAGATGTTCCAGTTTATCGACGACTTCCTCCCGAAGGGGATTCCCTTCTCCGTGATGACGGACCAGCGGATGTGGACGGATCGCCTGACTGACTACGTCCGCGCCGTCGAGAAACTGGACGCGGGCGAGCCGATTACGGGGCTGGAGGCGCGCCGCCTCGCCGACATGCTCCAGGATTCCGCGTTCGGAACGAACGAGCGCGACGCCTTCTACGACACCCTCGACGACCGGGAGGAGTCGGCGGAGGAAGACGATATCGCGGAGCTCGAGGTGCCGGCCGACCTAGTGACCGATCACGTCCCCTTCATGCCCGACCCGGCCGCCGCGGGCGACATGCTCCGGAAGGTGACGAGCTTCCAGCGCAACTCCGTCGACGCCTACTTCGACGGCGACTATGCGGGGATGGATCCGAGCCGGGTTCGCGTCGGCACCATCCACTCCGCGAAAGGTCGCGAGGCCGACCACGTCTTCGTCTGCACCGACCTGACCGAGAAGGTGGTCGAGCAGATGGCCGCGAGCGTCGACGACCCGACCGACGTGCCGGGCGTCGAGGAGTTCACCGCCCACACCAGCCCGGTTCCCCTCCTCACCGACAACGAACGCCGCGTGTTCTACGTCGGGATGAGTCGGGCGCGCGAACGCCTCGTCCTCCTGGAGAACCTCATCGGCGGCGCGCCGACCCTCCCCGTCAGCGTCGTGTTGCACAACGAACTCCGCGACGAGGCCGTCGAGGAGATGCTGGAGGAGGCACAGGCGACGCAGGTTCCCGAACCGGAGCCGTGAGCAGCGAGGCGGCGCTGGCGGCGGCCGAACGGGGCCTCGTCGCCGTCGCGACTCGGCTGGTTGAGGCGACGGTCGTCGACGACCGCCTGCACGCCGACGGCGACCCACTCACGCCGACGGCACTCGACCGCGTCGCGAGCGCCGCGGTCGGCGAGGACGCGACGGTGACGGTCGAGACACGAGCGGACGTCCTCCGCCCGGACGACCCCGTCGTCGTCGCCGTCGACCCGGCCGGCGCCGCCCCCCTCGCGCGGACGTTCGTCGTCGACGGGACCGGCGGGTGGACACGCCGCGCAGCCGTCGCCGTCGGGATGGCCCACGACGCCGTCCGCCGCGTCGTCGAACCGGGCGTGCCTGCCCGCCGGGTGGTCGACGAGGCGGTCGCCGAACTCGGCGCGTACGGCCTCGCCGCCGCCGACGGGCCGGTTGCCCACGGTATCGGGACGGCGGTCGACTTCTCGGGCGACGCGCCACTCGACGCGGGGACGCGGTTCGCCCTCGATCCGGTGGCGCGCGACCAGGACCCCGACGCCGACCGTGGTCACGTCCGCATCGGCGGCTGGTACGTCGTCACCGACGACGGCTGTCGGGCGTCGAGCGACCTCCCCACGTCGCTGTCGCCGGACGCCTACTCCGGCTGATCGTCCTCGTCGTCCGGCTCTTTCACCGCGCGCCCGACGACGCGTTCGAGGACGGCGCCGGGCAGGTCGGCCGGCGTCGTGAGCCGTCGGGGTAGGACGACCATCAGGGCCGCGACGACGACGAGGCCGGCGCCGAGCGCTCGATTCCCCGAAACGAACGTCTCGATGCCGTAGAGGCCGACCGGAATGGCGAAGATGAGCGTGGCGGCGAGGCCGACAGTCTCCAGAATCCCGAGTCGCATCGGCGGTGATAGGCGGGGATGGGTCAAAAAGGGGCCGAGATGGGTCGGACGGTCACGTCGAGTCCGCGACACCGGGTGGGAGTTCGTCCACGTCGTCGACGCTCAACCCCGTGGTCACGAGCAGTCCGAGCGCCCGCCGAACTGACATGTCCACCTCGTACACGTCGCTGGTGGGGACGAACACTAGCTTCCCGGCGGTCGGGTTCGGACTGTGCGGGAGGAAGACGTTGTACAGGTCCTCGCTCGTTGCCTCGCGCGCGGCCGCCGGCCCGTCGTTCGTGACGAAGCCGATGGCGTAGACGCCTCTGCGGGGATATTCGACGAGAACGACGGTTTCGTAGCCCGCGGTGCGCTGGACGAGCGACTCGCTCACCTGGCGGACGCCGAAGTAGACGGTGCGAACGAGCGGGACGAGCCGAATCGCGCGCTCGACCCCGCCGAAGAGCCGTTTTCCGATCCCCCACGATGTGAGGTAGCCGAGCAAGGTAATTCCCGCGGCAATGGAGAGCGCCGCGAGCAACTGGGCGACCACTTCGACGTTCCCGGTGTAGGTGGTCAGCCGCGTCGCCCGCACGAGCGGGTTCAACAGCCCAGTCGTGCGGACGAAGACGAACTGTAGGACGAACAGCGTCACCGCGAGCGGCGTCACCAGCAGGAGCCCGGTGACGAAGCTGGTCCGGAGCCGGCCACTGAGACTCATAGCGGGTGAGGGACGGGGGGACCGATAAGTGTGTGGCCGTGGGTGGCGGCGACCGACGCCCCCCGGAATCGCAACCCCTTACTCCGGCGCCGGTCAAGGACGTCCATGTTCACGGGCATCGTCGAGGAGACGGGCGAGGTGGTCGGCGTCGACGTGACCGAAGAGGGTCGCCGGCTGCGTATCCGTCACGGATTCGACGCGGTCGAGCACGGCCAGTCGATCAGCGTCAGCGGCGTCTGCCTCACCGTCGAAGCACACGCCGAGGACTGGTTCGAGGTGTTTCTGGCGAGCGAGACGGTCGCGAAGACGTACCTTGGCGAGGTAGCGACCGGCGACGCCGTCAATCTCGAACGCGCTATGCCCGCGGACGGGCGCTTCGACGGCCACGTCGTGCAGGGGCACGTCGACGGCGTCGCGACCGTCGAGGCCGTCGACCGCGTCGGCGACGACTGGTGGTTCGAGTTCGCGCTCCCGCCGGAACTCGGACGCTACGTCGTCTCCAAGGGCTCCATCGCGCTCGACGGGATCAGCCTCACCGTCGCGGAGCGGGATGCGGAGACCGTCGCCGTCGCCATCATCCCCACTACGTACGATCTGACGACGCTGTCGGCGAAGGAGCCGGGCGATCCGGTCCACGTCGAGGTGGACGTGATCGCGAAGTACGTGGAACGGCTGGTCGGCGGCGACGGTGACGACCCCGTGTACGCCTAATCCTCAGGACTCGAACTCCGTGAGTTCGGGCTCGATGGCCGACTCCTCGGCGTCCTCCTCCTCGTGGACCTCGCTGTACGTGTGGCTGTACCGCCGGATCTTTCGGAAGAGGATGAAGCCGAAGACGCCGTCGTAAATGAGGACGTAGATCAGGAAGGCGGGAAGCTGTGAGAGGCCGGTGGAGATGCCGATGAGCGCCGAGCCGATGCCGACGGTGGTGTTGTACGTGGCGTGGATGAGCGCGGCGATCAGCAGACCCTTGATGACGATGGGGCCCCGGTTCTCCGGGTTGAACTTCGCGAGGCCGAGGTAGTAGCCGGCGAAGGCGGAGTAGATGACGTGGCCCGGGCCGGCGAGGGCACGGATGGCGGCGATGCCGCCCCCGGCACCGATGAGGCCGAGGCCGCTCGCCATCGGTGCGTCGAGGTTCTGCGTGATGTAGAGGGCGTTCTCGATGGTGGCGAAGCCGAGGCCGGCGACGGCGCCGTACACCGCGCCGTCGACGACGGCTTCGAAGTGGTCGGTGCTGTAGGCGTACAACCGGACCGCGAGGAGCTTCACCGTCTCCTCGATTGGGCCGACGATCAGGAAGAAAAAGAGCGCGTTACCGACGAACCCGAGGACTGAGAAGTAGGGCCGGGTGATCGAGTTGAGCACCGCGGCGAAGTTGGCAGTGAGGACCCCGAGGAGGAAGGTGCCGACGAGCAAAGAGAGGGGTTCGCCGCTGGTTACGTCGGTCCGGCGGACGTAGATAGCGAGTGCGAGTGCTGGGAGCGCCGAGAGGAGCGTCAGCGCGCCGATCTGTGGGTCAGTGAGGGCGCTCAGACCGCCGATACCGATGAGGATGAGGAGGGCAACGCCGACGACGAACAGCCGGGTCGAGGCGACGAGCAACCGATAGAGGCCGGACGCCACGGCGTCGAGCGGCCCGCGCCGTTCCCACGTGGCGATGTCGTAGAGGTCGGTCCCGTCGCGGGCGCGTTCCTCGACCGGGTCCCGTCTGCGCGGCATGTCACACGCCTCGGCATCCAGCGGTTAAGTTCTTGGCCTCGGGGACGGCGGGGGGACGCTCGTCCGCGAAGTCCCGTTCGCTCGCGGCGCTCGCTCGTGGAATCGCGGTGCGAACGCGGGACCACCGCGGACTCGCCACGCTCGTCCGCGAAGTCCCGTTCGCTCGCGGCGCTCGCTCACGGGACCGCCGACTATTTGTCCGCTCACACCCGAACGAGGGCCATGTACGACTTCGTCGTGGTCGGCGTCGGCCCCGCCGGCGCCCGCGTCGCCCGCCGGGCCGCCGACGCCGGATACGACGTGCTCGCTCTGGAGAAGGGGTCGGTCGGCACCCCGCTGGCCTGTTCCGGCCACGTCAGTACGGACGTGTGGGACTACGTGCCCGACGAGGCGAAAGACACCCTCCTCCAGAACCGGGTGTACGGCGCGAACTTCCGCCTCGGCGGGCCGGAGTCACGGGGCTACCCCTTCTACAAGTCGACCGAAGTGTCGAACGTGATCGACCGCGTCGAACTCGACCGGACGCTCGCCGACGCGGCACGGGCGGCGGGCGCCGACGTGCGTGAGGGACATACGGTCGTCGGCGTCGACGAGGGCGCGGACGGCGTGGCGGTGACCGCCCGCGCCGACGGCGAGACGCTGACGTTCGAGACGCGGTTGGTCGCCGGCTGTGACGGCCCCGTCTCGCGGGTTCGCCGCGAGGTCGGCCTTCCGGACCCGGCCGAGACGCTCCACGGCGTACTCGCGTTCGACGAGACGCCCGACCACGGCGACTTCGTCGACGTGCACCTGACGGTACCGCGCTTTTTCGCGTGGCGCATCCCCCGCGGGTCGGCCGGGGTCGAATACGGCCTCGCGGCGCCACCGGGGACCGACGTGACCGAGCGGTTCGAGGCGCTGACCGACGCGTACGGCGCCGAGACGACCCATCGCTGTTCGGGCGCCATCCCCATCGGCCCGCCGGAGCGGGTGACGGGCGACCGCACGTTCCTCGTCGGCGACGCCGCCGCTCAGACCAAACCCTTCACCGGCGGCGGCATCCTCTACGGGATGACCGCGGCGGACCACGCCGTCAGCGCCGTCGACCCCGCCGACCCGTCGACGCTCGACGCCTACGAACGCGCGTGGCGCGACGACTTGCGCCGGGAGATTCGATTAGGCCACGCCATCCGCCGGGCGTACTCGCTGCCCGACCCGATCCAGCGGCTGGGGCTGTGGGCGCTCGACGGCGAAATCGGCGTGCATATGGACCGCCCCAGCTCCTTTTTTTCGGCCGCGCATCTGCGGGCGCTGGCGAGGGGACTGTGGCCGGGTGACGGGAGCGACCCGGACCGCTCTCAGTCCGACTCGTAATCGGGGAGCCGCCCTGACCGCCCGCTCCCCTCGACGAACGGGAGCGAAGTGATGGCGGCGTCGACGTCGTCCCCGTCGACGCGGACGGTGAGGGAGCGGTCGGCATTGGGGACGCCGCTCTCCACGTACGCGAGCGCGATGGGGCGGTCGAGCGACGGGCTCTCCACGCTACGGGTCACGTCGCCGACGCTCGCGTCACCCTCGAAGACGGCGGCCCCGGAGTCGGGGACTGCATCGACCAGAAGCCCGACCAGCCGCTTGCTCGGCCGGCCCTGATTCTCGACGCGGGAGACGACTTCCTGCCCGACGTAACAGCCCTTCTCGAAGTCGAGCGCGTTGCGGACGCCGGCGACGTTCGGAATCCGGCCGACGAGTTCGGTGTCGAAGAGTGGCGTGCCGGCTTCGAGGGTGAGGCTGTTCCAGGCGCGGTAGCCGACGGGCGTCGTCGGCGTCCCGCGGGTGAGCAGTGACTCCCACACGTCGTCGGCGTCGTCGGCGCGGCAGATCACCTCGTACCCCGTCTCGCCGGTCGGGTCGTCCGCCGAGACGACGGTCACGCCGGCCTCGGCGATGGAGCCCCGAACGAACGTGAGGGGGTCCTCGGGGACGCTCGCCCCGGCGAGCAGCGTCCCCACCGTCTCCGTCGACGTGGGGCCGTGGACCCCGAAGACGGCGAACTCCGTGGAGGCGTCGCGGATCGCCACGTCCTGGATGAACACCTTGTCACTCCAGTCGTCGGCGAGGGGTTCGGCGCGGTCCGGCGGCGTGAAACAGAGCAGGCGCTCGCCGGCGTTGTAGACGTATAGATCGGTTTCGATGCCGCCCTGTGGGTCGAGGAGGAGCGCGTAACAGCCCTCGCCGTCGTCGGCGGGGACGCGGTTGGAGACGGCGTTGTCGACGAAGTCGACGGCGTCGCTCCCTTCGACGACGACGACGCCGTAGCCCATCTCGATGACGCCGACGCCGTTGCGGACGGCGAGGTGAGTGCGCTCGGGACGACCGTAGTGAGCGACAACCGTCCGTCCGCCGCGCGTCTCGAACTCGGCCCCGTAACCGGCGTGACGATCCCCATCGCGTTGCATCGACGGGGAGTAGGTGGGCGGCGGGAAAAAGTGACGCGGTTGTCGGCGTGGGGTCAGAAGCCGAGGCGGTCACGGATCGCGTCGAGCAGTCCCTCGTCGTCCTCGGGCGCCTCGGTCGGATCGGGCACCACGCGGTCGTCGGGGAGGACGACCGTCCGTCCGTCGTCGCGCTCGACGGCGATGAGCGAGTCTTCCTTCAAGTCCCCGAGAGCGGCTTCGAGCGTGTCGATATCCACGTCGACGGCCGCGCGGAGTTCGAAGACGGTCATTCCGTCGCCACCACGGTCGACCAGCGCATCGAGGACGGCCACTTCGACCTCGTCGCGGTCGCGGAACTCCCGTTTGGCCTTCATGCCCACAGGTAACGGCCGCGGATGGTTTACCAGTACCGCCCGTCGCCCGTGGGGTCGGACGCGCGTCTGACGGACGCTTTTGGTGTCGGGCGCCGGTACCCCTACACGATGGGACTCAGGTGCCTACTGGGACACGAGTACGCGAACCGCGAGGTGGAGCGTGAGCGGGAGGAACGCGGCGACGAGGTGGTCGTCACGTACCGAACGGTCGAGACCTGTGACCGCTGTGGCGAGCGCCGGGTCGTCAGCGAGAACAAGGAGGTCCGACCGATCCGGAACCCTCGGGACGAGGACGTGACGACGGGGCTCGGCGGCGCCGGCGGCGTGACGGCCGATATGGGGGGCGACGCGGACGGGGAGTCGGCACCGAGCGACGCCGCCCCCGCCACGGACGATACGGAGCCGACCGCGCCGGCGTCGACGGGGGACGACGACGGCGTGGTGGTCGACGCGGAGGCGGAAACGGAGGCCGAGACGGTCCCCGACGCCGAGTCGGACCCCGCGCCCGACCCCGCGGAGGAGGACGCGGTCATCCTCGACGACGACGCGACCGAAAACGACGACGGCCGCGCACACGGCGAGTGGCCGTCGTCCGACGACGAGGAGTCGGGGACGACGGCCGTGGATGCGGACGCGGCCGCGGACGCACCGGCGGACCCCGGGCCGGCCGACGACGGGACGACCGTCGTCAGCGGCGACGAGGGCTGGCCCGAACCGGCGGGCGACGACGAGGGGTTCGACGCCGAACCGAGCGATGGCGGCCCCACTGACGTGTCCTTCGGCGGCGGGTTGGCGCCCGAGCGAGCGGACGAGGCGGCGGCGAACGGCGAGGCCGGGGCGGAGGGCGGCGCCGTCGCCGGCAAGCAGTTCGTCGCCGCCGAGGCGGTCGAACCGGTCGGCGAGGAGTCGTCCGGCGAGACGGAGTTTTTCTGTCCGAACTGTGGCTACGCCCGTGCCGCCGGCGGGTCGTCGATGCGCGCCGGCGACATCTGCCCCGACTGCCACAAGGGGTATATCGCCGAGCGCGAGAGATGATCCAGTCGGCCGTTCTGTTTCACAATACTCACAGCCCGGGGGTATCGAGTCCCTGCATCGACTTCCAGCCGGCAGTGCGAGGACGAAACTGGTAAACCGTCGCCTTTCGAACCGGAGTCCATGAAGGAGTACAAGATGCGTCGTGGGGAGACGTTAGAGGAGAACGCGCCGGATCTGAAAGGGACCATCGAGGGGTACTTCGGCCCCGTCACGGAGACGGAGGAGTACAAGGGGAGCGACCTCTACGTCGTCGGCGAACCCGACAACCCGGTCTTCGAGCGCATCGTCGCCGGCGCCGTACAGTACAGCGGCAAGAAGGACAAACTCGCCGTCCACTTCGAGGAGAAGCCGGCGGCACAGGTGATCGAGGAGGGCCACGCCGACGCCGCCGAGGACGCCGTCAGCGCGAAAAACGACTTCCTGCTCGAAGTGACGGGCCGTGACGCCAAGTCCCGCCGCGACTCGATGAAACGCTCCGTCGAGGACGACCCCGACGACGTGCCTAACGCGTAACGCGACCGACGTAGTGCCCGGCGCTCAGAGCGCCTCCGGAATCCACCCGCCGTCGACTTCCACGTTCTCGCCGCTCACGTAGCCGCTGTCCGAATCGAGGAAGAAGAAGAGCACCTGCCGCAGGTCGTCGAAGGAGGCCCACCGACCGCGCGGCGCCTCGTCCGGAAACTCGTCCGAGTTCTCGACGACGTACGGCGAGATGCAGTTGACGGTGATGCCGTCCGCTTTCGTGTCGTTCGCGAGCATCCGCGTGAACATGATGACGCCCGTCTTGGCGACGAGATACGGGAAGTTCTTCGGGTAGACCAGCGCCTTCTCGGTCCCCGCGTAGCCGACGTTGACGATGCGGCCGAACGCGGCCTCGCGCATCGCGGGCAGGGCGCGTTTCGAACAGAGGTAGGTCCCGTTGAGGTTCGTCTGGAGGACCCGATTCCACGTCTCGAAGGAGAGTTCCTCCCAGTGGCGAGGGGCGAAGTCGCCGACGTTGTTGACGAGGATGTCGACCGAGCCGAGGGCCGCTTCGACCGCGTCGAACATCGCGTCCACGTCGTCGGGGTCGGTCACGTCGCCGTGTACCGTCGTCGCTTCGCCGCTCGCCTCGCGCGCGACGGCGGCCGTCGCGCGCGCCGCCTCGGCGCTCGTGTGGTAATGCACCGCGACCGACGCGCCCGCCTCGGCCATCGAGAGGGCGAACTCGCGGCCGACGCCCTTCGCACTCCCCGTCACCAGGGCCACCCGGTCGGAGAGGTCCGTCGTAAGCATACGAACGCATGGAGAGGGGGCCCCAAAGGGATTCGGGGGGCGGTAACGGTTTGTATCCGGCCCGTCAATCCGACCGGCATGGCCGTAGAGACAGTCCTCGTCGCCATCGGACCGAAGGATTACGACCGCGTCGAACGCCTCGCCGAAGAGACCGTCGACATCGCGAAGCCGACCGGCGCCGACGTCGTCCTCGCGCACGCGTTCACTCAGGAGGGGTTCGAGGAAGCGCGGTCGAACCTCCACTTCGACGACGCGACGCCGGGGCAGGTAGCGACACACAGCGCGACGATCCGTGCTCTCGAAGACGTGTTGGAGGCGGCGGACGTCGAGTATACGATCCGTGGCGCGGTCGGCGACCCCGGCGAGACGATGGTCGAGTTGGCCGAAACCGTCGGTGCCGACATCGTCGTCGTCGGCGGACGGGGGCGCTCGCCCGCCGGCAAGGCCATCTTCGGGAGCGTCGCGCAGTCGATCATGCTCGACGCCCCGTGTCCGACGCTCTACGTCCGCACCGGAACGGAGTAGATGGCGGCGTATCTCGGCGTCGACCTCGGCGCGACGACGATTCGGGCCGTCGTCGGCGACCGTGCCGGCCGCGTCGCCGGCGCGGACCGGCGACCGACCCCGCGGGGACAGACCGGCGTCGCCGTCACCGACGCGGTCCTCGACGCCGTCCGCGACGCGTGTGCCGACGCCGGCGTCGACCCCGAAGCCATCGTCGCCGCGGGAATCGGCGCCATCGGCCCGCTGGATCGTGGCGCGGGGGCGACGGTCGACCCCGCGAACCTGCCCGACGTGGATCGGGTGTCGCTCACCGGCCCGCTGCGGACGCTCGTCTCGACCGATCGGATCTCCCTGCACAACGACGCGACGGCCGGCGCCATCGGCGAGCGCTTTTTCGGCGATGGCGAGGCGAACCTCGTCTACCTCACGCTCTCGACGGGTATCGGCGCGGGCGCCGTCGTCGACGGGCACGTCCTCTCCGGGTGGGGCGGCAACGCCGCCGAAGTGGGCCACGTGACGGTCGCCCCCGACGGCCGGCCTTGTGGTTGCGGGGGGGCGGGACACTGGGAGGCGTACTGTGGCGGCGCGAACGTGCCCGGCTACGCCCGCGACCTGCACGACGGCGAGGCGACGCGGCTCGACCTCGCTACCGCCGACGCCGCGGCGGTGTTCGATGCCGACGCCGCGGGCGACGACTTCGCCCGGCGGGTCGTCGACCGGATCGGGCGCTGGAACGCCGTCGGCGTCGCGACGGTCGTCCACGCCTACGCGCCGCGGGTCGTCGCCGTCGGCGGCGGCGTCGCGCGCAACAACCCCGACCGGGTCCTCGGGCCGATCCGTGAGGGGCTCTCGGCGCACGTCCACGTGGCGTCGATCCCCGAGATACGGCTTACGGATCGGGACGGGGACGCGGTCGTCAGGGGAGCGCTGGCGAGCGCGATTACGGGCGGCACGGGCAATCCCGCGGACCGCTAGGCGCGTTCATACGGATCGTTGTAACTGTGTACCGGTGAGTCGCCAGGATTGGCCGGCGACGGTACTGACTTACGATACCCCGTCTCAGAGCGCGCCTTCCAGACTCGTCGCGACCGACCGCGCCTTCTCGGCGAGCGCCTCCGACACCTGTCCGGCGTCGACAGCGTCGTCGAGTTCGTCGTCGTCGACCCGGCGCACCTCGCCGTCCGGTCCCTTCACCACGTCGACGTGGAGGTCGACGTAGCGGACGGCGTCGGGGAAACACTCCACGGCCGTACAGACGTTGACGTAGGTGCCCTTGCGCGCCCCGTCGGCGTCGCGGTAGACGGTCGGATACCACCACCGCCCCTCGCGGACCTTGGTGATCGCCACGTCGCCGGCTTCGCGGTCGACGCCGAGGGCGTCGTAGGTGCCGCCGGCGGTCATCTCACGCCGGAGGGTGAGCGTGCCGTCGGCGTCGCGGTCGGTCACCTCGGCGCGTCCGAGAACGATCCGTCGGCCGTCGGGTTTGCCGTGGTCGAGGCGGACGTGGTCACCCGCCACGGGGCCGAAGGTGTCGGTGACGGCCTCGAAGGCGAAGTCGCCGTCGTGGGATCCCAGCGCCTCCACGAAGTCGACGGCGCGGCTCGCCTCGGTGGAGGCGGCCTTGACGCGGTGGTGCCCGGCCATCGTCGGCGTCACCGCTCGGCGGTCCTCGTCGAGGGCGAAGCGACCCTCGCGGCCGAACCACACCCACGTCGTCGCGGCGGGGGCGACGAGGCGGCGAACCGGATCGACCGGGGTATCGAGCGCGGCGCCGAGCGTCTCGGCGCCGTCGACCGCCCGCTCCAGCGCCGCCTCCAGCGCCTCCATGTCGGCCTCGGTGGCGGCGTCCGCCCACACCAGCCCCCAGCCGTCGGGCGGGGCGATGCCGAGGAGGTCGGTCATGCCCGCGAGTTCCCGGCCCGCCTC
>Ga0102939_1000110_pt1 | contig 26943 bp, 27 predicted proteins | sample SalPon2_B_H2O_MG_FD_78214 | JGI IMG/M metagenome (GOLD analysis project Ga0102939, IMG submission 78214) | Salt pond water microbial communities from South San Francisco under conditions of wetland restoration - Salt Pond MetaG R2_B_H2O_MG | ecosystem: Environmental > Aquatic > Non-marine Saline... | reverse complement strand
TTCGTGCACACATGACGACTGTCTTTTGCTCGTATCGATCGTCGGTGTTGAGCGGGGGAAACAGGAGCCGATCGTTGTTATCGTAATAGCCTTCTCGGGGGTTGTAGCTGCCGTACGGCTCACGCCGGTAGTTCTTTGCATAGCCGGTCTCCGTTGAGAGCACCCGTGTGTTGGGATGCCGACGCTGCCAGCGTTTCCAGGTCGTCCAGATGAGACGGAACTCCCGGAGTGATGCGGTCTCGGGGTCGGCGTTCCAGGGGCCCGGAATCGAGGTCGCAAGGATCTGTGGCCACCAGGTATCAGATGCGTCATCGTACATCACGAGGTTGTTGTTGATCAGACGTCCCGAAACGCCGAATGTCGTATCGCCTCGCAAGAAGCCCTGGACAGTTCCGGTCAGTGGACAGTACGTAACGCTCACCGGGGTGCCTTCGAGCTCGTCGTTGACGATCTCGTGTTGCACGAGAATCTGCTGTGGATAGGCCTTCACCTCGTCTCCCCGAGCGACACCGAAAACTGGATCACCCGGGTCGAGGAGATCGATGGCGGCGGGATCGACAAACGTCGGATCGTCGATAGAGGGGATTCCCCCCTTCGGTGGACCGCCAGATTGAGCTTCGTCTCGGAGATCGTCCGGCGACATCGGTAGCGCCAACTGTTCTTCTGCGACCGGCACTATTTCGTTCACCGGCGGGGGGGCTGTCGTCGATTGATCGGTTCGCGGATTCTCTGATGACGTCGCGGTCTCGGGTTCTGACGGAGCCGCCTGGGTCTGGGTATCGCTGCTATCCAAACAACCGGCGATAGACGCCACACCGGCAGCAGCGAGAAACCGGCGTCGCGAAACGGGCGTCATAGTATAACAAGGACACAGACTCGTATTAATCCTTGAGCGGGCGTGTAAAACCGATACACAGAGAGATACAAGCGTTTCAGGGTTGTTCATCGTGTGACGTACGGATCAGTTATATATACTGAGACGCCGGTTGTCAGATCCCCCTATCGATCGATCCGGTAGCGAGACGCCAACAGTCGTATCCGACACGAGAGGTACTGAGATTGTCTGCGGTTCCAATCACGACAGGAGATCCTAGCTCTCAGCTGGGTTGTTGCTGTCGGTGGCCCACACATACCGATCCAGCATGGTCTCACGACAGGATCGATGGCTTCATTCGAGCCGTATCCATAATCGCAACGGATGTGGTTCGGATGACAGACTGGACAGATCCTGACACCTTCGAAGAGGTACTTGACGGAGTCGAAACGAAAGAGAAGGGCAATTGCTTCGAGGATTTCGAAGAGGGCGAAGTGATCGATCACGACCCAGGGTTACTGCTTACCCGTTCCGGTAACGAAGCGTGGATGGGACAGACGCTCAACCACGACCCGATGTACTGGCGGCAAGACGCCGCCGAAGCGCTCGGTTTCGAGGAGCCCCCGATTCACCCCGATTACCTCACCGCCGCGACCCTCGGTGTCACGGTCGAGGATCTGAGCGAGAAGGGCGGTTACTTCCTCGGGCGGACCGATGTCCGGTTCCCTGCCGGCGCGGTCTATCCGGGGACTGAACTCCACGTCGAGAGCGAAGTCCTGGAGAGGGCTTCTTCGAGTTCGCGTCCGAACTACGGCATCGTCTCGTGGCGGACACGGGGAAAAGACGCCGAGACGGGAGCAGTTCTCTGTTCGTACGAGCGGACGAACATGATTCCACGGCGGGAACCGCTGGAAACGGACGGCGGATCAGTAGACGACACGGACGGGAGTGCCGATGACGAACTTCCAGAAGAGTTCGTTACCCCAGCCGGTGGCTACTTCGAGGACTTCCTCGAAGCGCTCGAAGCATCCGAAGGGCGAAACGCCTCGGTCGCCTATCGCCACGAACGCGGGCGAACCCAGGACGATGTCACTGTTTCTTACCTCCCGCTGTCGACGCTCAATACGGCAAAGCAACACCACAACGCCGACGTGATGGCCGACGCGCCGTCGGGCGATATCGTGACCTACGGCGACGTAACCCGTTCGACAGCGCTCGGACACGCTCGCTCGGACGAAGAGACCTACCGCGAAGTCGGCTTCGACGACGAGACCTTCCATACGTTCGTCACGCCCGGCGATACTGTCTACGCGTTCACCCGTGTTCTTGATGCCGAAGACGACGGTGACGTCGCCGGAACCGTCCGGTTCGAACACATCGCGTTCAACCAACACGAAACGCCAGTCTACTCCGGGACCCGAACGGCGAAGATCCGCAAGCGGGACGATTGAGTAAAGAACAAACCAAGCACCCACGTTTACCGAACGAAACATATGAACGACGTCAAACTCTGCCGAACGTTCCAGACAGCACCGGCCGCCGTCCCCGAAGACGACACGGCGAAATACCTTCGATCCGGCCTCACGTCCGAGGGGTTTCAGGCTCCCGACTGGCTCGTTCCGGATATCGAAGACGGCACTGCCCCTGATATGAAAGAGCAGGGTCTCGAGAACACCGTCGACCTCGTCCCCGAATATGACTTTTCGGGGTCGATCTGGCCGCGGGTCGAATGGAGCTACGAGGACGCGTCCTTCCGTGAACGAGGTCGCGAACAGATCGATCGACTGATCGCGGAGATCGGCGAGGAGATCGACGGCGTCGTCGTTCCGAAAGTCGGCCGCCTGGCGGACGTCAAACGCGCCGCCGAGACCGTCGCGGACGCCGAAGCCGAACACGATCTCCCGGAGGGGTCGATCGGACTCTCGATCATTATCGAGACCGGGCGTGCCCGTTCCGATCTTCGCGAGATCTCCGAGTTCGGTGCCGATTCCCGACTGACCGCGCTCGTCTTCGGCCCGGTCGACTACGCGGCGGAACTCGGTGCTCGCGACGTCGGGGACGGCCACCCGCGATGGGACGGCCTTCTCGAACGCCTCTCGAACGAAGCTAGCGCCGCCGGCTTGCTCGCGATCGGTGGCCCCTTCGACGACCTGTTCAAAGAGCGCGCCGGCCTGACGTACTACAACGCCGACGCGTATGCGGAACAAGTCGAACACGAAGCCCACCTCGGACTCGACGGCTCCTGGTCACTTTATCCGAAACAGACGATCCAGGCAAATACAGTCCACATGCCGACCGCCGAGGAACTGGGGCGTGACGTCAGCAAGATCGAACGGTTCAACGAAGCCAAACGTGAGGGAACCGGAGCAGTCACCCTCGACGGACAGATGGTGGACGAAGCGACGTTCAAACTCTTCAGAAATTCGATCCGACAGGTCCGTATGATCCACGACCGGCGGCCCGAACAGACCGCCGAACGGTACGACGAGGAGCTACTCGAGCGCGCGCTTGATCTTCAAGTAGCCTATCGTTGAGTGATTAGCTCGACACGGATCGTCTTTGATTGCGTTTTCGGCACCGATGGCGGTTGGTGGCTCCGGAACTGATAGCTGGAATCCACCATATTAATAGTTTGATTAGTCCCTAAGAGAGTGCATGATGAACCAGATCTCTGATACCGTGCTATCGAGTGAACACCAGATGTTTCGGGACGAAACAAGAGACTTCGTCGAGAACGAGGTCCTTCCGGAAGCCCGCGAGCGGGATTCTGAAAACGAAGACATGTCCGACGGTCTCATCAAACAACTCGGCGAGATGGGCTTTTTTGGTATCCTCATCGACGAGGAGTACGGCGGATTGGGGCTCGATCTAAAGGCGTACGCGATCCTGGCCGAAGAGCTCTCTCGGGGCTGGCTCAGCGTCGGCAGTATCATCGCTCGTGGACAGAGCCTGGCCGGGGCGACCGAAGCACAAAAACAGGAGTATCTTCCGAAGATGGCTTCTGGGGAGTGTTTGAAAAGTATAGCAATAAGCGAACCCGACGCCGGCAGCGACGTCCAAAATATGCGCACACGGGCCGAGCGCGACGGCGACGAATACGTCCTCAACGGACAGAAGATGTGGTGTACGTTCGCGAAGGGATCGGATTTCATTCTCACATACGCCGTCACTGACCCCGACGCGGAGCCGTCGTATCGGGGTATTTCTGGATTCATCGTCGAAAAGCCCGCCGGAACGTTCGATCGACCGGGACTGAGCGGCAGCCCAGTCGACAAGATCGGCTATCACGGCTGGAAGACGTGGGAAGTGAACTTCGACGACGTCCGCGTGCCAAAGGAGAATCTCGTCGGCGGCGAGGAAGGAAACGGGTTCTACCAGATCATGGACTTCTTCGAGGAGGGTCGTGTCCACACGGCGGCCCGCGCCGTCGGACTCGCTCGCGGTGCCATAGAGGATTCGGTAACCTACGCCCAAGAACGCGTGCAGTTCGACGAGCCGATCTCGGAGTTTCAGGCGATCCGGTTCAACCTGGCCGATATGGCCACCAAGGTCGAAGCCGCGCGTGCGCTGACGCTCCTCGTCGCCGATGCGGTCGACAGCGGCGAGCGGGCCGACGCAGAAGCGGCAATGGCGAAGCTATTCGCCAGCGAGATCGCCGAAGAGGTCACGAGCGAGGGCATCCAAATCCACGGTGGCTACGGGTACACCACCGAATTTGACGTCGAACGCTACTGGCGCGACGCCCGATTGACCCGAATCTTCGAGGGGACGAGCGAGATTCAAAAGCGGATCATCGCCGACTCGCTGCTGTCCTCGTAGCCGCGGACGCTGATCTCCAGGCCCACCACGTCGACGCCCCTGGCTGACGAGCTTTGTTGTCTCGACTTGGAGGTCGTCTGACGAAGAGACTTAGGTGGCTGGCTACTTCCTTCGGGCATGGTCTCACGAGTTCTCGTTCCGATGGACGACTCCGAGCACGCCGGCCAAGCGCTGAAATATGCGCTGGATAATTTTCCGGAAGCCGAGGTTTCCGTCTTGCACATCGTCGGAGTCCCGTCACCGATGATGGGTGACGCAACGGCACTTGCCTTGTCGGATGATATTGAGGCTGCCGCCGCTGAACGCGCTGCGCCCGTCTTCGAACGCGCGCAAAGAATAGCAAGCGACCGCGGTCGGGAGATCAACACTGTCGTAGACGTGGGTCATCCTGCCCGGGCCATTATCGACCGTGCTGAGGACTACGATACGGTCGTGGTCGGTGCCCACGGTGCAGATTGGAGTCGGGCGTCGCGTCAGTTCCTCGTCGGGAACGTGGCCGAAACCGTGTCCAAACGAGCGCCGATCCCTGTAGTGATCGTTCGCTGATCGGAACTCCTCAATACTGTAGCCCCCAATCACAGATTCGCAGCCTCGACGAGTTCGATAGCCAATCGAGCAGCCTCTTCCGCCGTTTCCCCGAGTACGTACGTGATCGGCTCGATGCCGAATGCACCCTCATGGTAGACGATCCGTGGCACCTCGCCGCGGGTCTGAAATCGCTCGCGGAGGCGCTGGTCTCTGTCGTCGTAGTCGGCGTCGAACCTGAGGGGGTCGATTCCCCGGTCGCGGCCAGCAGAGAGCAGCGGCTCCTCTGTGGTGAGGTTGATCGCGCCACGGATCGATGAGTCGACAGCGTGCGCAGCAAGAATCGCTGTCGAGACGTGTTTCGACGCGCCGAATTCCGGGTCTGCCGGTACCTCGACCCGGCCCCGCATCGCATGGGCGCGCCCCGGGATCGCGGCCACGTCGCTTAGCGTCGTCGCATCCGGAAGGGCCATCCCGATATTTGTCCCGACGTTAGGAATGACTGCCGCCATCCCGTCTGCGGTCGACAGGCGCCGCGCCGCACGTCGGACGTTCGCCAGCGTCTCGCGTTCGATTTCCAGATCCGGATCGGTTCCACGGACGCAGAGATCACAGCTCAACCCCCGAAGTGCGGGCATCGCGTCCTCGTGGAGTTCACAGATCGGGCCTCGATCCTCGAAGGCGTCGATCAGGTCGAGCAGTTCAGCCAGCGCGTCATAGCCGTCCATCGTCCCGCTCGCCAACCCATCGGCGATCCGCTCGACGGTCGCCTGCGTCCGGGGGTGTCCGGCAACCGCTCCTGCTCGATCAGGTTCGGCGCTGAGATACGAACTCACCGCTGCTTGGGTCACGCCGAGATGGTCGGCGATGGCTTGCTGAGTGAGTCCATTGTCCGCGAGTTCGCGGGCGAGCATCGCTCTGATCGTCGGCAGGACCTCCTCGACGACGATTTCGCCCGGTAACACCAGCGACATAGGCTGTGTTCGGCCAGATTCAATAAAAGTCGTCCGGGGCGACCACGGGAGTAAAACCCTGTTATATTAGTTAATTATAAAACGGATGGACGATCAATCAGGAGTATGAGCGCTACTGACGAACTTTCCACGGTCGGCGACCCCATCTGGGACGCCATCTGCGAGCATCCGATGGTCGCTCAGCTGGGCGCGGGGACCCTCGACGAGGAACCGTTTCGGTACTGGGTGCGCCAGGATTACGTGTATCTGATCGACTACGCGCGAGTCTTCGCCTACGGTGTGACTTCGGCGTCTACTCTCGGCCGGATGAGTACCTTCGCCGAGCTGCTGGATGCGACGATCAACACCGAGATGGACTTACACCGGGACTACGCGGCGGAGTTCGGGATCACCGAAGCCGAACTGGAAGCGACGAGCCCCTCCCCGACGACGCAGGGATACACCGACTTTCTCGTCCGGACCGCGGCGACGGGCACCTTTGGCGACCTGATCGCCGCGCTGTTGCCCTGTATGTGGGGGTTCAATGTTACCGGCCGGCGGCTGGCCGAGCAGGGGCGACCTGATCACGAGGGCTACGCTCAGTGGATCGATATGTACGCTGGCGAGGAGTTCACGGAACTCACTGAGTGGTGCAAGGATCTGATGGACGATGTGTGGGCCGATTCGACCCCTGCCGAGCGTGACCGCTATCGGAACCTGTTTCGGACCTCGGCACGCTACGAGTATCGGTTCTGGGACGCCGCCTGGCGGCAGGAGGGGTGGTCGGTATGAGCGACGGGACGCCCGCCGAAACGTTCACAGAGTATGTGGAGACTATCGAGGACGGCGACGACGCCCGGTTCACGAACTGGTGTCGGGCGTGTGCTGAACCCGACTGGACTAGCGCAACCGAGCATCAGTTCACCGAAGCCCTCCGGGCCGGAACGCTTGACGACGCGGTGTTCCGGGAATACCTCGTTCAGGATTACGCTTTCCTGCGTTCGCTCGTTGGGGCCTTCGGCCATGCTCTGGGAGACGCCCCGTCGATGGCTGCCAAATCACGTCTCACAGGCTTTCTCGGGACGCTCACTGACGACGAGAACGACTACTTCGAGCGATCTTTCGACGCACTCGACGTGCCCGATGCCGAACGGCGCGACCCGGAACTAACACCCACGACCCGAGCGTTTCAGGATTTGCTTCGAAGTGCTGCCCGAGCGGGTGGCTACGCAGAAACGCTCGCAGTGTTAGTCCCGGCAGAGTGGAGCTATCGCTCGTGGGCCGGCAAACCAGTGGACGAGCCGCCGGCACAGTTCTATTTCGCTGAATGGATCGAACTTCACGACAATCCCGGGTTCGACGAGTTCGTCACCTGGCTTCGAACAGAACTAGACCGGGAGGGAGCGGCCGCCTCGCCACGACGCCAGCAACGGCTGACACGTTTGTTCCGCCGTACTACCGAACTGGAGGTTTCGTTCTTCGACAGCGCATACAGGTGGGCAAACAGCGAGACGGGGCCGGCCAGCGAGACAGCCGCTACCGGCACGGGTGGTGAGAGCCGATGGTAACCACAAGTGTGGCGCTCGGTCTGACCGTCGCCACACTGGTCGGCTTTACCGCCATCGGGCTCTGGTACTCTCGGGGAGCGGTCGGAACCGCCGAGGATCTGATCACCGCCCGGAACTCCGCCGGGAACGGCCGAACGACAGCAACCCTCGTCGCCTCGGTCATGGGTGTCTGGATACTACTGGCTGCCCCGGAAGCCGGCGCGAGTTTCGGGATCGCAGCCGTCGTTGGATACGCCATCGGTGAGGCGCTTCCGATGTTGGCGTATTCGAAACTCGGCCCGCGCATCCGGGACGTGATCCCCGAAGGTCACTCGCTGACTGAGTACGCGCATGCCCGTTACGGTGCGGCGATGTACGCCTTCGTCCTCGTAGTGAGTTGTCTGTACATGTTCGTCTTTCTCGCTGCCGAGTTGACAGGCATCGCCGGCGCACTCTCGCTTGTCGCCGGTGTTCCACAGTGGCAGACTGCCGTCCTTGTCGGCGGATTCGTGCTACTGTACACGAGTTATGGCGGCCTGCGAGCGTCGATCTTTACGGACTCGATTCAGGCAGTGCTCATCCTGCCGTTGCTGGTCGCTGCCTTCGCGGGCGCGACCTTCGCACTTGGTGGCGCCGGTGCGATTCACGAAGGGATCACCGCAGCGAACCCGTCACTGCTCGACCCTGGATTCGTCCCGGGCCTCCAGTTCGGACTCGCGCTGGCCTTCGCCATTCTCGGGGCCGAACTCATCAATCAGACCTGGTGGCAGCGGATCTACGCCGCCAAAGACAGCCGGACAATCGAACGTGGCTTTCGGAACGCAACCATCGCCAATGGCCTGATCGTCTTCCTTGCGGCGCTCTTTGGCCTCGTCGCAGCAGGCAACGCCGACATCGTGACCGACGTGACGAGTTCCTCGTACAACGCTGACATCGCCTTCTTTGTCCTCTTGCAGACAGCCTTCCCCGAGTGGACTGTCCTCGCGGTCGTCCTCGTGGCCTTACTGCTCGTGATGAGTTCCGTCGATACGCTGTTTAACGCACTGGCCAGCATCGTCACTGCGGACCTGCCGCGACTGCTTGCTGACCCGGCTGACCGCAGACTCAAACTCGGCGCACGCCTGTTGACGATCGTCGTCGCTGTCGGTGCGATCTACGTCAGTCTTCGGGCCAAAAGCGTGCTCCGTCTCTTTTTCTTCGCCGACCTGCTCGGCACCGCAGTCGCGTTTCCGCTCCTGTATGGCCTCTACTCGAAACGACTCACCGGTGGGGGTGCACTCACTGGTAGCCTGATCGGTCTCGTGGTCGGACTGGCGTATTTCCCGGATTTCAGCGGGCTAATACGGTCAATTCCCGTACTCGGCGGCGTCCTGCCGGCTGCGGATCCACTGTATCTGACCGCGTTCGGCGGCGCGTTCATCACCTCGACTATCACAACGCTGCTCATAGCCCGTCTCGCTCCCGGCGACTACGACCACAGCGACCTTGCGGCTGAGATTCGGCGCCTCGACGAGCCAGCGACCGACGGCGGAGAGGTGAGCGACTGATGGCGGTCATTGGCCCATCGCTGTTTGCCGTGCTACTCTGGATCGCGATCGCAGGAGTCTTTTTTGTATTCGTCTACGAAGTGTATGCAATCGCCAGTGATGCCGGCTTACTTGCGGGCGCATAGAGCGGCGGGCAGGAACGGCAAATGCTGTTGTGATCCGGCACGTCGTAGAATAGATTTCCCGTTTTCTTCCCGATCCTTGTTCCGGCGGATCTCGTCTTCGTTCCTTTCAGATCACAATGCGGCCAAACCACCCGAAAGCAGTGGGATATAATTCGGCTTAATTCGAATGAATCCGGTGTCAGTAACGCCCGAGTATATCCATCTATCAGGTGTAGTATTGTGTACGATGTGTCCGAACCAATCTCAATCACCGGACCGAGCGAGCGAGACAGCGACAACTGAGTATCTCCGGCGTCATATCTTGGCAGTCGGCGCGGGGACAGGCGCGTTGATGCTGGCCGGATGCTCGACAAATACGGCGGGAAACGACCCCGACGGTGACAGCTCGTCGTCGGACGATACAGACAACGGTGGCTCGGCTGCCGGCACGTTCCGATTGCTGATCAGCGACCAGCCGGTGGCGATCGACGACTTCGACGAACTCAACGTTTCGTTCGATCGAGCCCGTATCTTTCCTGAAAGCTCCGAACAAGCGGACGATTCCGAAGACGGGGAAAGCGACCCCGGATCAGAGGAAGACGACGAAGGAGACGAGCCGGAAAACGACGAAAACGAAACCGAAGACGAAAACGAGGAAGAAACCGAAGAAAACGAGGAAAACGACGAAAGCGAGACCGAAGATGAGCCGGATGACGACGAAAACGAAGCCGATTCGGACGAGCCCGAAGACGACGAAGCAGCCGACGACGGCCAAGACGGGTTCCAAGTCATCGATCTCGATAATGCAACGGTAGACCTCACGCAGGTCGTCGGTGACAAAGCTACCGGTGTCTTCGAAGGTACTCTCGAAGAGGGTCGATACACCAAGATCGAACTCTACGCCGCCGACGTTGAGGGCATCGTGGAGGGCGAATCCGTCGACGTCAAAATTCCAAGCGGAAAGCTCCAGATCGTCAAGCCGTTCGAAGTCGTCGCTGGCGAGACGCTCAGTTTCGTCTTCGACATCAACGTCGTCAAGAAAGGTCAACAACAGGCGTACAACCTACTGCCTGTGATCTCCGGGAGCGGTGTTGCTGGCCGGGATGTCGAGGCCGAAGAGATCGAGGGAGAGAGCCAAAAAGCAGCCCGAAACGACGACTCCGGATCGGAAACGGAAGATTCCGAGGAGACTGACGCCGAAGACGAAGACACAGACGCTCAGGCCGAAGACCCAGAAACCGAAGAACCGACAGAAGAAGACGATGCGGAGAGCGGGTAGGAACGCGAGAGAATAGCCGGCAGAGAGCTTAGCGAGCGAGATGACCGGTTCGATCGGTTGTGATCGATCGGTGATCGCGATCCATCATCCGCCACATCGGATTCAGAACACTTGAATCCCTCTCGGCAAAACTGTCGCTGTGAGCCGCCATCGCTTGTTTGCGTCTCTGTGTGGACTCGTCTTTTTCCTCAATCTCGCCAGGGTCGTCTTCGCGCCGCTTTTGAACGTTTTCATCGCCGAGTTTGGAATCGGGGAGGCGACGGCTGGGCTTATCGTGACACTCACCTGGATCGGTAGTGCAGCCCTCAGGCTACCGGCCGGATGGCTACTCACCCGTGTCCCACGACACTATCTCGTCTTGATTTCAGGGGCCATTCTCGCGGGGGCAGCGGCTGCCGCCGGCGCGGCTACAACAGTCCGCCAGCTCATGCTCGGAGCGTTCCTTATGGGTACCGCGTCCGGCGTGTATTTCGTCTCGGCGAACCCGCTCTTGAGCGAGCTATTCCCCGATCGGGTCGGCCGTATCATCGGGATTCACGGTGCGGCTACCCAACTCGCAGCCGTGGTAGCAGCCCCACTCGTTGTCGTCTCGTTGTGGTACGACTGGCGATACGCACTATGGACAATCGCTATCGGTGTCGCCGTTGTAACCGTCTATGCTGCTGTGCAGGCTCGAAAAACCGAGATGCCCGGGGCAGGCGAGACGGACCAATCACTGCTGGCTGGGGCTCGCTCAGAGTGGCAGATCATCCTTGCAGCACTGGCGCTTGCCGGTGTTGCCGTCTTCGTCTGGCAGGGCGTGTTCAATTTCTATGAACTGTATATGCAGTCCCGGGGTCTCTCATCGGCCGCAGCGTCAACGATGCTGACGATCGTCTTTGCCGCCGGCGTCCCAGCGTTCTTCGTGGCTGGTGAGTTGGCCGATCGGCTGCCATCGGTGCCGTTGTTGCTCGGCATCGGCGGCTCCTTCGCTGGAAGCCTCCTGTTGTTGGTCGCGGCTGACGGCCTTTTGGGGCTGGCTGTGATTTCCGCTGTCATCGGATTCGTCATCCATGCGCTGTTCCCGGCGACGGATACCTACATTCTGACGGCGCTGCCGGATTCAGCCCGCGGGAGCGCCTACGCCGTGTTCAGTTCTATATGGATGCTCTCTCAGTCTGTTGGCTCGTCGGTGCTCGGTAGCCTGATTGAGTCCGGGTACGGCTACGATACGGTTTTCGTTGCTGCCGCGGTCTTCCTGTTCGTGACGCTGGCCGCACTCGGCGGGCTGGAGCGGGCCGGCCGATTACCGGCGTGATCTCCGGACGCCTGCGGGGATTGGATCCGATTTGTTCGCTGCCGAAACGTCGCAGAGACCAGCCCCACACTGCGCCAGGACGGCATGGTAACTCGCCTGCAGAACTGTGGTCCACCGCACCTCATTGGTCGCGTATCCGTTCTCGAACCGGAAGATCACGACTTCAACGGGCGTAGCGTTCAAGTCCATCGCTCTGTAGCTACAGCTAGATGCGATGGACGCGCCGGGGGATGCTAGCGGCAGGGATCACGGCACTGGCAGGCTGTTCCGGTGCTTCCGAACCAGCGGGCCAGAGCGAGGACCGCGTCAACGAAACAGCCGACGAGCCGAGTCAAGCGACGACCCGGATCGGGTTCGTCGGCGACGTCATGCTGGGCCGGAGCGTGAACGAACAGTGGGCGGATAGAAACCCGGCGGGTGTCTGGGGGTCAACCCTGAAACGGCTTCAGGGGCTCGATGGCCTCGTCGTTAATCTGGAGTGTTGTATCTCCGATCGTGGACGCGAGTGGCCGGACAAAGTCTACTATTTCCGTGCGGCTCCGGATTTCGCTGTGCCGGCGCTCCAGGCAGCAAACGCTTCCGTCGCCTCCCTCGCGAACAATCATATCCTCGATTTCAGCGAGACGGGGCTCAAAGATACACGTGCTCATCTCACGGACGCGACCATAGCCCACGCGGGCGCTGGTCCGGATCGAGACGCCGCGTTCGAACCGGCAGTTACCGAAATCGGTTCGCTAACAGTGGCGACGATCTCGCTGACCAGCCGATACGAGACGTACGCAGCTACGGAGAACGAGCCCGGGACGGCCCACGTGACGCTCGATTCTTCGACGTCCGGGTCCCACCAGCGGGTCGAAAAAGCGCTTGAGCGTGCCCGCGAACAGGATCCCGACCTCGTCATCGCGTCACTTCACTGGGGACCGAACTGGGAAACAGCACCCGCGGACAAACAGAAAACTTTCGCTCGGTGGCTCATCGAGCACGGCGTCGATGTAGTCCACGGTCACAGCGCCCACGTCCTGCAGGGTATTGAGGTCCACCAGGGCCGACCGATTATTTATGATGCCGGTGACTTCGTGGACGACTACATCGACAAGGAGGGGCTCCATAACAAGCGCAGCGCGCTATTCGAACTGGTCGTACGCGAGGGCTCGCTCGAGGAACTCCGTCCCGTCCCCGTCGAAATCGTCGACGAAACGGCAACGATAGCCGATGAGACAGCGGCGGAGTGGGTTCACGAAACGATCCAAGAGCGTTCGAAGCCGTTCGAAACTCCCGTTGAACGAACTGACGGGGGGCTCTCCGTACCACTGGACGGGGCGTGATCGCTCAGTCGGCCGCGACCAGTTTGTAGGCCCCGCCGTCGATGTTTCCGTTTTCCGGATCCGGGGCGCGTTCGGCGAAGTATATCGCACCGTCGTGGACGAGCGGCGTACTCGTCACTACGCCGTCGCTGTCGACGTGCCAGACTTCTTCGCCTGTTTCCGTGTCGACAGCGTACAGCGTCTGGTCTTTCGAGCCGAAAACGATCCGCTCTTTACACACGGTAGGACACCCAGTCAGCGGGCGGTCCGTTTCGAAGCGCCATCGCTCCTCACCGGTCTGTGCGTCGAGCGCGTACAGGTTACCGTCGTGACTCCCCCCGTAGATCTCATCGCGTGTGGGATCGACCCCCGGGCCCATCATCGAGAGTCCGCCCGTCTCGAACGACCAGTCCTCGGTTCCGGTTTCGAGATCGACCCGGTAGATACGCTCGTCCCAGGAGCCAAAAAAGGCCGCGCCGTCGTAGGCCATAATTGGCTCTTTGATCTCCCCATCAGTGTCGTTTTGGGGGTCGGTTTCGAACGTCCACTCGAATTCGAGCGATGGGTAGGACCAGCCGTAGAGCATGCCATCGTTCGACCCAAGCGCCATCATCCCCGTCTCCGGATCGATTGCTGGTGTGGAGTGGGGGTGATCAGTGGGCCGACTCTCCTCGTCCTCCCAGCGAACGTCTCCCGAATCCGGATCAACGGCGAACATGCTCCCCTCCGGATCCGGATATTCGACCGCGACGTAGATCGCGTCGCCGTCGTATTTCGGGCTCCCGCCGATGGAGCCGCCGAGTTTCGTTTGCCACTGCTTGTCGCCGGATTCAGCGTCGAACGCATAGAGGATCCCGTCGTAGGCACCGATGAACACCGTCCCATCCGCAACGACCGGCGTCCCGTGGATGCCCCGGCCCTCCATATCTGTCTCCTTCTGCCAGATGGTCTCCCCGTCCGAGGAGAGCGCGGTCAGATAGCCCGTATCACCGGGGAAAACGACGGCACCATCGGAGAGAGAAACGGCGCTTGCTTTCGGGGCCGAGTGGTCATCGGTGTTGTGCTCGGCGATCCGCCAGTCCACCTCGACTGCGTCCGGCACGGTCTCTTCGGGGTAATAGCCCCAATTTTCTAGCGACCGCCGAAACTGATTGACGCCTTCGATAACGGTCTGTTCTTCCGGATCGGCGACTTTTTCCGTGCTGTCCGGCGGCTCTGAGCCGGCGTCTTCGTCTCCACTGTTGTCCTCTGAATCGGGGATCGTCGACTGACAGCCGGCAGCGGCAGCGAGTGCGGCTGTGCTCGCCGCCAGCACTGTCCGGCGTGAGAGTTCCCGTCTCATACTCGTTCCTATGCATAGCCAAGGACACCGTATATAATCCAGTGACAATACTCGCCGTCGATCGACTCACGGGACAATAACTCGTACGCCCATCCGAGTTCGAAGTACGATCCCTCATCGAAGGCAGCAAGTCGTTCACGCTACAGGCTGCCGAGATCGGAACTGAACTTCACAAGAACGATCCCGACCACGACCGGCAGACCGATCACTGTCGGATCGGTGCCCGTGATCGGACCGTCGGACGAAACCGAGCTCGCGGCGAGTCCGAGAAATCGCGGTGGGTAACCCCCGATCGCGGGTCCATCACGAGTGTGTTTTACTGCTGCGATCTGAAACCAGTCAGTTGACACCCTCCCCCCCAACGCGCTTTTTGTGACGTGAGCCATGCAAGCAGTATGGACGACAGGCTCGTGCGCGAGATGCTCACCGACCATGCACGAAACCCGCGTAACTACGGGGAGATTCCAGCCCCGGATGCCGAAGGGAAAGCGACGAACGAGCAATGCGTCGGTCCGACCCATCCCGATGGTGATAACGTCCGGGTCCAGGTGGTTCTCTCAGATGACGATATGATGGTTGAATCTGTCAGATTCACCGGGCAGGGATGTACACTGTCACAGGCGTCTGCGTCGTTGCTATCCGAGCGGATGATCGGTACGGCGGTCGCAGACATAGGTGCATGGGACAGTGAGTACATCGAAGAGCGTCTCGGCATGGAGTTGACGCCCTCGCGTCTCCATTGTGCCGAATTAGTTCTCACGGCGTTCCGGGAGGCAACAGCAGCACAGAACACAGGAACGGATCCCTCGGACTGAACTTCGGTAAAGATTGATGCCCTCTTCGGCCTAACTGACAGTGTGGATCGAGACACAGTCCGCAGAGCATGGGACGAGGTAGCTCAAACCTACGCACAGCGGCGTGATCCAGATGGTTCCGACGCGGACCTGATCGATGAGCTGTGTGCCCGCTGTCAATCTGAGCCGCTGGTCGTTGACGTTGGGTGTGGCGACGGTGCGAGGACACTGGCTAATCTCCCAGCCGGGAGTGTTGGCATCGATTTCTCGCGAGCGGGACTTGAGTTAGCCAGAGATACCGTTCCATCGACAGGCCTTGTGCAGGCGGATATGTGTACCCTGCCGCTGGCAGCCAACGTTGCTGATGCGATGACGGCCTACCACGCGGTGTTTCACGTGCCCAGGGCGGACCATCCAACGGTGTACCGAGAGTTTGCCCGCGTATTGAAACCGGGCGGAACACTCCTGATGACACTTCCGAGTGGTCGCTTCGAGACGACGCGGCGCGGGTGGATGGGCGGGGAGATGTTCTTTTCTGCACCCGGCCGCGAGCAGACGCTTGCACAGTTATCCGAGGCTGGCTTCAAGAACATACAAACGAGAACAGCTGCCGACCCGCTCGGAACGGACAGCGAATTCGTCTTCGCCGACAACACTACCGGGTGACACCACCCATCTGTAACGGAGTCTCGGCCCCGTCTAACTGACCTTCGCCCAGAGCTGAAGGATGGGATTTTAGCCTCGAAACCCGTGAGATACCATGTGGATAGAACGCGTAGACCGGAATCGGAACCTGAACTCCGTACGGCCCTCTCCGAGGCGCTCGTCGCGGGGCGTGACTCGTTTCGCGAGACTGTCGCCCAACTCGCGGCCAAACGTGGATTTGACGACGGCCGGCTCGCTACATCACCCGAAACGTTTGAACCACCTGCTGTCATCGGCTCGGTAACTGGCCCCGACAGGCCGCTCGTGTGGCGTGTCTGGACGCTGGAAACCGCACCGATCGGCATCGTGCTTACCGGTGCAGCGTATCAGGATAACCCGCTTATATATGCTAACCGAGCCACGAGACGGCTTACGGGCTATCCGCTCGGAGAGTTACACGGGGAGAACCTGCGGCGGTTGCAAGGACCGCAGACAGATTCCGCTTCGGTCGCCAGGCTTCGCGAGGCGCTCCGCGGTTGGAACAGCGTCACGGTCGAACTGCGTAACTACCGGGCCGACGGTACCTCGTTTACCAATCGGGTGTCTCTCATTCCTGTCCCGGACGCCAACGGCACTATAGAGCACTGGTTCGGGTTGCAAGCCGCCGTCCCCGAAGACTGATTTAAAGGATTTACCGACGGAATAACGCCAACGATCGCTGGGCACTTGGCAGTGAACTACCGGTAGTGAGTCCCACCGGGTCCGATATGGGATCATCATGAGTGTTTCATATATCAGTGTATGAACCGATGCTATCGTATCTTTCAGCGAACGTCCATCTCAATCGCCTTCTGACACCCGATAGAGACACGGCCACTGGTTACCCCAGGATCGGTGGCATCAACCGTCCCCAGACAGGTTCAGTTTTCGCCAAACTGGACGACGATCGGATTCGTGACGAGGGCGTACACTTCCATCTCCTTTCCTTTTGACGAGTATCGCGTTCCGACTACTTCGATTAAGCCCACGTTCTGGAGTCTTTCGAGATGATAACAGACGTTTTGTAATGAGACGTCGAGCGCGGTGGCGATATCCGACGCCGTTCGGGACGACTCTCTGAGGGTACGGATGATCTGCCGTGCGGTATCCGTGGTAAGCACGTCTAAAACGTCGCCATCATCGATGATATCAACGGTCTGGCTGCTGCGGTCAACCGTGCTTGGAGTCGTTTCGGGCAATAGATCGCTTACCGACATTTCATCCACCTCCCAGCAAGTGGGCCACAGAGGTCGTGACGAGCCAGCAGACGATTCCAAAGATGTGCGAGCGGTTCTTTATGCATCCTTCATTAGCATGGAATACCCCTATCCTACTGTAAGAGGAGGCTAGCTACTCGGATATCGCGCTACTACATGGCTAGCTATCTAGAATAGATGCGAATCGACGTTCCGAGTGTGTGAGACGGAGGGGCCCAAACAAATTATATGTCTCACCGGACTACGATTCGATACTGAATGGATGCCCCGGATGCTCACCCGTCGGACGAGGACGAAAGCAGTCCGAAGGTACTAATCGTCGATGACGAGCGCGAAGTGGCCGATGCGTATGCGCTTCGGTTGAATGGGCTAGCCGATGTCGAAACGGTGTACGACGGCGAAAAAGCCCTGGAGTATATCGAAGCAGAACCCGTGGACGTTCTTCTCCTCGACCGACACATGCCCGGGCTCTCTGGCGACGAAGTTCTTGCACAACTCTCAGAACGGGACTTCGATTGTCGCATAATCATGGTGACGGCGATCGATCCGGGGTTCGACGTGCTTGATATGCCCTTCGACGACTACCTCTGTAAGCCACTCGACCGAGAGGACATCAGAACGGCGGTCAACCAGCAGTGTTTGATTCTCGGATACGCAACGCTAGGCGAATACTTCAGCGCCGAATCAAAACGCGCTGTCCTCCGATCGGAACTCCCTCCGGAGACGTGTGACACTCACCCCGAATACCAGGCGATCGAGGAGCAGACCGAGTCCCTTCGACTGCGGGCGAACCGGTTACTTGACGATCCGCGCCGGCTGTTCGAGACGTTCGATGATATCGACCGGGAGGGTCGATAGCTGTCGCGACAGCCGATCATTTCTGAGAACTGGACTCAGTTGTCTGGAAGAACTCCTCGAGTAATTTCCGTTGACTGGCACGAAGGTGATGGAGAAGCGTCGGCGCAGTTATATCAAGCGCAGTGGCAACCTCCTCGGCAGTGCTACTCCGGGGAGACTCGAAGTAATCGGCCAGATACGCGGTTCGAAGGGCGGTCTCCTGCCGTTCCGTGAGCCGATCCTGAAGTCGATCCCGAAACCCCTGTGCAGTTTCGATCTCTCGCTTTTCCTTTCGTTTGGCAAGCACCTCCGCGTCGAAGCGCCGGGTGACCGTATCAGCGATCCGCCGGGTCTCCTCGTCCGGCGGTAGTTCGACTTCGATGCGTCCCCGACCGGGTTCAAACGTTGCCGAACGGATCCCCGTTCCTTGAGCCGAAAGTGTACCGAGCGCTGTCGTTACGTCGAGTTCGATCTCGACGGTTCCACTGGCATCGTTCTCTTCGACGATCCGTGACAGATCGATCGCGTCGACGTCCGAAACAGCGTTTGCCAGGCGTTCGGGCGTCGTGTCCTCGATGATCAGATAGCCCAGCAGCTGTTCGGTGTCCTGTTGGATAACCCCCTCGACAGTGAGTTCTGCGTCTATTTCCGTCGCGACTGCCACTAGCGGCTCCGCCGTATCGGAGACCTGGACAGTGAGTTTCACGATCGCATCCGACCGCAGGAGCGTTCGGTTGCGGGTCGCATTGACTGCGAACCCGGCGATCGATCCGACCGTCGCGAAGCTAGATTTCTCACGCTCGGAGAAGGCGTTTCGGTCCGTGGCGTACACGCCGACGACGCCATACACACTCGAACCGTATTTCAGTGGAATAGCCAACAAAGACTGGATCCCATCGGCGAAGACGGCCCGTCGAACCGACTCAGGGATCGATCGGTCGTCGGCAATCGGCTGGGAAACCTGTGGTGTCCCCGTTTCGATTGCCCGTTGTTCGGGCAGGGCAGCGGCCTCTTCAAGCCCGTGTTGAATCTGTTCGAACGTCCGACCGGTCGTCCCGGCCGAGGCTCGAACGAGAATCTCATCGCTGCCGACTTTACGCTCTCCAAACCAGGCAAACTCGTAGATGTCCGTTTCACCCAACCGCTCACAGACCGTTTCGGCGATTTCTTCACGCGTTGACGCCGTCAGTAGATCCTCAAGCACCGCTGAAATTAGTTCGTTCAGAACCGCGAGGCGATCGAGTTCGGCTCTGAGCTGATCGTTGTGCTGCTCGCACTCTCGGTAGGAGCTTCTATCCCTGAGATAAACCGTGACTGTCCGGTCAGTCGGGACGAGTGAAACTGAGAGCCATTTGTCCAACCCCGGATAGTACTCCTCGAGAGAGCTCTCAGACGGAGCTGTACCATCGAATGCGCCGGGAACGGCGTTGTCAACTGAATCCGGGAAAACCACATCGATCGGCGCGTCTTCCGCAGCGATAGCATCGACATCCAAGAGTTCGGTTGCTGCGTCGTTGATCGCAGTTACTGTGCCATCGGGCGTAACCTCGAGCATTCCCACGGGTGCCCGCGCAAACCGTTCGTTCATGATCCGGGTTCCATACCATATACCTCGAAGCGAGCGCCGGAATCCCCCTCTTTGGCCTCGACTGTCCAGCCGTGGGATTCAGCGATTCGCCTGACGATCGATAATCCGAGTCCGGTTCCGTGATCGTGTGAACTGTACCCGGGCTCGAAGATAGCCGACTGGCTCTCTGATTGGATCCCAGGCCCGTCATCAGCGACGTAGAATCCGGTCACAGTGCCATCAAGGGAGCCGACGGTAACAGCAGGGTCGTCTCCATGCTCCACAGCATTGCGAAACAGGTTCTCGAACAGTCGTTCGATCCGGTCGCTGTCGGCCACCGTCGTCGGGAGTTCATCGGCGATCGTAAGCGTTGCGGACTCCGTTTCGACAGTCTCCCACGCTGACTCGACGACCGCTCGTAACGCGACTGTATCCTTCGGCTCGATGTACTCCGAGCCGCCCGAAAGCGTCAGCACGTCCTCGATGATCCGTTCCATGCGCTCGTGAGCTTTTTCAACATGGTCGAAGTGTTCGTCTGCCCCGGTCTCGCGGGCCGCTCGGAGTCGAGCCTTTGCGACGTCAAGCGGATTTCGGAGGTCATGGCTGAGCACACTTGTAACTCGGTCCACATCGAACCTATCGGCCTGGTCTCTACTGTCTTTCGACCGTTCTGAGTCATTCGTGTCCCCTTCGGACTGCTCTCGCCCTGCGCTTGCGAAGATCACAGAAGCGTCACCGTCGAGGACATCCGTACCGATCAAAAATATGTATCCAGGAGTCTGACCGGTCGGGGGTAGAATACGGGCACAGTAATCGGTATCGGCCATCGAAACGTTCTCAAGAAGGATGTCGTCCCCTTCGAGAAAATCGAGAAACGCTCGGGAAGTCTCCGAGAGTTTGATCTCAGCCTGTTTGACCAGCGTGCGGACGGGCGTGCCCGGGGAGACGTAACCGACTTCGGATTCGAACGCCTCGTTGGCCGCCCTGATCCTCGGCTCACCGTCGGTGACTGTGTACGTAATAACTGGGTCAGGATGCCGATCGATCGAAAACACGTCGTCTCTGTCCGACGGGGGGACCTCATCCATCGACGCTCACCGACTTAGTTCCGATCGTGGGCCCTATCTGGAGCACGGATTTTTGCCAGCCTGACATTCCTACTGCTATATAGTTATCATAATACCTTAGTGGTGGAGTCTAGCTATACAGAGTTTTGCGTCGATCGTGATAGTCGCAACGACGTATCAGGTGTTCGATGACGGGTCCCCGACATCCAAATTATACCCCGGGAGAAGTACTCCCTACGTCGGTTTCGGTTACGACGTACACGCCGAGATAGCCGCCGATAGCGCTCAATCCAACACTCCAGACGAGAGCAACCACGATTCCGAACAGAAGCACAAGAACGAAACTCCCGGGAACGCCCATACTGCCAGCCATCATCGAACCGGTAAACAAGAACCCGCCGAATACGAAGAGAAACAACAGGAACGGAAGGGCGGCGATGCCACCCGAGAGTGCCCCAACACGGATACCGCCAGCGCGGGTTCCCCGCTGGAGATACCCGGCGACCATCCCACCCAAAAGCGGGGAGAAGCCAGTGAACGAGAGCACTACGGTAACCAATGCACCAAGTATGGCATTTATACCTGTGTCGCCTTCGCCCATAGATAGTCCCTCTAACGCCGGTCGTTATAATTTCATGGGCAGCGCCGTCACTGGCGTACTGGCAGGCAGTCAGCAGACGCTACTGTTCACGATCGGATCGGTGTCATAACCCCGACCAGCCGTCTACAGTACTACTCGGAGTGTCAGCAGTGACGAACAATTAATACTGTTGGCTATTAACTTTCAGTATGGTTGTGGGGAGCCACGGACGGCCGAGAGTCTCGGTATGAGTATCGACTCCTATCTTCCGGATTCCATCCGCTCGCGCTACGCGCTGAAATTGCTCGGCGTCTCGCTACTCATCATCCTCGTGATCACAGCACTGACGACGGTGACTGTGTTCCAGGTCTCCGAGCGTGTTCGGGATGACCAGTTGCGGTCGGTTGAAACGAACGCCGAACTCGAAGCCCGGGCCCTCGGCCAGTGGATCGACGGGAAACAGCAGGTGGTGCGGTCGCTTTCAAGTCATGAGGGCTTGACACCTGCCGCCGAGAACCGGACACAAGCTACACTCACCACGGAACTCGATTCGCTTTCCCCCGAGACAGCGTCACTTTCGATCGTTGAGCGTAGCCCGAACACTGACTCGAACGGGACAACCGAGACGATAGTCGCCAGCACCAACACACAGACCGTCGGTCAACCTTTGTCAGTCACTGATGTTGACTGGAAGCCGACAGTCGGATTCAATTTCAATGGTACGGACGATGTGATCATCTCGTGGGTTTACACGGACGCCGACGCGACTTTGGTCGCGATAGCGTCGCCACTGCCGGGCGGCGATCACGTTCTCGTAGCCGAGTACCGAACGAGCGTTCGGGCCGAGCGGTTCACCAGCACGATTCCCGGTACCGAAACCCTCGTCATCGGGGGATTCACGGGCTACGTGCTGTTCGACGAAAACAAAACAAGTGGTATCAAACCGTACGAAGGAGACCGAACGAACACGACTATCGGGCAGACCGTCCTCAATTCGGATCCGACCGCCGAGGTAAGCGGTGCGGTACTCACCGATACTGAAGTGAAGGGATACCATAGCGTGCCCGGCGAGAAAGTCGATTGGGTCGTCGTCAAGGAGGTACCACGATCGACGGCACTCGGAGTAACCGATCGCGTCCAGCGAGATCTGCAAGTGTTGGTCGCTATCGTTCTGGTCGGCTTTTTGTTCCTCGGAGTCGTCATCCAGCGAGGGCCGATTCGGTCAATCCAACAGTTAGCCGAACAGGCAAACGCGATCGCCGCAGGCGATCTCAGCGTCGATATCGACCACAGCGATCGGATCGACGAGGTCGGCGAGGTTCAGTCGGCGTTCAGCAACACGAAAGCATATATCGAGACGATCACCGAACAGGCCGAAGCACTCTCCGATCAGTCGTTTGATGACGACGTCCTAGAGGCCGAGATCCCGGGTCGTGTCGGTGATTCGATGGGAATCATGCGGCGTGATCTACAGCAGTTTATCACTCGGCTTGAGGTCTTCAATCGCATCCTCCGTCACAACCTTCGAAACCAACTTGCGGTCATCAACAGTCACGCCGAGGTCATCGAGGAGACCGAACACAGAGAGGCGATCCTCAAAGCTACCGACAAACTGGCCACGCTGGGGACTCGCGCTCGCCGGATTGATCATATCATGTCCAAGGATCGTCAGCCGACTCGGGTCGATTTTGCCGAGCGGATCGTGGCGGTGCTGGACGAGATCGAAACCGGCGACCTTACCGTTAGGACTTCTTTCCCAGAGGACACGACGATCGTCACCGATGCCGAGACCCTCACGATCGTGCTACGGAGCCCGGTTGAAAACGCGGTTACCTACGCCGAGTCCGGCGTCGTTATTTCGGGTGAGTCGACCGATTCGGGCTGTACTATCGAGATCAGCGATGATGGTCCGGGAATCCCTTCTGCCGAACTGGATTCGCTGGCCGCTGAACGTGAGACCCCGCTGCAACACAGCCGCGGACTCGGTCTCTGGGAGCTGAAATGGGGTGTCGACAAACTCGGTGGCGACCTCTCGTTTGCGACCGAAGACGGGACGACCGTGACGATTCGGCTGCCGGATTTTGACAGTGCGTGAGGAGTCGGCAAACGCGACTCGGAATTATCGGTTTGATACTTTGTGGGGGGTCTCTTGTCACAGAACGAGTAGATACAATACGGTAAGATCGACCCGCGTAGTCGCCTTGATAGCTGTCGGATCGGGCCACATCCTGTGGCCCGATGGATGACAGGTCCAGTTCGGCTGCGCCGAGCGAATACTCGTCAAGGCTGCCGGAACTTAGAGACCCGGTGGCCGTAGTGAGCACTCCGGAGGTGCCGAGGAGTTGAAGCGCACGACGACGGGAACAGCGCATCGTTACGGACCGCCCACAGAGTGAGGTATAAAGACAAGCCCGAAGGCTCAAACGCTGATCGAAGTATCCGGCACGGCTTTTATGTCAGCACTACTGGGTCTGGTATGAGATCGCCAATGAGTACAAACTGGAACTCGGCGGTGTCGCCGACAGTTCTCGGTGCTCTGGTTTTCGGGGCGTTTTTTGTCTGCGTAACAGCCGTTCTGATGGCCGCTGCATCGACCGGAAGTATTCTGGGTTTCATTACTGGGCTTGCGCTATTGAGTTTCATTCTGATGATCGGGGCACAGGTGTTGGTCGGCACGTTGCTACGTCGCCGACAGCGGATCAAAGAGAAAATCCGATCAGCGGGGCGGAGAATGCGGAGTCGAGATACTGAAGTGTAGCGGCCATTCGCTTGACGGATGCCAGCGTGTTTCAAACGATCGAGCCTGCTTAGATATAAACTGAGGCTCTGGCGGCTGGTTGTTACATACAGCCCCCGACGATCGCCGGTGCCAGAAAATAATGTTCCAAGACGATACTAGGGTTGATGGGGTACCGAGAGCCGAGTCCGTCGTCTCTCGAACTCCTCTTCGTCGATCTCACCGTTCGCGTAGCGCTGTCGGAGAATTTTCGCCGCATCGTCCGCATCGGTGTTCGTCTGTTGTCTCCGGAGGACCCGGAAGACGATGTACACTCCGGCAGCGAAGACGAGCCCTGTCAAGAGTAGCCATAGCGGTCCCCAAATGACACCGCCAGCGCCACCGACACCACCAGCGCCACCTGTCGGCCCCCAGTGCGGGCCGTGGTGTGGACCCATCTGTAACAGAATCCAGGTTGGATCGAACATGTGTATCACCGCAACAGGTGAGTGTAGGCGATCACCCGATGTAAGCTACCCTTCGAGTCCCAAACTACGGGATTGTATCGGTCCGCATATCTCGTTGAATCAGTCTTCTCCATGCCGTTCTACGGCACTTTCCTAGCGCAATTCTTAGTTGTCTGTCGGCCCGAATCGGTTGTATGCGCTATCGAATTACGAGCGTCGCAACCGTACGTGAGGATGGCTATCTGTTTACCGTTCGGGACACCCACGGCGAGGAAACGGAGGTCTTTTTGATTCCGTGTGCCGACGACGAGAAACCGCCAGTGCAGGCGTGGGTTAACAACTGCACGCACGAGCAACAGCGGTTGTACCGTGAAGACATCGGTGTCGTGACACGCGATGGCGAGATCATCTGTCCGAAGCACGGCTCCACGTTCGACAGTTGCTCGGGCTACTGTGACAGTGGTGAGGCGGCGGAGACGACCCTGCTTTCCGTCGAGATCACGGTTGAAGACGGGCAGGTGTATCTTACTGACGACGACGTACGGTTTCTCCATGACGGGCCGAGCGACGACGATACTGACGACGGTGTACCGGATTCGACCTCGCATCTTCAATTGTGAGCCAACATCCCATACGGAAGGAGGTCGTAACGAAGCGCCGGAGTTGCGCCCAGCACCGTACGTGAACAGCTGTTTTATCTTCTATCGCTGGCTGGTAGGCACGAGGGATCACCATGTTTCAGTCGTGAACGAGTGTATCGAGGACCGTCGGATCTGATGAGGAAAGTGATGTTTCAAGAGCAGTTGCCAGTTCGTCACTCGATTCGATCAGCTTAGCTTCGGCCCCATGCCCCCGCGCAGTCGCTGGAATATCCACGTGGGGGTCGAAATCCATCCCGATGAATTCGTAGTCGTCCTCCGTTCCCCCCATGATCGATAGCGTGTTGTCCTTGAGAATTCGATAGTTGCGGTTGTCCGGAATCAACACCGTCAGATCGATGTCGTACCGGACAGCCGTATAGATCGACTGGGGATAGTAGAGGTAGGACCCATCTCCGATGAGCCCGATCACGGCGCGAGGCGTCTCCCGCATCGATTCAGCCAGCGCCGCGCCGATAGTGGCGGGAAGTCCGTATCCGAGGCCGCCACCTTTGTTCCCGATCCACTCGCGGGGCTGCATATCAGTACGAGAGAACATTGCGTACTTCGTGGTCAGGCTCTCGTCGACGATATACGCGTCCGGCGCGGTCGAGACCAGCGTCTCGATCAGTTCCGCCTTCGACATTCGTGGATCGTCTCCATCCGTTTCCGTCTCGGCTTTGAGTGAACGCTTTAGGTTCTCAACATCTCGCAGACGCCGCTGTCGTTCGGTCTCCTCGACTCGCGCTTCGATCTTCGGGAGAAGCGCCGACATAACGTCACCGGGATCACCGACGATAGCCACATCAGCCGGCTCGTTTTTGCCGAGTTCCCACGGATCAGCCCCGAGATGAATGCAGGTCGTCTCCTCGGGGACGAACCCCTCTTCAGACCCGCTTATCGGTGTGTTCGTAGAACAGCCTGCGAGGATTAACAGATCCGTATCGACGAACGCCCGCGATGCGCCGGCGTTTGCGGAGAGAAACGAAACCCACTGCTCGTGGTCGGTCGGAAAACTGATCTCGGCGGCGACAATTTCTCCATGGACGCGTGCTCCTGCCGTCTCGGCGAAGTCGATTGCTGTCTCGATCGCATCTTCGCTGGAACGACAGACACCATCGCCGAGGATAAGCGTTACCTCCTCGGCCTCACCTATACGTTGGGCCGCACGTTCGATCGCCTCGGGGTCTCCCCGTCCGGCGGTTGGGATCCCTCCGAGACGCTGCGGGTCTTCGTCAGTTTCGGCCATCATCACGTCGATCGGCAGGCTGAGAAAGACAGGGCCAGTCGGCGGCGTCAGAGCGACGCGAAAGGCACGACGAACCATGGAGGGTAACGCATCGACGCTTGGAACCTCGGCGCTCCATTTGGTAAACGGGTCGGCCATCCCGACGAGATCGCCGCTCAAGACCGGCTCTTTGTGCTGGACATTCGTGTGGTGGTTCCCCGCTGTGATCAAGAGTGGAACGCCACCGCGGTATGCATCGTACAGATTCCCGAGTCCGTGAGCCAATCCAGGTGCGACGTGGAGGTTGGCAACTCCGACAGGGTTCACCGACTCGTCGCTGCTCTGGTGATACGTCCGCGTTCGCGCGTAGCCGGCCGCCATTCCTACAGCGATGTCTTCGTGCAGGCCGAGCACGTAGTCGACGCTGGATTCTTCTAGCGCATGGATAATCGGCACTTCCGTTGTGCCGGGATTGCCGAACAGATGCTGAACACTATACTGTTCGAGCGCATCGACGAACAGGTCCGCACCGGTGTATGGTGCCATGACGATACGCCGATCGGGTCGGTCATGACTTTTTGGCTCGCCGGTTCGTTGAAATAGATGAATTCGAGGTC
>Ga0102939_1000108_pt1 | contig 27208 bp, 30 predicted proteins | sample SalPon2_B_H2O_MG_FD_78214 | JGI IMG/M metagenome (GOLD analysis project Ga0102939, IMG submission 78214) | Salt pond water microbial communities from South San Francisco under conditions of wetland restoration - Salt Pond MetaG R2_B_H2O_MG | ecosystem: Environmental > Aquatic > Non-marine Saline... | reverse complement strand
GGCCCTCGACCGCCGCCGAACGACAGGCGGTCGGGAACCCGTCGCGGTTGCTTGATCCGCTTGCCGTACGCCAGTCCGATCACCAAGCCGATGAGGTGAGCGAGGTGGGCGACGTTGCCCTGTCCAACCGAGGCGGCCGACTGTGGCTGGAGGAAAAAGAGCACGGAGATGACGGCGAAGGCGCCGGTGAACAGCCACAGTGGGATGGGGATGATGAAGTAGAGGTAGATCCGCAGCCCCGGGTTGAGTACGGTCAACACGCCGAGGACGGCGAAGATGGCGCCGCTGGCGCCGACGACCGAGACGCTGCCCGCGCCGAGGACGATGCTGGTGACGGCGAATCCGAGGCCGGCGAGGGCGCCGCTCGCGAGAAACAGGGCGGCGAAGCGCCGGGATCCGACGTAGCGCTCGACGAGCGGGCCGAAAAAGTACAGCACGATGCTGTTGCCGGCGATGTGGTAGAGTCCGCCGTGGGCGAAGATGGAGGTGAGCCACGTCCAGGCGAACAGGAGGCGGTCGGACCGGAGCACGAACAGCGTCTCCATCGCTCCGCGCCCGAACAGCCCCCCGACCAGAAACTGGAGCGCGAAGGTGATCCACATGAGTGCGAGAAACAGGTACGCGACGTTGCCCCGGAAGTAGCCGAGGACGCCACCCGTGCCGGTCAGGGCGCCGATACGGTCACCGAGGCTTCGGCTCCCCCCCTCGTCCCCGACGCTGTCGTCGAAACCGCTGTCGAAGACGCCGGAGGGGTCGTTCCACTCGTTCAGGCCGGGACACTCGTGGTTCTCGGGCAACCGATGTTCGGCACAGAACGTCCCGCCACAGCGCCGACACTGGTACGGCAGGTTCTCGTGACTGCCGCACTCGTCGCACTGAGCCATTACCTCCCACTAACGGTGGCGCCGACAAAAAGGGGTGCGTTCGCCGACGGCGCTATCGACCGACATCGTCGGTCCCCGGACCGTCGCCGTCCGCGTCGTCCCCTTCGTAGTTCGACGGGACGACGGTCACGTGGTGGAGGCCGAGACGCGCGCGTGAGTCCCCACGGGTCGTACTCATACGACGACGTACGGCTCCACCACTCAAAAAATTACTCATGCGCATAACACATCCCGGACGCCGGCGGGATAACCGTGGGGTATCGTTTCCTACGCGAACGTCTCTTCGTAGAGGTCGAGCGCGTGTTCGATAGCGTCCTTCGCGGCGGCTTTGTCCTCCCAGCCCAGCGTCTCGACTTCTTTCCCCTCCTCGAGGTTCTTGTACGTCGAGAAGAACTCGTCTATCTCGTCGATGGTCTGCTGGGGGATGTCCTCGAGGTCCTGCAGATGGTCGAACCGGGGGTCCTCCGTCGGGACGGCGATGACCTTGTCGTCCTGTTCGCCGTCGTCGTCCATCTTCATGAGTGCGATGGGACGGGCTTCGACGATGCAGCCGGGGAACGTTGCGTCCTCGACGAGCACCAAGACGTCGAAGGGGTCCTCGTCGTCGTAGTACGACTGGGGAATGAACCCGTAGTCGCTCGGATAGTGGACGTTACTGTGGAGAACGCGGTCGAGGACGACCCCGGGCACGTCCTTGTCGTACTCGTACTTGTTGCGCTCGCCTTTGAGACACTCGACGACCGCGGTGATGGTCTCGGGCGGGTTCGGGCCGGGCTCGAGATCTGTCCACAGGTTCACCATACGGATAGGACGGCCGAAGCGCCAAATAGTCCTTTCGGGACACGCCGACAACACGAATGAAAAAGTACATGAACGGCTGGTCCCGAGAATATGCCACTGTAACGAACGGTCGGCCGGACGTGCCGGTCGCCCGTCCCGCACCGGGCACGAGACGAGCCAGCTGTCGACGACCGGGCAGTCGTCGTCACGATACGTCGATTCGAACTGGTTCGATGAGCGACGTGTCCGGATTTAATAACGTCACATTCGACCGATCCACGCTTCCTCGTGAGCGTTGACGGCCAAGTTGAGAAAGGTTAAATATCCCCGTGACATTTCGATAAGCATGTCAGAGGCACAAACAGTCAGCAGTGACCCCGGCATCGTTGCGACCTCACCGCGTTCCAGCACAACATCCTCGTCATCCTCGCCGAGGAACCCATGTACGGCCTGGCGATCAAACGCCAGCTCGAGGAGTACTACGGCACCGAAGTCAACCACGGTCGCCTGTACCCCAACCTCGATAGCCTCGTCGACATGGACCTCGTCGAAAAGAGCGAACTCGACAAGCGGACGAACCAGTACGAGCTCACCGAGGACGGCCACGAGGCGGTCCTCAACCGGATGAACTGGGTGCTCTCGAAGTTCGTCACCGACGACGATCGGGCCGAGTCGGTCCGCGATCTCGTCGACGCCCAGGACTGAACTCGGGCATCGACGTTTCCGTTACGGTGAAGACGTGTTCGAGCGACTGCTCCACCGCGTCCCGTTGCTCGTCGCTCGGCCACGCGTTCCGCGGGTAGTACTCCGTCAGGAACTCCGCTAGCTCCGCCGCCGTCGCCGTCTCCACCCGCCGGGCGTAGTGATTGCCCATGAAGTCGGCGAAGGCCCGGGCGTTGGCGGCGTGGACCTCGCCGGCCTGCTCGGCCACCCGCTCGACCACCGCGGCGTTGTGGGTCTCCACCTCGTCCCACGCTTCGGGGTCGCCACTCCCGGAGAGCGACACCTCGACCGCACGGTCCGTATCCTCGATCCGATCCATCCGGGCCGTATCGCCGTCGAGCCACTCCGCCGGATGCAGGACGAGCGTGTCGTCGCTCTCACGGATGCGGGCCGTGAAGCCGTGTTCGGCGAGCCGTTCCTCCCGGTCGCGTTCGTAGGCCGCCGCCTCGGCGTCGTCGACCGCCCGGCGGGCGAGCCGGGTCAGTCGCTCCGCCGCCGCGACGACTTCGCGTGGCAGATCAGTCATCGTCGAGCGCCTCGTTTGCCAGTCCGTCCGCGCGGTCGTTTATCTCCCGCGGTACGTGTTCCAGCGACCAGCGGTCGAACGAATCGAGCAACTCCCGAACCCGAACGCGCCGTTCGCGCAGGTCCGGGTCGTTCGTGTTCCACTCCCCCCGAACCTGTTTGACGATCAGTTCCGAGTCGCCCCGTGCGTCCACCTCGTCGAAGCCGTGATCCCGGGCCACCTCCAGCGCCCGGATCAGCGCCTCGTACTCCGCGCGGTTGTTCGTCGTCCGTCCGATGGTCTCGCTCCCCTCGTCGGCGATACCGTCGCCCGTGACGATGACCCACCCCACCGCGCCCGGGCCGGGGTTGCCGCGGCTCGCCCCGTCGAAGTAGACGTGTGCCCGGCCGCTCGAGTCGGCGAGCAGAGCGGTCAGATCCGTCGGTCGCGCACCCTGCACGACCACCGAGTCGTCGTAGGCGACCGCCACCGCGTCGCCGCGTTCGGCGCGCCAGCGCTCGTGTTCCGTGTTCCCCGCCTCCACGTCGACGCCGGCCTCTTCCAGCCGGTGGCGCGCAGTCGCGGGATCGCAGTCGATCGTCGGCATTACCGCGTCTTGGGCGGAGCCGTTGATAGGGGTTGTCGTCCGCCGCGACGCGCCGGCGGCCGCGTTCGAAGACCCTTTCTCGCCCGTCCGCCACCCCTCTCCCGATGGACGCCGCCCAGCCCTCCCGTTCCATCGAGACCGTTCGCATAGCTGGTCACCGCCACGTCGCGTACGCCGAGTACGGCGACCCGGCGGGCCGCCCCGTCCCTTTCCTCCACGGAACGCCGGGTTCGCACCGGCTCTATCGCCTGTTTGCCGACGCCGCGCGTCGCCACGGCGTCCGGCTGCTGGCTCCCGACCGCCCCGACTACGGCGACTCGTCCCCGTGGCCGGAGCGCGATCTGACCGACACCGGCGCGTTCGTCGCCACACACGGTGACCGCGTCGCGTCGGTCGATATCGTCGCCGGTGCGACGCCGCCCTCCGGCCCCCCACCGACGCCACCCGCCCAACGCCTCCTCGGCCGACTCGCGTCGACGACGCGGGCCACCTGACCTCACTGCTCCGGAGTCGTGATACGGTTTATTGTAAGTCAGTACCGGTGGTTCGCCGGCCCGTCTCGGCGAACCACTGAAAATAGTTACAATAATCCGTATGAGCCGGTCGTCGCACGCCACGCCGGGTGACGGCCGGGCCGCGTCGCTCCGGGGGGCTCACGCCGGAGTGACCGATGTCCGGCCGGCGTTATCGGGGGGAGGCGCCGGCCTCGGCGTCGACGTCGACCCGGTCGTGGATCGGCCCCGCTCGCGCTTGCAGGTGCCGCGGCGTCCGGTCGTTGACGACCGCCAGCACCTCCGCGACGATGCTGTGGGCGATCTGATACGGCGACCCGCCGCCGAGGTCGAGGCCGATCGGCGTGTAGAGCGGGGCCAGGTCGTCGTCGGTGAACGTCTGCCCCTCTTCCTCGAAGGCCGCCAGCATCTCCTCGAACCGGTCCCGTGGCCCCATCAGGCCAACGTAGGGTACCGACGCGTCGAGCAACGCCTCGACCGTCAGGCGGTCGTCGACGAAGTTGTGCGTCATCACCACCGCGTACGTGTCGTCGCCGAGGTCGATGTCCGTCGCGAGCGTCCCGGGCGAGGTGGTCAGCGTCCGATCCGCCGCGGGGAACCGCGCCACGAGGTCGACCGCGCCACGGAAGCCGACGACGGTCACGCGGAAGTCGTTTTTCGCGGCGAGCTCCGTCACCGGCCCCACGTCGTGTCCGGTGCCGAAGACGACGAGCTCCGGCGGCGCCGACAGGCCGTCTACGAACAGCGTCGCGCCGTCGACGGTCACGGTGCCGCCCCGGCCGCAGTCGGCGAATTCCGCCGCCGGCGTCGAGAGCGCGGCCGTCGGCCACGCGTCGGCGTCGCCGTCCGGGGCCGACAGCGATCCCTCCGCCGGGTCGTAGTAGGCGCGGTCGCCACGTTCGAGCGGGCCGTCCCCGCCGTCGAGGACCGTCACGACGGCCACATCGCGGCCGTCGGTGAACGCCTCGACCGCCGGCCGGTAGGTCTCCGTCAGCGGTTCGAGCAGAATATCGATGACGCCGTTACAGCCGATGCCGAGGCCCCAGACCTCCTCCTCGCCCTCCATCAGGTCGTACGTGACGAGTCGTGGCTCGCCCGTATCCCGGACCTCGTCGGCGACGCTGGCGAGTTCGTCCTCCAGACAGCCGGCAGTGATGCTGCCGACGCCCTCGCCACCCTCGTCGAGGAGCATCTTCGCCCCCGGCCGCCGGTAGGCGTTGCCCTCGATGTCGACGACCGTCGCGAGTACGTCCGTCCCGTCCGCGTCGAGTCGCTCACGGATTCGCTGTACGACTTCCGTCTCCGGCACGCTCCAGTTGCTCCCTGTCATGTGTCTACCTCGTCGGTCGTATCGAATCGCACGCCTCCCGCCCGGTCGGCCGTGACGTACCCCTTCCGGACGCCGGCGTCGTGCAGGTCGGTACCGCAGGCTCCCGCCCGGACCGCGGTGCGGGCCCGCTCGGCGTCGTCGATGACCGCCCCCGCAACGGCGTCCGCGCCCGCCTCGAACAGCGGATCGGGAAGGAACGACGCCGTCGCCCCGACGACGACGAGCGTCGCCGACGGGGGTGCCGCGTCGAGATACCGCTCCGCACCGCCGTAGACGAACGCCGACCCGGTGAGAAAGATGACTTCGGCCCCCGCCATCGCCGCCGCCGTCGCGTCCGGCGTGAACGTCTCGACCCGGACCCCCGCCGGCGCGGATACGTCGTCGACGGGCTCGCGTTCGATGACGCGGACGGTCACGTCCGCGAACTTCCGCAGGGCGGGGCGGAAGAACCCGACGGTCGTCACCCGGTCCACCGACGGGTCGAGCAACGCCATCGGATCGCCCGTCCGCCACTCGACGAGCGGTGCCGACAGCGCGTTCAGCGTCGCGAAGCCGAGCGCCCGGTGGACGGGGTCGGCGTCCGCTCCCGACGCCCACGACGACAGCCGCGCCACGTCGACGCCATCCGTCGCCGGCATCGCGCCCGGCGGTCGGTGGGCGAGCCCCGCGACGTGGCCGGCCGCGTCGTCTACCAACTCCACCAGCACGGCGGCGTCCCCGACGGTGATCCGGTCCACCGTCGCCCCCCGGTCCTGGAGGAGACGGGCGACCCGTGTCGGTACCGAGGCGGTCACGAACGGTCACCGTCCTCCGTCCGGCGGCGGTCGTACTCGTATCCGATCGGGCCGTCGAGCCCCGACGCTCCCGAGACGAGCGTCGCTCGCAACGCCGCCTCGTCGACCTTCGTGGGTTCGTGGTGTTCGAACGGTGCGGCTTTCATAGCATGTTCCGGAGTCGGTCGGTGACGCCGGAGCTGGTCTGCTCGTCGACGTCGGTCATCTGCTGCTCGATGTTGCCGAAGAAGTTGTTCACGATCTTGTCGGGGACGGGCTTGATGACGCGAGAGCCCAGTTGGGCGATCCGCCCCGAGATGTCGGCCTCGGTCCACCACTCGATGCGCGACCCGTCGCCGTCCTCCAGCTCGTGGATCCGCATGCCCGAGTTCATGCTGAAGCTACTGCCGTTGGCGTCGCCGCCGCCGCTCGCCAGCATCTCGAAGGCCTCGCCGTCGCGCTCGTCGATAGTGACCGTCGTCTCGAATTTCGGTTTCACGCTCCCGACGCCGACCTGCATCAGCGCCGCGTACTTCCGTCCGGCCACGAACGCCCGGCCCGCAACGTCGTCGGCGTCCGTCCGGCAGCGTCTCCAGCCCCTCCGCGGGCTCGTACTCGTCGAAATTGAAGTCGTCCCCCATCGGGGCGATGTACCGGCACCCCTTCAGTGCGTCCCGGACCGCGATGGATCCGAGAGCACGATCCACGCCTTCTCGGGTGGAACCCCGTCGAGTTCGAACTAGCCTTCGAAATTCATCCGTCGATGCCTCCGAACGGTCGGCCACTGCACATCGTCATTTTTTATAACTCTTCACTATGTGCATACTATTAGTACGGATCGTGGTATGGTTAATCATGGCTATAAAGCTTGGTGAAGACATTCCAGATCTATAGGAATACCATGACCGGAGAAACCGCACACGACCACGACGACCTGATCGCGTGGGACGAGGGCGCCGAACGGGTCCGCAGCCTCCGCGAGGCGTGGTTACCACGGCTCGGCACGGAGACGGTCCCGCTCGATCGGATCGCCGGCCGCACCGTCGCGGAGTCGATCCACGCTCCCGCGGACGTGCCCGCCCACAGCCACGCCACGATGGACGGCTTCGCGTTCGACGCGACCGATCCATATCCGCTCGACCTCGCCGATGTCGAGGTGTTCCCGGAGGACGAGCCGCCGACTCTCGGCCCCGGTGAAGCGGTCCGTATCGCCACCGGTGCCCCCCTGCCCGAGGGGGCGAACGCGGTGTTGAAACGCGAGGAGGCACACGTCGACGCCGGCCAGTTGCGGGGGACCGACCTCACCCCCGGCACCTACGTCTACGAGCGCGGGAGCAACGTCGCCGAGGGCGAAGCGTTGTTCGCGGCCGGGGAGCGACTCTCCCCGAAGGACGCGCTCCTCCTCGCGGATCTCGGGATCGACTCCGTGACCGTCCGCGACCGGTTCTCGGTGGGGCTACTCGCCACCGGGACGGAGATTCACGAGGGGCGCCAGCGTGACCTCGACTCCGCGATGCTCGCCGGCCTCGTCCGGTCGTGGGGTCACGAAGCGACACACGAGGGGAGCGTCCCCGACGACTACGACCGCGTCGAGTCGCGAATCGCCGCCCTCGCACACGAGTACGATGTCGTGGTGACCACCGGCGGCACCAGCGTCGGCGACAAGGACTTCGTGATCCGGGCGCTCGACGCCCTCGGCGACTTGCACTTTCACCGCGTGCGCCTCCGACCGGGGAAACCGATCGCCGTCGCCGAACTCCCCGACCACGACGCCGTCGCCTTCGCCATCCCCGGCAAACCCGTCGGCGCCCACGCCGTCACGACGCTCGTCGCCCGACCCTTTTTCACCGGCGACGCGTCGCTCCCGACGGTCACCGCACGGCTGGCCCGCGCCGTCGACATCGCCGCTCCCGGCTTCGCGTACGCGATTCCCGTCACCCTCGACGACGGCGTGGCGATGCCTCTCGGCCACGCGGACTCACCCCTTCCGGTGTACGACGACGCCTTCGATCCGAGCGTCCTCTCGTCGAGTACGCGCGCGACGCGAGCGGACGGGTTCGTCCTCACCGAGTCGGCACTCGACCGCGACCGATCCGTCGAGGTGACTCCCTACCCCGTCGTGGAGCGATGAGCCTCCCCGTCGTCTCCCCGCCGTTCGACGCCTCGGGCGAGTCGCCGTCGGTGGCCGGTGTCCTCCTCGCCGCCGGCACCAGCGACCGGTACGGCGACCGAAACAAACTCCTCGCGACCCACGACGGCGCCCCCCTCGTCCGGGCCGCCGCGCGGACGCTCCTCGCGGCCCCAGTCGATCCCGTCGTCGTCGTCGTCGGCCACGATGCTGACCGGGTTTCGGCCGCGCTCGACGGTCTCGACCTCGAACTCGTCCACAACGACGCCTACGCCACCGGTCAGGCGTCGTCGGTTCGCGCCGGCGTGCACGCGGTTCGTGACCGGGCGGACGCCGCCGTCGTCGCCCTCGGCGACATGCCCTTCGTCGCGCCGGAGACGGTGGCGCGGCTAGTCGACGCCTACGCCGCGGGCGCCGGGGACGCCTTGGCGGCCGCCCACGACGGGCGCCGGGGGAATCCCGTCTGCTTCGACCGCCGCTTCTTCGACGCCCTCACCGACGTGACGGGCGACGTTGGCGGGCGGTCGATCCTCCTCGAGAACGGAACGCTCGTCGACACCGACGACCCCGGCGTCCGGCGCGACGTGGACCAGTCGTCGGACCTGTAACTACTCGCCGTCCTCACGACGGACGACGATGTGGCCGTCCTCGACGTGCCACTCGACCCGGTCGCCGGCGCCGACGTCGAGAAAGTTCCGAACCGGTTTCGGGACGGTCGTCAGGTTCTTCTCCGAGATTTTCGTATCGCTGAGCTTCCCCATTACCCCGGTCTACGGACATAGCATACACATAGTTTACACTATACCGTGTCGGTCGCGTCACCCGGTCGACTTCCAGCGGTGGGCGCCGCCGTCGGAGGCTCGGTCGAAGTCGAGTTGGAACCGATCCGAGTCCAGGAGCACCGGCCCCGGCACGTAGGCATCCCCCTCGACGGGTTCGAGGAGGTCGCGGGCGGCCATCGTCGAGAGCACGTCGCGGACGGTCCGTTCGCGGCCGGGAATCAGGTTCGCCTCCTCGACCACGCCCGCGACGGTGACCCGCCCTTCGAGCAGCGCCAGCCGAGTGGCCGACACCCAGGCGGGCTCCCGTTTCATTTCTCGACACATTGCTGAACAGCAATACGGGTCGTCAAGTAAGTCCTTCGCCGACTCGGTCATCGAACGACGGTCCGGGGGCGCCTGCCGTCCGCCGCCGCCCTAACTGTCCAAGGATTTAAGTAAATCCCAGCTACGACTATATAAACGCGATGACACGGCCCACCCGCCAGCGGGACGACCGGACGCGATGGCAGGGCGAGAAGGAGGAGGACGAAGCCGACGGGGACGTCGACCTCGACGATCTCGACCCGGAAGACCTCGTGAGGACGGCTGACGGGGAACTGATTCACGAAGAGACCGGACTCATCATCGAGGAGGAGCAGATCGATCCCGGTCCGGAGTGGCGGGCGTTCAACCACCAGGAACGGCAGGAGAAATCACGAGTGGGCGCCCCGACCACCCAGACGATGCACGACAAGGGGTTGACGACGACCATCGACTGGAAGGACAAGGACGCCTACGGGCGCTCCATCTCCTCGCGGAAGCGTTCGCAGATGCACCGCCTGCGGAAGTGGCAAGAGCGGATTCGGACGAAGGACGCGGGCGAGCGCAACCTGCAGTTCGCGCTCTCGGAGATCGACCGGATGGCCTCCGCGCTGGGCGTCCCGCGCTCGGTCCGTGAAGTCGCGTCGGTGATCTACCGGCGCGCGCTCAACGAGGACCTGATCCGCGGGCGCTCCATCGAGGGCGTCGCCACCGCCGCCCTCTACGCCGCCTGCCGCAAGGAGGGCATCCCCCGATCGCTGGAGGAAATCTCCGAAGTGTCACGGGTCGAACGCAAGGAGATCGGTCGCACCTACCGCTACATCTCCCAAGAACTCGGGCTGGAGATGAAGCCCGTCGATCCGAAGAAGTACGTTCCGCGCTTCTGTTCCGAACTCGATCTGACCGAGGAGGTGCAGGCGAAGGCCAACGAGATCATCGAGGAGACTGCGGAGAAGGGCCTGCTCTCCGGTAAGTCCCCGACGGGGTACGCGGCCGCCGCCATCTACGCCGCCTCGCTTCTCTGTAACGAGAAGAAGACCCAGCGCGAGGTGGCCGACGTGGCCCAAGTGACCGAAGTCACCATCCGAAATCGGTATCAGGAACAGATCGAAGCGATGGGTATCCACAGCTAGCGTCCCCGGTCGGCCGTCGATCGAGAGGGCCCATCCCGACGGCCCCTCTCGAAGCGGCTACAGCCGACAGTCTCAAATCCCGCCCCCCGAAATGGCCGCTATGCGCCTCGACGAGTTCGTCGATATCGAGGCCAACGAACGCGCCGAGCGACGGCGCCTCGCGAAGGAGAAGTCGTACGAGATACTCGATCACGTCGAGAGCGTCGCCGACCGCGTCGAGCGCTCGGTTTCGGGCGACGCCATCGTCGGCAGCGTCTCACCCTCCATCTTCGTCGGCCGGTCGGACTACCCGAACGTCTCCACCGGCATCCTCTCGCCCGTCGGCAACGAGGGCGACGCGGCCCGGTACGTCACCAGCGGTGCGTGGTACGAGGAAGGGATCGACCTCGACGAGGTGTTCCGGCGGCGGACGAGCCTGCTCAACTCCCGTCGGTCCTCCCCGGTCGACGTATCGGACACCTGGGACGGCTTCGTCGGCGTCGGCCGCGAAGTCGCCATCGCGGACCGCCCGGTCGATGTGGAGATCGGTCTCGACGGCGATCCGTCGGTCGAGTTCGACGCCGACGGCGCCTCGGCGCCGACCGGTCCGAGCGCCCGCGCCCGCTCCGCCCACCTCGGGGAGAACCCACACGTCCCCCGCGCGGTGGAGAAGACGCTGGAGGACGACGACTGGCGCGCCGAGGGGGCGATCAACTACCTCTATCGCCGCGGCTTCGACGTGTACGAGGTGAACTCCATCCTCTCCGCGGGGGCGCTGGGGCAGCGCGACAACCGCCGACTCGTCCCCACCCGGTGGTCGATCACCGCCGTCGACGACACCGTCGGCCAGTTCCTGCGGGGGTCGCTCCGGGACGCGAGGGGCATCGGCGAGGTGGAGATTCACCGCAACGAGTTCCTCGGCAACGCCTACTGGGTGCTCCTCGCGCCCGGTCGGTGGGAGTACGAACTCGTCGAACTGAAGGCGCCGGGGAGCGTCTGGAACCCCGACCCCGAGGCGGGGATGTGGCTCGCGGCCGACCGCGAAGGTGCCGAGGGCCGCACGGGCTACGTCGAGGAGACGGCGGGGGCGTACCACGCCGCCCGGCTGGCGGTCCTCGAACATCTGGAAGAGCGGGACCGACAGGCGAAATGTCTCGTCCTCCGGCACGTCTCCGACGACTACTGGGGGCCGGCGGGCGTCTGGCAGGTCCGCGAGGGCGTCCGCCACGCCTTCGAGGGCGAGCACGCGACGGCGGAGACGTTCGCCGACGCGGTTCGGGGGGTCGTCGACTACCTGCCGGCGTCGATGGGGTCGCTGCGCCGCAAGTCCGCGATGGTCGCGGGGCTGCAGACGACGCTCGATCAGTTCTAGCCGGACGCGTCACGGGCGCCCCGTCTCGGCGACCCGTGGCGTCACCACTGCCAGAACGTCGGCGTGAAGATGACGAGCACCGAGAGCACCTCCAGTCGGCCGATCCACATCAGAAAGACCATGTAGAGTTTCGCGGCGTCGGAGAAGGGCAGGAAGCTGTTCATCGGGCCGACGACGCCGAAGCCGGGGCCGACGTTCCCCAGCGTGGCGATGGCGACGCTCATCGCGTCCAGCCCGGACAGCGACACGCCGGGCGTGCGGAAACTGTCGAGATAGAGGAGGACCGTCGAGAGGACGAACAGCGCCAGAAAGAGGAGGACGAAGACGAAGACGTCCCGGATCGTCCCCTCGTCGACGGACTCGTCTCCCAGCCGCACCGGCCTGATCGCTTCCGGGTGGACCGAGGTGAACAGCGAGCGGCCGATCGACTTCTTGACTAGCACCCAGCGGACGATCTTGATCGATCCGGCGGCCGACCCCGCGGAGCCGCCGAGGAAGTACGCAAACAGCAGTATCGTCTGCGCGGAGGCGTCCCACGCGTTGACGTCCATGCTCGCGTATCCGGTCGTCGTCACGACGGCGATCACCTGAAAGAGCCCCTGTCGCAGTGCGTTCTCGGCGTTCCCCGGTATCACGCCGACCGTCGGCGTCGTTTCGGCGACGCCGATGCCGACGTAGAGGGCGGCCGAGACGACGGCCCCGACGCCGGCGACTGCGAGCAGGTACGACCGGAACTCGGCGTTGTCGAGCAGTCGGCGGGGTTCCCCTTCGAGGACGTACCAGAACAGGGCGAAGTTCGTCCCGGCGACGAGCATGAACGGCATCACCGCCCACTGGACGGCGGGCGAGAACGCCTCGACGCTCCGCGCCTCGGGCGAGAACCCGCCCGTCGGTAGCGTCGTCAGCGCGTGCGCGACCGCGTTGTAGAGGTCCATCTTCGGCGCGACGCCCCCGAGATACAGCGCGTAGTACGTCGCCACGGCGAGAATCGTCCAGCCGGCGTAGATGCCCCAGAGTGCGCGTGCGGTCTCTTGGATACGCGGCGTCAGTTTCTCCAGTGCGACCCCCGGTGCCTCCTGATCGATGATCTGTGCGCCGCCGACGGACAGTTCGGGCAGGATGGCGACCATCAACACGAGGATACCCATCCCGCCGAGCCACTGCGTGAGCTGGCGCCACAGCAACATCGCGTGGCCGTGGCGCTCGACCGAAATCTCCCCGAGGATCGTCGCGCCGGTCGTCGTGAATCCGCTCATGCTCTCGAACAGTGCGTTGATCGGACTCGCCACGGTTCCCGTCCCGGCGACGAGGTACGGCACCGTTCCGACGAGGGGGACGACCATCCACGCGAGACTCACCAGCAGGAACGCCTCCCGAGAGCCCAACTCGCCGTCGCTACGGACTCGCTCCAGGAGGACGCCGCCACCGATCATGACGGCGCTCGTCGCGACGAACGGGAGCGGATTTTCGCCGTAATAAAACGCCGCGACCAGCGGGAGCGACGGCGCGACGCCGATGTATTTGAGGATCGTTCCGATGTAGCCAACCGTCACCCGCCAATCGACGTACGCGTTCTGCGCGCGGACCATCGAACACTTGCCGTCGTCGGCAGGAAGACAGTTGGTCGTTTCGACCGACGGTCGCGACGGGGGCCGGACTCGTCGGTCGCTACAGCGCCTCGTAGGCCGCCTCGACCATCTCGCCCGTGTCGGCGACGATGTCGGCCATCGCCTCGTCGTCCGGTGCCATGCCGAGCAGTCGCCCGATCCGCATGATGCTGACGTGGTAGACGGTCTGGACGCCGGGTTCCTCTTCCCAGACGACGACGTTACACGGCATGAGCGCGCCAACGCGGCCGTCGCTGGCGTCGAGGACGCGGTCGGCCATCGCGGGGTTGCACGCCCCGAGGACGTAGTAGGGGTCGCGGCCGGCGTCGATTTTCTCGTTGAGCATGCCCGAGACGGAGAACTCGACCGGCACGCCGAAGCCCGCCGCTTCGAACGTCTCGCGGACGTGTTCGATCGCTTCCTCGTGATCCATCTCCAGGGTCGCGCGCTGTTCGCCGATGTCTGCGGGGTCGATTGTGGTCGGATCGATCGGGAGCGTCATAGCTGTGAATAGTATTGGGAAGGATATAAAATCAAACTGTATGAACCGGCACCGGCGACGCCTGCACGACTCGACGTGCCGTGTTGCCGATCAGCGGCTTGTCTGGGTCGCGTTTGCCGCGTTTGCCGAGGGCGATCAGATCCACCTCGTGGTCCTCGGCGTAGGCGATGATCGCCTCGTCGGCGATGCCGGTGACGACCTTCGTCTCGCAGTCGACGCCCGCGTCCGCGGCCATCTCACGGACCTCGTCGACGAGTTTCTGCCCCTTCTTTCGGATACGCCCTTTGGTCTCCTCGATGTCGCTCGGCACCGCCACGTAGTCGGCGTCGCCCATGTCGATCACGTAGAGGGCCGTCAGCCTGCCGTCGTCGCCCACGAGATCGATCGCGTGTTCGGCCGCGCGCCTCGCTGCCTTGCTCCCGTCCGTCGGGACGAGGACGTGTTGGAACGTTGCCATACTCGACGGAACGGCCGGCGGTAGAATAAAACTGTCCTGCGATTACAGCGGGACGGGAAGCCACGAGAAGATCCGAACGACGGTCGTGGTGGGGACGACCGGGGGATGGAGCACCAACCAATCCAGCAGCGCCAAGCCGAAGCCGTGAGCGACCACGGAGGGCAGGATGGACTCGCTCTTGTAGTCGACGGCGCCGAAGAGCACGTCCGTCGGCGCGGAGAGGAGGAGTTCGATCGGAGGCTTGTGGACGTGGTGGACGGCGTAGACGACGGGACTGATGAAGACGCTCTTGAACCCGAGTTCGCGGACGCCGACACAGAGCAACCCGCGGTAGTACGTCTCGGCGGCCGCGGCGACGACGAACTGGGCGAGTGCGTGCGGAACGAACGCGGCGAGGGCGGTGTCGGTCGCCCACATCGGGTAGTACGTCCGGATCGTCGGTAGCGACGACCCCACGACGTAAAACGGGACGACGAAGCAGGCGAGCAGGAGGGTGTTGCGGAGGGCGCGTCGATCCACCCGCCAGCCGAGGTCACGACCCCGCGAGAGCGCGAGCGAACCGGGCAGGACGACGAACAGGACCACGTCGCGGACGATTCGGGCGTCGAGGCTGGTGGGCGGGACGCTCCAGAGCGACCAGAGTACGGCGAGACAGAGTCCGGCGAGCAGGGACGTTTGCACCCAGGAGAGGTGGGGTGTGCGCATCGTCTAGGGATTGTCGGCTATCAGGATAGCCCCCCCGCCGCCGGCGGCGAGGAGGCGTGCTCACTCCTCGGCGGAGGGGATCGGGCCGGTCCCGACCTCCGACCGGACGGCCGACAGGAACGTCTGTCGGGTATCGAAGTACGTCTCGTCGACGGCGTCGAGGATCGAATCGAGGGTTCGGGGTCCGTCGGGCGTCCGCACCGTCGCGTCGCCCTCCTTCTCACGCACCCTGCTCGCTTCCTGGGGCCAGGTGAGCCGCGAGGCCACCCGTGCGAGCGGCGCGCCCTCGACCGGTTCGGCCTCGCCGAGTTCGACCGCCGGCGCTTCCTCCTCGTCCGTATCGTCGCTCATGGCTCGCGGTACTGTCCCCCGCGAGTTAACCCCTTCGGACCGCGCGACTCGGCCGGTCCAGCGCTCGAACGGGTGCGCACATCCGGGTCCAGTCGTCCTCAGCGTCCTCGCTGCCGGTGCGTTCCCGACGCCGGGGACGCGGACTGACCGACGCTACGGCAGGACCCGTCCCACCGTCCGGCCAACGTCCCTCGCGACCGAGAGCACGTCGGCGCCGAGCTTCAGCGCGCCGAACTTCAGCCCGTTGACCGGGCCGTTGCCTTCGATCCGAACCTGGCCGTTCTCGTAGCCCGACCCGATCGCCTGCATCTTGTCGTCGGACTGGACGATCCACCGGACCGTCGTCACGTCGGTGTAGACGTCGACCGAGTGATCGACGGTCGTCGCGTCGGAGACTGCCCGGGCGCTCGTGACCTGCCCCTCGCTCGTTACGAGCAGATAGCGGTCGGAGACCGCTCCCCGGGCGTTCCGGACGTGAACCAGCACCCGCTCGTCGTCGACGAGGCGCATCCACTGCGGTGTCGGCCCGCCGCAGTTGTACGTCCCGGGACACCGGAACTCGTCGCCGAGGCGGTTGGCGTAGCCCGGTCCGAGATGCAGATCGCTGTAGATGGTGGCCTCGCGCGCCGCGCGGGCACCGGCTTCGTGTTCGATGCCCATCCGCCGCCGGATCGTCTCGACTTTCTTCGGGCGCGTGATATCGATGACGTAGTCAACTTCGATCCTGTAGGTTCCGACGTTGGGAACCGATCCGTTGCCGAACTCGACCGTGTACCACTGGCTGTGGTTGGTCGTCAGCGGACAGGGGATGGTTCGTTCCAGTCGGTCGCCGTACGGTGACTCGGTTCGTCCACGCGTCACCGGAGTGCCGTCCACGGCATAGACCCGAATCGGTGTCGTCGCGGCGTCGACCCGGACCGGCGGGTCGCCGAGCGAGTTGTTCGCCGGGACGACTTCGACGACGAGGCGTCCCGTCGTCTCCACTTCGTAGGTCGACCCCCCGGCGGTGATCTGCTGTGAGCCACACTCGTAGGCGGGGGCGGCGAGGACGCCGTCGTCGGGGAACGGCACCCGCATGCTGAAGGTGTCCACGTCGCTTCGGTCGTGGAGGCTGAGTTCGGTCTCGTTCAGTTGCCAGTACTCGGTGGCGGCGGCCTCGCCCCCGTCAGTGAGGATGCCGCTACAGTCATCTCCCGGTTCCTTCCCGGCGCTGAATCGGCCGCCTGCGACACAGCGCAGATGGCTGTGCTCCCAGTCGTAGTTCCCGGTGGCGATGTCGGCCGGATCGCTCCGGTCGTCGTTGTCCTCGGGGCCACCGATACCGTCGAATCGGTCCGCATCCGGCCCCGCGCCGATTTCGAACGTCACCGTCCGCGTCACGTTCCGCGTTCGCGCCCCGTCGATGCGCGCGGCGTTGCTCGTCGTGACGGTGAACTCGACGCTCGCCGTCTGGTCCCGGTTCGGGACGTTCGTCGCCTCGATACAGACCTCTTGACTGTCGGTGTGGCCCTCGCTGAGGATGCCGGCGATACGGTTCTCCTGCCAGCCGTTACACGCCGCGATCATGCCGTTGGTCTCGGCGTCGATGGCGATGCCGGAGACGGGCGCGCCCGTTCCGGTGACGTTGAACGCGAACCGCTTCGTTCGGGACTCGTACGGTTCGATTTTAATCGTCCGCGAGTTCGTCACGTCGAGTGTCGGTTCCTCGGTGATCGTCCGGTAGACGAGGTCGTACTCCTGACTGGTGGCCGCCGTGACGTGTCGCGCGCGAACGTTCAGCGTCCACGTCCCCTTGCGCGGGTCGTCGATCACCACCTGTTTCACGTTGCTGTCGGTCGTCACCGTCCGGCTGACGCCGGGGCCGGACACCACCAGATCGAGGTCGTTCGCCAGCCGATTCGACTTGCTGGCGACGAGATTACCGGGGTCGAGCCACGAGAGCGTGACCACCAGCCGCTCCGTGTCCTCCGTGATTGTGAACGATTTCTCGTCGGTCTCGACCCGTTTCTGTCGCTTCTTCGCCCCTTTCGTCAGCGCCGGCGCCCGCACCTTGCTGAGCGACCCCGACATGTGGGTGTGTCGCCCCTCGTACGCGTTCTCGAACAGCGCGTCGTTGGCGTTGACGACGCCGTAGCCGTCGTAGCGGGGGGCGACCGCCGTGCCGATCAGCTCCGCCCGAAGCTGGTTTGCACCCATGTTCGGGTATTTCTCTTTCACCAGTGCGGCGACGCCGGAGACGTGGGGGGCGGCCATGCTCGTGCCGTTCCAGTCCTCGTACGTTCCGCCCACGACCGGGCCGGTGATCGACTCGCCGGGGGCGTACAGTTCGGGTTTCTTCCGACCCGACCCCTCGGCCGTGTCCGTGGCCGGCTGCAGGTCGTTGAGGTAGGAGTCACGGTTCGTCAGTCCGATCGAGCCGTCCGTGACGTTCCCCCCACGCTTCCGCGAGCCGTCGCCGAGCGCCCCGACGGCGAGGACGTTTTTCGCCACCGCGGGCGTTCCGACGTGGCTCGTCTCGCCCGCGTTCCCGTTCGACGTGACGAGCAGGACGTCGGGGTTGTTGACGGCCCAGGTGTCGACCCAGCTCGCCCGGATGTCGTAGTTCCCGTCGGTGTCGTCGCCCCAACTGTTCGAGATGACGTCGACGTTCTCGTTGTCGATCTTGTTGAACATCTTCTTGAGCCCGACGGGCTTTTTCACCCAGTCACAACTCCCGTCGCCGTTCGAATCGGGCTTGAAGACGTTCGAGGGCACGACCGTCGCGTTCGGGGCGACGCCGCGAATCGTGACGTTCCGACTCGGGTCGGTTCCCTCACCCGCGATGGTCCCGGCGACGTGCGTGCCGTGTGAACAGCTTCCGTGTGCCTCCGGGTCGAAGTCGCCATCGTACCAGTCCTTCGAATCGACGATTCGAATCGAGTCGAAGTGATCGTGCCCGTGGGCGATGCCACTGTCGAGGACGCCGACCTTGACGCCCTGTCCGGTGTAGCCGCTCCGACTCCCGGGACCGGGCCGCTCGGCCATGTGGGCGCCGACGAGACGACGCCCCTCGGACACGTCGAGGGACGGGCGGGTGCGCTCCGCGAGCCACATGACGCGCCCGTCCGCCCGCAGCGATCGGATCGCCGACGCGGACAGCCGACCGTAGTAGGTCGTCGTGCCGGCGTCGGTCGTGTCGACGACCGCCAGTTCTAGCCGATCGGCCTCCGCGTCGGACAGGGCCGTAAACGTCTGCACGGCGACCGACTCCGTCTCCTCTGCGCCCATCGCATCGACCCGCTCACGGAACGACGGCCGCCACTTCCACGCGGGGCGGACCCGCGTCACCGCTCGCACGTCGTCGCGGTCCGCGATGGCCCGGGCCTCGCTCGTCGGAATCCCCGCGTAGCGGGTGGTCCGGCTCAGTCGTCCGATGTCACGGTAGCCGTCCGCTGCCAGCGCGTCGAGCGTCGACGCCGTCGGCGATCCGTAGAACTGTACGAGGACCCAGACGCGGGACCCTTCGGCGTTCGCCACTGCCGGATCGAGCCCCGGCGTCGGCGTCACCGTCCCCGTCCAGAACTCGACTTCGTAGCTCTGCTGGACGGTGAGTTCGGTCGTTCCCGTCCGGTCGGGGTCGACGAACCGGACGTCGCCGGCGCCCGCCTCCACCCCGCCCGTGGCCTGCACGCGGGATGTATTCGGTCCGTCCGACGTCGCCGCATCCCCCACGTCGGCCCCCCTCCCCGCGTCACTGTCGGCCGCCGTCGCGCCGGGGGTAACCGTCCCCTGATCCACGGGGTCGGGGGCGGCTGCCGCCGTTCCCGCTATCGCTACTTGTGAGATGATAACGAAGGTGACCGCCAGCGTCACTTGCGCCGTCCGGACGCTGACCCTCACCGGACTGCCCTCGGCTTCGCCCCGTCCCGACCCACTCGTCGTCTCCTGCCAACTATCCCCATATGACCGACTCACACACCAGCGATAAGAACCTTCACACTGAACGGTCCAGTCCGGTTGGAACCGCCGTCACACGCCCGTCTGACGTAGGGTTTTGTGTGAGGCGGCTGTAGCCAGCGTATGACCAGTCTCGGGGAGGTCTACCACGGGGACGATCGGAGCGGGCCCAGCCTCCGGCAGATTTACGCGGGGGCGAGTCTGTTCGTCGTCGGTATCGTCCTCGTCGTCGCGGGCATCGTCGTCGCCACGACCGACGTACTGATGGGCGGTGGGACCACCCTGTTCGAGGTTCGCGAGTACGGCGGCATCCTCGCCGGTCTCGGCGTGCCGGCCGTCTTCCTCGGCATCTCGGCCGTCCTGCCGGCTGAGCGTTCCACTCGCGCCGCCGCGGGCATCGGCGCCAGCGTCGCCGTTCTCGGCGTCACGCTCTTCGCCTACGCCTACCCCTGCCGGTGGTCCGGCGCCAACTGTGCGCCCGGCATGGTGGATCTAACCCTGCCCACCGTCGGCGTCTACTTCCTCGGCGCGCTCACTACCTTCTGGTGTCTGTTCGTCGGCATCGCCAACTTCAAAACCCGGAACGACCCCGGCGGCACCGTCACGATGGAAGTGACCCGACAGGGCGAGACGAAGGTGATCGAAGTCGACCGCTCGAAACCCCGAGGTGGCGTCGGCCTCGGCGGGAGCAGTTCCACCCCGACCGCGACGGTCGGCGCGCAGGTGAGCGACGGCGGGAGCGACGACGACGACATCCACGAGGTGGCCTCCGTCTCCTCGTCGTCATCGCCCACGGCCGGCGGCGGTGGTGGCTCGTCCGGCGGTGGCGGCACGGCCACCGCGTCGAGTGGGGGCAGCGAAGTCTGGCAGTCCTCCGACGTGACCGGTGCGAGCACCGACGCCGCCGACCGCTACTGCGGCAACTGCGAGCACTTCGAGTACGTCCGCACCGAGCGCGGTATCCAGCCCTACTGCGGCTTCCACGACGGCGTCATGGCCGATATGGACGCCTGCGAGGACTGGAACGGGCGCTAAGGCAGCCGTCGCCGCACGTCGTCCCAGTGACTCCCCTTCCAGAAGTACCCTCCACACTCCGTACACTGCCAGAGAGGGGTCTCAGCGGGGTCCGGTGCGTCGTCGGGCGTCGGCTCGACGCCGTCGACCCGCGCGAGCGCCCCGTTACACCGCCCACACCGCGTCGGCGTCTCGGGTAGGGAGAGCGACACGCCCGCGTCCCGGAGTTCGCGGAGTTGGTCCTCGATATCCCGTTCCGCGAGCAGGATGGCGCCCGCCGTCCGTGCGGCAAGGTCGGCGTCGCGGGTGAGGAGCGTCCGGTCCTCACGGCCCGCCAGGTCGCTGATCGCGCCGTCCGTCTCGACCCCTCGGTCGAGCGTGTACGCCGTATCGTAGCCACACATCCGCAGGTAGCGGGCCAGTTTGCCGAGCATCGCGTCACAGAGGAACCGCTCGGTCATAGCACCGCTACTCCAGCCACGACCGGAGGTCCGCGGCCGACCGGGCGTTCAACACGTCGTCCGCCTCGGCCCACCCGCGCCGCGCCGTGTGAACGCCGTAGCGCCGGAAGTCCAGTTCCCCGATCCCATGGGCGTCGGTGTCGATCGCGACCAACGCGCCCGCGTCGACGGCCGTCCGAATCGCCTCGTCGTTCAGGTCGAGGCGGTGCGGGTTGGCGTTGATCTCCAGTGCGACTCCGGCGTCGGTCGCGGCCGCCGCGAGGCGGTCCACGTCGAGCGTGAACCCCGGCCGATCGTTGATGAGGCGGCCGGTCGGGTGCCCAAGCACGTCCGTCTCCGGATGGTCGATCGCCTGCACGAGGCGTTCGGTCGCCGCCTCCCGGTCCATCCCGAGGTCGCTGTGTGGCGAGGCGATCACGATATCTAAGTCGGCGAGGACGCCGTCGCCGACGGAGAGCCCGCCGTCCGCGTCGACGTTCGCCTCGACGCCGTGGAGGACCTCGATATCCGCGTCCGCGGCGGCCTCGGCCACCGCGTCCATCTGCTCGCGCAACTCGTCGTCGTCGAGGCCGACGCCGCCGACCATCCCCGGTCCGGTGGCGTGGTCGGTGATGCAGAGGTAGCCGTCGCCGCGCTCCTCGGCCGCCTCGACCATCGTCTCGATCGACTCCCCGCCGTCCGACCACTCGGTGTGGGTGTGGAGGTCGCCGCCCACGTCCGCCTCGACCACTAGGTCGGGCAACTCGCCCGCCCGTGCGGCCTCGATTTCACCCCGATCCTCGCGGAGTTCCGGCTGGATCACGGGCAGGTCGAGGGCGCCGTACATCTCCGCCTCCGTCTCGCCGCCGACCCGACGGCCGGCGCGCTGACCGTCACCCTTGCCGTCCACATCGGCGATATCGAACATCCCGTACTCGTTCATCTTCAGGTCGCGGTCGATGGCGAGGTTGCGCAGGTGCACGTTGTGATCCTTGCTCCCGGTGAAATACTGGAGCGCCGATCCGAACTCCGCGGGGACGACGACCCGGAAGTCGATCCGCATGCCGCGGGCGCGGACGCTCGCTTTCGTCGTTCCCGACTCGATCACCTCCGCGTCCGGATTCCAGTCGAGAAAAGCGTCGACCGCCGCCTCCCCGTCCGTACTCGCGACGAGGACGTCCACGTCGCCGATGGTCTCGCGCCACCGCCGGAGCGACCCCGCGACGTCGGCCCGCTCGATTGGATCGGCCGCCCGGAGGTCGTCGAGTAGCTCCTCGGCGAGGGGACGCGCGTCGCCCAGCAGTTCCCGTTCCTGTGCCTGCCGGGCGAACGGGATGTTCTCCAGGATGTTCGCTTCCGTCTTCTCGCCGAAGCCGGACACCTCCCGAATCTCCCCGTCGCGCGCGGCGGCTTCGAGTTCGTCGAGCGTACTGATGCCGAGTGCCTCGTAGAGCGCCCCGACCGTCTTCGGTCCCACGCCTTCGACGCTCGTGAGCGCCGCCATGTCGACCGGCAGTTGGTCGCTGAGCGTCTCCAGTTCCTCGATCCCACCCGTCTCGACGTACTCGATGATCTTGTCCGCGAGGGCGTCGCCCACGCCGTCGATGTCCATGACGGCGTCTTTCCCCTCGTCGACCAGTGCCTCGATTGCGGTGGGGCAGTCGCGGACGTTCTCGGCGGCACGGCGGTAGCTCCGGGGCTTGTACTCCACGTCCTGCGCTTCGAGGAGGTCGGCCATCTCCTCGAACCGGGCGGCGACTTCGGCGTTGCGGCTCACAGCCGCCCTCGCGTGTTGTGGCTGGTGTCCTTGTGCCCGAGCGCCTTCTTCAGGAAGGACATCCAGCGCTTGCGGTCGGCCGCTTCCTGCGCTTGCGCCTCGCGTTCGAGGTTCGCGGGCCCGAGTTGTTCGAGGGCGTTGAGCGCGCGGTCGATGCCGATGATGCTCTCCACCAACTGCTCGCCGGTCTCGTAGCTCACCTCGTCGTCCTCGATGCGCTGGAGACGCTGGAGCCGTTCGCGCCGCAGGTTCTTCTTCGCCTTCTCGACCCGCTCACGCTCGCCGGCGGGCACCGTGTCCCGGCGTTTGATCTCGAAGACGAACTGCTGGAGGTCCACCTCCTCGCCCTGCACCGTGAGGCGCTCGGGAATGTCCGCGCCCACCGTCGCCCCCTCGCGGTTGACGCGTTCGAGGAGCTGCTTGCGCTCGAACTCTTTCACGGCTCGCCGTTGGCGGGCCGCTCACTTCGCTCCTTCGCCCCGGTTGCCCCCCGCACGCGTCGGGTCCGTGTCCGTGTACGGCTCCTCGATATCCGGGTCGGCGCCCATCATCGCCCCCGCGCGGCGCGTCACGAAGTCGAAGACGACGACGATGGGGAGGAGGAGGCGCTCGACGACCCACACCGGCCGCGCCGTCGTGAGCGCCCACTCCTCGGCGTGGCCCAAGCCGTACGCTTTCGGCAGGATTTCGCCGAAGACGAGGACGACACTCCCCGCGACGACAGTCGTCAGCGCGACGGCGACGCCCCCGGAGAACCGGTCCGCGAGGAGGACAGCCAAGATGCTGGAGATGGCGACGTTGACGACGTTGTTGCCGACGAGCAGCGTCACGAGGAGTCGGTGGGGGTCGTCCCGGAGTTCGGCCAGCATCGACGCCCGGTGGTCCGACGCGGCGACGCGTTCGTCCAGCCACTCCCGGGACAGCGAGAAGACGGCGATTTCGGTGCTGGAGAAGAAGGCACTCGCCGCCAGCAGGCCGATCAGCGCGACGACGCTCACGGCCGTCGAGTCGAAGGCGGTCATGGGGTATCTCGTGTCGAAGACGGGAAAAACGGCGGGGACCGCAGACAGAAAGTTCTTGAACGCGGCCCGACCATCCTCGGCAAATGGATTCCGGCGTCGACGTGAGCGTCGTCCTCCCCGCCTACAACGAGGAAGACTCCATCGAGCGGACGGTTCGGACGACGCTCGCCACCCTCGCCGACTTCCTCCCCGACGGCTCCTTCGAGGTGCTCGTCGCGGAGGACGGCTGTGACGACCGGACGCCGGCAATCGCGGACCGGATGGCTGCCGAGGACGACCGGGTGCGCCACTTCCACAGTGACGACCGCCTCGGCCGCGGCGGGGCGCTGGAACACGCGTTCGCGGCCGCCGCGGGCGACACCCTCGTCTACTTCGACACCGACCTCGCGACGGACATGCGCCACCTGGAGGAACTGGTCGAGCGGGTGCGCTCCGGCGACGCCGACGTGGCCACCGGGTCGCGCTGGATGCCCGAACACGTCGCGGACCGCCCACCCAAACGCGGCGTCCCCTCGCGGGTGTACAACGGGCTCGTGCGACTCTTCCTCCGCTCGTCCCTCCGGGATCACCAGTGCGGGTTCAAGGCGCTGAGCCGCGAGGCGTTCGAGCGCCTGCACGCGGACGTGGCGGACGAACACTGGTTCTGGGACACCGAACTCCTCGTCCGCGCCCAGCGTGCGGGGTTGACCGTCGCCGAGTTCCCCGTCGAGTGGGAGCCGAAAGGCGATACGAAAGTCGACCTCGTGCGCGACGTGTTCGGCATGGGGAGTCAGATCCTCCGGCTGTGGTGGCAGCTCTCGGTCAGCCCCCGGATCACCCGGCGGGTGAGCGTCGGCGCCGGCGCGCTCCTGACCCTCGTCGCCCTCGCGCTGATGACGCTGTATCTCGATCCGCAGGCGGTCCTCGAGGAGTTGGAGGGTGCGGATCTGCGACTCGTCGCCCTCGCGGGCGCCGTCTACCTCCTGTCGTGGCCGCTCCGTGGCGCTCGCTACCGCGACATCCTCGGCGAACTCGGCTATCACGAACGACTCGGCTTTCTCACCGGCGCCGTCTTCATCAGTCAGACGGGGAACCTCGTCTTCCCCGCGAGACTCGGCGACGGGGTGCGCGCCTACGTCGTGAAGGCACGGCGCGGGATTCCGTATCCGACCGGCTTCGCGTCGCTCGCGGTGGAGCGCGTCTTCGACCTGCTGACGATCACCGCCCTCGGCGGCACCGTCTTGATCGGCTTCGTCCTCACGGGCGCGAGCGGTCGGATCGTCACCGCCGTCTCGTCCGGCGTCCCCGGCATCGACCCGCGGAGCGCGCGGGTCGCGCTCACCGTCGCGGCCGGCGTCGCCGCCGCGGCGCTTCTCGCCGTCGCGGCCATCGTCGTCAGCGCGCGCCGCGACGGCAATTTGGTCCGGCGGGTCGTCACCGGCGTGAGTTCGGACTCCTACGCCGACTACGTGGCGGGGATTCTGGAACGGTTCGTCGCCGACGTGCAGACGGTGGCGGCCGACCGGGGCGCGTTCGCCCGCGTTGGCGTCAGCAGCCTCGCCATCTGGGCGCTGGACGTGGTGACCGCCGTCCTCGTCCTCGCGGCGTTCGACGTCCCGCTCGCGACGACGACGCTCGTCGCCATCGGCTTTTTCGCCGTCAGCGTCGGCAACCTCGCGAAAGTGCTCCCGCTCTCACCCGGCGGTATCGGCCTCTACGAGGCGGCGTTCACCCTCCTCGTCGCGGGGCTGACGCCCGTCACCGGCGCCACCGCCTTCGGCGCCGCGGTGCTGGATCACGCGGTGAAGAACCTCGTCACCGTCGCCGGCGGCGTCGTCTCCATGCTCGCGCTCAACGTCTCGCTGACGAGCGCGGTGGACGAGACGACGGGGGCGGGGACGGACGCGAAACCGGACCCCGACCCGGACGTGGAGTAGGCGCTCCCGTCGGCGTCCTCGGATCGTGTCCGTGACCCGGATTCGACTCCACGCGCACGCTTATCGGCAGTTCCGGCGTATTCGTCACTATGACGAACCCCACGTCACCGGCAGTCAGTCGACTTGGATTCCGGTCGGCACTCTTCGCGACGCTGTTCAGCGTCAGCTACGTCGTCGCACAGGTGGCCGAGTGGCTCGGGTTGTTGGGCTCGGCGGGTGGCCCGGAAAGTGTGAGCACGCCGTTCGGCCTCGTCGTGTTGCTCACCCCGTCGCTGTTCCTCGGCACGGCGTTTACGATTCTGATGGTCAGCGTTCACTACTACGTGCCTGCGGAGCGAAAGATCTGGAGCCACCTCGGGCTCGTTTTCACGGTGATCTACACGGTGCTGATCAGCATCAACTACTACGTTCAACTCACGTTCGTCGTCCCACACCTCCTCGACGGGGCGACCGACAGCGTTCGACTCCAGCCGTTCCTGTTCGTTCCCTTCGACTCGTTTCTCTACTCGGTTGATCTCCTCGGCTACAGTTTCCTGAGCCTCGCCACCCTGTTCGCCGCGTTCGCGTTCACCGGTTCGGGGATCGAACGGACCGTTCGGTGGTTCCTGCTCGCGAATGGCGTCCTCCTCCCCTTTCTCGCGCTCCAGATATACTACCACCCGTTGATATGGGTCGCTTCGGCGTGGGCGATCACGTTTCCCGGCGCCACGATTGCGCTGGCTATCCTGTTCAGACGGAGCGCGCAGTCGGTATCGACGCCCGACCCCACCGTTGGCTGAGATAGCGCCGTTGGACGTACTGCAGTCGGGGCGTCAGAACAGTCCAGCCAGCCGTTCGGCGCCGTCGATCAGGTTCGGACTCGGCTGGTTCAGGAGGGCGTCGTCGACGACGTGGACCTCGGCGTCTACGGCCCACCCGCGGTCGGTGAACGTCGCGGGGTCGGTGCGCGCCCCGTGGCCGCAGTGGTGGAGGACGACGTGGTCCGGGTCGGCCGCCTCGACGGCTTCGCGCGCGACGGCCCGTGACCGATCGCCGGGGTCGACGAACGGGTGGTGCCCGCCCGCGGCGGCGACGATTTCGGGCACCCAGTTGCCGGCGGCCATCGGCGGGTCGCCCCACTCCTCGCAGTAGACGGTCGGCCGCGCCCCGGTCGCCCGGGCGCGGATTCGGTCGAGCCGTTCTCGGCTCCGGGCGGCCAACCGCTCGCCCGCGGCCCCCCGGCCCACGGCGTCGCCGAGGGCGGCGAATCCCTCGATCACCTCGGGGAGCGTCCGGGCGTCCATGTGGTAGACGCGGACGCCGCGGTCACGGAGCGCGTCCCGAACCTCCGTCTGGAGGGCGTCGCTCGTACAGACGAGGTCGGGGTCGAGCGCCGCCAATTCGTCCAGATCCGGGTTCAGCCACCCGCCGAGGACGGTCGGTGCGGCGTCGAGTTCGGCACGGCAGTGGGTCGTGATCCCGACCAGGCGGTCCGCGACGCCGAGTTCACGGATCGTCGCGGTGGCCGCCGGGGCGAGGGAGACGATGCGGTCCGGTGGGGCCATGGTTGCCCTCGGGGACGGGCGGACAATAGGGATTGCCGTCAGCGTCCGGTGGATCGCCGGAACCGACACCAATACCCGTTACCGGCGGGGAGGGTGGGGCAATGCGAACGGAGCACGTCCTCCACGTCG
>Ga0102939_1000105_pt1 | contig 27365 bp, 31 predicted proteins | sample SalPon2_B_H2O_MG_FD_78214 | JGI IMG/M metagenome (GOLD analysis project Ga0102939, IMG submission 78214) | Salt pond water microbial communities from South San Francisco under conditions of wetland restoration - Salt Pond MetaG R2_B_H2O_MG | ecosystem: Environmental > Aquatic > Non-marine Saline... | reverse complement strand
ATGGAACTGACCCGGACCTACCGCTACATCATCCGGGAACTGAACCTCGAGGTCAAGCCGGCTGATCCCGAAAGCTACGTCCCGCGGTTCATCAGCGATCTCGAACTCTCCGACGAGGTCGAGCGGCGCGCTCGAGAGCTCATCGAAGCCGCCCGGAACGCCGGCGTTCTCTCCGGCAAATCGCCAGTCGGGCTCGCCGCCGCCGCCGTCTACGCTGCGGCCCTGCTGTGCAACCAGAAGGTGACCCAAAACGAGGTCAGCGAAGTGGCCGATATCTCCGAAGTCACGATCCGAAACCGCTACAAGGAGCTCCTCGAAGCGGGCGAAGTCGTGACGGCCTAAGAAGGCCGACACCGCGTCCCGGAGCGAGCTCGGATCGACCGAGGGGGTGACAAAGGTTTTCATACCCGGCAGTTGTTGAGGACGTATGGAGACGTACGTTCGACTACTGTGTCCGGAATGTGGCAAGAACTGGCAGAAGTCGCCTGGAGAACTCCCCGACCCAGCGCGGACGTTTCACTGTCCCAACTGTCACGCGAGTAGACGGCTCTCGGAGTTCGCCCGGACCGAACACGACCTCCAGAACCTCAGAAACTTCTAATTAACTGACCCGCGCCGGGTACTTTTTCAATAAACGTGGTACAACAGCGCGTAGATGACTATCCCCATCGAAAACGAGATGAGCCAAAGCGTCGCCGCGATTCGGCCGGCCCGTGGGTGGTTCGAGCCGTAGATTTCGTCGATCGAGCGTGTTCCGGCCGAGAGAAGCGCATAGAACACGAACGGGACACAGAGTATCGCTAGCCCGATGTGGACGATGAGTATCGGGAGATACACGAACTGCCGGATCTGCTCTGGACCACCGAACGTGCTCGGGCCGTGCACTGCGACTCGATAGAGATACAACAGCAGAAACACGGCGAACAGCCCAAAACTGGCGAGCATGAGCGCTCTGTGACGCTCGATGCGACCGGCTTTGATCGCGCGAACACCGGCGAGGATCGTCCCGATCGCCACGAAACTGATGACTGCATTGAGATGCGGTATGAGAGCCAAGAGCGGTGCCCATTCCGGTAGCACTCCGGCGGGAATCATTCGGAGCGCCGCACCGAACACTAACGCGAGCGAGATAGCCGAGAGGATCAAGGTCAGCGCCGGAACGTGCTCCTTTGCCCACGTATTGGTTGCCATAACCGAACGTAACGACAGCGGAAAGAAAGATGTTGTCGTCCGGTAATTTCGTCGGTAGATTCCGGCGCCGTCGCTGCCGACATCGTTCCGCGAGAAGTTTGCGTGGGTGCTGTCTTCGAGCACCCGCACTGGTTTCGGCGACGGTGAGTCGCCAACAGTGCGTGGGACCGGATTTGAACCGGCGGACCTCTACAGGACAGCGCCCTCAACGCTGCGCCGTTGGCCTGGCTTGGCTACCCACGCACGCTGTGTCGCTCGCATATTGCCGTAGTCAAGGGGACAATAAAAGGGCTTTCCTTTGGCTCGGATCGCCGCTCCCTCGGGCACGTGTCTCGGTTCCAAGGGGGGTCGGTCTCGGATGATCCGAGGCGACTGACTCAGGGGAGCGCGGGGTTGAAGTGTGTTCCGGGACTCCGGACAGGCATGGCGAAATACTCCACTGGCGGTGTCGGGGGTGACTCCGGGGGCGCCTGTGAGCTCTGTGGTGCCGAGGGTCGCTCGCTCGAAACGGCGACCGTCGCCGGCGCAACGCTGGAGGTCTGCAGTGAGTGTCGCAAACACGGTGATCGGTCCGAACCGGACGAGCGAAAAAAAGAGCGCAAGCGAAGACAGGAAACCGCCCAAAACGTCGCCCGACTCGAGGACGCCCGGGCGGCCGACACCGACTGGGAGGAGGGAACGGATTACGAAGACGACCCGCTTCCATACCTCGTCAACGGCTATGGCTCCGTTCTCGAAACGGCCAGACAGGACGCCGGATTGGCGATCGACGATCTCGCCACGGAGATCGACGCCGACGAGGCGGACATCGTGGCGATCGAACAGGGCCGGGCGTCACGGGCGGGCATCGGCGGATCGCTCATCGAAGCGCTCGAGGAGCACCTCGATATCGAACTTGCCGAGGGGTGACCGACCGGTTTTTGGTATCGACGCGTCAGAGAACAGGTATGGCACCGTCGAAGGCACCCGACGATCCAGAGACGCTCACCTTCGAGGCGGCTGTCGAACGAGGGGGCGATGCGGTCGTCCTCTCGGAGACGTATTTTTATCCGGCTGGGGGCGGCCAGCCCGCCGACCGTGGCACCCTCGCTGGGAATGAAATACTGGATGTGAGGAGCGACGACGGCACAGTCATCCACACGATCGATGGTCGGATCGCCAAAGGGACAACTGTTACCGGTGAAATCGATCCGGCGTTCAGACGGCACTGTATGCGTGCCCACACTGCTAGCCATGTTCTCTATGGGGCCGGGCGACAGCTCTTCGAGGAGCTCGGCTACGGCGGCTTCGATATCTCGCCCGAGAAGGTACGCGTCGATCTTCGGACGCCCTCCGGGATCGACGACGGGACGCTCGTCGAACTCGAGCGGCTCGCCAATCGTTGCGTCTGGGACTCCCGGCCCGTGACGTGGGAGCGACTTCCCCGTGAAGCGGCGCTGAGCCGCGATGATGTCGCGTTCAACACGAAGACCGAAGAGGGAATCACGGGCGAGACCGTTCGTATCGTCGAGATCGACGGCTGGGACACCGCTGCCTGCGGCGGCACTCACGTCCCGAACACGCGACGGATCGGTCCGATCTCGGTGCTCGATCGGTCCAATCCCGGGGCGGGACTGACACGCGTTGAATTCGCCGTCGGCCCAGAGGGAATCGAACGCCGGACGACGGAAAAAGAGTCGGCACTCGAGGCCGCGTCCGAGATCGGTACGAACGTCGAATCGCTCCCGGAAGCGATCGAACGGCTCCGGACGGAGCGGGAAGCGATCCGAGCCGAACGCGACGAACTCCAAGCCGAGCTTCTCGACGTCCGGATCGACGCGATCGTGTCGGACGCCTTCGATCGTGACGGGAACCGGTGGGCTGCTGGCGTCGTCGACGCGGATGCGAACGCGCTCGTGGAGGCGGTCGGAAAGCGCCCCGATCCTGTCGATGCCGTGGTTCTCGCCACACCGGATGGGCAGCTCGCGGTCGGAGCCGGACCGATCGATGCAGCCAGCATCGTGGATGAACTAACCGAAACGTTCGGCGGTGGCGGCGGCGGGTCGCCCGACGTCGCACAGGCTGGGGGCCTCGACGCCGCCGGCACAGCCGTCGTCGAATACCTCAAAACCGAGGCATGATGGAGGCTTACGGGACGATCGTCTTCGATCTGGACGGCACGCTCGTTCGACTGAACGTCGATTGGGACGCCGTTGCCAGCGACGTCGCCGCGACGCTTCAGCAACGCGGTGTCGAACCGCCGGACTCGCTGTGGGGAATGCTGGAAACGGCCGACGAACGCGGTCATCGGGCGGCCGTCGAGGAAGTCATCTCCGACCACGAGCGGGATGGGGCGACGACATCGACACGGCTGCCGGCGGCTGACACTGTCCCCGAAGAATCGGTCGGCGTCTGCTCGTTGAACTGTGAGGCCGCCTGCCGGATCGCGCTGTCGACACACGGGCTTGACCGAATCGAGACTGTGGTCGGGAGAGATTCTGTTTCGACCGAAAAACCCGATCCCGAGCCGCTTTTGGAGGCGATCGATCGGCTCGAAAGCGACCCGACTGAGACCGTCTTCGTCGGCGACACGGATCGTGACGCGACGACAGCCGAGCGGGCGGGCGTCGACTACTTCGACGTGTCGGCCTGGCTTCGCGCGTACAAATAGACCAAGAGCATCGTACAGAGCCAGACGACCGCGCCGACCCGGATCGCGAAGTTCGCCCGCTGGCTCCAAGCAGACAGTTCGACGAAGACCGAAAGCGCAGCGACGATCGGAGCCCCGACCACGATCGTCAATACGAACGTCGTCTGCATTACCCACCCGTAGTCGACGCCCTCCGGGTCAGTCGATTCGACGCGGGGCGGCATGCTCACTTGTCCCGTTCGTCGCGACACTCCGGGCCACAGAAATGCTCAGTCACGACGGTTTCGTCCTCGATCCGCGTGGTCACGCGGTGGGACGCCTCCCGCAGTATGGGCTCGCGACAGACCGCACAACGTGGTGCCTCGTCTTCCGTTACGTCCTCGCCCAGATCCGAGGTCGGGTCAACCATCTTACACCAGCGTTAGGCGGGAGCTATATGAACGGTTATGTTCGCGTCCCGGCTCACCGATCGCGAGTCACCGACTCGCCGGGATCGGTTCGGGCCCCGGCCGACAGCACAACGCCCGGTGCGAGGCTCGTGTTGATGCCCGTCTTTGCGTTCGGCCCGACGATGACGCCGTATTTCCGCCGTCCCGTCGAAACGCGACGGCCCTTGACAGTCTGGCGGACGGGTTCATCGTCGTGTCTGAGGTTCGCTACCTGTGTTCCCGCGCCGAAATTCACGTCGGGGCCGAGGAGACTGTCACCGACGTACGAAAGGTGCGGGACGTGGGTTCCGGCCATGAGAACGCTGTTTTTGATTTCGACGCCGTGGCCGACATGGCACTCCTCGCCGACGAGCGTCGCCCCGCGGATGTACGCGTTCGGTCCGACCGCTGCCCCCGACCGCACGATCGCTGGCCCCTCAACGACGACGCCGGAATCGATCGTCGCCCCGGCTTCGACGACTACCGATCCCCTGAGTTCCGCCCCCGCCGCGACGTCCCCGTCGATCCGGCGGTCGAGTTCGTCGATCCGCCATTCGTTCGCGGCGAGTAATTCCCACGGGCGTCCCACGTCGAGCCACCGCGAAAGCGTGACTGGCGTCACCGCGGTCGATTCGATCGTCTGAGCAACGACGTCAGTGAGTTCGAGTTCGCCCCGTTCGCTTTCATCGACATCGAGGTCGTCCAGAGCCCGTTCCGGGAACGCGTATGCCCCGGCGTTCGCCAGATTCGAGGGCGGGTCGTCCGGCTTCTCGACGATTCCAGTCACCCGTTCGCCGGAGGGTGTCGTCGACAGCACCCCGTAGTTTCGGGGATCCTCGACTTCGATCGCGGCGATCGCTGGCGCGGCCGAAAACAGTGTTTCGATCGATTCGGGCTCGTACAGATTGTCGCCGTTCAATACGACGAACGCTCCATCGAGTACCGGTCGGGCCGCCCGAACGGCGTCGGCGGTACCGCGTTGTTGCTCCTGGGTCGCGAACGAGACAGGAACGGCTCGGTACTCATCACCGAAGAAATCACGGACGGCATCGGCCTCGTAACCAACGACGACGACGAGTTCGGACGCGCCGGCGTCGACCGGCGCGTCGGCGGTGTGAGCACACAGTGGTCGATCCGCGACGGGGAGCATCGGCTTTGGGACGGTCTCGGTCAACGGCCGCATCCTAGTTCCCTCGCCGGCAGCGAGGATGACTGCTTGCATACGCGTGACCTCGCCCGCCCCGAATAAAAACGATCGGGCTACTCCTCGAGTGCGGTTTCTTCGAGCGCCGGCGGTTCCCTTTCGTCGGCCTGCCGCCGGACGTCGACGTGGTAATGTTCGAGGATATCCCGGCCGAGAAGGAGCGGGTATTCCATGTGGGCTCGGTCCTCGATACTCGCAGTGACGGTGTGTCGTTTCCCGCCGACGCCGACAACGAGGTCGACGACCGGCCGCGAACGCCCGGATTTGACGCTGCCGGATTTGATTTTGACGATGTCTTTGATCGGTCCGGTCCCGATCTCGGCGGCCAGGTGGGCGTCGATGCTCGTTCGAGTGGCGCCGGTATCGGATTTCGCCATGACAGTCTGTCGGCCGCTCGTCCCCATCACGACGACTTCCTCGACGTAGCCGATAACGGGCGTCTCTGCGGGCGGCGTCTTCTCTATACGGGGCATACATGCCGGCCGGGAGTCGTCGAGGTTCGCGGTCAACTCGTGGACTCGCTCCGGGTCGACGTCGCCACCGGCGCGCTCGATCGCGAGGCGGGCGATGTGTGGAGCCGGCGATCGACCTGTCGCTTTGAACAATCCTCGGAAGCCCGCTGTGGGATTCACCTCGAGGATGTGATAGCCCTCCTCGCTTTCGACGATATCGACTCCAGCGTAATCAAGTCCGATCTCGTCGGTTGCTCGCTTCGCCATGGTCTCGACCTCGTCCGGCAGATCATCGGTAACGTCCTCGACTTCCCCGCCCAGCGCGACGTTCGTTCGCCACTCGCCTTCCGGCGCATACCGGTTCATCGCACCGACGACGCGCTCGCCGACGACGTACACTCGGAGGTCGTGGTGCCGTTCCTCGTCGTGCTCGATAAGCTCCTGCAGGAATGCCTGTCTGTCACCGACCATCGAATTGATCGGATCGTCGGTATCGAGCTTCCAGGTGCCTCCACCGTGGGTGCCGATCGCCGTCTTGTAAACTACCTCTTCGCCGAACCGGTCCCGCCGGGCGTTCAACAGATCGCCCGAGAGTGCCATGAGCGCGTCCGGGACCGGAAGGCCGGCCTTCGCGAGGGCGGTCCCAGAGGCGAACTTGTGCATCGCCGTCATCGTCGCTGTCGGTGTGTTCAATATGGGGCGGATCCGGTCGAGCATCGTCGCCAATCCGAGCGCTTCGGCGGGCTGTTCTTCCGTCGAGAGCAGTAGGCGATTCACGACGATATCGACGTCCGGTTCGAGTGTCACCGCTCCGTCGTTGATTTCGACAGCGGTGTTTTCGCCCCGGAGCCACGCCGTGTCGTATCCGAGCCCGGCGACCGCGTTCAGGATCGCCTTCGTCTCTTTGGAGCTGTGGAGACTGAGCACGCCGACGGTAGGAGTGTTCGACATAGACCGACATGCGGTCGATTCCGGCAAAACGCTGCCGATCCCAAAGCCGCGGTCCCGAACAGTGTCAGCGGTCTTATCCCGCTACCCGTCGTGGCTCGGATATGACCGGAGAATTCACGTACAACGGCGGTAGCGTCGACCCGGGCGAAACCGTGAACGTCCGGTTCACTGTCAGCGAGACCTATCTTGGCGATCCGGTTCGGATCCCAGTAACGATAATCAACGGCGAACGTGAGGGACCGACACTGTGTCTTTCGGCGGCTGCCCACGGCGACGAACTCAACGGGATCGAAATCGTCCGCGAAGTCGCCCACGAGTGGGATCACTCGACACTTCGGGGGACGCTCGTCTGTCTCCCCGTGCTCAACGTGCCTGGATTCATCGCCCAACAGCGCTATCTCCCGATCTACGACCGCGATCTGAATCGCTCGTTCCCTGGCTCATCGGACGGAACGAGCGCGAGACGCATCGCCGATCGGGTGTTCAGGAACTTTATCAAGCCGTGTGACCTCGGCTTAGACTTTCACACCTCGACGCGCGGTCGGAGCAACATGCTTCACGTGCGAGCGAACATGGCCGACCCGGCGGTCGCTCGGGTCGCGAACGCCTTTGCCTCGAACGTCATTATCGACGGGGAGGGGCCGGACGGATCGTTGCGACGAGAGGCCAGTGCGGTGGACACCCCGACGGTTACCGTCGAACTCGGCGAGGCTCACCGGTTCCAGCGGCCACTCATCGACGCCGCGCTCGAGGGTGTGTTATCCGTGATGGCCGAGTTCGGGATGCTCGACGCCGAGCCGGTCAAGTGGCCTGGTTGGCGGACGGTTATCGAAGGCTCCGACGAGAAGACGTGGCTGCGGGCCGACGCTGGCGGACTCGTCGACATGCATCACGACCGTGGGTCGCTGGTGGAGGCCGGAGAGACCGTCTGTACCATCTCGAATCCGTTCAAGACTGACGTCACCGGGATCGAAGCCCCCTTTACTGGATTGCTCATTGGGACTCCACAGAACCCCCTTGTGTATCCGGGTAATCCGCTCTGTCACTTGGTTGCTCTCGAAGGAGCGACACTCCGGGCCTACCGGCAAGTACACGATGGAACGGTCGAATAGTGTAATTCGACGCCGTTTTGATCTGCACATCTAACAGGCGACGCGATCCATGCACAGCGCCAACGTAGCGTCGTTACATCGGGGAAAATAACTGACAGCCCCGGCCTTGCAAATGCCGGCAATATAGACTGGTTTTGCCTGTGAGACGTTCGCAGGTAGTAACTACTATACCGGCGCGGTCCGCACGTTACAGTGCATGAGTCAATCGTACGACCGAGGTCTGATAGAGGACTTCGGGCGGTGGCAGGAGTTCTCCGCCGGGATGTGGGCCTGGATCTTCCACAAGTTCACCGGCTGGGTACTCATCGGTTACCTGTTTACGCATATCGCCGTATTGAGTACCGCGACGGTGGACGGGGCGACGTACACCGAGACGCTGCGGGGGCTCGAAAGCCTCCTTGTCGTCCGGTTCCTGGAAGTCGGCCTGCTCGCGGTCGCCGCCTTTCACATTCTCAACGGTATCCGACTGCTCTTCGTGGATCTCGGCGTCGGACTTGAGGCACAGGACAAGGCGTTCTACGCCGCCTTGATAGCGACTGCGGCCATCACGGTCGGCAGTATTCCCACGTTCCTCGGAGGGTTCTAAAATGGCGGAACACTACTCCTCGTTCGAACCGAAGGGCACGCGCTGGCTGATTCAACGGATTACAGCCGCGTTCCTCGTCGTCGTGTTGGCGTATCACTTCATGATGCTGCACTTCGTCAACCACGCTTACGAAATCACCTTCGCCGGGACACAGGCCCGGATGAGTCAGATCGGTTACTTCGCGACGATGGTGCTGTTCTTGATCGCCGGGGCGTTCCACGGGATCAACGGCGTGTACAACGCTCTCGTCAACCAGGGTCTCGACGGCACCCAAAAAACCGTCGTCAAGTGGCTGCTCGTCGTCGCCGGAACGGTGCTGATCCTCCAGGGATTCCGCGTCGCGAGCGCCATGACGGGGCTATTCTAATCATGAGTACACAAATACAGGAACAAGAGACCGAAACCGAGACCGAAGAGACGTCCGAACACCAGGAGCGACGGCTGGCCGAGAAGCGCGAACGAGCGGACATGGCGGAGCGAGCCAAGTCCGATCTCTCCGGGACGGACGAGACTGTCAAGCTCAAGGTGTTCCGATACGATCCCGAAGTCGAGGGCAAAAAGGACCCCCGCTTTGACACCTTCGAGGTCCCGTTCACTAAGGGTATGACGGTCCTCGACGCGCTCATTTATTCGCGGGACCACTTCGATTCGAGTCTCACGTTCCGCCACTCCTGTCGGCAGGCGATCTGTGGCTCGGACGCGCTCTTCATCAACGGAGAGCAGCGTCTCGGATGTAAAACTCAGATGGTCGATCTCGAGTGGCCGGTCCGGATCGAGCCCCTCCCACACGCCGAGGTCGTCAAAGACCTCGTGGTCGATCTGGAGCACTTCTACGATCAGATGGAATCGGTCGAGCCGTACTTCCAGACGAACGATCTCCCGGACGGCGAACTCGAAGAGCAGCGACAGACCCGCGAGAACCGCGAGAAGGTGAAGATGTCCACGCGCTGTATCTGGTGTAGCGCGTGCATGTCCTCGTGTAACATCGCAGCGGGGGACAACAAGTACCTCGGTCCGGCAGCCATCAACAAGGCCTACCGGTTCGCGATGGACAAACGGGAGGGTGAAGACATGAAGGAGCACCGCCTCAACATCATCGAACAGGAGCACGGTGTCTGGCGGTGCCAGACGCAGTTCTCCTGTACAGAAGTGTGCCCGAAGGACATCCCGCTGACCGAGCACATCCAGGAACTGAAACGCGAAGCCGTCAAGAGCAACCTGAAGTTCTGGTAACCGTACCCCTAAGTCTCTCAAAACCCAACAACTAACTATGACAATACACGAACACGACGTCGTCGTTGTCGGCGCTGGCGGAGCCGGACTCCGGGCCGCGATCGCGGCCGACGAGGAAGGCGCTGACGTGGCGATGGTCACGAAACTCCACCCGGTCAGATCGCACACCGGCGCGGCCGAAGGCGGCATCAACGCCGCATTGCGGGACGGCGACGACTGGGAACTGCACGCGTACGACACGATGAAGGGGTCGGACTACCTCGGTGACGCCCCTGCCATCGAGACCCTCGCACAGGATGCCCCCGAAGAGGTCATCCAACTCGAACACTGGGGCATGCCGTTCTCGCGGGAGGACGACGGTCGCGTCTCTCAGCGACCGTTCGGTGGCCTCTCGTTCCCGCGAACGACCTACGCCGGCGCAGAAACCGGCCACCATCTGCTCCATACGATGTACGAGCAGGTCGTCAAACGGGGGATCAAGGTCTACGACGAGTTCTACGTGAGCCAACTCGCCGTCACTGACCACGACGATCCCGAGGATCGAGAGTGCCACGGCTGTGTGGCCTACGACATCAAGTCCGGCGAGGTCGTTGGCTTCCGTGCGAAGAACGGTGTCGTCCTCGCGACCGGTGGGGACGGGCAGGTCTTCGAGCACACGACCAACGCCGTCGCCAACACTGGCGATGGGCCGGCCATGGCCTATCGAGCCGGCGTCCCGGTGGAAGACATGGAGTTCGTCCAGTTCCACCCGACGACGCTGCCCTCGACGGGGGTGCTCATCTCCGAAGGTGTCCGTGGAGAAGGTGGCATCCTCTACAACGGCGAGGGCGAGCGGTTCATGTTCGAACACGGCTACGCGAACAACGCCGGCGAACTCGCCTCCCGTGACGTCGTCTCCCGGGCCGAACTGACGGAGGTCAACGAGGGACGTGGAATCAACAACGAATACGTCCATCTCGACATGCGCCATCTCGGCGAGGAGCGTATCAACGACCGCCTTGAGAACATCATCCACCTCGCGGAGGACTTCGAGGGCGTCAACCCGGTCGACGAACCGATGCCGGTCAAGCCCGGGCAGCACTACCACATGGGCGGCATCGAGACGAACGAACACGGCGAAACCTGTGTGAGTGGGCTGTACGCCGCCGGCGAGTGTGCGTGTGCCTCGGTTCACGGCTCGAACCGTCTCGGCGGCAACGCCCTGCCGGAACTCATTGTCTTCGGGGCCCGTGCGGGGCACCACGCTGCCGGACGCGACCTCGGTGAGGCAGAGGTCCCGACCGGCCCCTCGGCGAAGAGCGAAGCCGAGGAGGGCCTCGACACGCCGGTGGAACCCGGTGCGCTCGATGCGACCGACGGCGACGTTGCGGCCGATGGCGCACTGGTCGAACCCGACGAACTCGTCGAACGGGCCGTCGAGGTCGAGCAGCGTCGCGTCGAGGACATGCTCGAACGGGACGGCACAAACCACGCCGAGATCCGCGAGGATCTCCAGGATGCGATGACCGAGAACGTCAACGTCTTTCGGGAAGAAGAAAGTCTCAAACAGGCGCTCGAGGTCATTCGCGAGTGCCGCGAACGGTATCAGGGCGTCGCCGTTTCGGATCCGTCCCGGACGTTCAACACGGATCTCATCCACACGATCGAGACCCGAAACCTCATCGACATCGCCGAGACGATCACGCTCGGTGCGCTGGCTCGCGAGGAGTTCCGGGGTGCTCACTGGCGGCAGGCCCACCAAGAGCGCAAGGACGACGAGTGGCTCAAACACACGATGATCGCCTGGAACGACGGCTCGCCCGATCTGTACTACAAGCCGGTCGTGCTCGAAGGCGAGAACAAGGAGTACGAACCGAAGGTCCGTTCGTACTGAGCCGCGTCCACGAATCCGGTCGTTTTTAGCCGATAAATCCGTCAGTGCTCCATTCTGCGTCGCCGTCTCCCGGTTCGATCGAGACCGGCGCACTCACAAGCACGAACGCGGCTTCCTCTTCGTCGTTGCGGATCTGTCGTGTTGCCTCGGGCGGGATCCAGACAGCGTCGCCTTCCTCCATCTCGACGGAGTCGCCGTTGATGACGACGGTCGCCGTTCCCTCGATGAGGACGTAGATCTCTTCGTGCCCGTTTTCGGCGTGATCGTGCGGGCGGCTCTTCCAGTTCGGTTCACAGCGGGTAATCGTCACGCCGACCTGCTCGCTATCGAGCGGCTCCCGGAGGAAGTGCATGCCGCCGGAGACGGGCTCAATTTCGTGATAGTTGACGCGCTTGTACGTGCTCATACATCCGGTAGAACCGCCACCGAAATAGTTGTCACGCCGTGGCGGGCCGTCTGCCCTCAGGTCGAGAGTACCTGTTCGATCCGGTCGTTACCCGATTTTGGGGGGTGCCCTCCCATTCCGGCGACCGCGTCGAGGAACGCGATCCGGTAGCTCGCCGGGCCGTTGTACTCGCCGTCGGTCGCAGCGCGCTCGCCGGCAAGGCCGAAGGCGGTGGTGCCGGAAAGCGCCGCTTCGAGGGGTCGATCGACGCCGATCCCGCCCGCAAACGTCGCGAGCGTAACGCCGAGCATACAGCCCGTCCCGACCACCTGTCCCATCAGCGGATCGCCGACCGAGACTTCGTATGCGCCCTCGGTGTCGGCGACGATATCCGTCTCCCCGGACGCGACGACGACGGTGTCGTACTCACGGGCACACGAGAGCGCCCGTTCAGCGATCTCCGCGTACTCGCCCACTGACTCGACGCCACGGACTTCGGCGTCGGCGCCTGAGAGCGCGGTGACCTCGCCGTAGTTGCCTTTCAGAACCGTCACGTCGAGTTCCTCGAGTAGCCGCGTTGCGACCCGAGTCCGCGTCGGTGTCGCGCCGACGCCTACCGGATCGACAACGAGCGGGAGGTCGTGTTCGTTCGCCGCCTCGCCCGCAGTCAGCATTGTTGCCTCGCCGCTCTCGTCGACCGTTCCCATGTTCAACAGACAGCCATCGGCGGCTGCGACCATGTCGGCGACTTCCCGCTCGTCGTCGGACATGACCGGGAGTCCGCCCCAGTGCAGCGTGATGTTCGCTACGTCGTTGACGGTGACGTTGTTCGTAACGGCGTTAATGAGCGGCTCTACCTCAGCGATCGAATCGAGCGCGTCCGCGAGATCGACCTCAGACATCGGCGTTCACCCCGCGAACGGCGTTCCCGAGTCTCCGAGTCGCGGCCTCTGGATCCTCGGCGGCGGTGATCGCCGAGATGACTGCGACGCCGTCAGCGCCCGCCTCGACCACAGGACGAGCGTTGTCCGGGGTGACGCCGCCGATCCCGACGAACGGAAGGTCGGTCGTCTCCCGGATCGCCCGAACGCGATCAAGGCCGATATTCGATTGTTCGGGGTCGGTATCCTTGGACGTGGTTCCATAGACCGCACCAACGCCGAGGTAGTCGGCCCCCTCGCTTTCGGCCTCGCGAGCAGCCTCCGGCGTCGAGACCGACCGACCGACGATCGCGTCCGTACCGATCTGCTCGCGAGCAGCCGAGATCGGCAGATCGTCGTCACCGAGATGGACGCCATCGGCGTCGATCGCGGTGGCAAGATCGACCCGGTCGTTGACGACAAGCGGGATTTCAGCCTCCCGAGTCAGCTCGCGGAGTTCCTTGCCGAGTTCGTAACGCTCGCGGGCGTTTGCGCCTTTTTCGCGCAACTGGACGATGTCGACACCGCCACGGATCGCGCTTTCGACGATCTCGACCGTCGATCGATCCGCCGATAGCTCGGCGTCGGTGACCAGATATACGTCGAAGTCGTTGGTCATACAACTGACTGATACTTCCTTCTAGCGTATCCGTTTTTCCGTTCGTGCCCTATGAGCCGAGCGTGGCGACTAGATCGTAGCCGACTCCGAGGTACTCGATTACCCGGAATCCGAGGTAGATCCCGACGATACCCACCACACCGGTAATTGTCGGCGGAGCCGGGATCGGAACGCCGACGACCGCGAACGCCGCGCCGGCGAGAAATCCGGTACACAGTGCCAAGAGGGGAAGAACGAGACTCGTACCCATCAGTACAGTATCACTGGCGTGCAACAAACCAGTTTGGATGAACGACTCCGGGTTACTCCTCGATTACTTCATCGACTGCTTCGACGACGTCTTCGTCGACGCGCCACAGATACAGCGTCGCGTAGCTCCGATAGGGGGCCCAGCGTTCGGCTTCGGTTACCATCTCCGCGCGAGTCAGCTCGTCTTCCAAGAGCGCACGCATCCCCTTTCGGACGCCGAGATCGCCGACCGGAAACACGTCCGGGCGGCCGAGCGAGAACAGAAGCTGCATCCGGGCCGTCCACTCCCCGACGCCCTTGATGGACGTCAGTTCTTCGATGACAGCCTCGTCGTCCAACGGCTCGAAGTACGCCCTGTCGTAGCCGCCGTCGAAGGCTTCCGCGATATTACGAGCGTAGTTCGTCTTTTGTCGTGAGAGCCCACACTCCCTGAGCGTATCCGGATTGGCGGCGAGGATCCCTGATGGCGTCACCTCGACCCGATCGAACAGTCGGCTCCTCGTCGCTGCTGCCGACGCCATCGAGACCTGTTGACGCAGGACCGACACGATGAGCCGGCGGAACATGTCTTCGGCCGGATCGAGTTCGAGCCGACCGTAGCGTTCAACGAGTGGACCGAGATGAACGTCCGAACGGAGGTGATCGTGTGGCGCCGCCATGGTCAAACCGACGGGCTCCGTACGCAAAGCTCACTCGGAGGAACAGGTTTCTGCCGTCGATCGATCCCCGGCAGTCTCGTTGATCGGTTCGGCTGGAACTCCGGCGACGGTCGCTCCTGCTTCGACGTCGTCGACGACGACGCTTCCGGCCCCAACTGAAGCGTTTTCACCGACCGTGATCGCGCCGAGAAGCGTCGCGTTCGCGCCGACGGTAACGCCGTCCGCCAGTGTCGGGTGCCGCTTTTCACGACGCATCGAGTCCCCACCGAGCGTGACGCCGTGATACAGGAGTACGTCATCGCCAACGTCGGCTGTTTCGCCGATCACGACGGCTGCGCCGTGGTCGATAAACAGGCGACGGCCGATGTCGGCGGCGGGATGGATCTCGACCCCGGTGAGAAGTCGGACGAGCTGTGAGAGAAACCGAGAGGAAAACCGAAAGCCGCACAGCCAAAGCGCGTGGGCGATCCGGTATCCCCACACGGCATGGAGCCCACTGTACAGGAGTGCGACCGTCACCGCACTCGTCGCGGCGGGATCTTTCGCAAGCGCGGTTCGGACGTCTTCTCTGAGGGATTTGAACAGCGTAGTCATACAGTTAGTGAAAACGAGTTCGGTCTCCTAGTGGACCGGCGGTTCGAAAGCCGGGATCAACAGCGAAGCCGGGGCGCGAGGGCTGGCTCGTCTGTCGGATCCGTCGATAGTATGGTATCGCTGTCGATCATGGTGGAGTAAGATGGACCGACGATGACATAAAAACTGTCGGTCCGATCCGGCATCGCCAGCCGACAGTCTTTCGCCGACGGGGAAACGGACCGGGACGTCCGGGGGCCATTCTGATCAGCGAGAGAATTTCGGCGCTTACGGCGAGGAGGATGTCACTCGTAGTAGCTCAGCCGCTCTACGACCTCGGCAAAGGCGACGTTCTCCTGGACGTCGGTGATCTCGATGCGGACCCGTTCGCCCCGCTCGGTGTCCGGGACGATGATGACGTAGCCACGTTCCACGCGAGTGATGCCGTCACCCTGACTGCCGATATCCTCGATTTCGACGGTCCGTGTTTCGCCTTCTTCGACTGGCGGCTCGGGACGACCCGAGCCGGACTCGACGCCACCAGCGCCATCATTCGACTGTTTCTCGGACGTCGACGTCCCACTTTCCGACATCGGCAGGAGTGCGACACGATACGTCTCCCCTTCGTCGACCGCGCCCAGTTCGATCTCCCGCTCGGGGAGTTCGATCAGATACGACTCGTCCCGCTCTTCGACCGTCGCGGAGAACAGACAGTGAAGTTGTTCAGAGATCTCCATACTCTCGTAGAGAAACGAGCCGCTTGAAACTTGAGTCCACCGATTCTGGGGCCGGTATGGATCGACTCAGGTCTCGGTACGGGTCCCGAAAGCCAGTTGCCGGCGATCACGAACCGAGTTCGGACGGACTCACTGTTTCACCGGGGAATTCTCTGTCGGCGGCGGCGAATTCGACGTCGCTGATCTCGAAGCGGGCCCCGCCGTCGTCCGCTTCGGCGGTGTCGATCTCCCAGCCGTGGGCCGTCGCGACATCTCGACAGATAGAGAGCCCGTGTCCGGACCCGTCGGCGGCCGTCGTAACCCCAGACTTGAACACGGAGTCACCGTGCTCGGGGTCGATCCCTCGCCCGTTGTCTTCAACATAGAACCCCCTCTTTGCTTCGAGCCGCCCGACGCGGACGACCCTTTTATTCTCAGCCCCCGGTTGATCGCCCACAAAGCCGTGTTTCACACAGTTTCGAAACAGGTTCTCGAACAGATCCGAGACCATCCCTTCGTCGGCGATGATTTCGAGGTCGTCCGGGCGCTGCAGCGCTATACCGGGTGTCTCGACTACTCGCCAGGCCTGCTCGGCAACCGTGCCGAGATCGATACGCTCGGGCTCGGGGATGCGCTCGCCGGCACGAAGGTATCTGGCCATGTCTTCGACAAACGATTCGATCCGGTCGTGTACGTCCGCGACTCGGTCGAAATGTTCCGGCTCCGGGTGTTCCCTGGCGGCCTCAAGCCGATTGTTTGCGATCATCAGCTTGTCCATCATTTCGTGAGTGAGCGTCGAAGCAGCCGTCTCGAGGTTCTCTGGATCCCGGGCCGTCGTCGATTCCGACGGCGCTTGGATCTCCTCGAAAGCGTCCTCGACCAGCGAACCGATCTCCTCGGCCGTTTCTCGCGACTCGCGGTCGAACGTTCCGGGACGATCCGCAGTCCCGACAAGGATCCCGGCCGAATCGATCGGCGTACATAGAAGCGATCGGTAGGGGGCCCCCCCGTCGGAAGCGGGGGCCGAATGGGTGTCCGGATCGTGGAACTGCCAGCCCCACGGCCCGTCGACTGGATCCGCGACGACGATCGTTTCGTCTTCCCTGTATGCGCGCTCGATGAGCCCGAACTCGTCGGCAAGCGGGCCCTCGGGGGCGTCGATAAGCCCGGACGTCACGCTCGCCCGACTCACGAGTTCGCCGTTTTCGAGTACAGCGAGTGCGCACTCATCGGCGTCGGTAAGACGGAACAGCGACCGAACAGCGACGTCGTAGACGTCCGATTTCGTCCGCGCGCCGAACAGCCGCCGGGCGACCGAGAGGAGCTCGTTGTTATCCGGCATGACTGGCAATATGGGGATAGCAGGACGATCGTTCCGGTTGGTCCGGTTGTGTCGTCAATTCAGTCGGTGCCATGACCGTGACTGACCGACTGCCAGCGACCGAAACGGCGGGTGTCATCGTCGGTTCACTCGAAGTCGCCTTCTTCGAGCGCGGCCCGGAACATCATGCCAAGCGCGAGGTGCTGACGGGCTGCCGCCGCGACCTTCGAGCGAGCGTCTTCGGGATCGTCAAGGACGTATTCTTTCGTCTTGACCAGCTCGCGCTGGTCGAGCAGCCCCTCTTCACAGAGTTCGTGGAGACGGGGGTAGACCGTCCCGGGGCTGAGCATCGTATCGAACTGTTCGCCCAAGTCGTCGAGCAGTTGCTTGCCGTGAGTGTCGGCGTCGCGGAGCGCAACCAGCGAGATCAGCAGTTCGTCGAGTGAGGACTTGATGTGGGTCTCTTCATACGTGAACTGCTCCGAGCCGAACAGCGAGGCCTCGACATCTGAGACGGTTTCGGCAACAGCCGTCCCCGAGTCTTTCGGGTCCTCGATCCCTTGAAGTTCCTCGCGGAGCGTCTCGACGGAGATCGACTCACTGTCCGTTTCGGTGCCAACTTCGGTCGGTGACTTCATCTGCTTCATATTTCATCCAATGGCCCCTATGGTCATAATAAAGGGTCAGCAGTTTCAGAACGCGAATAGCCGATTCAAAACCTGAATACCGGCCAGTAGATTTATATATTATAAACTGAGTTCAAATAAATATAAAGGATCGAAGACTCCCTGTCCGACGTTTGGCTTTTAAATGGGTAGACACGTGACCACAGCGCTATCTCCCGCCATCGGGACCGGTCCGCTGACGTGAACCGTAGTACTCGCCGAACGGAGGGTCCTGACGACCGCGATCAGCCAAATAGAGTGCGCCGACCGGGATTTGAACCCGGGCCATGAGCTTGGAAGGCTCAGGTCCTACCACTAGACCATCGGCGCGCAGTTCGCCGTAACACCATGCCGCATAAGACTCTTTTCGTTCTCGATGACCACGGCCGGGCGCAAGGACTCACGTTCAATTGAACACGAACAACACGCCGAACAGCCCGGCCAAAGCGAGACCTACCGCGGCGATAGCGGGAAATGCGGCGACGACACCCCATTCCGTTGCGAGAATGCCGAATAGTCCCGGCCCGATCGCACTTCCGATCGCCGAACCGGTCTGTACGACGCCGAAGAGGCTTCCACTGTGGGCTTCGTCCGCCCGCTCGGAGATCAGGGCGTTCTTCACTGGATAGACCGCGTACATTGCGACCCCAATGACGGCGAACCAGATTACCAGCGCGGCGATCAGGAGAGCGAACGAAAGATCCGCGGTCAGACGCGTGATGAAGAGGCTTGCGCCCACCAACACCGCGGTACCGAGGGCAGCCCCGATCCCGAGGTAGTACCGGTTCAACCGGTCAGCGAGTTCGCCGCCCCAAAGCGAGGCGACGCTTCCACCGAGCAATAGCGAGAAGAAGGCGAGATTGCTGACTGACACCGCCGCGCCAGTCTCTGCGGCGACGTAGGAGGTCGTAAAGGTCTGGATCGCGCGGTGTTGCATCGACATGACGAGCGTAATGAGACACAGGAGGCCGACGTCGCGGGTCGCCAGCGCGGCTGCCGCCTCCCGAACGGAGCGAGTCCAGTCCGTGGAGACGCTCCCGCCATCGGAACGGACCCCCGACGTCACGTCCTGATCGAACGCGACGATGAAGTACGCGACCAGTACCGTCATTCCGCCACCGAGCAGGGCCGCCCCAAGCAGGGCGACACGCCAGCCCGCCAGCGCGGCCAGACCGCCGACGACGAGCGGCGCGGCCATCGTCCCGAGCGTGCCGCCGAATCCGAATACCCCCATGGCTTTGCCCTCAGTGTCCTGGGTTTCGACGTCACTGACGATCGAGAGACCAGTCGGGTGGAACGTGCTACCGGCGATCCCCGCGATTGCCTGTGCGACGATCAACACCTCGTACGTGGGTGCGCTCCCGGCAACAGCGATGCCGGCGGACATCCCGACGAGCCCCACGAGCATGAGCCGGTTCTTACCGAGCCGGTCGGCGACGACCCCAGCGGGTAGCTGAAAAAGCGAATACATGACGAAAAACACGGTGAGTAGAAAGCCGGCCTGGCCGTAGGTAACGCCGAGATCGGAGACCAAGAGCGGAATCACGGGCGGGATCACGATCGAAAAGAACTCGTTGACACCGTGCCCGATCGTGATCGGGCCGACGATCCGGGGCCGGTTGACTCTCATGACCCGTCGTAGGGGCGCCCACATATAGCGAGCCTCTGTTGGCCGGTGGCAGTGAAAAACGTGCCGCCCGTCCGGGTGATCCCCGACCGAATAACAATACCGGGTAGCAATCATGAGAGATCCGCCCCGGACGGTGGATCTTTATACGACGCGGACGGGCCGTTTATTTACATGGGGGATCCAGAGGACGAGTTCCAGTGGCTCAGCGAGGAGGATCTACGGACGGCGACGGACGAGGAACTCGTCGAGCAGGTGATGACGCTGCAACGGCACGTTCACACGCTGCAGAACGACCTCGACGAACTCCGGGGGTTGGCGTATCTGCTGCTCGATCTAGAAGCCGGGCTCGTCGAGGAGTTCCATCCGGAACTGCATGCGCTCTTGGAGGACCTCGAATCGGAGGACCACCCTGAAGAGGAGATCGATTTCGATACTGAGTTGGAATGATCGCCCGAGGAGACGACCGGGACGATCACCCCCCCGTTTGTTCCAGAGCCGGATCACTCGGGCTCGACGACCGCATAACAGTTCCCTTTCGAGGTGAACGATTCGACGACAGCGAGTGAACTCGCGTCCAGATCAGCATCGAACTCGGCCGGGGCGTAAATATGATAATACCTGGGGACGGTCTCGCCGTCCGGGAGCGTCCAGTCGATCTCCGCATCGAAGCCAGTCGTCGCGTTTTCGGCGTCGAAGCGATCGTGGGTCGTGCTCCAGACACTGACGAGAGCGACCCCATCGGGACCGAGGACCCGTGCGAGCTCCTCCAGGCTCCGACGGCGAAGTCGGCGCTCGGGCAGGTGATGGAGGGTCGCAATGTAAACCGCCAGTCCGACGGCGTCGTCGACGATCGGGATCGAGGTCGCATCACCCTCGATAAGATCCGATTGCGGGACCCGTTCGCTGGCGATCGAAAGCAGTGCCCGACTGAGGTCCAGTCCGACGACTCGGTCGGCGTGGTCGGTGAGCAGTTCCGTGTGCCGGCCGTTGGCGCAGCCGACGTCGAGAGCGAGCTCGGCATGGCGATCCGCACAGAAGGATTCGACGTCCGGCCAGGGCCGATCACGCGTCGTCGCGAAATGTTCCGCGATCCGCTCGTAGGTTCCACGCACACCGGAGCGATCGTCCATACTCCCGGTTTCGACAGCACTGACAAGAAAACGCCGGTCCGGAGCGACGAGCGGGGCCGATCACACCAACACGACCAAAACGAGATAGGTGACGAGGAGCATCGCCGTCGCGTGTTTCATGCCGTCCTTGATCGATCCGTTCCCCATGACACCGCCGACGAGCCCCGAAACGACCGACTGGATGAGCGCCGTATGGAAGAACACGCGCTGGTATGCCTCTCGATCGTCGCTGGACGCACCGAGTCCCGGTACCCCCGTCGCCGCGTTCTCGCTGACGGCGCTGGTATCCGGAAGACTCGGTATCAGGACCTGTTCGAGAGCCACGATGACGATGAGGAAGACGAGAAACGAGACGTAGATCACGACGAGATACGTGAACATCTCCTGTTTGCGCTGTCTGCGGAGCGCGAGATCGGAACGGGCCTGTCGGGCGGCAATCCTGAGAACGGGGCCGATCTCGTTTGAGGCCCGCATTGCGTTCGTTATCAGTGTCACGACGCGGGTAACCGAAGCCGTCTGGACGCGGTCTTGGAACCTCGAGAGCGCCTGTTCGGCGGTCGCACCCCAGTTCATGTCCCGCCAGATACGGTTGACTTCCGAATCGAGCGCCCCCACGTCGCTTTCGCGGATCCGACCGAACGAGGAGACCATGGCGATGCCGGCCTCGTTGAGGCTCGCGAGTCGCTCGAGGAGATCCGGCACCGCGTCCTCGAGCCGTCTGAGCCGTCGTTTGCTGTATTCGTAGACTACGGCGAACGTACCCATGAAAAACAGCGCCGCCTGTACGAGCAGGTCGTCGAGTACCTCGAGGTCGATGCCGCTGCTCGTAATCGCAGTTGGAAGCCGATACATGGTCGCGAGAACGGCCAACGGAGCCGTGACGTACAGCAGTCGAACGGGTCGATCGACGATGGATTCGATCGGTGTGGCGAGCGTCTCCCGGACGGACCGGATTCGGCGATATGCGTCGAGTCGGCCGTGATTCACTGCTGACTCCGGTGTGGCGTAGTTTCCTCCACTCCCGCTCCCGTGAGTGCCGCTTGACGCGCCCGGTTCTGAGCTCTGGTTTGAGGACCGGTCGTTCCCGGCTCGAAGCGGCTGGGTGATCTCGAGCAGATACCCCAAAAAGAGGAGATTCGTGGCCGGAAGGGCGGCATATGCGATTATCTGCATCGCCAACAGCGTGTCGCCGACTGTCAGACCAATTATCAGGAGAATCGTGATCAGAAACAACATCCCTGCCACGACAACGGTGACGTACACTTCGGCAGTCGTCGCGAGAAGGTTCAGTATCTCGGCCTGCTGGTCCTCGGCTTCCTCACGGTATCGTTCGTACTGCTCGTTGAGAAATTCCGAGGTGTTACCGCCGCTTTGGAGCACGCTCGCGAAGTTTTCGGTGAACGTCGAGAACTGCTCGGACGGCGTGCGGTCGGAGAGGTCTTCGACTGCCGTCACGAGATCGACGTTGAACAGATCCATGTTCCGTACGACTGTCTCGACCTCTGCGGCCCCCTCCCCGAACACGCCCTCATTCGCGGCGAGGGTCCGGAACACGTCGGGGATGGACATCCCACCGCGGGTGAGCGCGTACATGAACGCGACCATCCGCGGGAGGCTTGCGTCGATCTCTCGTTCGCGTGCGTCGGCGCGAACCGCAGGGAGCCGCCACCGGGCGAAATAGACGCCGAATCCGACCCCCGTTCCGATGACAATGCTCCCGAGGATTAACAGGCCAATGAGGCCAGCCTCCAGATTGGGGTCGTCACTGAAAAACGATACCGGGTCGACCCAGAGCCCAAAAAGTTCCCCCAGCGCGAGCACGTCCACAACTGCATAGAACCCGACAATCCCGCCGACGATCCCGGCAACGATCGCATAGAGGTACGTTTTGCTGGCGTACTCTCTGTAGGGAACGCCCATCGCTGCCGAGCGCAGCAGTCGCTCACGACGCGCATTGAACGCGATTCCACGGCCGCCGAAGAGCTGAAACGAGACGCTCGTGAGAACTCGATTGAGGCGGGTGCTGAACAGTCCTGTCAAGAACGGTCCGAGGAGGACGGCGGCGAAAACGAGCGGTACCAGCCGAAACATCTCAGTCCCCTGCTCCAGACGTCGGCGCCTTCGCCGTCGGATCGGCCCCCGACTCGGCCGCCTCGATCCGCTCCATCACCTCCTCGGGAGCGGCGTAATACTGGTTGACCATCGCCGTGAACTGCTCGTAGCCGTCGACCTCACGATCCCAGAGGAACTCCAGGAAGTGCCGGCGCTGCCGCATCTCTTCGAGGAGATCCGTCTTCGACCACCCGCGCTCGTCCCTGATCTCGTCCATGAGTCGCGTGGTGCCCTCATCGAAGCTGTCCGACGATGAGTCCCACCGGTAGGCCCCGGTGTAATCGAGTTCGCCCGTTCGCTGGTCGATCCCTTCGATCTCGGCGATCGTATCGGCCCGTCGGACCCGTTCGCTCCCGAAGCGGGCGAGCGTCTGGACGCAGAGCACGTCGAGCGACTGGACCATCGATCGTGGAACGTTGATCGGCTCGTTCTCCAGACGGTTGATGACGGTCTGGACGGAGTCGGCGTGCATCGTCGACAGCGTCGTGTGCCCGGTGTTCATCGCCTGAAACAGGGTGATCGCCTCCTCGCCGCGGACCTCGCCGACGATGATGTACTCGGGCCGGTGACGAAGCGCCGACCGCAGGAGGTCATACATCGTCACGTTCGCCGCGTCGTCGAGCCGATCGCGGGTCACACACGAGAGCCAGTTGTCGTGATGTAAGGACAGTTCGCGGGTATCCTCGATGGTGATGAGCTTCGATCGCGGCGGAACGAACATCGAGATCGCGTTCATCGACGTCGTTTTACCCGAGGCCGTCCCACCGGCAAAGACGATGTTCTTGTTGTGTTCGATCGCCATCCACAGATACGCCATCTGTTCCAGCGAGTAGGTACCGAACTCGAGGAGGTCGATGGGTGTGAACGGCTCCTCGCTGTACTTTCGAACGGTGAAGGCCGACCCGTGCGGCGTCACTTCCTCACCGAGCGCCAACTCGGCACGCGAGCCGTCTTGCAGCGTCGTCTCGACGATCGGGCTCCCGACGGAGATATGCCGGCCCGCCTGCTGGGCCATCGCAACGACGTAATCGTCGAGTTCCTCTTTTTCGAAGCTGATGTTCGTTTCGATGTCTTGGTAGTCTTCGTGGTAGGCGTACAGTGGAATTCCGTAGCCGTCACAGGAGACGTCCTCGATGCGTGGATCGTGCATTAGGGGATCGATCCGGCCGAACCCCTGAAACTTCCGATACAGGTAGTAGTACAGCCGATAGAATCCGGCCGTATCCACCTCGACCCCGTACCGTTCGAGCCGTCTCCGGAGTTCCACTCGGAGTGCCTCTTCGGGGGGACCGTCCTGGGACCCGTACAGAAGCGGTGTCCGGACGTCGTCATAGAGCGTTTCGAGGACATCGCTCTCGAAGCGATCGAGCGCCGGCTCGACGGCGTTGTATCGATGCTGGTTCGCGTCCTCGTCGTAGGTGATCGCGGCGTAGGAAAACGGAGGATTGAGCCAGTATCGATCGACAGGTCGGCCCTCCAACGACCGATCGCCGACGATTGGCCCAGCCTCGCTGGGGCGGTAAGGATCGCCGGGGACCGAGGAACCGCGGAGAGATTCGACGGTGCGAGCCAGCCGCTCGCCGATAGCTCCGAGCCCGCCCTCAGACCGGTCCTGTGTCATTGCTGTGTTCCTCCGGACAGTGACTGTCTTGCTATACACGCGCCGACGAAATAAATGTCCGCCGCGTTCGACCAGCCGCATTCGCCCGGACTCGGAAAACACAACGTGTCTGACGAGGGCGTTACGTTCATGCGTGGGGCGCCCGTACTGGCAAGTAAGCAGGAATGCGCCGTGATTATTTCACTCTGGATGCGGCGGGTGTGCAGGCCGACGACTCGGGACAGCCGATCGTGCGGATCACGTACGAGGGGCCGACCGAGGAGCTCAAGTCACGGCTCCGCCGTGGAGGAAGACCGCTTGATGGCGACGGGGTCGACATCACCTATCGCCTGCAGGACGCCATCCAGGCCGACGGGCCGAAGGGGGCATTCGCGATCGCGGACCGAGTTACCGGCGAGTACGTTCTGGAACTCAACGCCGATGCCAAGACGGTGTTCGCGGTGACGGAAGCCGTCGCTGACGGTGACGAAAACAACGGCCACTACCGGGTGGTTGTCCGGACCGACGACGGGGACGAACTCGCGACCTACGACAAGTCGACCCTTCTGGTCTACGATAACGACGGCGATTTGCTCCGCGATCGGAGCCTCATCCCGAGCGGCGTCGAAATATAGCGGTCAAGCGCCGAACTCCGTTTCAGTAACTCGGACGACGAGCGTCTCGTCGACTTCGTGAAGATCGTACTCGGGCAGTTCCGGGCCCGTCCGGGTGACGAACATCGGTTCGAGTAACCGTCCACCATCGACGCCGAATACCTTCAGGTATCGACCGGATTCTTCGGGCGGAGAGTCACCGTCGCGGATCGCCGAGGCGAGCGCACGCGAGAGCCACTCCGCATCGCTGACCGAGGGCTCGAAGACGAGCGACGTCTCGACGAATCGAGCCAGATACCACTCGAGATCGTTCAGAACCGAGACGGCAGCGCCGAGTGAAACGGTTTCGAGCGCGACCGTGTTTTCGTAGGGGGCGGTGAGATCGTACGTCGCGAGCGCTTCGCGGGCGGTCTCGCGGCTCACGAGTTCGTACCGGAGTTCGACGTCGTCGTCGCCGACCAGACATACCCGCGTCATGGCACGACGTCGGCGGCGAGAGAAAAAATCGGTTTCGCCTCCAGCCCCGGGGGCGGCAGCGAGCGGGCGATCAAAACGTCGACAGCTCGCCGTCGATAACCCGTTCGGTGATATCGGTCACGTTTCGCAGTTCGCGGTCGACGATTGCGGCGACGTCGGCCTCGATATCGCTGATTTCGACGCCGTCTTCGGTCACGAGCGTGGCGTCGGCGACGTGTGGACGGTCGATCGGCTGCCCGATCTGAGAGAGCAGCCGGATCCGGATCTCTTCGATCCCGTCGACCTCGTCGACGACCGTCCGCGCGATCTCCGTCGAGAGCAAGTTGTAGATCTTTCCGATGTGATTAACGGGGTTCTTGCCGGATGTGGCTTCCATGGACATCGATCGGTTCGGCGTGATGAGACCGTTGGCACGGTTGCCGCGACCGACCGACCCGTCGTCGCCCTGCTCGGCGCTCGTCCCAGTCGTCGTCAGATAGATCGCCTCGTCCTCGTAGTCGTCGGCGGTGTTGACGTGCACCGTCACGCCACGATCGGTGTGCTCCCCGGCGAGATCCTCGACGAAGTTCCGGATACCGGTTATGATTTCGCCGTACTCCTCGATGTCGGCAACGTACCGATCGACGATGGCAGCCGCGACAGTCACGTCGATCTCGTCGCCCTCGCGTTTCCCCATCACCTTGATGTCCTGTCCGACCGCCGGGTTCTCGTCGCTGTAGCGGCCGTTGAGCTGCCGTTCAGTTTCCAGGACGATCTTTTCGGTCTCCGTCAGCGGCGCGTGCCCGACCCCGAAGGAAGTGTCGTTGGACATCGGGACCTGCTTGCCGTCCTCACCGAAGACCTCCTGAAGGTCGCCCGATCCTTCGCCGAGTTTGACATCGACGACGACGTCGGTACCGAAATCGACGAACGGGAAGTTCTCGTTGATGTACTCACGGGCCGCGCCAAGCGCGATCGTTTCCGCGGGGATCTTCGTTCCCTCGTACTCTTTGGTCGCCCGTCCCGTGATCAGTAGATAGATCGGATCGATAACCTCGCCGCCGCCGAACGTCGGAGCGGCGCTACCGGCGACGAGTTGGGTTTCGTCTGTGTTGTAGTGGAGTACTTTTCCGACGCGGTCGATGTACTCGCGCGCAAGCGCCTGTGAGACGTGTTCGGCGATTCCATCACACAGCGAGTCGGGGTGGCCAAGCCCCTTTCGCTCGACGATCTCGACGTCCTGGGCCTCAACCGCGCGGCCGACGACCGGCTCGACACGGATGTTTCGGTCAGTCATTGGCTCTCTGTTCTCTGCGATCGGTTCTATAACTTACGGAAACCAAACGGTCGAAATTGATTACCACTACGCATCAGGCGGACGGGGTCCACGAGCAGTCGGGCGATTCAGGAGTCGGCTTCGATCAGGAGACCGAGATACGAGCGTCGAATCTGGTCGCCCGCGTCGAGACCCAATCGTTCGAGCAACTCGATCGCACCCTCACGGGCCGGTTCGATCACCTCGGCTTCGGTCTCGACTTCGAGGAATTCTCCGAGTCCAGAAACAGTATCGAGGGTGATGGTGTATCCATCACAGCGGAACCGTTCGCGGGTCTTCTCGACCGTCGCGGCCGCCTCGAATCCGAGTTTCACGAGAATATCGGCGACGGTATCCCCGTCATCGACGGCCGTCTCAAGTTCGGTTCGGGTCTTCGATTCCGCTTCTACAAGCGGTCCTTTGTACGTTATTCGGGTTTCGTCCCTTTTTGCGGCACTCTCACGGCGGACCCTGAGGGCCTCGTCCGTTTCGGCGAACTTCCGAACGGGATGGTCGTAGTAGGTGTCGACCTGTCGTACCGTCCCCTCGGGAACGGCATCGAGCTCCGACAACCGGGCCCGAACGCGGTCGTGATCGGCCCGGACTTTTATTTCGACTTCGTACATGACCGTTGGCTCTCGGTGGATCGGCAAAAGCGTCGTGGCTCGTGGCCGCCGCGAAACGTGATTGTTAAGGGTGCGACGGCTGTCGTAGGGAGTATGAGCGACGAATCCGATGAGGT